>Ga0209671_1003193_pt1 | contig 15601 bp, 10 predicted proteins | sample WorMetHERISLAND2_2_FD_187401 | JGI IMG/M metagenome (GOLD analysis project Ga0209671, IMG submission 187401) | Marine gutless worms symbiont microbial communities from Max Planck institute for Marine Microbiology, Germany - Olavius geniculatus... | ecosystem: Host-associated > Annelida >...
TAACAAGTATTTTAACTTTGCTTTTAATACATATATTAACTGCTTTTAACTAATTTTAACCACGTATGGCACTGAATGGCCTATTTTGTGCTGATGTGCCGTTAAGAAACTACTCACTCACTCACTCTTAAAACCTGTGTTCTGTTAGGACGGATGCGAAGTGCCTGCTCCAATCAAGTTTGACGACACTGACACCTCAAAGCTTCCTGAGACTAAGGTAGCATCTCTCTGCAGTTACTTACTATTTGTGGATTCTTATTTAGGCAAAAATTTGCTCTGGAAGTAAAGATTATGTGGTTTTCTCAGACTTTTTGTCCAGCTTACAAGCAGTTGACAGTAGCAAAGTCAAAGATCCACTGATGTTGAAGATCTTGAAGGATCACAACCAACTAATTAACTGTGTTAAGTCTATAACTTTTTGCTGGATTTCCCCGCCTCCTGTCCTTCAGTAGGCAGCATTATGAGGTTGATGACTGTCTGGAGGACAACAGGGAAGATTATTAGAACTGCCATTAACGTTAAATATGCACAATTGTAATTGGCAGTTCTTTCAATTTTAGGTTTAGGTCTTTTTTTGTTTTGTGTTTCATAAAGGGTAAATTTTCTGTAAAGGTTAAACTTTTGTTTCGTTATGTGTGTATGCAATTTGCCTACAAAGGCCGTTCCCGAAATGACCTATACTGTGTCGGGTGGGACGTTAAACCCTACTCACTCACTCACTCACTCACTCACTGCTAGATTCCCAGTCACGTGGGTATACGAGGAAATGAAGATGCCGACGTCGCAGCTAAAGCAGCACTGGATGTCTCAATCACTAACATGAGATTTCCAGTTGGTGATTTGTCAACTTGTGTCAACCAGTTGTGTTATAAATGGCAACAATTGTGGAACCAGTGTACATCGAATAAACTGTACAGTGTACAGTCGGTCATTGGTCACAATATCAATCCATCACTAAATTGCTATGACTCAGTTTTTATCAATCAACTTCGAATTGGTCATACAAGATTTACAAACTCCTATCTTCTAAAGGGAGAAAGTCAACCAGTATGTCAAGCTTGCCATTCTCTACTGACTGTCAAGCACATCTTGGCAGACTGCACTTGTTTCAGTGCAGAATGACAGAGATATCTTGGAGTGGATACACTCAAAGACGTTTTTGACAATGTTGCACCTCACAACATCATCGCTTTTGTTAAAGATATTTACTTTTACAATCGTACATAATGTTGTTTTTACACTAGCTTAATAGCCTTGATCTTAGCAAGTGTTTTAAACTCGCTTTTAATAAATACATTAACTGCTTTTAACTGCTTTTAACCATTTATGGCACTGAATGGCCTATTTTGTGTTGATGTGCCATTAAGAAAATACTCACTCTCTCTCTTGACCTTTTTGCGATCATATTATTTTAACTAGTATTCTGGTCGTTGTTATCTGACCATTGTGGTAACTTATGTAGACTACAGAGTTTGCCCAGTTTTCAGTTTGGAGCAGGTTGCTTAGCATTTGCTGTATGCATGTTGTTGCACATGGTGAACTATTACCAACAATTTTTTGTTCTGTTACATTATTTTCAGTGGATAGTTTTTATTGTTCTGGACAATTTTGTTTTGCTTTTAGTTTAGTAATTTGCCACAACACATAATAAATATGTCTTGTTTTTTTGTGGTGTATTTTTTACATTGACTGCTTAAAAGAGCTAGTTTTGTTGTGTAGCCTGTTGTCTTATTTTGGTGTTGTTTCTTGCTGCATTGAATTATCACCATCACGCATTAGGCAGGATTGCTTAATTGGTTCTGGTGGAGTCACCTTTTCGTGGTGGAACCAACAGCTAGCTGGTTTGCCTGCTATCGAATAAACGTCGACAATAAGCCTTGGCATGGCATGTCAACGTCTGTACCCGACGACAGTCCGTCCAGCACAACGGCTGCAAATAAATTCGTATCCCCCTCCCGCACTCTTCTTGTATTGTCTCCAGCATCGTCAGGCATCAGTTCCTCTACTTTGACGATGCGTGATGAGAAAAGAGGAGTTGGTGGGGTATTACAACAAGAGCAACAGTTGTACAGTGAATTAGATGCAGGTGCAGTTGAAATTTAGCAGACTGGCAGTAGTCACTGTTGGTTGTAAGTTTACCTGTTACTGAGCTGACTATAGGCATGAAGAGTGCTTGGGTGTGTGTGTTTGTGTGAATTTTGTTTATGTATAGGTGTATATTTGTATGATGCAGGGTAGTCATTTTCCCGATGCCCAGTCCCAGTCAATCATCACTAATTTCATCAACTGGTAGGTTTGCATTATTCATTCCTTGATTAATCTGTTGAGGTTAAGTCATGTCATATTTGAAGCACTAAATACTTGCAGTGTGCCGCTTATAGAGTTTAACAAAGTAGCTAAATGATTCTATGGAACCAGGTTTTGGAAGTGTGCACAAAATTTTAATAATTGGATGTTAAATGGCATGTTGTATCTAGGAAGACAGTTGGGGTACTGAAGGTTGGTTTCTGGCATTCTAACTGAACGTTGCAGAACTTATTCTTGTTGCTGCAGCATATCTCATATTATGCAATGTTTTACTGTGCACGGATTAACATAAAAATCTATTAGTATCATAGTTTATAAAACTGCACTATGATGAAACAAACCTGAACTTTACAGCATACTGTTATATCATGTTTATATTGTAATTTGTTTATAATGTACTGTATCCGCTTTATTTGGTGTAACGAATGTTTGGTAGTTGCTACTGTATAATAATACCATCAAGGTAAAGCAAATGAATGTTGATTTAATGTTCTCTGTCTCAGGTAACTGCAGGCTTCAGGTAGGCTAGTTCGTTACCTGTGATAAACTGTCTGAAGATAGTGCGCAGTTTGTTCGTTGTTGACAGGTACTATGCTCGCTATGACAGTGACGCACGACAGGCCATCGCTCCTGCATATCATCCTGATGTAATTATTACTGCTTACTTACTTGTTGCTTTCATCTATATATCTTGTTTTTGTGAATATTGACTATTAATTAGTTTTCAGTGCTAGTTTTTAGTCCCCTGGATGTTTGCACATATTGAATTGCACACAACGATTCATGTAGATTGTAGGATTGTAATAGATTGTATCTGTTTCTTCACAATGTTCATATTTTGTCACTTCTTCCAGCCCATTGTGCTTCTTACTTTGCAAGTTCTGCATACGAGTAGGCCCTGTGGCATGCTGATAGTCGATTAAAGGCACCAGCTGTAATCGCAGCTGGCCATCTGGCCAAAAGCCGGCCATCTGGTCAACTTGGTCTGTAGACTAACTTAATTTGTTTTAACATTGCCAGAAATCTTTTTTGGATGTGAGGAACAGCATTCAGGCTGTAGAAATAACACTGTGTGTTAAGAAGTTCAGATTTTTGGTAACCAGAGAGAACTGTAGCCCAGTCAGGAGTACTAGCAGTGATATAGCAGTTGCGGCGGTTGAGAAATTTATTATCACGTCATTTGTGTGTGCTTATTTTCAGGTGGTGTTTTCAATGAGTGCTTGCAGCTACACTTTACTGAGCCGGTATGATACATGTGCATGTAGTCTTCGATAATTGCTGTGAAAGTTTCTATCTTTACATTTTTAAATTGTTGTTCTTATGTGTTTTGTTGCTTTTTTCTGCATTCGGTGTAAATGGTTTTCATTATTAGCACTGAATGCAGTGTTAGCCTTGCAGTTTTTTAGTGCTCTAGAATAGGCCCAATCCATTTTCTTGCTGGACAACATGAAAGGCACCTTAACTAGGGTTTTAGTGAGCTGCTGTACTTGGATTTTACATGATTAAATCTTCTGTTGGTTAGTATTATTTTCACATGTATTTGTATGTAAGCATTTTATTGTGATTTAGATATGTTAGTATCAGTATGTTTGATTATTTGCTGTTATTTTTTTGTCAATACTATGCAAATAATTGGCTGGAGTTACCATCTTCAAACTGATCTGTAATGTGTCGACTGTCGAGTGGAACATAGAACTCTACTCACTCTGTCACTAAATCAATCATTCACTGTAGAACCGAATCTATTTATATTATGTATGCATGTGCTAGGCATTTAAACCGCAGCGATTATGCATACAATAGGAACTTGAAGTTTGTCAAAAGCCGTGAGTACATTTTATGCTTTTTCAGCAGTAGCTACATTTTTCAGTTTTTATGCACAAGAGTTAGCTATGGTAATTCTGTCTTGGTGTCTGTCACAACCCGGTACCGATCGGAGCCCAGGTGATATAGAGACTTCTGGTTTTCATCGTATGATAGCTTAGTGTCTCTAGTATTTCGTTACAAAATTTCATCCTGCTGGGTGAAGGGGGTAACCCCGAACGAGGGGGAGAAAGATGGGCATGCGCAAGCCTGACTAGTACACATACCCGGCATAAGCGTAACTCTTTTCGCAAGATGGCGCCATGCAACAGTCATTATGCGATCGAGATTGGAGATCAATAATTTTGTATATTAACTTTAGCGTGGACACACCAATTTTTAGCCAAACTACTGAACGGATTAACGCATATAACGGATTCGCATATCCAGAGTCCAGACTTAGTGGAAAATGAATTTTGACTAAGTAGGTCGAAAAGGGGTGTGGCCCCCTACACGATGTCGTGTAGCAGCTGTATTTTGATGAAGCATGAAAACAAGCAGCACATGTGTACTCAACTCAGTCTCCTATCATCAGTGGGATGGGAAATGAGTAGTAGCTTACAGGCTGTGGAATGGAGGCCTAGTGCGAGTGATAGGGGTGATGGTGTGTGCATGCTGCTTTAGGCGTCTGATTGCTAGGACAATGTGCTGCGGTACTTTGCTTTTTTCTTTCCTTTTTCTGTAGTCAAGCTACAGACAAAAATATAGTGTTATTGAAATGGCTGAAAAGTATTGGTTGAATGATTTGTTGATCGGCTGGTTTTGTTCATCGATTGATTGATGAATTGGTTGACAGACCAGAAAGATGCTGAGTTGGTTCGTGGTTCGTCGGCGGTGCTGTCTCTGCTGAACAAGTTAGCAGCAACACAGCACAGTCCCGAATCATTCGTCGTTGATGTTGCCATCTCACTGGTATGCCACACTTACTGTGATAATGTCATCCGTTGAGTGGTAAAAGTGCATAAGTGACATTTCTATAGATTTGAGAAAAATGAAATTGAAAGTTTTCATACAGATCACACTGTTACTATTATTTTAAAGCTTTTATTTTTTTGTTGGTTAGCACAGACATTTAGTTTTTACAGAAATAAACTGCTTTTGTGACAGTTATTTGAAATTAGCAAAGTTTTTTGCAAAGCGTGTTGATGTTATGTGAATTTTGTGCATATGTGAATTTTGTGCAGCTGCGGCGCACACTTCTAGGAGTGAATTGTGACGAAATAGCTGGAGAATGGAGATAGTCCAAGAAAACCTGCATATGAAATTTTTAGCATACAGTGTACCGTAGATTTCAACTGTATGAGTTTCGACCTCCCAGGTTCAAAGAGTTCTGCAATCGGAGGCTTCAAATTTGAGAATTAAGGAATTTTTGTTCAGTTTGCAGCGGCTCTGCAGTATACTCGTTGGACAAATTTTTTTGCTTTCTTTGTCCTGTATTTTTTTGTATTTTTTCTGAGTTTTTTTTCCTGAATTTTCCACCATTTTGCCCAAATTTTTACGGCATTTTGCTCAAATCTGGGGGGCAACTACTCCTCTTCCTGCTCCCTGGCTTCTACGCCCATGTCTCGGATTTCTTGTTCTGTCAGTCGCGAGATGAATCTACGTTAATATGCTACATTACTGTTGCCTTCAATGTTACTTACTTTTTATTACTCCTCGCATACTACGTTCCTAACGTAAGACTTCAAGATGTGATGCAAGTGGAATGTAACCTTTTTACATGAAATTGTTTCGGTGATAGACCACAGTTTATGGTTTGTGTAGACAGTGTATAAGACAGTGGTTAGATTTATCAATAGTAGCTTGTCTGCTATTGTGTTACCAATGTGTAGCCCACGATGTTGTCATTTACCGTGACGGGCATCTTCAGAGAAAGTGAGTTGCAACTGCAGTTGAATTTACGGTTGTGTTAGTTACCTAACTGATAAACTAATTTCGTGTTAATAGTTGACTTGAGTCAATGGTTATTGCCCAGTGTTATTAGTGCATGTTGCATCTAATTGTGTGTTTTTAAATGTTATTCGTGTTAGAAGCAGATGACAGCATTTGTATGTTTTTTGAGCTATTTGTAACACATGTTGTTTTTGTCACTAAGCGACAACTAAAATGTTTCTATTTTCTGAAGTTATCAACATTGATTGTGATCGGTTGTGATTTCTTTTCATCTTTAGTTGATGTATTTTACATATGATACACCCGTACATATCATATGAGCATGATTATCCCGTAATGCTGTTGTGTGTGTATTCATCTCCAGAAGTGACACGGGCAGCACGTAAACAGCAGCAATCATTCATATCTGATTTCAGCCGAACTTTTGTTACTGTTCCAAGTCCAACGGAACCCGGGTTTGTAAATCATTGTCGTGTTTAGCATCATTATCAACCCACTCTGCTAGAGAAGCCATGTCGCTTTGTTGTACATTGAGTGCTTTGATTGTTTCGGAATCACACAGCGCATTTGATCCATAAAACTTTCACAATCAGAGATGTGTGGCTGCAGATGCATTTGCAGACAGGATGCGCATTTGCAAGCATTCTGCGGATGCGGACGCAATTTTTAATGTCTTTTCGGACGCGGATGCTTTCTGACAAAAACAAATTTCTTTACCACAACGTTTTTATTTTCTATTAACAATAATACTACAAACTTCCAGTTGCATTTGCTGTTTTTTGTACACGCGGCTGACCCTGAAGCCCAGTCAGTCTTTAACATAATCACTGTTGCTGGCAGTGCGGACGCGGTCGCATAAACACCTAACGGCTTAGTTTTGCAGACGCTAACACTGCCTGGCAGATGCGGACCCAGAATTCCAGGATCGACACCTCTCTGTTCACAATCTTTCAGTTAGGCACAATTTCATTGAGGAAACTGAAACAGACTAATTTTCGGTCATCTGGAAAATGGTTATCTTTGAGCAGATTTTGGTGATTATGGTTCCATGCCGGCAACATAGCTATTGTTTGCAGCAAAATTTTCATGAATTATTGATAATTAGTGGTGTAGGGAAAGGCATCCATCTTGCTGAAGTTAAATGTCCATGGACACCAAAATTAACATATACATTTTATCCATTTTTCTAAAAGTGCAGAATTTTCTGATGACTTTGACAGTTATATCAGCGCCCAGAGTTTTGTTAACATGGAGAAATTTACCTTTGAAATTGACAATCTACGAAAATGACGTAGAAAACGCGCCGCCATCATGGCCCCCAGTGACGTCCTGAGTTTGGCCTATAAACATCACGAATATTAATGGCCTAGCCTAGAATGATGGCGTCGTTGGCTAGGCCATTAATATTCATGATATATATGGGCTAGGGTCATGACGTCAACAGGGGCACTGATAGACTAGAATATTTTGCATAACGTAACGTAATGCCTCATTTTGGTTGAAATCGCACATTAATTTCATATATTTATGAAGCTGAAATCAACATGTTATATATGCGAGGTTGAATGTCAATTTAACTCTACATAAATTGCGCGAGTGAGTTTGACCATGGCCATAGAGCTTTAATGCTGTGCATCTGAATGAATGAGCTCACGAATAAACACGTGATGCAGCAGTCTAAACTCTAATCTTGTTGTTATTGTTATATTTTCAACATGACAGTCAACAATGTGCATGTAGTAATGCATCTTTTGGTGATTGATTAGTGTCCTGCTACCTACAGAACTGTGATGCGGAAATATCTATTTATTGAAGAATTATCATTTATCATTTGTGATGTTGTGTGTTTTTATAACTCTGCAGAGTGGCCATTGTGAACGAGATGCTGATGATTACGCCAGCTCACAGAAATGCCTACGATGTAATTTCTCGATTTTTTTATTTTAACATTTTCTACTTCATTTGACTAGGTTCTTTTTTATATTTTGTTAGAAGATGAAGACTTTACAGTAGTGAGTGTTATGTGTCTGTGTGTCTTTTACGCTCGTGCATTCCGCTAATGCCATTGGATGGGGAATGAGATGCTGTTTGGCTGGCCACTTGCATGGTTCCAAGTAACTTGTATTAGATATGGGCCTCTTTATCTACAGAAAGGGTGCATTTGGGGTCACTGCTGAATTGTTTCAGATAGCAGAATTTTCGCTATAGACAGCCATTGCATGTACGTTTTTATTTCTTTTAGTCTGCCATTTTAAAACTTTAATTCAGCTATTACAGCCAATAGCTGAAACACAGATGTTTCATTCAGTCCATAGTAACTCAGCAGTGCCCATAAACAGTACCGTTACTGATACTGTGCATCAAATAACATTCTTGCAGTTATGTCACTTGCCACCAAATTACAGTTGGTGCAGAATAAAGTGAAATCTTTCATTTTTGTGAATTATCTATGTATTTCATAGGTATACGGGAAGCTAATGTAACATATCGACAGTACTTTTTTATACAGCTAATCATGAAAACACTTCGCTGCAATGGTTGATGCTAATCGTTTTCCGAACTATGATTTTGTTATGTTCTACTTTTATGGACCACCGTGTCCTTTGGGCTGTGTTATGGCAGAAGTACTTCAAGTCTGCTGATGCCAGTACCAAGCCATCTGCCACCACATCATCTGGAGTGGTATCACCTGCGACTGCTGTGTCACCGGTCACTGGACTGACGGACATACAGCAGCAGATGGTGCAGCAGTTCTCGGCACAGTCAGGCATGAATGCCAACTGGTCGGCCAGGTAACACAGCAGTTTGTGTTACTGTGAGGCCATACTGATAGGCCACGTTATAGGTGTTGGCTGTCTGCCTGTCTCAAACGGAATAGTAACTTGAAAAGAAAAGGTGTAGAAAAAGCAGAATTGGTATGAACAATTTCTAGGGCAGGAGTCACCATTGGGAATATGTCACAGGTCAGGATTATGTTTATGCTTGTGCCATGCAGTGTGTAGCTAAGTGGATGACCATGTATTATGTCAGCACTGGGCTAGTATCCTTTCTTGTTTAACTGCCACGATGTTTTCAGTGTTGTGTTAGACCACTGAGGGAGGAAGCATTGTTTTTACATTTTTCCGTGCAGTGTTACTAGAAAGTAATAATTAGATTCATATGTAGCCCACTGCAGTACTGGACAAATGACTAGATTTTCATGGCTTGTGGGGGATCATATTTGACAGATCTGGGAAATACGTGATTTGGCTGGATAATGTGTCGTATGACAAATTAGAATATCTTTGTGAGTATTTTCTGTTAAATACATTTGCTGATCGTGATCAGTTGATAGAGTATACAGCTTGTATTGTATGCCAGGTGTCTGTCCGAGAATGGCTGGGACTACAGTAAATCTGCTCAGGTCTTCATTGAACTCAATGTAAGTCAGCTTCGTTCACGCACATTACCTTTTATCGTCATTCAAATTCTTGTAGTTTTCTGATTACTGAAGGTTAAAGGTTGTGTATAGCTTTTTTTCGGAAACCCATTGCAGAGCTGCAGAGCATCATTTGCTGCATGGGATCACACATGGGATCACATGGGATCACCTGACAGCTGAATGTACCCCACCTTAACTCCAGCAAGTTTACCTACCTTGGAGGGATGGAAGGCTGACTTGACCTTCATGTTGGTTATTACCTGGATGGTTTATCTGCTCGCAGACTCATCCAAGTAGTAAGCACTTGATAGCGACCCAACCAGGAGTCACACTCAGGACCTCTTGATTGTTATTGTGTCACCAAGCTTGGTAGCCAGCTCTCTACTCACCAGTATGTTCTGGAATTCTTGAGTTTAGTTTTCTTGCTGTCATGACGGATTCAGCATTATTGTTTAATTTACAGCTCAGCTGTTCTCACTGCTTAGATCGTTGATGTCAGCAGTGTGCAGAAACTTAACTTGACTGTTGGAAGACACTGCTGTTTGATCTAAGTAACAGTTGCATGTATCACGTAGAAGAGAATAATGCTCTCTACCTCCACCTTTTTGAGTTTGTTTCACATATTTGGCTGCATTTGAAATCTTAAAGTAGATTCTCACTTCATAGTGGCATTGATGTATTGACATAAGTGTCAGTCTTGGTTTTTGGCATTTGAGAACTGAAACTGTTCGTGTTACAGATGATGAAGATATGCATAAATTAGCTTTGCATTCATGATTCTGCTCAGAAATGTCATATTGTATTACCAATGCAAAATTCTAATCATCGTAGCACAGATTTTATTACTGTCTGTGGGTAGTGCGCCAGGCAGTGAGGAATGGTACAACGAACGCATTTGCTTGGTGGCGTTAGCGGCATTTGTGTTCCTGTAACGCAAAGTTGGCCTGGATTCATGAAATGTTGCACAGGCATAACCTCTGGGCTGTATTTAGCCTTGATCAAGGCTCAGCGATTATCTGCTTCTGCTTGAGTACTCTGCAGGACCAATACTGGTGTTGATGCAGTTGTTACAGTTGTTACAGTTTGTAATCCAGAGTATTTGAACTTGTATGAAAGTGGATATGAGTAAAAAAATATTTGTATGCATTGCGCAGGCGAAGCAGGGAATTCCGTCGGAAGCTTTTGCACCATCCTGAGAATGAAAGTTCATCATCTTGGGCATCTCCCAGCATTACTGGCCATTTTCCAGCATCATCACGTAGTTTCCATCTCTGCCATTGTTGTGACATTTTGACAGCAGTTGCTGATAGTGTCGGTTTTTATCAGTCGTCACAGGACAAGCATATGTCTGTTCATTTGCTCAGGCTGGCAACTGATGTAGAGACAGAAGACTGTTTTTAGAGACTTAATGTTGAGAATATATTTTGTCTTTGTGACTGACTGCTGGTGGGTCAGATGATATTGACATGCATATTGCATAAAGAAGACTGCATTTAATTTGTTATCTAGGCTTAAACTCTCATCCAGCCTGGTTATTTAACTCAGTCCCGAGTTGTGCTTTTTATGCCAAATTTTGTCAAGGTTAGATGTTGTGTCATTTTTTAGTTGTTTCAAGCTTTGTTAATGTTCAAACTGTTTAGTAGGTACCTAGACCAAAGTTAACAATTAATTAATCATTTCATTCAAAAATTGGCAGTGGTAACTTTCTGAGAAAATGCATGTTTTTCGTTTACCACATTCGTCAATTATTCATCTGTGCACTTTGAGACAGATTACCTTATAGATTACCTTGTGTACAACCTGTTAAATATTATAAATTGCTGATCATGTCATTAATCGTTAATTTCCGCAGCCATAGTATTTTTGTAAACTTTTGTATGGTTGAACTGCTTTGCACTGCATCAGTCAGGTGACACTGTATTAGTGCTGTATTCTCAGCAGGTTGTGTTGACTGCAAGGCCTCTGATGACTGTTTTCTGCTGTGATATTCTATGATTATGATAGAAAATATCGAGTTCAGCAGCATCCACTTATTTCTCTGGGTGGTATTAAATTATAATTTAACTGTAGCTGTTAGAGGGCAGCACGTGTCATGCTGTAGGACTTGTTTCATTTGCATACAGAGTGTACATGCTGCGATTTGTAGTGACTGATGTGCGGTGCAGTGCTGCATTATTAATGGCAGTCATCGATTCATCCGAAACAAGTGTGTGTGTGCTAAAACAGCTGCATGGTTGTTTTAATTATATGCATTTCAACCAATAACCAAATATTCGTGTCACTATGCTGACATGCTACAGCCAATGTACTGTGTCTGGTTCACCACATGAGCACAGACATTACTTTAGTTAACTTACAGCTAAGCACAACAAGAAGCTCAGCTGTCGCTAGGGTGGGGCTGACCGTACTGGTTGTCACTGACCTTGAAGGTGATCCAGTTTCGATTTTTATGTCATCTGAAAGGGCATATGCCACTTTCTATTAGTGGTTTAGTAACGTAGGCCCTATCTCACACCGTTTTTGAGATATGACCTCTTATAGCTTGAAACATTCCATTCCATAGTGTGTTATGACCTTTCAAGGTCATCCAAGGTCATCGATTTATTTGAAAGCCAGTATGCGACTATTAGTGATCAATAGCAACCTAGGCTCTATCTTGTCACAATACATCCGTTACAGACGACAGACGGATGACAACTCGTGACAGAGCTGACCTTAAGCTTATAGCTTAGTGGTCGGCCCCAAAATTTTTGCTTTCTGAGGTGCACAATGACAATTTCTGGCACTTTTTGCATCCACTGTCAACAGTTTCCACTATGAAGTTGACATTGAAGTAGGACAGCTTGGAAAATGAACTTTGCTAAGTTCAGACTTTATTTCTGTGGGATTCAGAAACCTTTAACGTTGGGCGTGGCTGTCTAGCTGAATAATTTTTACGCGCGAGAGCATGTAATGCTATCGCGCGTCTTAGCCGTCATCTGGGTGTCTATCTGTCCGTCTGTCTGTTTGTCCGTCCATCACACTGCGGTATTGTATTAAACAGACGCAAGCTAGGATCACAAAATCTTCACTGTGGGTTGCCGCAAGGACTCTTAGTTTATCAGGACAAAGTTTTGTGCACCTGGGTGAGGGGGTTCCCCTCGAACGGGAACGTGAAAGAAAAGCACCCACAAAATTTGCTTATTTTACCGCTATTGGCTTCTATAGCGTGTAAACGGTTACAGATAGTCACAGACATGCTGCTTATCATAACAAGCACTAGTGACACGCCTTTCAATGGTGTCAACGTCAATGACCTTGAATGACCCTGAACCCCAAGAATAGGGGGTTTAGTGTTTTTTTGCAATTTTCGGCTGTAAGGCACACATGAGCATTGCGTAGAAATGGCTGGAGATAGACAAGAACAACCTGCAAATAGAACTACTCACGCGTCTCATGAGCTTTGATCAAATTACTTGTATATTTTATCGTGGAGTTGAACGAACCTAGCTTACATTGCTGTGCTACTCGGCGATAAAGTATCGGTACATTGTACACGGTGCAGTCGTGTGAAAACATAATTACAATGTTACTAATTTTGTTTGCAGACTGTAACACGTTGGTCAGTACCTTGTGGTCAGTACATTTCACTTCTGCGGTTTTGAACACAATCTAGCCGTAGCTTTTGACACAAGTTGGTCACTACACTGCCACTGGGGTAACGACTGTCAGTGTAAAATCTGTTACTTATTTATTGCTCAAAGGTGGGCGTAGTACCTGTTGGTAGGAAGATTGTTGTTGTTGTTTACTAATTTAACAAAATAATGCAGACATAATGACGAATAACTACAGTATCATACAGCTGCCTCTTGCCAGTGGTGGTGTTTCTGAAACATTAAATACAATACATAGTTTATGATACAGCCGTTGAAGTGCTGACTGTTATCTGCTATACGCCCCAGAAAGGTATGCATTGGGGTGCTAGCTTATTTACCTGCAGTACGGTAATTTACCTGACTTTGGATCCAGTTACACATAAAGCTTGGCGAATTTAGTCCATGAAGTGATTTTTTGGACAATATCTTGCTGTGTTTAACATTATTTTTATCAAATTAATCACTGCCTCATTATAGTTGCTTTGCTTATATTGGACTTTGGTTTTAATGCTATGTATTTTTAAAATGTTTTATGTCCTGATAGTAACGTGTTTAATTGTTCATATATATGAGACTGTATGCTTACTGTACGTGAGCTATCGCATATTATTGTTTTTTTCAATCAATTGTGTAAATTTAATTATTTGAGTAATATTTGTTTGGTTATAGGGATGACTCCTAGCATAAGCTATTTTAGCTGTTGACTTGTTTCTGTTGCATAATATTATTTTCTTATGTTACTATTATTGCTTGCTGGTAGCGATATATGCAACAAAACACATGATAATGATGGTGATGACCTTTGAATTATGTATTTTTTTTGAACTATTAATTTTTTGTTGTTTTGTCATTTTGATCCTGCTATTCCAATCTGCCTGCTGTATCATCTGCTAAGAAATATTTCAACATATTCATATTACTTTATGAATGAGGGAAGGTTTCTATGGAATGGGGAATTTTGAAAATGTCTACTTTGCGCAATCTTTGTTATGGAATAAGCGTGCGGAATCAAGTGTATTTTGCGGAATTAAAATTGCGGTCTTGGCCTCTTGCACAGCTGGCCTTGTTAACATCCCTGCATGAGTTGTCCATTTTTACACGCGAAAGTAGCTACTGCTTTCAGCGCATCTTAGCCATCACAATTCTGTCCGTCCGTCTATCTGTCACACGGGTGGATCAGTGAAAAACGATGCAAGATAGGATCACCAAATTTTCACCGTCGGCTGCCCAGAAGACCCTAATTTCAGGAACCGTAAAGCTTTTCCATAAATTCGAAGGGGGTCATTCCGAATGAGGGCACTAAATGAGAGGGGGTGGGACAAATTTGCGATTTTCAGCCAATAAGTTGCTGTATATCAGAAACGGTGCAAGATAGGGCCTAGGTTACTATTAATCACTAATAGGAAGTTGTACACTGGCTCTCGACTGCCACCAAATTCAATGACCTTGGATGAGCTCGAACGCCAACATAAGAGTTTTTATGGATTTTTTGGCGATTTTGGGCTGCGACACAAGCCTATATTATTCACAAGGTGGTGCCATGCAACTATCGTTATGGGATCTAGATAAAGAATTTAGTATTTGTATATTAACTTAGCGTGAACACCTCAATTTTCAGCTAAACTACTTAACAGGAACTGCTATAGGCTTTCACGCGTCTTGTGAGCATTAGCTCAAATTTCTTGTCTGCATGTACCGTCAGGCAATCCTAATGAGATCTTTTCTTAAACTTTAACGTTAACAGCATAGTAATGTTTGTTGTTAGGATTTGATGAATAACTTTCAGTGATGATGGAGTCTGCAGATCCAAAACCTCAATGTTTGCATGACGATGAAAATCCTTTTGGTAATGCTTTTAACTTTGTTTATCATGCAGCTGTATGTTTATTGCTTATCATGCTTATTGCACAAGCTGCAGGGTGACCACTCACTGGAAAACCTGGAAAAGTCAGGTAATTTCAAAGTGGCCAGAAAAAAATGAAAAGTCTGAGAAAACTGGAAAGAAGATTAATGAAACTATAAACATTAGGCACATTTGTACTATATGGTCTTTGTTTCACGCTTGGTCGTCATTCTGCCATTGTTACATCCACAGTTCATTAAGTGATGGATTCTGAAATTACACGGGCTAACTTAAAGTTTAAGGTTAAATTGCCGATAGTCAATGGGCCTTCTCACAGCTCTGTGACCAGCGCGAACGGTGCTTATCTCCGTTTTTAAGGCCCTAAGCCGGCAGTGTGCTGCAGACGCCTCGCCTGCCGTATGGGATCACACAGTATTACCTGCCACCCGATACAGGCGAACCCGTCCCTGCTTTATATATGGGAGGAGGGTCAGACCTCCGCATATTTCTGCCGTAACCTTCCCAGCAGTGAAGCCGGTACCAATTTGTACTGCTTGGTGGACAGAGGCACATGTGTGTGAACAACTTGCCTAAGGTCGTTACCTGGCAGCAGTGGTGGATCCAAGGGGGAATGTGGGG
>Ga0209671_1003194_pt1 | contig 15599 bp, 9 predicted proteins | sample WorMetHERISLAND2_2_FD_187401 | JGI IMG/M metagenome (GOLD analysis project Ga0209671, IMG submission 187401) | Marine gutless worms symbiont microbial communities from Max Planck institute for Marine Microbiology, Germany - Olavius geniculatus... | ecosystem: Host-associated > Annelida >...
ATTAAATTAAGATAATACTCTGCTTTTGTTCCAGTTAACTTTTACTAACTGAGTGTTTTTTTTTGTTTAAGACAAAAATTTTGTCAGCTGAGATGCTGTTAATGTATTTGTAAATATGCAGTTAAGTGACTTAGTAATTTCAATCTTGTCTGTGTTTGTAAATATTTTCTTAATTTTTGACTGCACTATGATCAGTTAGGTAGCATTCAACCGAGTGCGTGGTGTCGTGTAGGATGCAAACTTTGCCACTCAGCTTGAGTTGGCTGTCAGGTTTGGCAAAACACTCATCATTCAAGAAGTCGACGGAGTGGAACCAATGCTTTATCCGTTGCTTCGTGGTGACCTCATAGCTCAGGGTGAGCACTTATAATTGCACACATGGTTTTATGTGTCATTTTTTTATTACTGGTTTAGTACAGAAACATTTTATTGTTTATTACTTTTAATGCTTTTGAACGATCACTTTGACGTGTAAAGCTTTTTTTCAACAACTTGGTTGTGTTCATATAGTTATTAGTTTTCCGTATAGTTTTTTTTCTTTATAATAGGCCTCACATAAGTGGTTAATTTGTCTGATGAATTGCACCCTTGCTAACTGTATACATGTATAATTTGGCTATAGATAAATTAATTAAATTAAACAGAAATAGAATGTGTACTTGGAATTACAGTGGAGTTTATTGTCACGTGCATTAAAGTGTGTTATGACTCATATACGCTGTGTTCAGAAAAAAACACACCTTCACGTTTTTTTATATTTTCGTGGAAAATGTTTAGATTAACACAAAATTCTTAGGGAATGTTTAGGAGGAAACTAGTATTCATCAGTATAAAAGTTAATTATCCTTTGCTACCGGTGATGTCATGCTGACGTCATATTCTTGTGTTTGTAAATTACGGTTTTTACCATTGAAGACAGACATTGGTGAAATGTTAAAGCACACCAATTGGTCATTGTGCTGACTGAACTCAAAAATATGCTAATCCGTCACACAATTTTCCATTGTGAACTGTTTTCGTCGTTTATCTTAGTGGCTGAGTGCGAGATCCTCAACTTTGCTGATGTTGGCAGGTGTATGCGCACTGCGTCACTGCATGGATGACCACTTGCCCACTATCAGTCGAATGACTTGATACTGCCAAACATGTCAATTTTTTATTTAGAAGTTTCCTTCCATTAATGCTCAATTTTGTGTCCGTTGTTCAGAAACATCTTGCACAAACTTGCGGCTCCATAACTCTTGCTAACTCACAAACATTTATCAGTGTCTGACTTTAATGGTAAAACTCATAATTTACAAACAAAAAAATATGACATTAGCATGACGTCGTTGGAAGCAAAGAATACCTAACTTTTACACCAATGGAATACTAGTTCTCCTAAACATTCCCTGAAAATTTTGTGGAAGTCTGAACGTTTTCCACGTAAATATAAAAGAAAGCGTAAGGGCGTACTTTTTTCTGAACACAGCATATGTGGCAAAAAAGCTGACAATACTTTGATGTTTCTTTAGCCACCTTAATTTTTTCAATTTAATCTAGGTTATGCTGGACTTTTGAAGAATAATCTAAAATGATTGCTTTAGCAGTCACCATTATGCATTGTCGTACTATGTAGAATAAGTGTCGGGCTGTGAAAATAATTTATAGCAAAGTAGTCATTTCTAGAAGTATATATGATTATATGTTATATGATTGGCAGGACCAAGGTTTGTGGTTCAAATTGGCGACAAAACAATTGATTACAATGAAGAGTTTCGACTCTTTCTCACCACACGGAACCCAAACCCGGAAATCCCGGCTGATGCTGCATCCGTTATAACTGAGGTTAACTTTACAACGACCCGTGCAGGCCTTACCAGTCAGGTACGTTCCACTCCATGTATGGCTTAAAGGTTAAAGGTCGTCTATAGCTGTTAATAGTAACCCACATCAGAGATGCAGAGCATCACCTGCCATGTGGGATCACGTAGTGTTATCTGCTCCATGTTAACTAGCCAGGCAGGTTGTTAAAAACCCATGTAACCTTGACCATTGACCTATGACCTTTTAGAAGTTGTCAAGGTACATGTTACTGCAGAATTTCATTGGGCTAAATGCAATGATTAATCAGTTACTATGGCAACAGAGAAACAAACACCTTAGTGACAGTGCTGTAAACAATATTGTTAACGTTTGTTGTCGCTACTGCAGACAGAAATTTGCTATAAATTAATCGTTAATTTTTTGAAAGGTTGATTGTTAATTTTTTGACGTAAATCGTTACCATAGCATATAAGTGTTATAATGATTGCTGACATCATTGTTGTCATCTGCAGCTGTTAGCAACGACACTGCAGAATGAGAAGCCTGAACTTGAGGTGCGTAAGACAGAGCTGCTCAAGCAAGAGGAAGATCTCAAAATACAATTAGCAAAGTTGGAAGAGTCACTGCTTGAGGTCAGCTTTATTAGTATACTGACACTTTTTCTTTATAATTGATGCTTGTGCTGCTAATTAACGTTCTGAGTTCCTTTTGTCTTTTGCTGTCATACTTAATATTTCCGCGTGTTATTTGTATGTTTACTGTGGTTTTCATTATGACACTAGATTCGTTGTTGTTGTTGTTGTTGTTTTCTTCTGGCAGTTGATCAAGGATCATACGCGAACAGCCTCGGTGAGGCCAGCATCCCTCAGGTAACTGAGTGCTACTTCGGGTTCGTTGAACAGAAAAGTGATGGGATCATCCTCATCGAAATGGTGGCTGAGTGCATCTTCCAACACTGTTATTAGTTATTAGGTGTACACTGTACCATCGTCTCCTCTACCTGACCACATCACTGACATGTGGCTGGTTCAGGCTGGTCTTGGTTTCTCGTTATTCTGTTGTGGTACCATGCCAACTCTGGTGTATGTCCTCCTGTACGGAGGCGTGACAGCAGAGTCCTTTGTGAAGGTGTAAAGTCCTTTTCTTGATCTCTGTTCACATATGTGGCATGGGGTACTGCTGGCTTGGCCATCCTACTCCATTTGCGGGCACAGTGATGTTGGATGAGTGTTTTAGCAGTGCTAAAGTCCACTGGTGCTGCTGACTGTGGTAATGTGGAAGCATCCTTCGCAATACTATCAGCCCGCATGTTTCCCTTTATCCCACAGTGACCAGAGATCCACTGAAACGTCATTTGTGCATTACCGCCTGCTGCTATTTGCTCAACCAGTGAAAGTACGTGGTGCACAATTTCTTTCTTTCCGGTGGCCTTTGCAAGCTTTTGGATAGCAGATCTGGAGTCAGTATGCAGATTGATGTTAGCCTCCTTGGGTACTGAAGACCTTTCCTGGAGTTCAACAACTTTCCGATTCATTCTCAACATACATGTGATCAATTGACTGATAGGCATTTAGTTTGTTAGAAACTTAGTGTATTGTTGGTATTTGGCTTGCAGGAGTTGGCGAATGCGAAAGGCAACATACTCGAGAACAAGGACCTATTGGACTCGTTGAACCAGACAAAGCAGAACAGCATGACAATCACCCAGTCGCTGGCCGAGTCTGTCAAACTTCAGACTTCACTCGACACTGTACGTTCAACTGCTTGGTCTCATCTCTGTAGTGGATTTTGCTCTTAGTCATTTAATGCTGCTTTCTTGCGGTCATGGATGCAATAAACGTTAGGGAGAAAATGTTTTTAAAAAACGTTAAAGACGCGTTTTTAAAGCAAAAATAATAAAACGGTTGTAATTTCTATTACAACTATGTTCTATTATTGTTGAACAAGAAGAATTTGTATTATTTATAATATTTAAACATTGTGGCAATCTGAGTTTTAATCGATGTCCATTGTCCAGTTTAACTACAGTTTGAAGTTTATCTATACAAGTCTTAATTCATTTCACTGCTGTGTCATTTGATGGTGCGAGTATTGATAGAGTGATTGGAACGTGCAGGAGAGAGATGCGTACCTTCCACTGGCAGAGAAAGGCAGCAAATTATTTTTTGTCATCAGTGATTTGTGCAAGATCAACAACATGTATCGTTTCAGCCTCGCTTCATTCCTCGGCCTTTTCCAGCGAGCACTACACAACAAACAGGTTTCCATTTGTTGACTCTGTTCTTAAGTGCCACCATCCTTTGACTAGCTATGACTGTGTACATTGTGTCTAGGAAAAAAGTAACTCATAACTCCAACGCACAACATTTAATTGTAATAAAATTCCATGCTAAAAAGGCAACGTCTAATTGCAAAAGTAGTGGCGTCAATCGCTGGCTGGCAAAATGAGCAGTTGCTTTTTAGTAAAAAATACCATGATTATATGTGAGCTTGCGTCAGTGATTTCACATAAAATTTTGCCTCCCTTCCCAAAAAAATTACATTTGGATTTTTGTACTTCGCAAATTCAGCATGGACCAATTGTACAAAATTTTATTCAGATTGATTTCGGTTTGACATTTCTATTGTACACTGTTTAGGGGGCTAATTTTTTCTGGACACAGTGTATGTATGTAATGTATGTGTTTGTATTCTGATGCAGGAGGGCTCCAGCACTGAACATAGAATCAAGTCTCTGAGTACAGTGCTACAGAATTCCGTTTTCACTTATGCTTGTCGGTCCTTGTTCAAGGCTGATCGACTGATGTTTGCCCTTCACATGGTGCATGGCATGTTCCCAGAGATGTTTAAAGAAGATGTAAGTATCGTTATTGGTTTAATTTTGTTTGCTGTTGTTTTGAACAGTTTCATCTTTCTTCTGATTGTAGATTATGTGTTGCATCATCACTGAACCTATCACACATTGTTTGTGATTTTTGTTGTTCATTTACATATGAAATACACCATCACAACATAACTTAATTTTTATAGTTGTGAAGAAAATTTTTAGCAGTTCTGGCCACAAGTCTGTTATGCAGTTTGTAATACAGTGAAAGCTTTGACAGAAATGCATGAGAGCTCGCAGCTGTTATATGTTAATGTATCTGTTAAGTGTGGTTTCCATTCATCGCAACGTACATAGTGCATTTAACAAATGCAATAAATGCAAGAAAAGTTTGCAACCAATGCAGCTGATGTAATCAGCAGCCAAAGTGCAACAATAGAATTGTGCTATCGTTGCGTCATTTACATCACTTGCATTATGTCCGTTACATTCATTGCATTGCATACATTGCATGCGTTGTGTTGTATGAAAATTTTGTTCTCTACTGGTGCAGGAGTGGGAGGCTTTCACTGGACTGATTGTCAGCGACACGAAGCATGAATCAGGCAAAGACATTCCCAACTGGATTGAACCTGATCGAACTCCGGCGATACACTTGCTCAAGGTGATTCATTGATTTTACATCTACAGTTTACAGTCAGGTTTACGTGGAGTACATCTGAGTATTATCACTCTAAGTATTGTTGATTTTCTACTAATAGATAGTCACAGTTTTCATTATGTTGGAATGCACGCTACTTACTGCTTTTGTTTATCTTATGTAATTATCAGTGGGTGATGCAGGGCAGGTAAGGCTATAATTATTTACTTTTGACGTTTGACATTTGATGGCTGTTCTGTATGTGTTCAGACGACATTCCCACAGCTGTATCAAGAGCTGCAGCTACAGGACTCTGGTCTGTGGTCGGCGTACTCTCGCAGCAGTCAGTGTGAGCAGCAATTGCCGTCGTCTGTCTGCAGGAAACTGACAGCCTTCCAGCAGTTGTTGGTTGTCCAGGCGACCAGACCCGACCGACTCCAGTCCGCCATGTCACAGTTCGCCAGCACCGCTCTTGGTACTTACTCTCTGTCTGTCACCAGGGCCAGATTAATACTCGAGCTGGAAAAACCTATGGGGCTTTTGTAATCAATTTTCCAGTTTTGATCAATACCGTAGTATGAGGAGCAAATGCCTATAGGGTTCAAGTCATAAAGTTGACGTCTAGTTCTGTTGTGGCTGGTGGTAGGAGGGAATGCCACCTTATATTTTGGGTTGTTGAAAAATTGTTGGAAATTATTTTTGTTCTAAAATTTTTGTCCAAAAATAAAACGGCTGGAAACTCATTTTGTGATATTTGGGGGCAAAATTGTAATTTTCAGCACCCATGATCTTTTCTGTCAAAAGTTTGCAACTGTCTTTCGGAATTCTGTCCATAATTTGCAGGTATCTGTCACAAAATTGCAACTTGTTGCCCCGCCTATTTTTTTAATTCACGATGCTGCTGTTCACATTTATTAGTTCCAGTTCTAGGAAGTTTTGGAATTTGTGATTTCTGCTACTAGTGCAGTGGTGCACCTTTCTTACAGCTCTCCGTTGTAAACAGACGGTCATTAATTACCAGAACTGCAATGTTACATTTTACTTTTTTAAAATACTAAAACAGTTGGAAAGTTAGCTTCTGCAGCACTTTTTATACATACATATATTGTTTTTGTTATTATTTTATTATTATTATTATTTCATTTAATGACAAAGGGCCACAGCCACTAACATGCCACAATAAAATAACTGTATACATCAAGGAATGTCACTGATAACACAATACAACAATAAAACTACTAGAAAAAAATAAACTTTGCAATAACTAGCCAAGAATGTGGAAGTAATAGATCGTTTAAAACTATTTAAATTAGAAAAGTCAGTATTGTCAGCTGGCAAGTTATTCCATATTCTTTCTGCACGGTAAGTGAAAAAGTTATGTCTGGTGTTGGATCTGCAGCCTGGTAGGAATAATTTATATTTATGTCCACGATGTCTATAGTCAGTACGTAGTTTAAAAAATTTATTTAGGTTAAGATCAGTCAATCCAAATACTAGTTTGTAAGCAAATATCAAGTCTAATCGAAGTCGGCAAAGTTCCAAACTTTCTAACTGTAGTTTATTCAACCGCTGACAATTAGTAAGAACTTGTTTAGTTAAATTAAACTGGGCTATGCTGTATTTTCTTGTTTATTTATTTTTTTTTATTTCTCTCGCTTTTGATTAATTTGGCTTTTGCTTATTAAAAGACACGTTTGTAACATTGCATACTTTTTTGCATTAGCTGTCATGTGGACCTAACAAACTCTTTTTTAAATATTTATTTCCTTGTCTTATAAGTTGTTGAATACTGCTATCTTTGCTAAGAATATTGTAGCATTTCAAGGTTAAAGCTCAAAAATGAGAGAGTAAGAGAAAACAGTCTGGCGTGGTGCATCTGTGTTATTTGTTCAGGTCTGAAGGAGCTGTCGCCTCCAAATCTTAACCTGCTTCATATCATGCAGAATGAGACCCAAGCTTCTGAACCGATTCTCTTCATCTTATCTTTGGGCGCCGATCCATCTCAGGAGCTGCAGGATCTGGCCAAGTCGACTATTGGAGCCGATAAATATCACCAGGTAGGTGGCTTTCACTCATGTGCTGTATGCATTGTTTGATACGTTTGTGTTAGTGTATTTTATGGTGCTGTGTTTGAGCTGTTTCTACTCTTAGTAATGTCACATACTTAGCTCTTATGCTGTATATATCACACACTGTAGATCTACTTCTGTACTCTGGTGGCTTGGTAGTCTAACGGTAACGTGTCGGACTTGTAATCCTGAGGTAACTCAGAGGCGCAGGTTCGACTCCGCACCAGGACACTGCCGGGTAACGACCTTAGGCAAGTTGTTCACACACATGTGCCTCTGTCATTAAGCAGTATAATTTGGTACCGGCTTCACCGCTGAGACGTAAACAGGCACACCGTGCGATACACTGGCCCCATATCTGTGGTCTCGCAGTGTAAAAACTGGTGTCTGGCTGAGGGCCTTAGGAAACAGAGATCAGCGCCGCCCTATGGAATGTAAGGCTCGGGAAGAACTTTACGTTTTTTTACGTTACTATGGTGACAAGTTGATGTTTGAGCTGAAAGCTAGCTCAGCTTCACTCACTCACTCATGTAACATGTGTGGATAATACATAAAACAGCTGTGATCCAATGAATGAGTTTCAGTTTGCCCGTGTTACTCTTGCTCATTTTTTTGCAAAAATTCTTCACTTTAGTTCTTTATATCTTATTTTAGTGTATTTAAATAAGCTCAAATTTACATGTAGGGCTATTTTGTCTATCTCATTATTTACTGTTTGCATTAGGCTGCTTGTCTGTAACGCTTTTTTGGCAAAAAGTGTTTTGCTGCTACTTCCATGTGCTCATGTGTTATTACTGGACTACTTCATCAATCCTTGGCTGATGATATGATAATATAATTATTCTGTATCAGTTCCAGGCAATTCTGTTTACTTCCTCTAAGGAGGTTATGTAATATCCATTTCTTTGTTAGCATGATTGCACAAAAACTTTCTGGCGGATTTGGCTGAAATTTTTAGGATAGACTAGACTTGGCCCAACTTAGAAATGGTTAGGGTTTTGCGGTGATCCAGTTTAGCATCTTTATCCAAGATAGGATCGAAAGATTTTAGCCACTGCAGGATAGGGCAGAATATAGTTGACTGCTACCACCTGGTGAACACAAGGGAAATTATTGACACAGCATTGGCGGAGGTTTGTGCTCTTTGAATGTCCTTCTAGTCATGTTACTGAGTCATGTATAATGCTGTGCTGTGTGTTGTAAGCTGGCCTGGCTTGATGTTGACTGGCTATAGGTGGCAATGGGTCAGGGCCAGGCCGAGGTCGCTATGCAGCTGCTGCAGGAGTGTGCTACGAATGGCGAATGGCTGTGTCTCAAGAACTTGCACCTGGTCACGGCGTGGTTACCTACGCTTGAGAAGGTCACTTAAAGGGTGTCTACATGTGCGGAAAACCTTGCATGCGACAAAAACAGAGTGGGGCTACGTACAGTGCAGCTCTCAGTCAACTCGGGTTTGGCAGCGCCATTGCGTGAGACGTTACTAGTGGCGCTGCTAAACTCGAGCTTATTGACAGGTGCATTGTACATAGCCCCGCCCTGTTTTTGTGGCAGGTGATGTTTTGTAGCATATGTAGGCACCCTTTTATTGATATTGAATGATGCTGTCAGTTGTGATGCTGATGATAATAGTTGCAGCAACAATGTTCTTCGGTGCTGCCTTGATGCTGTCGTTTATCGAGTGTAAAACGCTGCTGCAACGATCTGCAGTGGTTCTCCTTTTGTGATCTGGCTAAATGTCGAACACGTTTGGAAAAGTAGCTGATCAAACGCAAACTACTGGTGGTAGTTATAGGGGTAGTGATTGGGGTAGTGGGAGTGGCAGCAGTTGTGATAATGTTGATCATCGTAATAATTATGATGTCGAAGATCGGGAAATGTGTTGTCTACTGCAGGTGATCAAAAGTCTGAATCCACACAAGGACTTTCGTCTGTGGATGACGGCTGAAGTTCATCCAAAGTTTCCTACAATCTTGCTGCAGTCAAGTCTCAAGATAACGTTTGAGGTCTGCCAGACTGCACTGCAGCGATTCTGTCACTTAACATTTTTGGCCAATTTACACCTATGATATTGATGGAACTCAATTCAACCCAATGATGTTTTGTAGCATATGTAGGCACCCTTCTATTGATATTGAATGATGCTGTCAATAACTGTGAGGCTGATGATAATAGTTGCAGCAACAATGTTCTTCAGGCTACTATGTACGACACGGGTCTGTGTGCAAAATTTTGCCGTCGTACGTAGTGCCATTTCGAAGTCAACTTCGATGGTAAATCTCAATTATTATACAGATAAGCCACGCTGAACTATTCGGCCAGTGGTTGTCATATGTGCCATCAGCATTCTATACATGGCACATGTTGATCTGGACTGATTGTGACACTTCCAAAATAATGGTTCTTTTGTCTTCTGCTTTGTCTTAATTCAGCCATGATTGCTCACAACGGGAAGCTTTGAAAACACATTTGTATGCCTAACGTATTGAGGGCACCTAGTAGTGAGTGTTTGTGGACTGACTGACTGACTGACTGACTTATTGGTAAAAACAGTGTAGCTTATCGTGCTTTGACCCTGTTCAGTGCATAATTTCGTAATATTTTTGTGTGTCACCCTTAGGTTATTTGTTTTCTCAGTTTTGTGCCCCTCCTTGCACTAAATCTTAACAACGTTTCTCGACTGCCTGACTGACTGACTGACTGACCGACTCATTAATTAATAATTAAGCTAATTACCTAATTTATTTATTAATTGATTGTCTAGGCTCCACCAGGAGTGAAGAAGAACTTGTTACGTACGTTCGAGGCATGGAGTCCGGAATACGTGAGCAAGTCGGGCAGCGTCTCTCGCTCGCAGGCGCTGTTTGTGTTGGCCTGGTTCCATGCTATTGTGCAGGAACGTCGCATCTTTATACCACAGGTCAGTGAGCGTTAGCAATGGTCACTCATTGCCTGACATGTGAAGACGTTTGATATGTGAAGCAGTGAATGTTTGACGTAGTAAATGCTATTGTGTTGTTATTGTTTGTGTCGTTTCAGTAATACCACGTTCACACGATCAAGCTGGCTTGACGAGCTGGCTCGACGAGCTGGCTCGACGTGCTAGCTATATGTTAGCTGGACGAGCCAGCTCGATGTTTGCTCGACGTTCGATCGATGTCTGCTCGATGTTTACTATGCTTTATGCATGCTTCATATTTGCTCGATGTTTGCTCAGTCGTGTAAACGGTGTATAAGTCTTGCTTTGATCATTTGCTATTGTGTAGGCTCTGAACTGTTGCTTTACTTAATCTATTCTGCTAGCAAGCAATATAATGAGGCCAGCCGAGAATGGAATTGTAGCACATATTTTGCATATGTGTGGAAGTGTTACTTTTTATTGTTCAGTTTAATCTGAGGAAAATTTTCCTTTGCAGTGCTGTTTAAAATGTGTTTGTTTTGTGTCAGGGTTGGACCAAATTCTATGAATTCGGCTGGTCGGACTTGCGTTCTAGTGCAGAAATTATTGACGGTCTTTATGCAAGAGCAGGTACAATTTTTATGATTGCACACTTTATTATAGAGTAGCGTGTGTCGTAGGCCTATATTTTGAACATTCAAATTGGTGATAATGCATGCTCATAATTTCTGCTGACAGACAACATGTGGCATATGTCAATATTCACCTAAACATTTGCTCTCATCTGCTCCTTCCTGATTCATCACTCCTGCATGATTACTTCGTCTCACCAGTGTTATCACCACTCTTGCCATCCATCACCCCATCATTCTTCCTTCCAGCTCCAAAACTTTTTCGTTTTTTCAAATCCAACTTTCCATAGACATTTGGTACCCCTTTGGGCTGATTTCGTGGAGATCTACACTGTGAGGCATAAAAAACACACCAAATTTTTTTCATCATAACTTGAAGAGAAGTGATCCAATTTTATTAAGTTTTGGTATGGATGTTCCTGATACAGCCGGCCATCAAATAACTGTTTAGTTTCCCACTTACCCATTGTCTGTTTTTGCACTACCTGGGGAAAGAAAACGAACAAAATATTGCATTTTTAACCACTGGTATTATTGCTTAATCAAAAAAAACACACAAAACACATGTTGTCCATATTTTTATCGTTTTAGCTGATAGTTTATCTAATTGTCCATTTTTAGCTGTTTACAAAAATGTTTTAAATGTTGGCCCACAAACATAGGCTTGGCTAGGAGACACTTTCTCCATTCGTTGACAGCAGTGTCGATAACGTTTTGCTCCAAACCAATCCAGGCTTCACCAGTTGCTTTCTGAATTCATCAATATTCCTGAATGTTAGGCCTATTTAATAGACGTGCTGCTGCACAACAGTCAAACCTTGTAATTGATTGGCTGTTGTTGGCCATATATCCGGAAAAATGAAATTTTATAAAGTTTTTTTGTTGATTTTAATGCATATTTTGTCTGTTGTGTTTTTCCAAGGTAGTGCAAATGCAGATGTTGGGTGAGGTGGGAAACTGAACTGATTTGATGGCCAGTTGTGTCATGAATACGTGTACCAAAAATTAATAAAATTGGATAAGCCTTCTTTAAGTTATGGCAAAAAATTGGTGTTTTTATGCTTCACAGTGTATACTTGCATACATTGTTTCGTTTTATAATTTCAATTTTTATCTCCCGAAATGTGAACGTAGTTAACATTGGAGGAGATAATGATATTGGTCGTTCTGTCCGTCGTTGTGTCCGTCCGTGTACGCGATAACAGCGCAAGCAGCAACGCCGGCTATTGCATTAATCTCCCTCCCCTGCAGCAAAGCGGCTCTTCCTTCTGCCTTCCCTTTCATTGTGTTTACATCACTTCACTTGGCGGAGATATTCACTCTCACGATCGCCTTTTAGTTAGTTTTTAAATCTCGAAACCCACCATATTGGGTTTTTGTTAAACTGGTTTTTTTTTAGCTCAGTGGCATTGTTATGAGCGTGAATGGACTAATACAGGGTGGGCCAAAAAAGTAAGCCTCCAACTTTTGTCAATATCTTCAACAAATACTGATCAAGTTTCAAAGTTTTTACACCAGCACATTCTGCGGAAAAGTCGCATTAACGCGATTGTTAAATATCCCACCGTACCTTAACTGTGTCGCTGCACTACCTTGTGACTGGTGCAGGTGGGCGTGGCGCCATCTCGTGGGAGTTCATACACGGTCTGCTGGAGCTTGCAATCTATGGTGGGCGTGTTGACAACGCGTTTGACAGCCGTGTGCTGATGTCTTACTTGAAACAGTTCTTCAACTCGGAGTTTATTGGCGAACAGAACCGTAGCTCCAAGAAGCTCGGACCTATGTCCATTCCGACCTCCACGCAATACCGGGTAAGATCAGCATGTTGTATATGTAACTTTTCTTTGTCACGAACTCAACCTTATCCTTGTAGACTTCAGACTCTTGAAGTAACCTAACTGTGGAGTTATTCTGGAAAAATGTTCTCTTTCATAGCCAAATGGACGATGAATGATTTGCACTGGAAAAAACTAAAACTGTTTTAAATAAAACTCAAATGAGAAAAATGCTGGGAAAATGCTGTGTATAAACGTACAAAAGTCCAGAACAAATGATTATCAAAGCAATAGACACCTGAGATCAGAAAACAAAAAAGAAAGGAACTAACAAAAACTGATACTATAAAAACTGAAACGAAAACACTGCAGGCAAGGAAGATCGTTATCAGTAAAGATGTCTATGAAATAAGTCCAAAGGGCGCTAGAGAGTTGCAGTAAGCTACACGTCATGTCCAGTAAGTTTAATTGCTACATGCTGCAAATAGTTATTTAACACGGTTTTGTTTGTTGCTGTTAACGTTACAGGACTTCATCGACGCGATTGAGAAGCTGCCTGAGGCGGACTCGCCAGCGTACTTTGGCCTGCCAGAGAACATCGACCGTTCATCACAGCGGATGGCCAGCAGCAACGTCATCACTCAACTGAAGATACTCAAACGTGCCGACACGCGGGCCGCCAAGTTCGACCGCGAAGTCTGGGCAGCTGAACTCAACCCAATTCTGACACTTTGGAAGAAACTCAACACGGTATGCAGATAGCCGGTGGCGTTTTGGCAGCGGGAGAAAGGCTTAACCCCAACCAGATAGGCCAAAACTCGATTTGCCCACTCCGGAGGCATGGAAGGCTGAGCTAACCTTGATGGTTGGTTATGTACCGAAATGTTTTACCTGTCGAAAGACAGTCACTAATCCAAGTACTAACCTGGGCCGTTGACGGGCAGTTACGATGATCGGACGCAACTTATTAACCGCTAGATTACACCACCACTTAGGCCTACGTGTAAGGTCAACTCAGCCTGCCGTCCCTCTGGGGAGGTAAATTAGTATCAGCCTGTCTCTGTCTGGGGTTAAGGCAAGGCACGTTCACTTATGTCGAGTGCAGGTAACACTATGTGATTCCATACGGCAGGTGACGCTCCATAGCTCTGCGATTGTTTTCTTGTAAGGAGCTATACATCATTTTTGACCTTTAACCTTAATATATGCTGAGGGTTTTTGCCATCGATTGATGTATAGGATCAGAATCTGATTCACGCCAAGCTGCCGACACTGTCTAGCAGTAAGCGTGGCGGAGGTGGCGGTCGTTCCGAGTCTCCGGTCCACGCGTTTGTGATACTGGAGCGCTACAACGCCATCAAAGCCGTCCAGTTCGTCCACGTGTCATTGGCAGCTCTGAGCAAAGTGTTGCGAGGCACTCAGCTGCTGACCAGCGACGTACAGGCCGTCGGATCTGCACTCATTAACCTTGAGGTCAGTCTAACAGCGTGTTTACACGATCGAGCAAACATCGAGCAGCTAGCTCGACGTTCTGTGGTCATTAGCATGCTAATTAAGAGAGCGGACGGGTTGTAATTGGAAGGCCTATATAACACGTGATCAGCTGTGGGCTAAGAGCTTAAGCCTAGGCCTACATTTGAGCCAGAGGGGGCGGGGTTCTAATAGGCCTGCTTGAGCCAGCTCGATGTTTGCTCGACGTTTGCTTGATGCTTGCTTCGTATAGGCTATGCTTTATGCATGCGTCATATTTGCTTGATGTTTGCTCGATCGTGTAAACATTTCATTACATTATCAGTTGCATTGTGGTGGGGAGGGGGCAGATGTGAGGACAGTTGACTTGTACTTCCACCCCAAATTTTGCGCTGTCAGAGAATTGTTGGAAAATGTTTTTCTGTTGAAAAATTTTTGTCTAGAAGTGCAAAATTTGAAGCTGAAAATATCTTTTTGGGGGGAAATTTATGGAAAATCATTTTTTCTGTTGGAAATTGCAGCTGTCTGTAGAAAATTTGCAGCTTTCTGACTTGTCTAGTTTTTCTACTCACGATGTCGCTCCATTTATCACTTTTTGTCAGCTTGTTTATCGTTGGCTTATTACACAGCTGTTCTAATAAGCCGCATTACGCGTCTTGCTCGTTTGTCCGTCTGTCCGTCTGTCTACCCTAACTCGAGAACGAAAAGGCGTAGAAAACTCTAAATTGGTGTGTACGTTTTCCAAGGGTAATGTAAATTGGGCGCTAATTTTCGGTTAAACGTTTACATATCAAGGTCACCGGACGTCACAAATTTCTAGAAAAAGCCCTGCAAATGTGTTGGAAAAAATCACAACTTCTGAGCTATAGTATGTTTCCTAGGGGATGATTTTCATCGGCGCAGCCTGTGGTATTGAGACGGTGGTGCTGTTGTACACAGACGCCGATGAGTTGGCTGGAGAAATGCGATGGGCCGGAGGATCCCATCAGTTACCTGCGGGGTCTGGTCAACCGAGCGGCCGCCACGCAGACCTGGCTGGAGAAGTCCGAGCAAGGACGACTTCTCAGTGAAACTCTCGACCTGTCGGAACTCTTTCATCCCGACACGTTCCTTAACGCACTTCGCCAGCAGACCGCCAGGTAAAAGTTGCTCGAATGCTTGCTGTTTGCATGCCAACGACTTTACTGAAGCATCACAGCATTCGCTTTCCGTCGATGAAACTGGCTCGACTGACAAGCTTGTTGGGAGCCATTGCCTTTTTTAGATCCCAGCAGACATCAAGCACTTGTCAAGCTGGTTCAACTCAATCAGTTGTATAGATTGCAGTGGCATAGCTCGTCAAGCGTTTGTCAAGCCAGCTTTATCGGGTAAGAGAGTGTGTATGTACAACGAAACGTACCCCGTTTGCGACAAAACGGCGGGGTTACGTACAGTGCAGCTGTCAGTCAACTCGGGTTTGGCAGCGCCATCGCGCGAGAGGTCACCAG
>Ga0209671_1003195_pt1 | contig 15596 bp, 3 predicted proteins | sample WorMetHERISLAND2_2_FD_187401 | JGI IMG/M metagenome (GOLD analysis project Ga0209671, IMG submission 187401) | Marine gutless worms symbiont microbial communities from Max Planck institute for Marine Microbiology, Germany - Olavius geniculatus... | ecosystem: Host-associated > Annelida >...
CTGTGGTTTGGTCACCTTATAAGACTGGCGATATATCCTGCATTGAGCAAGTCCAGCGGTCATTCACCAAGCGTCTCCCAGGCTTAAAGAATGTTGCCTATCGCGACCGGTTGGCTGTTACTAATCTGGAAACCCTTGAATCCAGGCGACTTTATGCTGACTTAGTAATGTGTTACAAAATCGTTTTTAGACTAATTAATGTTGACTTTCACACATTTTTTCGTCTTGCACCCTCAAACAACACTCGTGGTCACCGTTATAAATTGTTTGTGGAGCAGTCAACCCATAATGTGCGTTATTATTTTTTTAGTAGGCGTGTGGTTAATGTATGGAACCATTTACCATTTGATACTAATTTTTCTTCCCTTGCTAGGTTTAAAGCTGCTTTGAAACGTACTGAGTTGTCGAAGTTTTTAACCTATTGTACTGATTAGGATAGTTGTCAGTGCTTCGTATGGAGCCTTTCTGTCCTTGCCTGACATTGTAATCTTATTTGTACCTGTGTTTAGCTTCTGTTCTTGGATGTCAGTGCTGAACTAATAAATAATAAATAAATAATGCTTCTAGTTTTTTTCCTTTGCTATTGCTATTAGTTTTTAGCTTTTTATCTGCTTCACTAAGCTGCTGTGTTATCAGTGAAATGTATTAAGTTAAAATAATGTTATTTATTACTACACTGTGTCTCAAAAAAACATCATCGACATTTTTGACTGTAACTTGAAAACCAATTATCAGATTTTAATAGTTTTTGGTACAAATATTGCTGACACAACTTGCCGTCAAATGACCGTTCAGCTTCCCACCTCACCCAGTGTATGCTTCTGCACTACCTAGGGAAAGCAGATCAAGCACAATATGTGTTGAAATAAACAGAAAACCTAAAAAAAATCATCCCCAACATTATCAATCGTAACTTGAATAAAGATTAGCAGATTTAATAATTTTTAGCACAAATATTTCTGACACAACTGGCTATTTAATATGTGTTTTAGTTTCCATTTCACCCAACATCTGCTTTTGCACTACCTGGGGCAAGCAGCCCAAGCATAATACGTGTTAAAATGAATGACAGAACGTCAATAAATTCCATCTATCTTAATCTGTGGGCCCAACTGGTAAGTGGTAAGTTTTTTTACACATATCTTAAGAAATTCACAACGGAAAACAACGTGTTTATTGTCTCGATACTTTACTGTTTAGAGTAACGGTGACTTCTTGCTGTTTTTCATCAAATTGCTCAATGTGTGCGCCTTGCTGTTGGACGACGCGCTCTCAAGCCGGCGACGATACTGAGCAATGACACGAACAATGAAAGGCTGATATTTCACAAGGTAGTGTAGCGACACACATCAGAATTTTAGAACACGTCAGCGAGGGAGGGCAAAATTTTCTGACTCATGCTATATACGAAACTGACCAAGTAGGGCCTACTTGAAACGTTTACGACATACAAAGTCGTAAAACAGATTTATGCTTTCCAAACTTTTTTGTATGTTTTCTCTATTTTGGAATAAAAAAGCTTTTGAGAATTCGAACAAACAGCATAGACCGATATCGCGTATAGGCCTACGCGATTCACAGACAATCTCTAAGCCTAAGAATTAGGCCTATTGATTAAAAGTTCGTATAATTATGATGAACGGTTGCTGTCGCTTGAAGGTTTGTGGATTGGATCTTCGCGTTCAGAGCGCGCCTGCATTCAACACAATCGCCACATGTCAACATTTTTGCTAGCAATTACTATTGAATATTTCGACTGTAGACCCAAAATCTGTCGTAAAACTTCCGTATATCAGATTTCTCAGTAACCATCTCAAGTTTATTTTACGAAGTGTTGTAAATCGGGCCCCAGAAGCGCTTTATGCAATCTCGGAAGTAGTAGCTGATTGGCACGAGCTAATGAGCAGCTAACTTGTGATTCAGCCAGCCACATCAATCAGCCACACTAGCCCGTAAAAGCTACTCGGGGTAGAAGGTACCGTTGATCTAAGCACAACTTGATCAAGGTGGCGGCACGCTTTGCATTTACGAACTAAAAAACCAACCAGGATTCCTATGAATAGTGTATGAATGCGCGATAAGACGTGGGACTGATTCAACAGATGTTCGCTAGAGACAAGAACTGTCATCATCGTTTTCATTTAGCCTATTCTAGTGCATCATGACATATCTGCAAATACGAAGCCATCAGCTGTGCATGACTGCATGCTAATAGCCTACTACTATAGGCGTACTGCAAATGTGCACAGCTTGGTTTATGCAATCATTTCAGGCTCAGTAAATTACTAATTTCGTTGTTTATTAATCTTACCCAACTCAATTTTTGGTTTGCCGGCAACATGTGTATGCAGTTGTTCGTTCCTTTTTGCACCTTCTAAATGCGACAAGTTGAGCTACAACGGACATCATACACATTACATCCATCAACAGTGAGTGGGTGAGTGAGGTTTAAAGTCCCACCCGACACAGTATAGGTCATTTCGGGGACGGCCTTTCCAGGCGGAATGCACACAAACACATAATAACTGAACAGTAAGTTTAACCTTTACAGAAACACAAAACACAAAAAAAAACAAAAAAAACAAGCTAAACCTAAAATTGTACGAACCCCATTATACGCGTGCATATATAATTAACATAATGGTAGTTCTAATAATCTTTCCTGTTATCTTCCAGACAGACATCAATGTGATAATGCTGTCTATTGGAGGACAGGGGGCTCACATTCATCAACAACACATATCATGTTATTGCTGGATCCTAAAGATGTTTCTGTTTCAGCTGTTTGGGTTTTGAGAATGTGGCACACTGTGAAGCCTAACTGTTGAATCGCGCCGCTCAAGTTTTCTCGTTTACTTAACTAGTTAGGCTACTCACATTTGGTGATACTGATATCGACAGTGTAGCTATAGGTACTTGCTACGAGAATGTTGCATACCAGTCTAAAATATCTGGCGTATTGATGAGCAGGATTTCCAATAAAATTGGTCCGTTTGAACGGTCGTATGTGATCGGCTAAACTGCCATCAGTTGCCTGCTTGATCTCTGCTGCTGCTGCTGCTGCCCCACGGTTGTACTCGGTGCGAAGAAGACGCGTTAACTGATCTGCTGAATCGACCGCAACGACGTCATCACGGTCAACATCAGGCGGCAGCGGTGATCGCTTGCGTCCCGGTAGCCAGCCCTGACTGAAGTGGTAGTTCTGGGCGCTGGTCAGCAGCATCACGAGACTCAACAGATAGCAGCACAACAGCATCGTTGAAGCCGTTGAAACACGCATTTCTTTCGCAGTCTGCCCAGTGGCCACATAAAATGTCAGATAAGACGCTGTTGGTGATCAAATTATACATAAAACGCCACATAGAAATTTTACTGGCAATATTAATAGAAGAAAACGAAATAAAAAAAATCTACATTTTTCAGTTAGCACAGAATAGGCCTACTAATATTCAAAAGATTGCGAAGACCGCAATCGATTTTAACGTTAACTAATCACAGTAATTTCATTTATTTGAATACATTCGTCACGATCTGTGGGATGCATTCGGAGTTTTTGTTCGTTTTTTAGGCTGCCGTGTGAGGCTTAAGACCTAGAGCAGTGGTTTTCAACCGGGGTTTCGCGGAACCCAAAGGTTCCGCGAGCATCTGCCAAGGGTTCCGCAGCTGGGCAGTAAAATTGACCTAGCTTACAAAATCGCACCAGATAATGTCGTAGAAATACTCAGCATCAATTTTTTTTGGTTTGGAATGGCGTTTATACGCGTCTTTTTTGCATAAACTTACTGCGTTGAGTCATTTTTGTTGCTAGTAAAATTTTTAGCATATTTGCATTTTATAGGTCTATAGTATAACGTAAGCTCCTACGCACGACATTATTCAACTCCAAGGCATTTTTAGAAATGAAGAAAAAGAAAAGAAAAACGTATTGATTAGGCTTATGTTTACGAAATCGTTCAGCCATTTATTTAGTTAATTCATTTTTCAACTAAAGAAAATTGAAAAGACACGTACGTCTGTCTTTTCCGAGGACGTCCAAATGATAAATTTTCTATGTTGGTGGCCGTCGACGACCGCCTTGTCCGTCGTATTTAGTTAAATACAATAACATACTGCTGCCTACTAATGCGGTCAAATTTCATATTGGTCATCTTTGTCTGCTTTGTCGTCCTCATGACGGCTCTGCCCTCAGTGCCCTGCTAGGGAAATGAGTCCGTATACACCCCGTAGTTTCATCCTCGCATCCGTCGCTGTGCAGGCCTAAATTAAACGTGTCGTGCAATATATAGCCAATGATTTAATCAACTTTAAAATACTGAAAGTTAACTTTGAACTAACCTATTTGAAACGTGACTATTTTTTTCAAGATAGCGTAGTGAAACAATAGACCTAATTTCAAAATTACATGGATAGTATATTAGCGAAAAACATTTAAAAAATAAGACAGTATTTGATGCAGGCATGACAAAAAACCGAGGCGCTAACTTTTATAGCGCTACTCTGTATGCACGCGCATCTTACACTAACAGTGCGGTCTTACCTTAAAACCGACTGACTTTATAAGCGTTGTAGTTGTACTGCACACCAGTCGACGTGCCAGTCTCGATGGACGACACACAATGCAATGCTGGACTATAGGCTACGGACAGCACAAATGTACAGTAAATATTAATGTCATCAGTCCAGGTGCATGCGAATGTCGTCGTGTTTTCTTCCTATGCATGTGCGACGCGATTTCGCGGATGTGGAGGCGTCAGGCGCTCTTCGAACTTTTGAGCACGTAGCCGCGATTCGGTGAATAATGGATAAGGCGGTGGTCGTTTGCAGACAGTAGCGATCAGTGAGAATCCTGCACTGCGTGCGTACGTGAGCTAAAATACTGCCACATCGACCGATGTAATTAACGCACTGCAGCTGCACTAGTATTGAACAGGCGTAGGCCTAATCGTGTTTAATTTTAGCAAATCGTTAGCTCGCAAATTCAAAATTACTAGGCCTACAGTGTGGTCATTATTACGCGCGACAGCTAGGCATATGCTAAGCGTTTCTTAGCTATCGTCGAGGCGTCTGTCTGTCTGTCCGTTCGTCCGTCACACCCTGCTGCCCTATCAATATGGTACATCTGGTGCAAGATAGGATCACGAAATCTTCACTATGGCCTGCCGTAAGGAGTCTAAGTGTTTTGTTACACAAATTTGTGCCCCTGGGTGAGGAAATTTTCCTCCGACAAAAACGTCAAATAGGGACACCCCCTAAAAATCGTTATTTTACCGCTATTGGCGTCTAGCGTGAAAACAGTTGCAGATAGGCACGAACATGCTGTTTATCATGACAAGCAGTGCTGACGAGCTTAATTCGGGGGATATCAACATTCATGACCTTAAACGACCTTGAGCCTCCCAAATAAAAAATTTTAGTGATTTTTGCGATTTTCGGCAGCGGTGCACATTTCTTAGTTTCAATATCAATATGTTGATAATCATGCACGTGGCGTGGTCGTGTTGTTAATAACATGCAGCTGCAAAGAAACTTTATTTTCACGTTAATGTTTAATAAATTTCTATAACCGCGACGCATCAACGTCACACCAAACAGACAAACAGACATCATACTCTGGCAATACCCGCCTATGCAATAGCATGGCACACGCAAAAATCGCAGAAATAAACTTTGAAAGTTCGGTTTAAACGGCACGATAATAGCCTAAGCACTTGCATCAAAAAGTTAAAAACAACATCGTGACGCAGACAGGCCCAAGACTCAATTGCAAAGTGTAAACAAAACATTTTATTAAAATCATTGTTCAACATTCGTCATCATTATCAGCAGCAGCAGCGTCATTTAATTTGCCAAAGTAAGTATAAAGTTCGTTCAATTTTTTCTGCACTTCAAATACGCAGCATCGTTGTCAATAAGTACGCGTATATAGCGACAGAACAAGCGGCGAAGTGTTTCAAGTTACAGCAATCACGAGAACGTTGGACTAGGCCTACGTATGTACAAGGGGGCAGACCTAAATGTTAACATTGGTTGGATTAGCGACTTTTTAAAATTCTTTTGTTAGCCAGCATCCAGAAACGACATAACTATGTTATACAGTTTTCAACCAAGCGTCTCAAAATCCACCTAATTATTAACTTGGCTAACTGAAAAAAACGTTTAACACAAAATCGCAGAAATACACAATCAAAAGGCACGTCGTCGGGTGCGGAAACAAGTATATTATAGGCTAACGGTACCGAAAGCAAGCAACAACTGAGCTTCTATTTATACTTTACTCACTGCGCTATATAGCGAAACGTCGAACAATGAAAAACTCGTCTAGGTGATGAATGTTTATCTCATCGATATCGATAATGATGCATACACAGATAGCTCCAATTTTTAATGGAGGAGATTATGGGCGTTCCAAATTCCAACCGTGCCCTTAAATTTCCCCAGAATATGGGGTTTCAGTTGCAAATTTAGCATTTTTGGACAAACGTTTTCCAACGAGAAGATTTTCCTACGATTTTCCGACAGCGCAATATTGTGGAAAGTCAACTGCCCATGCCCACCATGCCCCCACGATGCCATTGCTTCTGTTTATATGGCGTTGACGCCCCCCACCCCGTGATTCAGAACACAGATGTATAGGTGAAATCGTTCAAGCGTGTGAGCTGTCGCCCGCTGGCGCGTCGTCTCCGCCGTCGCCGCCGGCTGCGCCGAACCCATCCGTGGACAGGAACTGGTGAATAACTGCGTCGATAGAAGGACCGAGGTCTGCCGGCGGGTCGCTGTCCTGCTCGACGCGGGTGGTCTCGGTGACTAGCGTCTCCTCCTTGCCGCCGTGGATGATCGTCTTTTTGTGTACGTGCTTACGAAGCACCAGTCTATGTAGATACAGTCAGTCAATCAATCAATCCATCCACAAAAGTGCGTTTATACAGTGTGGGCCAATAAAAAACGTGGCGCTGTACTTTTGTCCATATCTTCGCCAATTATTGACCGATTTTCAAAATCCTTTCACTGGCACACTCTGCGGACAATTTGCAATAATGTGATTATTATATTTCCCAACACACTATAAATGTGCCTGTCTCTACATTACCTTGCGAAATATAAATAAAATATGAGTGTATAACCATAATAACAAACAAACATTCTGATAAATTTTTTTTAAAAACTCTTCAGATCAACATTAAGGTAGATGATCCGTATGACGCTAAACTGGGTAGGTTTAGCACAGTCTAGTGTCAAACGGATCATTTAGGCCTACCGCAATGTTGGTCTAAAGTGTTTTTTTCATTTATCTAAATTTTTGTTATTATCGTTAGTTTTTACTTACATTTATATTTTACAAGGTAACAAGGTAATGTAAAGAAGCATTTACGGTACGTGTCGTGGCATATATAATAATCACATTATTGCAAATTGTCTGCAGAGTGTGCCAGTGAAAACAAAATTTGAAAATCAGTCAATAATTGGCAAAAATATAAACAAAAGTAAACTGCCGCGTTTTATGGCCCACGGTGTACAGCGCCATATGTCGCAAATGAATCAGAGGCACAGTCATATCAAACATGCTTCTAACGCGCGTTGACAATATTCACATATAAACAGTTTTAGCAAGTACTTCACCTTTTATTTTACCTTCAGATTTTTTTTTCTGCACAGTTGAACTTGTTTAAGCAAAAAAGTCAACCAATGAGTCATGTCATGTAGTAACTGTCGTATGTCTGAATTTTTATCTTGCAACTATTTTTAAGACACAAAGTGCGTTTACGAAAACGACACCCAGTAAAAAACGCTGTATCCAGCTAATGCAATAAATCGAAATTTTACAAAAAAAACCAGAAATATTTTGTTAACATTACTAGCATAAAACATTCAAAACTAACCTTGAACTCAGATCAGCTGCTGAGGTCACGTCGCTCGGTGGTCTTGTTCTCGAATCTTAAAAACAAAATAAATACGATAATTATTGACACAGTTTACCAAACACCACGGGCAATCGCTTTCAACGGACAAAATGTGCGTTTTCTGCACGAAAGAACGAATTTCACAAGAATTGGTCGCAAGGCTGTAAGTCACGCTACAGTAGATTTTCGAAACGTTCCAATGCGCCTATGTCATTGCGGGACAACGGCTATAGCTAGGTAAAACTCTGATATTAATTTCCGTAGCAATATGCAAATTATCGTGTCCTTCAACTTACATGGTCTTTTTATTCACATTAAATTTTTATTTTATTCAAAACCATCAAAGTGTCGGCAGTAGCGAGAAAGTGACTAAAAGTTTCCTTAAAAGCTGTATTATAGTTTTATATGCAATGCACTTTTATACAATACACATTATTACACTAACATGTACCAGTCAGTAATCTAAGTATAAGGTGTTAAAAATTCGAATTATGTTATTTTTTAGTTATGTAAAAATAATAAGTGACTGCCGGTATGTGATAAGCTGCAACACACAGAAGCAGAACTGAGTGAGACCTGGTTGTCGTTCTGCAGTCTGCAGCTGGTCCGTGAACTGATCGTCTTGCAGCTGTCCGCTGATAAGCTTCCTCTCAGTGGTCAGACGTCGTTGACCGGTCGTCTTGACGCGTTTCTTGGCCAGCTCGCCGTCTGGCATGGTCTCCGCCGTGTCATAGATATCTGTCACGACTTGAGGCTCCTCGGCCGTAACGTCGACGTATCGCTGGACGAGCGGCTCCGTGGAGACTCCGGTCTCCTGGTCCTCGGGCAGCAGAGCACGCATCAACACCGTCTTCTTCTCCACGGTCGTCACGATCCGCTTCCGTACGACCGTCGAGTCCGGCAGCGTCTCCTCGTACTCCTGGACATCCTTCTCCACCTGCGGCTCAGTCTCCACAACATCCGCGTACACGCCGAACATTCGCAGGTCCAGCTCCGACCCGACCGGACTCGAACCGTCAGTAGGTGACATGAGCGTTCCGTCATCACTCACCGGCGATCCTGCTCGCCTTTCTGTGTCCACCATCTCACCGTCGGGTCCGATTCGACGTACTTTATCCTCCGTGCCTGGATTACCGTGCGGTCGCAAACTCGCGGTGACTTTAACTACCTTCTTATTCAGCGGCGATCCGTCCGGCATTGTTTCCTGGAAATACTGTTCGGACGACGAAGTCTGGACGTCGTCGCCGAACGGTTCCACAACGCCCGGCAGCATCTCTGTCACACGCTCATTCACCTCGGTGCTGACCACTTCTTCCTGGACTCTCGAGTCCGTCACGACGCCGTCGGTTCGCGTTATTACGCGCACTGGTTTCACGAACTTGGTCGTCTCAACGCGACGCTTGACAACCGTTCCGTCGTCCAGGCGCTTGCTGTCCTCACCAACGTCAGTTCGAGCCTCAACCGGACCCTCGATGAACTTCTGAGTGACTTCCGGTTCTGCAGTACGCCGGTAACTAGTTGTTGTGACAGTCTTAACGGCCTGCGTCCCGTCCGGTAGCGTCTCGTCCGATTGTTCGACGTTGATCGTAGCTGTGACTTTATCGGTCTCTCGCGGTTCTGTGACGCCGGGCCCTAGCTCCTGAACGATCTCGTCTATGGTGGCGTCCAGCGTCACCTCGCGATAGTTCGTCACCGTTGGTACTCCGTCGACGACCGTCACGTCAGTGACCGGTTGAACGCGCTTCTTCGTGAAGCGTTTCGTCGAAGACTTCGTACCGTCGTCCAGTATCTTCTCGCTCTCCTTCACATCGACGCGTTCCACTGCGTCCCCTTCCACCGTCCTCATCGCAGGCGCTGACGGCTTTGCTTCCTCTGGCTGCTTCAGCCGCACGGTCATCTTGACCACTTTCCGACGAACCACGACGCCGTCGACCGACGTCTGTTCAAAGTGATCGACCTCTATGTCGTTGTCGCAGTTCTTTGCAAACGGTTCGATGACGCCCGGTGGTAGCTGCAGGATGTTTTCTTCTATGTCGACGCTGACGACTTTGTCACGTGTGGTGACTGAGTCAGCCGGCATGCCGTGTCCCGGTGATCGGCGTTCAGCGACAGCTTTAATGTGCTTTGTTGTGATGATTTTACGGGCGATAGTAGTTCCGTCTTCCAGATTCTCTTCATACTGCTTTGTTTCCGATTCAGAGCGAATCGGACCGTCAACAGCGGTAGTTATCTGGGGTTCGGTTGCGGCTTTAACGTCAGTCGGCGGCTTATCGGGTTTTGTTTGACCCTTAATTCGCACAACCATGCGTACAATCTTTCGCTTTGCGGGCGTGCCGTCTGTAAGCGCATCGTCCGACTCAGAAACAGTGATATCTGTCTCACAGTTGGCACCAGACGGCTCAATCACGCCCGGCGGAAGCTCGAGAATGTTCTCCTCGATGGTTGCTCCAACCACCTTCTCCCGCAGGAACTTTATGATCTCCTTTCCGTCCGTTACTGTGACCTCGGACACAGGTTGAATCTTTCTCGTCGTAATGATTTTACGTCTAATAGTGCTGCCGTCGGGGAGGCATTTCTGATCCTGCTCGACGTTTGTCCGGTGCTCGATGTCACCTTCGATAAGTCGCGTCTTGGGCGGTTTGAGTGTTACGACCGTTGTGGCGGCCGTCTTGCGGACTGGTGTTCCGTCAGCAAGTGTCCGCTCCGACTTCTGGACGACAATGGTCGTGTCGCAGTTGTCGCCGTTCGGTTCAGCGACACCTGGTGGCAATGCAATGAGGTTCTCATCGATCTCGACGTCGATCAGGCGCTCACCCTTCCTCACCGCAGCCACGTCACCAGTCACGCCAGCAGGTAACTCGGGTGTTGTCGGCACGTAATGCTGCGTTACGGCAACTATGCGTCGAATCATCGTTCCGTCTTCCAGACATCGCTGAAACTCTAGCACGCTCGTCCGAGAACGGACCTCGCCATCAGGCGACGGGATGACCTTGGCCGGGATGACCTTGTCCAGTGGCTTGGCGCCATCGGGTGCTTCTTCTAGCGTCGTTTCAGTCGGCGATAGTAACGCATTTATTTTGTTGACAGCAGCCGTTTCCGTATCCGCTACGGTTTTTTCGATTTCATGTAACAGATCGCGCAGCGCCGGGGTGGTGGAAACCGGCTTCCGGTGAACTTTGGTCCGCCTGACGGTTCTCTTGACTGGAATTCCGTCAATCACATCGTCATCCAAACGATCCAAAGTCGTTTCACTCTCCACGTCCAGCCCATAGGCACTCTTTACGCCTGCCGGTAGTTCCACGTAACTGTCCTCAATCTCTTTGTCGACCACTTCTTCACGAAAGATGGATCCCGCGGGACGTCCATTGATTACCGCTACTTCTTCGATTGGTTTAATGTGACTGACGGTTACCGCTTTATGTTTCAGTGTTCCACCATTCGGAAGAGGGCGTTCGTCTTCGCTGACGTCTGTTTTTGACTTGACTGGTCCTTCGATTATCTTTTTCTGAACACCGTCGGTTACTATTGGTCTGGCATGCGCGTCCTCAACTCCAGGCTTTACAATCTCACCCGGTGTTTGAACTTGAGGAAGAGGAACTCCTGTATCAGCTCTTGGTACTTTGCCAGCATTATCTTCAGGTGACGGTATAACTTCTGGCACACCAGGTGTTTGCGTTATCGCTCCTTCTGGTTGTGGTTGGGCTTCGTCCGCGGTGGGGCTGGAATCTTCCTTGTTTGGCGTGACAACCAGCTTTACCAACTTGCGCTTGACGGGGATGCCGTTTGGCAGCTGGTCGTCGAAACTGTCCACCGTGACGTCGGTTGAAACATTGCTGCCGAACGGTTCAATTACGCCAGGGTGCAGCTCCAACACGTTGCGAAGACTTTCGACTTTGACCGGTTCTTCGCGCAGCGGCAGTCGTACCTCCTTGCCGTCGACACATCGTACCTCCACCACCGGCTTGAAGTAGTCCGTCTCCGTTGTCTTCTCTGCCACCAGTGTACCGTCGTCCAGATTACGTCGATCCTCCAGTGTCTTCAGCCTCGACTGCGTATCACCTTTCACGATTCTGCTCGGCTTCGTTTTAAGACGAACGTCAGCAGTCACGGTCTTCTTGCTGACGGGGATGCCGTCAGGTGTCTGTTCGTCTGATTTAGCTACGTTGATATCGCACTGCAAGTTATTTCCGCCGGCGTCGATACTGCCGCACGGCAGCTTTAGCACATTTTCTTCGACTTCGGTGCCGACGACTTTTGGTGATGTCATTCCGTCAGCAGCTGTATCACCATCAGCTGTAGGCTCGATGCGCTGTGTTGTTGTTACTTTTCTAATGAGCACGTCGCCGTTGTTTAAGCCGCGTCGATATTCTTTGGTCGTTTTGAGTGGAACGCCGGTTTCTGGTCCGGCGGCAGCAGGTAGGCCTATGCCACGGTCCTGTGCTGACGCTGGACGTTCACTGCTAACTGCGGGTTTTCCATCAGCTTTTCCATCCACGACTCTTGGTTGCTGAACATACTGCTCCAGTTTCGTTTTCCGTTGACCGTCTGGAAAATCTTTTGTACTGCCAGTATCTAAAGCCCGTCCATATGCGTCGACGGGTGCGGTTTCAAACGTATCAACAGCGTCAGGTTTTACATTCCGAACATCGATATTGACCACGTTTTTCTTGACTTTGCTACCGTCCGGCAGAGTGTCTTCGAAATGAGTTTCACTGGTCTCGCTTTCGATGTCGCTGCCGTAGGGGTACAGTATACCGGGCGCCATTCTCATAACGACTTCCTGGATGTCGGTTTGTATGAGTTGCTCGCCTATCTGTCGTTCTGAAGTTCGTCCTTCCAACTCGCTCACTTCAAAGACGGGAGCCGCATGTTTCGTCGTCGTCGTCTTCCACTTCAGCGTCGTTCCATCATTCAAAGTCTGTTCGTCTTCACTTACTTCAGTCCTGGGCGAAACCGCACCAAACCTCCTCGATATCCTCGGTGTTCCGCGACCTCCTTCGATGAGAACCACCGGACTCTTCCCCACATCCGTTTCGTCGATGGACGGCGAAATATCAGCCTCGCCGGATTTCAACAAGTCTTCCATGCGCTCGAGTGCAGATTTCAGCGGCGGCGGCGGCGGCTGCTGAAGTGGGCGCTTTTCGTATTCTGGCTCGATGCTGGTGTCAACGGGGACAATCTCGTCTGAGCTGGGTTTCAGTTCCACACTGAGTGTAGTGACGGTCCTAGTTCTAGGCACACCGTCAGGAAGCACGTCGTCGTACTTGTCAGTGCGGAGCTTGGCTACGACATTACTGCCGTATGGCTCAACAACTCCAGGCGGCAGGTTAACACTGTTCTCTTCTACGTCAACCCTTACGATCTTCTCGTGCACCGCAGGTTCTTTAGTATCGTCCTCTCTGGACGGAAACTCCGTGATTGGCCGAAAGCTGGTTACCACAGCAATCTGACGCTTTACTGTTGAACCGTCGCTCATGGCCTGCTGCTCTTCAGTCACTTCTCTTCTGGTTTTAATGTCACCCTCAACCACTCGCTTGGACGGCGGAATTCTGAGCTTTAGTGGCTTCTCTGCGTACACTGCGTGAACCGGTAGTGCGTTTTCTTCCGGTTCATCGGGGCCTGGCCACTCAAGTTTCTCGGTTGTTTCAGCATCTGGTGGCGTATACTCTACATCACCTGCGGCACCCTGCTGTCGGCTCTTGCGTAATTTCGGCGGCGTCCACATACCGTCCGGGAGCGTGGCTCGCAGTAGGCAGACGGGAGTTGGAGGTCGCTCCTCCACGGCTGACGAAGACCTTGGACATTTGGTAAATGCCAGAACGCCTGTAGCCGTGTCGGCGACGTCACGGACCAGTACATCCATCGGCAGCTGGTTTGCTTGGAATGGATGGAAAGGAACGCTGACTGACGAAACATCTGGATCAACGACTGCAATGAGATTTCCAGTCAGATCCACAAACTGCGGCTTGCCATCGACTGCCTGTTAAAACACAAATGCGAAAGACAAAATAGTCCTCAGTATACATGTCATGCGTAGGCCTAGTTGTTTACTAAATATGAGTGTAAGCCATGGTAATGCACAGTTAGCTTCCACTATTAAATACTTTAAACTGGAAAAAACAAAAACTGGTTTATTTTTATTGTACTTCATTGAATTTGTTTTTAATTTTTTTGTTTCTGTTGTATATATCTGTCATGCTGTCTGTGGTTTCTACCGTGTTTCGGTGAATAAAGATTGATATAACATAATAATTAGCAGAAATTGACAGCTCGCACCTCGACGTCGCCACTGCGAGCAATTTCAACGAAACCGTCTTCCTCAGCGGAAGTTGCTGGTAGATCAGCGTCGTCAGTCAGACAGAAGATTCTCAGCTGGCCTTCCGTGGGGCTGGTTCGTCTCCCGAAAACTACAAACTTGGCCATGAAAGGCACTTTGACTGCCTCGTTGTAAACAGCTGATGCCATTTCTTCAGCTGGCTTGAGCTTTGTAAAGTCAGCTGGGCACGTCATCAGCATGTACCTACAACGTTCTCTCAGTATTGTAAAATATATCCGAAATACACAAGTTCGTAACAGCCTGCCACCGGGCAGATTTTAGAAAATAAAATCACTCAGAAATAGGAAACAAATTTTGCTGACAGTTATTGATTGCAATGACATTAACAAATGGTGCAAATTTTCTTCTAAGAAGCTAAAAAGTGTTGTGCAGCATAAAATGAAACTTACATAAATGACAACAAATTTTAAAAAAAACAAGAATAACAACCTTATTGGTGCTACATCAGGCTTAAATGTCGCTTCATCATCTGATAGCGTCAGTGGCACGTCATTGGTTGCATCTCTCCAGCAAGTTGGCTCACCAGCCTCTGTCATACAATATAACGTAATCTTCGTTTAATAATGCGCTCTGTTGGAATGCAGAACACAGCAATGAGTTAGTGATACAATGAAATAAAATATAATGAAATGCAATAATTTCTGTAAGCCTATACAAAATGTTGATTTTGACATAATTCCATCATTTTCAGATGACGATTAAATACTAAACACTAGTACCCAAACTACATAATACTGCAATAAATAAAATACAGTTAAGTTAATCAAATCTTCAGGTTAAAGTACAAGAGGTAAACATTATGTGATCCTCAAAGTTAACAGAATTATATATTTCCATCAAAAAAAAACAAAAAATACACAACAAAAGTTAAAACAGAAAGGATGGCTTTAAAATTAAATACAGCTGAGAGATCTCAACATAGTTAACACAACACAAGAATCCAGTCTTCAACATTTATAGCAGGTCTCGTCTCAGTATTTGTTGTCAAAAACAGTTTCATCTCTCCATCAACAATAATTCTATTTCTTTCTTTACTCAGTGGTCACGTCATCATCATCATCGTGACCCGTAGCGTTCAACCGTAGCATCCCGCCATTGCGATTTGTCGCCAAAACGATTTGTCCTCCGCCAGCTACAGAACATAAGCCACCGGTATTCCCATGTGTCACGGTTGAATTTCGCGTAAGCCCTTATTGTACTGTTTAGCGTATAAAGTGCGAGTTAGTTTTGTCACACGAGATCGTGTATACTGTATTTTGGCGTTAATTTACATTGTATTTTTGTTTCCGACGTTTTCTGTTGCCTCCTGTGGCTGATCGTTTCACAGGTGTTGTTTTGTGCCACCCTATAGGCACATGACT
>Ga0209671_1003198_pt1 | contig 15590 bp, 16 predicted proteins | sample WorMetHERISLAND2_2_FD_187401 | JGI IMG/M metagenome (GOLD analysis project Ga0209671, IMG submission 187401) | Marine gutless worms symbiont microbial communities from Max Planck institute for Marine Microbiology, Germany - Olavius geniculatus... | ecosystem: Host-associated > Annelida >...
GTCGAGTGAGCCCCGACTTTCAGTCATTTCGAGCTGACTTCAGTCTGAGGCTTTCAGTCGGCTTTAGCCGAAACAGCGACTTTCAGTCGCAACCCAGACTATGGACTTTCAGTCCATAGTGGTTGATGGGAATTCCGTCTTCGAAAAGAAGCGCTTTTTTCTGGTACCTGGTTTCGATTGATGCCGCGAGAATCCCCGCAGCTGACCTTCCCTGGCTCCTGGATTCCGGCCATCCCTGCCGGAATGACGGATTTCCGCTTCGCCGTCGTTCCGGGTCGGACCCCGGAACCCAGTCGTCCAGGGAGGGCAGACGATCCATCTGCTCCATTACCCGCCATAACGCTGGGTTTCGTTCCTCAACCCAGCCTACATCTACTACATCTACGGTCCTTTTTTAGACAGCCTCTAACCCGACCTACCACGACTTGTCCGATTAGCGGTTGGCACGACGATCAGGTCTACAGCCCCTAACCGGCGGTCACCCGCTCGCGCAGATAGACGGGCCGGGCCTGCTCCGCGGTCACCCAGTGGCCCTGCGCAAGCTCGGCGGCAGCCAGTACCGCAACATCCCGCGCTTCGCACAGGACATCCGGCATCACCGCCAGGAGCCGCGCTCCCAGACGCCCGCGCAGCACATCGCCGTAGCTGGCCCAACCGCTGCCGACTCCGCTCCAGTCACCATCCGCCGGCAGTACAACCGCCTCCGGGGAGGCGACCTCCTCCGCCCCCGCCGTTTGCATGAGGTCCCCGTCGCCGAGCTGGTAAGGCCCCCAATAGAGTTCTCCCATGCGGGCATCGAACGCCGCCAGAACCCGGCACGCACCGCTGGACCGAAAATATCCCTGCGCCAGGGCGGCCAGGGTCGATACCGGCACCACCGGCAGATCCGCGCCGTAGGCCGCGCCCTGTACCACCGAGGTGGCAATCCGCACGCCCGTAAAGGACCCCGGACCCCGGCCGAACGCCAGGGAATCGAGTCGGGTCAGGCCGATACCGGCCTCGGCGAGGAGCCCATCCATCATGGTCAACACCAGCTCCCCGTGCCGACGCGGCTCCCGCACCAGGCGTTGCCTGAGCTCGGTGCCGGTCAGGAGTGCCACGGAGCAGACCTCACCGGAGGTATCGACGGCAAGAATGTTCAAGCTGGGGAAGGTAGGGGGTGGAGAACAGCACCAAGGGTCCCTGTTTCAACAGGAAAAAACAACCCCGCCTTGCCAACGAGCGCTTCCCTATCGCGGCGACGGTGCTTTCCCCTGACCGCAACGCTGGTGCGGGGAGTGGATAGGTCGCCGAATCCAAAGCGGCGGCGAACACGTGCTCCAAGGCAAGCCCTGTAGCTCCCTCAGGCACCGCGGATTCCGGTAAAGGTTCAGGTTGAGGTTGCCGCCGCACTCCAAAACGTTCGGTAGGCGCGGGGGTAGTGGTAAATTTCAAACTGGTCGTTGTGCAGAGCACCTAGAGCGCGGGCTCGCCCCGCACCTATCGCCGAGAGAACCAGCGACACCAGGGTGCGCCCAGGCGATAGGTGCGAGGCAAGCCCGCGCTCACGCGATCAGTTGAAAATTTACCACTACCGGAGATCAAACCTCCCGCACCAAGGCGGTCTCCACCTCGTTCCGCTTCGCCTTGCCGACGAGCGACTCGATGAGCTGAAGCGCGAAGTCCATGGCGGTACCGGGTCCGCGGGAGGTGATCAGCTTCCCGTCCACGACGACCGGTGCCCGGAGCAGATCCACCTGCGGGAAGTCCTCTTGGGTGACGGCCCCCGGGTAGCTGGTGGCGGACTTCCCATCGAGCAGACCCGCCCCCGCCAGTACCTTGGGGGCGGCGCAGATGGCGGCGATGAAACGCTCTTCGGCCCGGTAGCGTTCGAGGAGCGCGTGAATCCGCTCGTCCCGCTCCAGCCGTTGGGCCCCGGGGAGCCCGCCGGGCAGGACGATCATGTCGAACCGCTGGTCCATGACCGCTGCCAGCAGGGCGTCGGGGACCAGCACCGTGTCGCGACTGGCGCGTACTGGCCCCTCCGTCAGACCGGCCGTGACCACTTCGATCTCGGCGCGCCGCAGCAGGTCGATGACGGTGACCGCCTCCAGCTCCTCACACCCCTCGGCCAGGGGGACCAATACGCGTGCCATATTCGTCTCCGATAGTTGCGCTATAAACGCCTGCTTAATCCTGAGCGCGACGACCCAGGATGTTCAGGCCCTTGAGCACATTCAGTGCCTCGCTGAGCGCATAGTCCTCAGCAGCCAGGGGCCGTTTTTCCGCCGTTACGGTCTCATCTTTTCCATCCTTTTTTCCACCCTTATCGGCCGCGCCCTGGTCTTTCTTCCCGGCTTTACCGGCCGCCTCCTTGTCCGTACCGGCCGGCTCCTTCTCATCCAGGTGATGGCTCAGATCCGCCTCCTTCAGTGGCGCTACGCCCGGCTTCTCCGCAATGCGGAGCTCGCCTTTGACCAGCTCGATATCGGGCACGATCCCATGGGCCTGGATGGGCCGACCGGAAGGGGTATAGTACCTCGCCGTCGTCAGCTTGAGCGCCGTGGCCTCGTCTATGGGCACGATGGTCTGTACCGAGCCCTTACCGAATGTGGGGTGGCCCATGATAATGGCGCGTTTGTGGTCCTGGAGCGCCCCGGCCACGATCTCCGAGGCCGACGCGGACCCGCCGTTGACCAGCACCGCGATGGGGGCCCCCTTGAGCACATCGTCCGGACCGGCCTTGAATTGGAGCTCCGAGTCCTCACCCCGACCTTTCGTATAGACGATGATCCCCCCGCCCAGGAAGGCATCGCTCACGTCGACGGCGCTGTTGAGGACACCGCCCGGATTGTTTCTCAGATCCAGGACCAGGCCCTTGAGCCCGCCGCCGTTCTCTTTCTCGAGCGCGTTCAGGGCCGAGAGCAGATCCTCGGTGGTACGCGACTGGAAGTGGGAAATACGCACATAGCCGTATCCCGGCTCGAGGGTTCGGCTCTTGATGCTCGCCACCTGGATGATGTCCCGTTCCAGCTCCAGATTGAAGGGCCCGCTCACGCCCCCGCGCGAGATGGTCAGGGTGATGCGTGTGCCGGGCTTGCCGCGCATGATGTTGACGGCATCGTTCAGGCTCATGCCTTTTACCGGCTTGTCATTGATCCGGATGATCACATCTCCGGTCTTGATGCCGGCGCGCTGGGCGGGGGTATCGTCGATCGGGGCGATCACCTTGACGAACCCGTTCTCCATCCCGATCTCTATCCCCAAGCCCCCGAACTCGCCGCTGGTGCCGACCTGCAGCTCGCGGTACTCCTCCCGGTCCAGGTAAGTGGAATGGGGATCGAGCCCCGAGAGCATGCCGCGGATGGCGCTGTTGAGCAGCTGCTTGTTAGCCACCGGCTCCACATACTCGTCCTTGATGCGCCCGAAAACCTCGGCAAAGATGCGCAGCTCCTTCAGAGGCAGCTTCTCGGGCGCCTTCTCCTCCTCGGCGAGGACGACCATGATAGAGCCGCCGGCAGCGGCAAGCAGCAGGCCGATCGCAAAGGTCGTGATCGATCGGAATGGATTTTTCATCGGGATGTCACTTGCGGAAAAGAATTCCCGGAGGCCGTGGTGTGTTTCACCGCCGGGGTATCGGCGGCGGACTCGCGTGTCGACCCGACATCGGGCCGGCACCATTGTTCGGGATTCAGGGGACGGCCTCGGTAGCGGATAGCGAAATAGAGTCCGGACAACAGACGGCCGCCGCTGCTGCCGCTCAGCGCGATCGCTTCGCCGGCGGCAACCCACTCTCCCCGCTCCTTGAGCAGGGTTTGGTTATGGCCGTAAAGCGTCATATAGTCGTCGTCATGCGCGATGATGAGTAACAACCCGAAACCCCGCAGCCAATCCGCATAGGCCACCTGGCCGTGGTGGACCGCCTGAACCCTGGTACCTTCTTCCGCCCTCAGCACGACGCCGTCCCAACGCTGGATACCGCCCTCCTTGAGACTGCCGTAGGGGAACAGTAACGAAGTATCGGCAAGCGGCCAGGCCAGGTGCCCACGCAGCTGCTTCAGCGGCTGCGGTCTCTGATGCAGCTCCGCTTCGGGCAGTGCGTGGGCCTGTTGCTCGAGCCGCTCCAACAGCATGCGCATTCCCCGGGCCTGGGCGCGCAGCTCTCCGATGCGTTCCGCGCGGGTGGCGATGGTCTGCTCCAGGGAAGTCAGGAGCGCGGTGCGCTCGTCCTGTGCCGTCACTAGGCGGGCCCGGGTCTCATCTCGGCTCCGGACCAGCAGGACGAGCCGTCCCCGTTCCTTTGCCGCTTCCCGGACCAGGTCATCGAGCCTGCGCGCACGCTGGGTTACGGCTTCGATGCGTTGGGTGCGGAAGCGGTTGAGGAATCCATAATAGGTCATGACCCTGCTCAGGCGACTCGAATCCTCCTGATTGAGCAGAATCCGGATCTGGTCTCCCCGTCCCATAGCATACGCGGAACGCAGCAGATTCCCCAGGATGGCGCGCTCGCGATCCAGGCTCTCGCGCTCGATCGCCGATCGGCTTTGCAGCTTCTCCAGAATCCGTTCCTGGTTACTGATCGATGCCGCCAACCCGTGCACCGTCCGAGCCAGGTCGGCAATCCGGCGTTCGCGCCGCTCAAGCTCTGCCCTGAGCTCCCGCCGACGGCTACGGCGCACCTCCAGGTTCTGCTCCAGGTCCCGTACCTGCTGCTCGATGTCGGCCAGATCGCGCTTGCGACTCTCGATGGCGTCATCTTCGGCCCCGGCCGGTACCGGTGTGGCAATCAAGGCCGGCAAGATAACAATCAGCGGGAGTAGTGGTAAATTCTTAACTGTCAGGCTCCGTTAAATTATGGACTCATCCCCGAATGTAAGCGAGCACACTCAGGATTCGGCTCCCGCGTCGGCCAGGATGGTACAAATGACGGTCCGGTCGCGGCGGGGACCGTCGAACTCACAGAAGAAGATATTCTGCCAGGTGGACAAGCCGAGCCGGCCGTCGATCAAGGGGATGGTCTCCGACGGCCCCACCAGACCGGCCTTGAGGTGCGCATCTCCGTTTCCATCCTGGACGTCGTGCCGCCACATACCCTGTGGAATCAGCTTGCGCAACAGGTCGACCACATCCCGCTGCACGCTGTCGTCCCAGTTCTCCTGGATCATGAGGGCCGCGGTCGCGCCTTGGGCGTAAACGGCCACGAGCCCGTTGCGTATGCCGCTGCGGCGCACCAGCTCCCGGACCTGGGGCGTAATATCCGCCAGGGTCTCCCGCCGGTCCGTCCGCAATTTGATCAGCTCGTGCATCGTTCATCTCAGGAACACAGGACCCGTTCGAGGCTGGAATGCCGTGTAGTGGTTAATTTATAAGTTGTAACATAGCCAATAGCAGTGTGTTGGGTACGCCACGAGCCGCCCCCTCTCCCTCCGGGAGAGGGCTGGGGAGAGGGGATCGAAAAGAATCTCCCCACTCTAAACACTTATAAACTTACCACTACCGAATGCCGTTGTGGGCCTTCAGAAGCTGTCCGGCTAAAAGTGTATCGGCTGCAAATGTCCCAAAATGGTCCCTTTTTCCGTTCTTTCCCGTTAAATAGCCGGCTATTCGCCTCGAAAGATCGAAAAAATGCCCTCATTCCAGACCATTTTCGCTGCGATCCTTTTTAACCAGACGGCTTCTCAGAACTGCCCCGTTCGCAGCAGGACCAGGGTACAGGCGTGCTCATGAGGAATCCGCGCGTCCTTGAGGGCAAGCTCGAGGGTGCGCGACTCGGTTCCCGGATTCAGGATCACCCGTCCCGGCGCTAAGTCGAGGATATCCCGGATCAGCGCCTTGCTGCGTGCGGGCCCCACGTACAGCGTAAGCGTATGAACCGGCCCCTGGATCCGGCGCAGCTCCCTGACCACCGGGATATGATCGATACGGCTCACCTTCGGATGCACCGGAATCACGTCGTAGCCCCGGTCATGCAGCAGCTTCACCGCCTGATAGGAGTAGCGGGTCGGCTTCGGGCTCGCGCCCAGGACGACCACCGTCTGTTCCCGCGGTTTCAGACGGTTCCGGTGTTGTACGGCTTTAGTTTCCATCGAGTGGTGGATGATTACACCAGGTTAGACGTGCATTCTATCGCCTGGATTTCCGATGCAAAACCCGCACGCGCCGTCACTCAGGGCGGGCGCGGACAAACTGCTTATCGCGGATCAGGTCCCATAATTTTCCCATGCTCAATACGATTTGGGCTGTCCCGCGGCCGATAACCGTGGCCCTATTACAGTCGGGTGAAGCCGGGAGCCGGCGACCGGAAACAGCTTGTTATCCTCCGGTAGTGGCTCAATTTGCGTGAACTTCAAGTTTGCGCGAAATCGCAAACTGCCCGAACTGGGCCACTACCTGTCCGCCGTCGCGCTTGACTCGGACCAGCCGCCACCGCATACTTTTCTTTTTAATGCGCCCGTAGCTCAGCCGGATAGAGTACTTGGCTACGAACCAGGTGGTCGGGAGTTCGAATCTCTCCGGGCGCGCCATAAATACAAAGGCTTGGCGTTATATCTGCGCTAAGCCTTTTCTATTTCTTTCGGGTAGTGGTTAAATTTCAAGTGGCATGGTTATGCGACGTGAAGTAATGATTCATACCCCCACTGTTTTTGCCATCCCTGGCACCTGGATTCCGGCAATCCCTGCCGGAATGACGCGGTAGGGGCTGGCAGATTTCACAACTTAAAATTTAACCACTACCTCTTTCGGTTTTCTCCTTCCTGCACCCACACTGCACCCACATTTGTGTTTGGTGCTGCTCTCGAATCCAATCGTGTAAAGATTCGCCAACCAGGTTCAATCCTGCTGACAGCCCGGCCAGCGATATTTGCACGAACGCATCATGCTGAGCGGGATCGGCGCAGCCCGGCCAACAAGATCGAAGTCATGATCCGCGACTACTGCGACCGTAACGGTGTGACTATCGAGAGCTCCAGCTCAGCTGGTTGAACAACAAGGACAAATCCTTCTCCATGACACCCGCCAATTTCCAGCAGCTCTCCAACTTCATCTGGTCCGTGGCCGATCTGCTGCGCGGTCCTTACCGGCCGCCGCAATACGAGCGCGTCATGCTGCCGATGACGGTGTTGCGCCGTTTTGACTGTGTGCTGGGATTGACCAGGAAAGCGGTGCTCGCCGAGTACGAGAAGCACAAGCACAAAGACAGCCAGCTCGTTGACCGAGTGCTGAACATCCGAGCAAAAGGAGAAGACGGCAAGCCGCTGGGCTTCCACAACCACAGCGCCCTCGACTTTCAGGCGCTCAAGGGCGATCCGGACAACGTGGGGCGGCATCTGACCGATTACATCAACGGCTTCTTCGAGAACGTCCGCAGGATCTTCGAGTACTTCGAGTTCGAGAAAGAGCTCGAGAAGCTGGAGGAGGCCAACCGCCTCTACCGGGTGGTCTCCAGGTTCGCGGAAATCGATCTGCATCCGAACGTGGTGGACAACATCACCATGGGTCTGGTCTTCGAGGACCTGATCCGGCGCTTCAACGAGGCCGCCAACGAGACGGCGGGCGACCACTTCACCCCGCGCGAGGTGATCCGGCTCATGGTCGACCTGCTGCTGGAGCCGGATAGCCACGTCCTGACCTAGGAAGGGATCATCGTCACCGTATGCGACCCGGCCTGCGGCACCGGCGGTATGCTCTCCGAGACGCAGAACTGGATACGCGCCCACAACGACAGCGCCACCGTGAGGGTCTTCGGGCAGGACTACAACCCACGCTCCTACGCCGTATCCGCGTCCGATCTGTTGATCAAGGGCTTCAAGGACAGCCGCATCGAATTCGGCAACACCCTGATCGACGACAAGTTCGACAAGCACCCCCAGAACCGTTTCGACTACCTGCTGGCCAATCCCCCCTTCGGCGTGGACTGGAAGGTGGAACAGAAGGTCATCGACCGGTGGCCCAGCTTCCGCAACTACGGCGGCAAATTGCCTAGAGTCAACGACGGGGCGTTGCTGTTCCTGATCCACATGATCTCCAAGTTCCAGCCCTACCAGGAGGGCAACCGCGACAAGCCGGGCTCACGGGTCGCCATCGTCTTCAACGGCTCGCCGCTATTTACGGGCGGTGCGGGTTCCGGCGAGAGCGAGATCCGCCGCTGGATCATCGAGCACGACTGGTTGGAAGCAATCGTCGCCCTGCCCGAGCAGATGTTCTACAACACCGGCATCGGCACCTATGTCTGGGTGGTCAGCAACCGCAAGAGCGCCGAGCGGCGCGGCAGGATTCAGTTGCTCGATGCCCGCGAGCGTTGGTCGCCGATGAAACGCAGCCTGGGGGACAAGCGCCGCTATTTGAACGAGGAGGCCATCGACACAGTGACCCGCGAGCACGGTGCGTTCGAGCCCTCGGAGACCAGCAAGCTGTTCGACAACGCCGACTTCAGCTATCGGCGCATCACGGTGCAGCGGCCATTGCGATTGAAGTTCCAGATGACCCAGGAAGCCAAGGAGCAGTTTCTCGACGCCTGCCCGGAGCTGCTCGATGCGGTGCTGGCGATGGAAGAAACGTTTGGCTCCGATCCGCATGACGACTGGAATGACGTATGGGCCGAGGCGCAACGCATCGTCAAGGAGAGCGATAGCGACTGGCTCAGCGGCGCCAAGGACACGGCGCAAAAGAAGCTGTTCCGCGATGTCTTTACCGAGACCGATCCCACTGCGGAGCCCGTAATCGCCAGGCGAGTCAAGCGGGTGCGGGCCGTGCGGTTGGCCGACCTTCCCAATCAGACACTGCCTGAGGGAATGGTTATCGAAAACCTCGATCCCCTGTTCGGCGTCTACCCGGACAAGGATGGAAAGAAGCAGACCGAGTATGAGCCTGATCCCAAGCTCAAGGACTTCGAGAACATTCCCTTGAAAGAAGATATCGTCAGCTACTTCCTGCGCGAGGTGCAGCCTTATGTGGCAGACGCCTGGATCGACCGCAAGGCCGGGGACGAACAGGACGGCGGCATCGGTAAGGTGGGCTACGAGATCAACTTTAATCGGGAGTTCTTCAAGTACCAGCCGCCGAGGCCCCTGGCGGAGATCGATGCGGAGCTGGAAGCGGTGGAGGGCCGGATTATGGGGATGTTGCGGGAGGTTACGGAATGACCCCACTCCTAAAGTACAAATTAGATAATCGACGGCTTCGGTTCTTGTTTGATACGAGGTCAGGTGCTACACCATCGAGCACTGTCGAAGAGTATTGGGATGGCGATATACCCTGGATAACTCCAGAGGACCTTGGAAAACTCGAAGGTCGTGATCTCACTGATACGCGGCGAAGAATCACTAAAAAAGGCTACCGTGATTCGGGGGTTGATCTTGCTCCAGCGGATTCCCTAGTTCTTTCCAAGCGAGCGCCAATTGGACAGGCCGCAATAGTGCGAGTCGATGCGACCTGCAACCAAGGGTGTTTCCTCCTGTGCAAGAAGAATGATCTCGATGAGCGGTTCTATTACTATTCACTAATCCATCTAAGGCCATACCTGGAGATTCTTGGGCGTGGTTCGACTTTTATGGAGTTGTCGACTGATGACCTTCGCTCGGTAAGGATGCCATTTCCAGAGGGAAAGGTTCAGAAACATATAGCCGATTACCTCGACCGCGAGACCGCCCACATCGATGCCCTGGTCGCGGAAAAGGAACGCATGCTGGCCCTGCTGGAAGAGAAGCGCGCCGCCCTCATCAGCCAGGCCGTGACCCGTGGTCTCGACCCCGATGTCTCGCTTAAACCCTCTGGCCTGGATTGGTTGGGAAGCATTCCTGCGCATTGGGGTGTAAGACGTTGTGCAACTCTGTTTCGAGAGGTCGATGAAAGAGGCGAACCTGATCTGCCGCTTCTCAATGTTTCATTGAATACAGGGGTGACATTACGAGTATTCTCGGATGACCGTATCGAATCAGTCGCTGCTGATTTTGCGACTTATAAGATTGCCAGAAGGAACAATCTGGTGTTCAATAAGATGCGATTCTGGTAGGGCGCAGCCGGAATAGCGCCAGCCGACGGATTGACTAGTCCCGATTACACTGTTGCTTCGATGAGCGATGAGTTGTTGCCAGAATTCATTGAGAAGTTAGTTCGTATAAAGGTTTTCAGTAACGAGGTGCGGCGCTACTCATACGGCATGGTCGATGATCGACTCAGACTGTATTGGGATGGGTTTAAGAATATCAGAATCCCAGTGCCGCCAGTTCATGAACAAAAGAAAATTGTGAGTTGGATTGACACTGAAGGGAGGGGAATCGAACAAGTTTCCGGCCTTTTAAAGCAGTCCATTCTTTTGCTCAAAGAACGTCGCTCCGCCTTGATTACCGCCGCCGTCACAGGTCAGCTCCAATTAAAGGAGATGGCGGCATGAGCCAACGTGTAGCCGTCAACCCCGAACTCCTCTACTGGGCGCTTGCGCGCGCTGGTCTCGGCGCCGATGCGCTGGCGGACGGGTTCCCGAAGCTCGGCGAGTGGCTGCGTGGCGAGTTGGCGTAGGCTGGGTTGAGGAACTCGCCCCGCACCTGAATTTTCCGGTTATCCGCGCCAACAGCACCTTATCCCTCGCGACCAGAAGATTTAGAGGCTGTCTAAAAACCTGGGAACTTGCCAACCGCTTGAACCGTAAGACCCCTCCTCCGTCGGGACAAGGATTTCTCGCTACGCTCGAAATGACAAGGACGTCAGTAGTGTCATCCCGAAGCGCAGCGAGGGATCTTCATGAATCTTTCTTCGCATTTAAAACCAATGGGTTAGTTTTTAGACAGCCTCTAAGCCGCATTGAGGAGGTGCTGCTTGCTCCGAGGATGCGAGAAGGCTCAGTCTGGTGAACTCTGGGGACATATGCCACACTTGAGAATATCGTGGCATGAGGATGATGATATGGCACCCAACACCCCAGCCAACGAAGTGCAGGTAGGCGCGCAGGGCCGTTTGGTGATTCCCGCGGCTCTGCGCAAAGCGCTGCACCTGAGAACGGGGGACCGGTTGGTGGCCCGCATTGAGGGTGAAGCCTTGGTTTTGGAACAGCGCGAGGCGATCGTGAAACGGCTTCAGGATCTCTTTGCGCACATTCCCAAAGACGTCAGCTTGGTGGATGAGCTGATTGCCGAACGTCGGGAGGAGGCAGCCAGGGAGGCCAAAGAGGAGTGAGTCTCGTATTGGACGCCTCGGCATTGTTGGCCCTACTGCATAAGGAGCCGGGGGCGGAGCAGGTGGAGCGGGTTTTGGATGGGGCGCTGGTTTCTACCGTCAACTGGGCGGAGGTGGTGCGGAAGTCCTTGCAGCGAAGGACTGATGTCTCTTGGCTGCGGGAGGGGTTTACGGAGGTGGGTGTGGAAGTCGCACCCTTCACACCGAGTCAAGCCGAGCGTGCCGCGCACCTGTGGGAAAAGACACGGCGGTATGGTTTGTCGCTGACCGACCGCGCTGGCCTGGCCCTGGCTATGGAAAGAAATCTCCCGATACTGACGGCTGACCGGGTTTGGGGCGAGCTGGATCTGGGCATCGAGATTCGGTTGGCTCGCTGAGCGGGAAATCGACGACGTGAAAAGGACCTCTGAAGCCGCCTTCGAAACCGCCATCGAAGAGGCGCTGCTCGCCCAAGGATACGAGACGTGCGAGTCCAAATCCTTCGACCGCGAGCAGGCGATCTTTCCCCAGGTGGCCTTGGATTTCATCCGCACCACCCAAGCCAAGACCTGGGAGAAGCTGGAAGCCCTGCACGGTGACAAAACCGGCGAGCGGGTGCTGGAGGCGTTGTGCAAATGGATGGATACGCACGGCTCGCTTGCCACGCTGCGGCACGGCTTCAAGTGCTTCGGCAAGACCTTGCGTATCGCCTTCTTCCGCCCTGCACACGGCCTCAACCCCGATCTGGAGGCGCGTTACCGGGCCAACCGCCTCGGTATAACCAGGCAGCTCCATTTCAGCCCCAAATCGGAACAATCGCTGGATGTGGTGTTGAGCGTGAACGGTGTGCCGGTGGTCACGCTGGAGCTGAAGAATCCGCTCAGCGGCCAGACGGTGGCCAATGCCATCCACCAGTACCGCAATAACCGCGATCATCGGGAGAAGATCTTCGCGTTCAAAAAACGCAGCCTGGTCCATTTCGCCGTGGATACTGAAGAGGTACACATGGCGACCCGGTTGGCTGGGGCTTCGACCTTCTTCCTACCGTTCAATCGGGGGCGCGATGGCGGGGCGGGGAATGCACCGGACCCGCAGGGGAGAAACTATCGCACGGCCTATCTCTGGGAAGAAGTGCTGCAGTACGACAGCCTGCTGGATCTGCTGGCGCGTTTCCTCCATCTCCAAATCGACGAAAAGATGTCGGACGGGGGGAAGAAGGTCCGCAAGGAAACCATGATCTTTCCCCGCTATCACCAGCTCCAGGCGGTTCGTCAGTTGGTGGCCGACGCGACCCTGGAGGGCGTCGGCCACAATTATCTTGTTGAGCATTCGGCGGGAAGTGGCAAGAGCAACACCATTGCCTGGTTGGCTCATCGCCTTTCGTCTCTACACAACGCGAACGATGAACGGGTGTTCGACAGCGTGGTGGTCATCACCGACCAGGTGGTGCTCGACCGCCAGCTGCAGAACACCATCTACCAGTTCGATCACCGTCGGGGCGTGGTGCGGAAGATCGATGAGGATTCGCGCCAGTTGGCGGAAGCCCTGGAAGACGGCGTACCCATCATCATCACGACCTTGCAGAAGTTTCCCTCTGTCTCCGGGCAGTTGATGAAAATGGCGGAGGAGCGTGGAGAGGGAGCCCGCGGCCATCTGCCGACCCGAAGGTATGCGGTCATTATCGACGAGGCACACAGCTCCCAATCCGGTGAGACCGCAACCGAGCTGAAAGGCGTTCTTGGCGGGGCCGAGCTGCTGAAGAAGGCAAGGGAGGCGGCCCAGGAAGAGGGCGAGGTGGAGCTGGAGTGGCTGTTCCGCGGCATGGCCAAGCGCGGTCGCCAGCCCAATATGAGTTTCTTTGCCTTTACCGCCACACCGAAGCACAAGACCCTGGTCATATTCGGCCGCAATGGAGAGCCTTCCCACCGCTACACCATGCGGCAGGCGATCGAGGAAGGGTTCATCATGGACGTGCTCGCCAACTATGTCAGCTACAAAACCTATTACCGGTTGATCAAGGCGTGCGAGGACGATCCCAACGTCGAGCGCAAGAAGGCGGCGCGAGCGTTGGCGCGATTCCTGAGGCTGCACCCCCACAATATCGCGCAGAAGACCGAAATAATGGTCGAGCACTTCCAACAGCACACCAGGCATAAAATCGGCGGTCACGCCAAGGCGATGGTGGTCACCGGATCGCGGTTGGAAGCCGTGTGCTACAAACAGTCTTTCGACCGCTACATCGCCGAGAAAGGCTATCCGATCAGGACGCTCGTCGCCTTTTCCGGAACGGTCGAGGATGATCAGGTGCCGGATAAGACCTACACCGAGGTGGCGATGAACAACGGCATCAAGGAGAAGGAGTTGCCGGAGGCATTCGCGAAGCCCGATTACCGAGTGCTGCTCGTGGCGGAGAAATACCAGACGGGCTTCGACCAGCCGCTGCTGCACACCATGTATGTGGATAAGCGGATCGCCGGCATCCAAGCTGTACAAACCCTGTCGCGGCTCAATCGTACCCACCCGCTGAAGGACGATACTTTCGTCCTCGACTTCGTTAACGATCCAGCCGAGATCCAGGAGGCATTCCGGCAGTATTACGAAGGTTCGGTCATGGGGGAAGAAGTCGATCCGGATCGGCTTTATGAGGTCAAAAGCGAGTTGGATGCGTCCGGAATCTATCTCCGGCAAGAGGTCGATGCCTTCGCCGCGATCTTCTTTGCACCCAAGCGTCGGCAGTCGGCATCGGACCATAAGCAGATGAACGCCATACTCGGTCAGGCGGTAGCGTGGTTCCAGGCGTTGCAGGAGCAGGAAGAGGAGGAGACGGAGCTATGGCGGGGTAAAACCCAGGCATTCCGCAATCTCTATGCGTTTCTGAGCCAGATCATTCCCTATCAGGACAGCGATCTTGAGAAGCTCTATACCTACCTGCGCCATTTGGCCTTGAAGTTGCCCAAACGGAAGAGCGGTCCCGGCTATCAGTTCGACGAAGAGGTGGAGCTGGATTACTACCGGCTGCAGAAGATCAGCGAGGGCTCGATCAGCCTGAGCGATGGTGTAGCGAAACCGTTGGATGGCCCCCGAGAGGTTGGAACCGGAATGGTGCGCGAAGAGGATGTGCCGCTCTCCAGGTTGATCGACATCATCAATGAACGGTTTGGTTCCGAATTGACTGAAGCGGACCAGCTCTTTTTCGACCAACTAGCCGCAGCGGCGGTGCTGGATGAAGCCCTGCGTCGAGCTGCCGAGGCCAACCCGGCGGATAAGTTTCAGTTGGTGTTCCGGGAGGCTCTGGAGTCGCTTTTCATTGAGCGGATGGACCTCAATGAGGAGCTATTCACCAGCTACATGAGCAACCCCGAAATGCAGGATGTGGTTTCAAAGTGGTTGGGTGAGCAGGTTTATAAACGTTTTTCCGACTCCGCGGTGAACACGAAAGTCCTCGGGGCGTCGAATGAATAGCCGCAAGCGATCGCACGCACATCGCCGAAGGTTGGCCTATGAAGCCGCTCGTATCATGGCGGAGCAGGGGATCCGGGGGTTTGACCGTGCGCGGCGCAAAGCGGCCGAGCGAGTCGGTATCGACGACAAGCGGTTGTGGCCCGACAACAGGGAGATCCAAGCGGCGCTGTTGCAGCAACAGCACCTGTTTCAGGGCGCGGAGCAGGAGAGCACGCTTACAAGCCTGCGCAGGCAGGCCCTGGCGGCCATGAATGCCTTCGCCGATTTTGCGCCCAGGCTCGTGGGCCCCGTGCTTTCCGGCAGCGCGGACCCGACTCAGGGCGTGCGCCTGCATCTGTTCACGGACAATCCGGAGGATGTGGTATTTGCCTTGTTTGATCGGGGCATCCCCTGGCAAGAGCGAGAGAAGGTCTTTCGCTACGGGGACGGCCTGCGCCGCACCCATCCGGTATTTGCCTTCTTTGCCGGAGACACGGCCTTCGAGCTGGTGGTGTTGCCGGTCCGGGTCCGGCATAATCCGCCGCTGGATGCGGTCGACGGGCGGCCAGAGTGGGGAGCCGGAGCCGCTGAAGTCGCCCATTTGTTGGGTGACACGTCTTAAAAAGGCTATCGGCATTTGCGACCATTGTGTTGATTACATGCTGTTTCCGTTAGAGGCAGTCTAAAAACAAACCCATTGAATATAAATGTTAGGGTCTAGATAACTTTAGCCACTGCGAGAGCATGCTAAGGTTATGTTATGCGAGGGAAAAACAGGTATTTCAGGCGTTCACACCTTTCGGAAGCGAAATTCAGCGTGATTATCCGCTCTTTTGCGCACGATTTACCGGCCTCGAAAATCGCCGAGCTGAGTGATGTCAGCCGCCCGACAATCAATCAGTTGTTGTTCGAACTACGGACCCGAATCGCTCGAATTCGTGACGCCTCCTCGCCCTTATCGGGTGAGGTTGAGGTGGATGAATCCTACTTTGGCGCCCGGCGTGTCCGTGGCAAAAAAG
>Ga0209671_1003200_pt1 | contig 15582 bp, 9 predicted proteins | sample WorMetHERISLAND2_2_FD_187401 | JGI IMG/M metagenome (GOLD analysis project Ga0209671, IMG submission 187401) | Marine gutless worms symbiont microbial communities from Max Planck institute for Marine Microbiology, Germany - Olavius geniculatus... | ecosystem: Host-associated > Annelida >...
TTTATGCCATGCCCAACATTCCCTCAAAATTTCAGAAAGATCCGTCCATAACTTTTTGAGTTATCTTGCTAACACACAGACAAACAGACAAAAAAACAAACAAACAAAAACCGGCAAAAACATAACCTCCTTGGCGGAGGTAAAAATTACACTTGCAATAATCTTAAAAGTAACAAAAAGCTCTGGTCTTAGAAAAAACTTAGGCAGATCCGACAAAAACTGCTCGTGGGGTTTTGTCAATTATAACCCAGGAAACCTTGCTTTTTGTTCACACCATAATAGAGCAGCAGCAGGTCCAGCTAAATAAGCTGTGCTCACCAAAGAGTTTTCGTACTCAGCCTAAAAAACAACACACTAATAAACACTAAAAAGCAGTCAGAGCAAGCACACCTCCGCCAAGGCTTGAGTATGTTTCAAACTATAGTTGCATTTTCTACACTGACCTAGTTCTATGGGACCTAAAAAACTGGATTCAACGCTATCTTGTTCGCCAGGTGTCAGCACCATAGCGACAACAGCAGTTTCGCTTATGGCCCATTGAAATCAAAGCAAATTTCAAAGTGATCCAGAATCCAGGATTCTTTACGTATCACCCTCAAAATTGAATCACCGGTAGTGTTTGCCATTCCCAACATACCCACAAAATTTCAGAAAGATCCGTTGATAACTTTTTGAGTTATCCTTCTGACGCACAAACAAACAAACAAACAGACTCCGGCAAAAACATTACCTCCTTGGCAGAGGTAATAAACACATTATATAGGCAGTGACAGACTGTTCTCACCATGAACTGTCAGAATGGCCTCAGCAGAAGTAGAAGTGGACCGGGATCCAGGTCGACGAAAAACAGCTTCACACTGGTAGATGGCACTGTCCTGGCGTGTTGGTTCACGAATCGTCAGCACTCGACCATACAACGAGACCACATACTTGATGTTGTCACCAGTGATACGAGTACGGCCGACATTACTGACGCCCGACTTCTTGTACCAACGCAAACTCAGGTAGTTTAAAGGCCTGCACACACCACGCTCATGGATTAAAGACATGCACAGATTGCATACACCAAACATTTACGACAGGATGAGAAGACAATGATTTTTGTGAACTATTTTTAAAATAGAAAACCAACCGTACAGTTTGTACTAACCCTCAGACAAAAAAAAACGCAATAAAAGTTGTATTGCTACAGGCTGTGAACACATTAAAAAGGCTGTTGTGTTGCATTTTGTGCACATCTAATTCTGCAGCTATGGCATAAAGCGACATATTTGTGATGCAGCATATTTAACACAAAATAACAGCAAATTTGTACGGGACTGATAAAAAGCATAAAAATATGTGATGAGTAACTAAGTATAACTGAAAGCATTATCATATACTGATGCTCATTCGTAGCAAAAAATATCACCAAAATAATTATTGCAACATGCTAGAGACTGAATGTTTTTATGTTGTGGTTAAAATGCAACTTGGCAAACCGTATACTAAAGTATGCACAGCGGCACAGTAGAGGGTTTCAAGACGACTTGCTCTATAATATATTTACAATTTACTCACTTACTTACTTACTATAAACACATAATCTTGAATGTTGAAGTCTTTTTTCATTTGTTTTTTTTACATGCATATTCAATATCATTAGAGGAGCAAAGAACATATAAGTACTATAACCTGGCATTAGCAATGCATTCCATCTTGATGAAGTGATCAACCGACTCAGTACAAGAAGTCCGTGATGGAGGAATAACGATCTCTGGACGTATGTCATCAGATCTGCTACCAACTGCTACAAATGACAGCACATATACACACTGTTCCCAAGTGAAAATGTCGGCCCATTGCTGACATAATATACAGCCATCCGCCTACTTCTAAGTACTCGCCCTGTTACCCAATTTTATTGCTCTGTGCAACGCTAACCCTGACCTTTCTGAACTAAAAGTTAACACGCATTGGCAACCAGTCATTCCTCACCCTTTCGAAAATCTGTACACCAATTTTGCTTTTTTCTATGCTTTTAATTTCAAGTTGAAAGCCGGTACAGAACAGACAAACACACAGCCAAGCAAGACCCATAATGCATTGCTGCCTATTAGAATCACCGTATAACAATCTACATAAGACATTAGACACAGAAACATTTTTTGCCAAAGTCTTCGGAAATCTGGCAAACAACGTCCACGATTCAGCCTGCATCAATAAGGTGACCATTCACGTGAAGTCAATGTTTCTGTAAATTAAAACTGGACGTAGTAGATGTACCTTTGTCCTAGAAGAAAACAATGTGCTATAACTGTAGTTGAAAGCATATATGACTGTGCAGTCTTTTGCAAATAAATGGCAAAAAAAATTCAATTCCACAAGTAGCAATCAGTTACGGTTCCAACACATTACGGAATAATTTGAACACAGTCGCAGGAGACATTTAAGTGATTTTTTTCATTTACAAAATTAATTAACTCAACTACATGGTACCACTTTCAACATATCATGCTAGAGCTAGATTATCAGCATAAACTTAAACATAAACTTAAAAAGACATGCTCACCATTTATAGAAATGAAGAATGTCGGACTGTGACTCTTTTCTTGTGTGTAGATATTTTCAGCCTCGGATCGGAACTTGGATCCATTGTCCCGGCTCATCTGAGTGCTCAGTATAACAAGCTGGTTGTCAAGGCTCAAGTGATGATGCTGAATGCCATTCATAATCACACGTCCATTCAACATGTTGCGCCATATGACTGTAGGAGCGGGGTAGCATTCTAATGGTGGGAGGTCAATGACCACTGCTTGTCCTTCGCTGACTGTAACATGCTGCTGGTTATTGCTACCAACAAACGGTACCATATCTGCATGCAAGACAATATACTGACAGTCACAACTTGTCCTCTTAAAAAGCATGTGAAACATTATCACAGATCTAACAAGATATTTGAGCTAATGCTCACGAGACGTGCGAAAGGCTATAGCAGTTCCGGTTCAGTAGTTTAGCTGAAAATTAAGGTGTTCACGAAGTTAATATACAAATACCATATTCTCTACCTGGATCGCATACCGGTAACGACAGTTCCATGGCGCCACCCTGAGAATGATATAGACTTGTGTCGCAGCCCAAAATCGCCAAAAAATCCATAAAACCCCCTATTTTGGCGTTCAAGGTCATTCAAGGTCATTGAATTCGGCGCCAATCGAGAGCCAGTGTACGACTTCCTATTAGTGATTAATAGTAACCTAGGCCCTATCTCGCACCGTTACTGAGATACAGCGACTTATTGGCCAAAAATTGCCAATTTTGCCCACCCCCTTTCGTTTAGCGCCCTCGTTTGGGGTGACCCCCTTCGAATTTATGGAAAAGCTTTACAGTTCCTGAAACTAGAGTCTTCCAGACACCGATGATGAAGATTTGGAGATCCTAGCTTGCACCATTTTTGACTGATCCACCCATGTGACGGACGGACAGACAGATGGACAGACAGAATTGCGATGGCTAAGACGTGCTGAAAGCAGTAGTAGCTGCTTTCGCGCGTAAAATGCTCTAAGCACTTAAACTGCACAAACCTCCTTTTTCACAAAGTTAAATTGCCACATGGGTGCAAATGCAAGCTCCTAACCTAAAACGTTAGCATTGTCATGCTGCCATCTAATGAACTAGATGTACTGCTATTCCAGTGACACAGTCACCATTAGCAGACAAAGTTTACTCTCGGGAGCTTAACATCATACAACAAAAAGAAATGCTTAGATAAGATATGAGCAACTGCAGCAGTTATACACCTTGTTTAAGAAAAACAGTCAAAATTGTTTGTGTCATAACTTTGTTAAATTTTCACCGATTTTGATAATTTTTGGCACGAAAATGGCCAAGTCGACAGAATTATGTAAGATGGACGTATTTTCCACCTCAACTAATTTATGTCAATGCACTACCATGTGAAACACAGATGCGGCAAATTGTTACATTTTGCAGTAATTATCCGATTGCTCACCTTTGCATTATCAATTCGACAGAGGGCGCCACATGATTTATTAATTTTGTGGTATTAAACATTTTATGGCAAAAATAGCAGACAACAGAATAGCTGACAGAAAAGATTAAAACATGTGTAATCTAGTATTGTTACGGTTATTGAAATCTGCACCGGAACCACAACTTTTTAGCAATATCAAACCCTACCGAAACCGCAATTTTGTGCTCTCCATTGACGGTTTCGGTTTTTCAATTTCCGAACGCCGCCACTCTAGCATCTTGACTGTGCTGTGAACGTTAAACAGCATGCTGCGGCAAAACGACCGTGGCGCATTGACTCGTCGTGCCTGCTTCTTTGGCTGCCAGCGTTCTCGCCCAGATCAAACTGAGATCTCATGTGGTGCTGCATTTAGTGTATGAAAGGAAAGGGGAGCCTTAAAACGATTGAATGAAGGAGTCTAGGAAAGCAGTCGACTGAGTCGAGCGTCCATGAGTTACTATTTAACGTCTTACAACCGCAGTGTTGCTGGTGATGCCGGGAAGGCGGCGTGACCGATTATGTAATATTTATTGCAACAGAGATTATATGACGATTCGTACCACAACGCGAGGTGGGAGCGGGTAGTGGGCCATGTGTGATACATGGTGAAGGAGTAGATCATGTTTAAAGCTCCAGCTCCTTCTTATCACTCAGACGATAGCAAAATGGAAGACTTAAACACAGTAAATGTCCATAAAGCAGAATTTCTGTAGCCAATGTATGCTAAGAATATGTTCGCAAGCCTGGTCTAATTATATGACTACTGACGGCTAGGTAGGCAATAAAAAGCAGCAGGCCCAGCCTCCAGCTCTTGCGCAATAGTACAAATCGTCTGCTACCCGCAACAGAAGTGAGCAACGGCAACAGGCAGCAACCACGTGTGTGTGTTTCACTGTTTTTGCATGTGTTGTTTGATCTCCCTTTCTCTCTCTGTCTGTCTGTCTGCCTACCTCTGTCTGATCGACGAACGGAGGGGAGGGGCTTAGCTCACTCGTTCTGAGAAGTAATAATGCAAGTTTACCTCAGCCTTATGCCACGCTGTCCGCTTGCCCCGTCACGTCAGTCAAATCGACCAGCCACGGCAAACTGGCAAGCGTGAAACCATAACAACTTGTATCTGCAGTAGTGCCTCCACTCCCGTGAACTAATTATTAGCGGGCACTGGGCACTGTGGGTCTGTCATGTCTGCTCTTTCCCCCTCTCCTCATCAGCACCATCGCTGGACCATCCGCGTAGTTAGTTTGCGTTTAGCAGTGGGCCTGCATGTTACCATCACTATACGTCCGCAGCTGGTTTTGGTGCTGGTCAAAAACCCGAAACCGACTGAAACCGCAGTTTTTCCCCAAAACCCAAACGAAACCAACTGATCTCGACCAGTGTGAAACCGTAACAACACTAGTCTAATCGATGAGTGAATGCAGTTTGATCAGTCAACCTATGATTCCGCTATCAGCCAGTGGCGTTGCATCTAAGCCATTGTGTCCGTGTATGCTGGGCACACTTTGGGCACAGACTCTGATAATTTGGAAGCGAGTTGTTATACAACCTTGCAATTCTGCCAAATGTTGTACATTTCACTTATTGTGTGCTTAATTAAGTTGTTACAACGTTTACTAGAGGCAACAGCTCAGCAATGAAAAATTGGAGCATCTGTGTTTCACATGGTAGTGCGTTGACATAAATTAGGTGAAATGAAAAATGAGTGCATCTTACATAATTCTATTGTCTTGGCAATCTTTGTGCCAAAAATTATCAAAGTTGGTAAAAATTTAACAAAGTTATGAAAAAAACAATTTTGACTGCTTTTATGAAAACACGGTGTACAGCAAGCCTTTTAATTTCTGACCTAGAGCAAACCCTGCACTAACTAGTGTCCCAAAGATGTCTTGCAAGGCAGCTAATCTGCTCGAAGTTTGGTATCACTGACAAGAAATATTATTAGACAGTGTCCAATTTAATGTGCTCCTCGCACACATCATTTTCTTTTGTATTCTTTTAAGAGCTTTTTCGTTCCTTTCGGCTTGTATTAGAGACCCAGCGTCTAACTGAGACCCGTTTAATATTTTACTAATAGCAACTGGCGTTGAGGTCGTTATGTGAAATTGTTTCCCCGAAGTTCATAAAATATTGCCCGATTTTAGGAACTGAGAGGAAAAAATTTCCAATAATGGTCGCTGACACTAGTTGCCATATGTCTTGTTATACCTCAACACATTCGTTTATCTGGCACCATTACGAAGATATGGCGTCTCAAAAATAATGGGGTCACGACCTTAACCTTTTGGGGTCACGTGACGTCATTGGTCACGTGACCATTTGACTCCCGGCAGTTGACTTCCTATGGGTGGTCCATTGTGACCATGCGTCTATCTAGCAGTGTTATGGAGATATGGCCGTTTGAATTTCTTACAGAAAGGCTCTTCCAGAAACAGAGGTCGGTCGTCAATCGGTCGGTCGGTCCTCAATATTACACTGATCTCATATCCTTCTCTTCACTTTTTATATCCCACATTTAAAAAAACAACAAAAACTGTACACAAAACATAAAAGCTAGCAACAGTTTTGCAAGCATTTGGTTAAACATAAAATTATCTAAAACCAGAGCATTGTGACTTACCAGTTAGAACATATTAATAGCCTACACAAAGACGTAGCAAAACGTCCTTGACATAGACATCTTAATGTTGTGAGCAAAAACATTTTAAAAACATCTAATGCCATATTTAGCAGTAACTGACAAGTCATCATAATAGTATAGCTGTAAGTAAGTTAATGCATGCCAAACAGGGAGCAAATGACTTACAGGCAACGTTAACTTGAGCTGCAATGCTGAGCAGTGATCCATGACGATTGCTGGCAACGCACTCATAGCTACCAGCGTCAGAGCGCTGGATGCGTTGAATCACAAATGCTATAGCAGACGTGTTGGTAGAAGACAGAGGACGGTCATCCTTCAACCACTGATAGACAGGACTTGGTGAGCCGGACGCATGGCAGTGAAGAACCCTCCTATTGCCAGGGCTATCTACAGTTGCACTTGTGCTGTACGGCTGACTGATGAACGATGTTGGCGGTAACTCTGTCACAGCAACAAGTTCACAATTTTTAAGTTAGTTTAAAAATATGACAACTGAGCACAACTGCTAAACTAAAGTTGATCTATTTAAAGTTAGCACAAATTCACAAATAAACCAGTATAAACTAAAATGCAAAAGTTTCTGTAATATTTAGCATTAGCCCAAGAACTAATTCCTTTTGCCAAAAGAAAGACTTCACTTCAATATTATCAGCATTCACCAATGTCATGACTTATAGCATTATGCACTCAGCACTGCCAGTACCAGTGAACTGCACCTATGGCTTCTCGTCAAAAGTCATCAAACAGAAAATGAACACGCAAGAAGTGTATGACAAAATTTTGTACTCACTTTCACTATAGTATTGGTTGTCATCAATTACTATATGCAAATAACTAAAGTTGAACAATTTTTTTACAGTACTAACTAGATCTTTCATTTTTGCATCTTATAAGCTTGTTAAATTAATACAGAAATAGATACATACATGATCATTTATTACATCATTACAGTATCTTAAACAGTTTATGGATCTGTGCATCATCAATTATGATCATAATCATAATGATTAATGCTATAGCGAACTATCTACAACAGTTAGGCGAATAGTGCAGTACCGGCCCGTTATTCCGAAAGTCCACTATTCCGAAGGTCCACTAATCCGAAAGTCCATTGTGCCACAGTGCTAACGTTTGGGTTAAGGTTAGGATTAGGGTTAGGGTTAGGGTCAGGGTCAGCCTTAGGGAATAGTAGACTTTCGGAATAGCAGACCTTCGGAATAGTGGACCTCTGGAATAGCGCACCAGAATCAATAGCACATTATAGTGTTGTTATAGTTATCAAAATTGGCACGGAAACCGTGGTTTTTTTTAGCAATATTGAACCCTATCGAAACCGCAGTTTTAGGCTCTCTATTGACGGTTTCGAGGTTTTTTTTGGTAAACGGCACAGCTCTAATGTCTGGTATGATGAATGTTAGGCCTAATAGTATGCTACAGTGACGCCCGGCTTCTCTCACGCTGCAGGTGTTATTAGCTGTGATTGCCAGCGGCGATGCATCCTGTGTGTGAGGGGGAAGGTGAGGCTTGAATGAATGGAGGAGTGTGGCTACTAGGAAGGCAGACGGTCGTCGGCGACTGCCATTGTCACTCAAAGAACTTGAGAGAATCGGTGTTTGCTAAATACACTCAAACTGCATAAATTTAGTCTACCTTTATACGGCTGTATAGGTTTGCGCACTGTGCCGTGAAATTGCCTCCTATGCTCAGCATTCCAATAATCTATAACATGCTCGAGGGCAGCAGTAATCTCCACAAACGATGCCTTCACTACGGTCGTCGTCCTGCATCTCTCCTTGCTAACCGGCTGATTGTGTCTGCACATTTCTGCACTTGTCGCCCTCTCCTTTGTCTCTCTCTGTCCCTGATCTACCAGCCTGTGTAAGCCTACAGGCCCTACACGATAAACGTCTACCACCCACTCAGTCGGTCATGCGGTCGGTGTTATCACTGCACGTTATCATTGCCTGCTGCGCTCAACTTACGGACGTTTTTTGCTCCTTTGACGTTTCGCCCTTGTATATTTTGCGCAATGTAAAATTGTGCATGATGGCAAAAACAGATGGAATTGGACCAAGAATACAACGTCCACGGGGCGAAGCATCCTAGTGGGTGAAACGTCCTGATATGACTCGCTTAGTCCATGCAGTTTCCCATCTTACTGTTGCCATCATTTGGCAAGTTACAGCCGCTGAAGATCAAACATTGTAGACCACACGTGCATGTTGTCATGATGCATGCAGGTACACGTTAGTAGTTAATTTTAACGTTATGCGCTATATAAATTCACATTTTACTTACCGATACTTTCTTATTTAGGAAATTAGTTTGCAGGTTTATAACTCTGTGGTTGATGTCATGTATTGTCCGCTTGGCGACAGACCGACCACATGACAAGGTGCATGTATCTGCATGTGTCGTTTGAAGTATGTCTCTTGCCGCACAGTCTGCAGCGGTGCATCCACATTGAACCATCGTTAGTAAGCACCTCGCCTTTCTCTCTCTCCCTCTCAGCAATGATTCGTCGCCCGCCCACCCACGGAGTTTGCTCTGGCAGTGTCTAGTCGTGAGCGGCAAAGCGCCCCTGGCAGGTGCGTTATCATTGCATGTCCGCCCTGATTTTGGTGCTAGTCAGAAAACCGAACTGTACAGAACCGAAACTGCGGTTTTTCCCCAAAACAAAACCGAAACCTACCGACGTCGACCAGCGTGAAACCGTCTAACAACACTAGTGCATTACAATGTCAGTTGGCAAACAGGTGATTCTTGAAAGCTTTACGAAAACAGAGAGTAAAATCATTGTTCCTGAATCCTGATGTGATGAGAGATCTGGTTCCAGATGTTTGGACCACAAATGGAGAAGGCACGTAAATCGATGTTGCCTAAACTGGGTCTGTGTTCTTCTAACATTAAAAAATTATACTCTCACAACCTGCTCCAGGCTTTTTATGCTGCAAACGAAAAGCCATGCAAATTACTGAAAATAACAATGCAGTTCAATGAAAGAAAATCTCAGTTTCACACTTACCAAACTGTTGGGCATTCGTGAGTGTCACAAGCAAGAACTGTACTAGATGCAGCAGCAGACGTGGCCATGCCATTGTGTCCTCATCACAGTAATGGTAACAAGCGATAGTTAGAAACTGAGATTATTCCTGCATAGATCCATCACCATCGAATCACGTAAATGTTATTGTTAGCGTACATCTGCACTGACAAGTGACTGATTTCTAGTATTTTGTCAGTATGGATCTGCACTGACAAATGGATCATTCTGAGGCCACTGTCAGTATGACTATGTTATTAAAGCACTCCTTTGTGTAGCCATGGCGCACAGCGTCATATTCAGGTGTACATTGCTATTGCTTCCTATTGCTATTGAACTCCGCCGTCAACGTCTGCTATCCTTTGTGTAGCTTAGTAAGTATTAAAAATACAAGTAACCGATCTACCATATAAAGAAATTCCTATCCTATTTGCAAGTATACTATGTCACCCAGCTTTAATACAAGTAGGCTATTTATAGATAAAAAGCCTGTAGAATACAACCAGAATATAAGGTGAGAAAAATAAACCACAATCGACATATTTTAATTACTTGTATACATACTGAAAAAAACAAGTTTAAAAAAAAACAGAAATAAATCTAATTCATTGCACCACATTGACGACTAAAATGCAGCACCAAAAAAACACTAGACGAGTCAATTGCAAATCCGACACTGATATTTCTATACTGTCATTCAATGTGCGTTACTCGCAGCCTGTGCAGAAGAAGTACCCCCTAGGTTTTCAAGAAATGTCGACACATGAATAATGCAACCATGACAGGCACCTTTGTATTTTATGTTGTTAGAGACTGAGTTAGAAATTCTATCTTGTGCAGTTAGTTGCATTTGCAGTAAATTATTCTTTTTTCCTCCTTATTGCAACAGTTCACTGTTCTTTACAATGTTGGCTGTTAATGCAGCACGTGCAAACGCTTGTGTAGGGCGGGCAGGCTGCATTTGATGTCACCGTTTAAACACTGGAGGCACACTATGCCCGCACTGATAATGCGGCCCACCCTGACAATAGCCTAAAAATCAGTCACTTGTCAGTGCAGATTTACACTGACAATAACACCGAGCATCAAATCAAGGTGCAGCAAAACGATCAGGTGACAAGATCCAATCACAGCGATATAACTGGCAGAAAAAAAATGTCTGTCTGCTCACAAGTTAAGAATATACCATTAAAAACAACAGAAACGATCTAGATATAGTTTAAGATACAAAAAACTTGTTTTATTCCGATGTTGCGATCATTCTCATAAACAAAACAAACTATTTCAACATCCGGTTATCAACGGTCCAACTAAATGTCGCATAAGATGTGTGTCATCTGTTCGTCTGTAACCACGGAGCTGGTCTGTAACGCATATAATATATTGTGGCTAAATCGTATGTCGTATGGGGTCAACGATGGTACCGTTAAATAAGGCGATAACATGTTTCCATAGGCTTTCAACAGTAATTAACGGTATGCATGCAGCTACATCAGATTAGCCGCAATTTTACATGTAAAATTTCTGACTGCAGCCATCACTAGGGATTGCAATGATTGGCGGCGTCCCACCCAATCCCGAGATTTTGGATTACAAAAAATCGTCAAAATTGTACTTTTTTGCATGTCAAAAAGAATTTTAGCTGTGCATGTGATGAATAAAATATTTCATGAGCGCCAGAGTACTAGCTCCGTGGTGCGTACTGTAATTCGTATTTTGACTGTGTATACGTCATCTTCACTCCGTACAGTTCGGATATACCTTCCGCAGGGTCCTACACAACAGCTTATGCATGAAATAAGTTAATTGGGAATACCAAAATGATAACCAATCTAAAAGTCTAATCCTGAAACGGGATCCTAGGATTACGAATTTCTCAATCCCAAATCCCGTGATTGCAATCACTAGCCATCACCACGTGTGCCGAATTACCGTATCGTATCCCGGCGTTCATTACAGCGTTTGATATAGCAGCGTCACCATAGCGTGTACGCAACTTCGGTCACTCTCGGAAACCGTTCGTTCCACGGGTGGAAGTCAGAGGCTGGCCTTCTGATAAAGGCAGTACGGTCGCTACCTCCCCTAACGACAGATGGGCTTCTTATCATAATATCGATAATAGTTGTCATGTCTACTGCATACTATTGCCAGCTTCTCATCACACTACAGTTGCTCTCTAGATTCAGAATTTCTGGTTTATTGGGCCGACCACTGCGCTGTCGTCTTGTCTTTCACGAAATGTATTGTGGCTAAATTGCAAGTCGTAAGGAGTCAGCAGTGGTGCCTTTGATGCGGCGATGGAGACTTGTTACAGGCTGTCATTGACAGTACAGTGTAACTATATCATGGTGCAGCAGTTTGGCCACAGTTTTCAATGCAAAGTTTCAACCTATTATAGTCGCCATTTCTCAGGAATCCGTAGCGACAGCTGTGCTTCTTGTTATTATAAACTGACCGTCAATGATATCAAATGCACACCATAAGCCGCACTGCAAATGTTGCAAGACATGGGACACGTCAGTTCAGATAGTGCCGGGGTAGCTCCATGTGTATTGTTTTATTAACCGACTACCACATAACCCATATGACCTATAAACGATCATGCTGCCGGTTGAAGGATAGTCGTTTAGACACAAATCTGGACTCAAAATCAAAGACAGCCAAAATCGAATAGTTGGTTTCAGATTCTGTGGACAAAGAATAACACCAGGCATAGACATTGGGTGAGGTCAAGTTTTGCTAAGACTTAGTATAAGTAAAGTCTTAGAAAAAGTCTAAGATACACAACATGCAAAATTTGGTCATTGCTTTAGTCTGAGACAAAGCTTCTGTCTCAGCTCTCAGCCTAAAATATCTGACAAAGTTAACCGCACCCATTGGATAGTGCAGGGGTAAGCAACAAGAATGAGGATGGTCCACTGAGGTCAGAATGACATCAGTTGACCATTGAAGAATCAGACTGCAGCGTGTATTGAGGCAATTAAGCCCAATGATGATTATCACATGCAGATCATCACTTCTTGGACAAACATTCCTATCAGTGCGTTTCACAAGATCTCTGACGCCAATCACTAGAATGTCTAAGCTGATTCAATTTTCGGAAGACTGGGCATAAAAATGACACAACAACATCAGCATTTATAAGCCAGTTTTAACAAACAATAAGCAAATGCAACAATTGAGACTTTCAATGTCAAAATCTCAGCAGCTGTAATTGCAAAAACATATAACGAAACACAACCAAAACTTGAAAAAGACGAAAGACAAAATGAATATCTTAACACCATGAACATCTCAACTGTATTATTAATTCTTATACATAGTTCATTGATAATTATACATATAATTTATTCATATTTGCTGCAACAGCTGCTGCAGAAATATCTAAATCAGAGCATAATCTGGGTCAGTTAGATGTACATCCGGTAGGGATTTCTCGGCTCTTCTTGCCTCAATTTCTCAATCCTTCAAGCCTAGATGGCCCCTCCCTCAAAAATTTTCAGACCCAACACTGGACTCACTTAAAATATAAAAACTACTTCACTGGAACTAATAAGAAATCGATGCAGCACGCGATCTTAATGACGCCTCGGCCTCTCACTATGAGTCTTTATGCAACAGAATACAGTGACTGAAAAATCACCCTGGCAACATTGTGCGAATAATACAGTATATACATGAGTATCACAACATCTACAAACATAAACACTAAACAGTCTTTATGGTATGAAGAAACAAAACAATTTATGTGTGATAATGGATAAGCATGATCTCCCCAAGACTTATCAAAACCAACTACAGCATGTATCCACCGAAAATGCGTCGAGAATTTTTGACACAAATAAATGGCTACTGCCAGTGCACTTTAATACTAAGGACAAGCTGAAGTTATGTACAACAACAACCTAAACTATAACTGTATTGTTTTTAGAACAGTCAGCAGGACAAATTATTTTTTTTATCTCTGTGCCAAACACAGAAAAATGTCCTTTCTGTGATTAAAGCAAGATGTTAAAAGAGATGTCACTTTGACACTGTGTAGCAGACATGCAAAATGTTCATCAGTTAGACACGCTTTCCATCTGTAAAGACTCATGTAAAATTACTTCGGGGAAAGTGTCATAAAGTTTAAGATCGTTTGTGGCTTCATTTACGAACTGTTCTGATGCATCAAGATACAATTCTTCTTCCTGCAGATATCAGACAGCAACTATTCAGTAGTCAATGTATTCGCACTGATAAACTTAACAAAATCAACAAATTAGAAGCAGAGCTAGTTCAAGGTTGAATAGCTGTAACAGCAGGTTTAGATGATGTAACTACTCGGTTTACATTACAATGCTTTACCGGACCATTTTCTGGATGTACTTCTTGCAGTGCCGAATTAAGGTGGGTGCCGAGGATGCTGCAGCATCTGGACCATGTGTAAAATAGGCCCATGGCCACAGAAGGACGAAACATTTTTGTAACAGCCATTTTCGCTGTACATAAACGACTTAAAATGTTGCCATGAGATGCATTTTTGAAAGCTCAAACTGCTTAAAATGCGGTTGCAACCGGAACTCCGGCCCGGGCCCCGTTGAGGTAGCTTACAACTCTACTCCAGATCCCCTACGCGGATTTGAGGAGGAGGAAAAAGAAAACATTTGACATTAAAGAAAATGAAATAAAAAGAAAAAAGAGAAAGAAATAAGTGAAAAGGGGAGGGGGCTTGGGAGTGCCCCAAAGACAAATTTCTGGCTACGTCCATGCTTGTAAGATCGACGTGATCAAGCAGGCCTGCCAAGTGACTTGCACTGAGCGAGCGACACTCGCAATTTAAGCTTGTGAATTTGCGCAAAGTCAACTATCACCCGCCGACGATGCATATCTCTTATTTTGGTCCGAATTAGTCCTTATAAACTGCATCTAAACTGTATCCGGAAAAAAAGTAACCCCCTAGACATCATACAATAAAAATGTCAAATCTAAACGAATTCAAATAACATTTTGTATGATTAATCCCCAATAATTTACTAAAAAAACCACCAAATTTCACTTTAAAATATCATTTCTGCACGGAGTTACGAATTATTGATTATCGATAACAAAATATTACCATTACCAATATGGCATTACATAAGTAAACCCTGCAGTTAATGTACATTTTCGTAACTCCAACAAAAAACACCCGATTCTGGCAACATTCCGTATCAACAATGCATTATTTATTGCCAATCAAAGTGCAACATTTCAAGTTAATCTGCCAAAGCAAACAACAGTTACAGCAACTTTTGTGAAGTCACCTCGAAACACTAGTTTCAGATCTTGTGCGGACGTAATCCACAAAAACCTGAAACTGAAGTGTTTTGGGGTCACCTCAAATAAAGCACTGTAACTATTGTTTGCTTCAGCAGATTTAACTGAAATTTGGCACTTTGATCGCCAATATTATTGACGCATAATTTTGCTGAAATCGGGTGTTTTTTGTTAAAGTTACAAAATTGTATAGTAACTGCAGGGTTTACTTATGTAACACCGTATTGACAATGAAGATATTCTGTTATAGAAATTCAACAATTAATAACTCTGCTCTAAAATAATATTTTTGAACAAAATTTGGTGATAAAGTAATTTATTGGGAAATAATCGTACAAAATTATATTTAAATTTGTTTAGATTTGACATTTATATTGTACGGTGTCTAGGGGATTGAACTTTACTACGTAAAATGCACAAAATTCGGTCAGTAGATTCTCAGTAAAATCAGTCAAATTGTTGCCACCAGATGTCACATTTTAAGTGAAATGCACCAAATTCGGCTCTGCCCCAGACCCCGCTCAAGAGCTTACAACGGTCCTCAAGACCCATTCACGGAATTTAAAGGAGCCTACTTCTAAAGGGAAGGAA
>Ga0209671_1003202_pt1 | contig 15575 bp, 7 predicted proteins | sample WorMetHERISLAND2_2_FD_187401 | JGI IMG/M metagenome (GOLD analysis project Ga0209671, IMG submission 187401) | Marine gutless worms symbiont microbial communities from Max Planck institute for Marine Microbiology, Germany - Olavius geniculatus... | ecosystem: Host-associated > Annelida >...
GGTGTGGTAAGATTTATAGTGAGAGTTTTATTGCAAATTGTCTCCTGATTCTGACAGTGAAAGAATTTTGAAAATCGGTTAATATTTGGTGAAGTTATGAGGTATACAAAAAACTGTGCCATTTTTTTTGGCCCACCCTGTACAACAATCAGACACTTGCAAACTGCGTCTACGCCTAACGAAAAGTTACACGGGCCAATTTTCAGTCGGCCAAAGACATAGATGTCTATCCCTCTTCTTCCCCTCCCTCTTTTCCTCGCGCTTTTCGTATCCTCCCAGCCTCCCTTTCTGTATTTGTCTCAAACTGCATATTGGTCTAACAAAACGGATATCGGGACGTTTCGCCCCGCTCATGGACGTTTCTCCCTCTAAAAATTGCGGACGATGGCGAAGACGAACGGACGGCGTGGAAATGGGAATTGGACGGAGAAGACGAGACATCGACTTCGCCATATTTCGCCGTCGACTTCGCCCATCCCATCTTCTCCCATCTTCTTCTTCTTCTTCTCTTCGTCAACTGTCGTCTTCTCCCATCTGTTGTTTCCTGTGTCGTCTTCGCAGTCGGATTCTGAGTTTGTCTGTTTCGCCGTCGTCCGCAATTTTTTTACTGAGCGAAACGTCCAGGCAAGTGGCAAAACGTCAAATCAAAGGAGCGAAACGTCCTTAACTCGAACGATGACGGCGCACTGGGTAAACACTTAACAGCCTGACGATTTATAGTGGATCAACAATGAATTGCAAAAGGCAACGTATTATTTTAGCATTATGCTTACTGTGATTACCTAGGCCCTAAGCATCGCTTCAATCCAGCGCAAGCGAAGCAAGGGCTATTAAAACTTTTTAATGCGCGTGATGTAAGTGACGCAAGAAACGTAAGTCTTACGCAACGAAAACAAGATATAACAAACAAACAACAATCGCAAGTGAAGCAAGTGATGCAACAGCCAAAACGCAAGGACAGGAGCTGTGTGACGGTGTCTATTCTTGCGTTGCGTGCGTTGCGTACGGTTAGGTGAAAACCGGGCATTAGTGATACCTTTACGTATCTTTTCCTCCAGCTCTCGTCCTTCGGCCTCCACAACGCGCAGAGCTGCGTCGAGTTCCTCCAGACGCCGAGTAATCTCGTCCACTGTCATCACCGGCTGCGAAACGTCCTGCATCAACACCAAACTGCTTACAATAATAGCACTGTAAATTTTGCTAAAAGTTTGTTACATTCTAAAGCTAATCATGCAGCAGTTTCAAAAAGATGTCAGTGCTTAGGCCAAAACTCTGACATTTCTCAACCAGTTTTGAGACTAATATTTTTTAACAGAGCGTTAGTTTAGTACAGCAATCATCGATACAAAATCCGTTGGCACATCCAAAGGACATGCTACAAACGTCGTACATGCCTACACAATTGGTCAAACGTTGCCGTTATTCAAAATGCTTTGCAATTTCTGCACAAAACATTAGCGATGGCAAAACTACAAAATTACTGCAAACGCAAATTGTACTAAAAGTGATGATACTTGCCGACTTTTTACTGAGGAACGGATCCTGTTGGTATCTGGTAACGGATCTGGTGTCAGTTCGTGCGTGCCTTCGGTTCGGTGTTAGCCCAGCAGGATAAAAATTCACATCAACAAACTTCAAAGAGGCATTCGCCTTCTGCGCTCTTGGACGCTTTGCAAATCCTCCAATCGACACTTCGTTGTTGTTAGCTACGGTATAATAAACAAACAAATCATTTAATAAATCGACTTACTTCTTCAAAAAAGAACTGCAAACAGTCATGGCCAGTATGACAATAAATACCAAACAATGCACATACAGTTCAAACGAAAGCTAATGAAAATAGCTTTAACTAAAAATTTGGAGCAAAGCCCAGCGTGAGTCCGCCCGGCGCCCTAAGTCCGATTGGGGGAAATTTAGAAAGGGAAGGGGTAAAATTCTCCACGTAGCAAAGTCACGTGAACAAACTCAAAATGCATTAGCATACGCAGAACGCGCATTGTCGACTTAGGGTAGGTCAACATCTACGCCTATAACTTTTTCGCTAGTGGGCCAAAGTTCACAGAATTTCTTGCTAAACCCGACAGGGATCGCCCTCGATCAAATTTGTTCCCGATTTTTATATCTCAATTGGTTTCTGAGACATTCGGGTCAAACTTGAAGTTGTGCCAAATCGCGCCAAATTTTGACGTTTTTGCCCTCCCAAATTTTCGGGGTGCGAGCCCCCGAAAATTTGTACATTAGTGATCATGTTCACCAAATGGCACGTCACATGGCAAAGTTCCGTGATCTTACTCCCTTCACTCTTTTTGACCCCTTTTGAAAAAAAAATTGTGAAGAGGACCCCAGTCCCTGGTGGAAGATACGCTAGTAAGACTTGGTCATTCTCTAGCGCATGTAAAAATTTGGGGCGCAACACCCTTTAGGGGCTGATATATGGTTTTCCGAAAAAGTCGATTTGGGTGTATGATTTCACCTCTAGATCTCCGTAGTTAGTGGACCAAAGTTCACCAGACTTTTTTCACCGAACTCAGAAGGAATCGCGGTAGATCATGTACTTGTCCGATTTTGAATATCTTCATCCGTTTCGGAGATATTTGCCGTCGAACTGTGAAGTCGTCCGAAATCGAGCAAAATTTTGCATGTTTTTGGCCCTATTTTTTTGGGGGGGGGGAGAGCCCCCACGAAATTTTGGACCGGCATTATAAAACTCAGTCCAGTGCAGACCACGGTGCAAAATTTCGCGCTGATCGGCCGACGGAGCTCGGAGATTCCGTGGCGAAAAAATAAATTAAACATCTGCGCTAAAACATGAGTCCGCTCCGCAAGATATCGCTTGCGGGCGGACTAATAACAAATGAATCTAAACGGTAAAATATAAAGAGTAAAACACTTCAGAGAACTGGAAAAATCAACACGCCGAAAAGTACCGTACGCTTAAATCTTAACACGGCTAACGAATATTGATCGACAGCATCTTTGGAAAGAGAACTGTTTCCAAACATTTAAGTAAGTAAGTAAGTAAGTAAGTAAATGATTTATAAAGCGCCAAAGTCTCAGAAAGAATCAGGGCGCATAAAAAGAATCAGGGCGTTCACTTACGTTCATTGGTGGGTGTCTTTTGAGCTTTATAGGCGCCGTCGAAGACGTCAGGCCGCAATTGCTGCTCTCGGTCTATCAGTCGCTGAATGGCGGCCGCTTGATATTTCTTCTCCGGGTCGACGTAGACGCCTTTCCTAGCCGCCTGTCTTCTCTCTGCTTCCAACTGCCACTCCGCTTTGTCGGCTGTCGTTGCAGTTCCACCTGTACGATTGTTTGCAGCCCACTTTCTATTGGTTACGGTTGACAGCTCAACTGATGCAGCGACGTTGACAGAACGACTAGCACCATCATCGTCGTCATCAGAACACGTCGCCGTTCTAACTTTTCGCTGTTGTCTGCGTTCATCGAGCGTCTGGAGTATGCTGTTCAGCATCGCCGAGTCATTCTGAGAACCTTCGACGACGAGTGCCGCCGAACGACGCTGCGGTGACGTGTACGGTGGTGACGCGGTTACTGCAGTCACTGGTCGCTGAGTTGACTTGATGGGAGACGCACTATGCTGGTACGAGCATGTTGTTGGCAGAGGTAACTTGACGGCGGACGTATACGAGCTTGTAGCCGGTGTCACAAGTCTTACATCCGACGCTGCTGTTGATAATGCTGCAGTCGGCAATCTGTCTGTTGGCAACGGCGACACGTAACTACTACGACTTGATGCTGTACCGGTACTTGACGTAGTTACAGTAGTCGAGCGACCGTTTGAAATGTAGCCACCGGGACCCGATGCAGTGGGCCTATCTGACGTAGTTGAACGACAGCTTGACGCTCCCGCCACGCTCCAGCTGACTTTTGTGTTAGCAACCTGTAGCAGCGGTTTCGAGGCAACATTTTCCGATCCCGACGAACTGTAATCGTTGAACGGTTTGTAAAATGTAACGGTCTCGAATGTCGTGAGCTTCGGTTGTTTATCGGTCGTCTGTGAACGCTGGGTAGGAGCCACTGTGCTGGTCAGCGGCCGAGACAACACGGTTGCTGAACTTGACGCTGCAGATGTCGTAGATGTAACCTTTCCGGCGCGGTAGTTGACTGCGGTTGACGTGGCAGTGGCAGCTGGTGCTACTGGTCGGGTGCTGTTAACAGTCGTTGCTCCCGCACGCTGCAGATATTGTGCTCGAGCAGCAGCGACCACAGACTGCGCACTGCTAGTCACTCGCGTAGCGGCTGTACCGGAACCAGCTCTGATAGGCCTACGCAGCACGTCTGACCTCGTCAGTGTTGAAGAAACGGTAATAGATGCTGGCGACATTGACGATGACGACGACGATGCTGCTGCATACGATGTTGAAATTACTTTCGAAGAAACAGGAGTGGATGCTGTTAACACTGCTGCTGCTGATGATGGTGATGACGATAGTGACATTAATGACGATGATGATGCTACTGCTGACGGTGACAATGCTGAAGTTGCTTTTAGTCTTCCAGCAGTAGCATTGATTCGACTCGTCGCTGAAACAGGAAAAAATGCTAACGACACTGGTGATGCTGATGCTACTGATGCTGCTGCTGCTGATAACGATGTTGATGACGACGATGATGCTGGAGTAGCAATCAGCCTTCCAGCTGCAGAGATATTGACACGACTCGTTGCTGGGGTGACCGACTCGCTGGCGGTTGTGTCTCTCTGCTTGTAGTTCGACGTCGAGTACAATGCTTTTATCAACCCCGTAGAAGGACTCGACGTCGAAGACTTCCGACTACTGAGGACTGTTGTAACAGACGCCGCAGTGTCACTTTGACTGCCGGTCTGCCTTCTGCCTCCAGCACTGCTTGAACCAGAGCTCTGTACGTACTCAGTACCTTTCGCCAAACTACCCAGTCCGGTTTTTCCTAAGCCCGGTCGTATACTATCATTTAAAGTCGTCAACATATCGGTGTTTTCACTACTACCGTAAGCTGTCAACTTGTAGTCTCGTACAGTGCTTGGCACAGTCCGTTCATACTGAGAAGCTCGCGGCGAACTTTGCAAACTAGTCTTTCCTAAATCCGATACGATTCCGTTTGAAGTCGGCTTTTCTTTATCGCCGAAGCTCTGCGGCGGTTTTGATTTCTGCAGAGTGGAAGTGCGTTGGTGTCCTCGGTAGCAGCGTCGATGACAGAGCCGTCCTTCTGGCGTATAGTGACGCTCTAACAGGTAGACTCTCTCACGACACATCTGACAGCGGTCATCCAGCGTCCCTCCACGACCACTCACTGCAGACGACGACGCATCAACGTTCTCTTTGTTAGCCGGTGTCACCTACAACGTCAGAAGAAAAACAAAGTCTTTCTGGAGTCGTATATACATATAAGGCCCAATGGGTGGCGCTGATCTCCGTTTTGTTAGTCCTTAGCCAGACACCAGCTTAGACTGCATGACCACGAATAAGAGGCTATAGTGCATCACGCGCTGTGCATGTTAACGCTCCAGCTATCATTGATACTCATTGCGCCGACCCAAAAAACTAATGGCCAGGTTGAGTAGTTCATTATATACCAAGATGGTTTACCCGTAAGCCGACCGACGTCACCCATCCAAGTACTAACCGGGCCCGGTGTAGAATAACTTCGTTGATCGAATATAACGTGTTAACCACGCCAAGCTGCCACAAATTTTTTTCACGCACGCTTTGTGACGTTATAATAAACTGAAACATTTTATCATCTAATAACGCAATAACTGAAAGGTTGCAACAATAATACTATCCACATCTGCATTTAGATTAATTGCAGACATGAAACAGATTATGCTTTGTCACTCATATCTAGCAGGAACAAATATAGCCATATAACAGACACGTTTTAGCTGTGCTATATTGCTGTAGTTGTGTCTTATTTCTGTACTTGCTCCTAGCTAAACTCGTGCTGGCTGCCTCTGAAGTGAAACAAAATATACACATTATGGCATGATTCCGTTACGTGTTTAGTAGTGGGTGTAGGATTAGGAGGTGTTTTCTTCACACTCGGTGGCTGCAGCGCACGGTCGGAGCCTGGAGCAATAGCGTCATCGTCGTAACCTAACTGACTGATTGCGCCTCGCTTTGTCGCCGTTTTCTTCACTCCTGGCCCTCCAGCTGCAAGCAGACCAGGCACACTGAACTCACTTTCAATACAATACAATAGAATACTGTAGAGCGCCATTTACGACGACGAACATCCAGCAGCGATTGCTAACAGAGTTGAATTAACATCAGTATGCTGTACGGTTGAAAAGGCCAGTGTCATTTATATTATGCAGATAAAATAATCTAAAAAAAGTAGCGCGACGAAACGGAAGCCCAACTCTTCAAACATGAAAAACATTTTAAAAGATTTTCTAACTTAACTTGACTTAATGGGCTAAGTTAGGCTAACAGCGCTCCCCGAACCTCTATAGCTAGAAGGGCAAAAGCGTCCGGTGGATGAAAAACCATAAACGAACTTCCTGCAAAGTCTGGCTACGTGTCTGGAGATGAAACTTGCCTTGTGGTTTATTGTGGAAGTAGTTGTAGTACTGTGCTACGTAGGTGACAATGCACAGTTTATCAGGAACGGCCATCGCCACCATGTCTTCGGGATCGAGTAGAGCAGGAATACCAAGCTGATCGTGAGCAACGTCGAAAGCCTGTACGCAGTCAACAAACCAACATGCTGCTAACAGACTGTACAGTAATATCAGTAATGTAGATAAACGGATGCAGGAACTAAAAGTCCCTCTATATCCGTATCACGATATAATAAATTATACTAATAATCTAATCATTTTTTTCGACATACTCTGATCTATCTCCAGTTTCGGCTAACATGAAGCATTTAGAATCACTGGTCACGTGCAATCGTGACATCTATGGGATCACTGGCGCTCAAACGAGGAGGGTGCACTTGCCCAGAGAGAAGGCAAAAAATAACAAGTAAGCTTTATCTGCAAAAAAAACTACGACGGATAGGCTACGTTGAACTATCCACGGAACGACAGCATTACAGCAAAGGATAGTGTCGATCACGCTCCGCCCCCTCCCCTTTCAGGTGGCAATGACCCTTACTTCCAATAAAATTCACGCCACTTAAGAAGTGCAGAATATCTCGCTTGCTATGCAAGTTCAACGGTTGTAGCCCCCACTTAAATGTTGCGATGTTTCAGCTTGACTGAAAATTATGTCCTAGCAAAAGGCAGGAAAAGCAAAAGAGATTAAATTCTTGCTTGCTCCCTACGCTATCGTTTACAGCGAACTGTTCAGTCAGGCTAGGATGTGTCAAATTCGTTGGTCCACGTGGAGTAAGCTCACGACGCTCGATCAGATTTCCTGTATTCCGCTAAGAAAGGAGATAGCCTCTCTCATTTCCCACTGCGACGTCTCCTGCATGGTGTCTGCACCGCCCTATCAACATCATGTTTAGTTGCCTCACTACGGACAGAAAGACGCTCGTGGTAATTTCGTCTCGCTGCAGGACAACGCATACGCAATGTGTTTGAAAAAGCCAGCTAGTCAGCCAGTCAATCTATGTCGTCGATTGTAGAAAGATCTTCAACGCGATGAACGAGCTGACCTGACGCATTGCAGGCCGAGCGATCGCTCGAGTGGTTGGCGCTGCGTCACTAGGCCTATCGTTCTTTGCGTCATCGGCTTAGCGTCGCACGTTTGCCTGCCTGCGAGCTGGCGACGGCATTTAATCGAACATAAAACTAGAGTAACTGGTGAGAGTGCATTATTTCCGCCAATTCGTGTACACAGACAGACAGACACACATAACGACGGACAGAACGACCAATCTCATAATCTCCTCCAATTTTCACTTCGTTCCATTGGCGGAGATAATCGTGTTATCTAGTGTACGTTTGACTCTCTTCACTGACTGCACTTTTTGCAGGGTGTCAGACTGTGACGAAAATCGTATTCCAGCTGGTAAGGGATGCCCACTGTATAAACAGCAATCAGCCGTCATCCGGGCCGCTGTGTCACGAGCGCAGTCATACCTGTTTTGTCTCCTGCGACTTTGACGTCATCTCTGTTACGTACTATACAAGTACTACCATCATGATCGCTGTATTCGAAGACGTCCATTTTTTTTAGTTTTTTTACACGGTAGCTGTTGCGTTAACAGGGAGTGGGCTGTCACATGACTCCGGCGCCTACGCTCTGTAGATCTAATGCATTTCAAAGTGATTTATAGGCCCCCCTACGTCTTGCGTTGTAACAGCTCAGTGACTTCACTTGCAAAATGCATCAAGTTGCCTAAGCACTGACTGAAATGCCAGTGACAATACAGGGACACAGCACAGACTATAGTCACAGCAACGCACCGCTTATCAGTGTAGGTACGAGTCATTATAATGCACTGCTACTGAGTTGCAGTGCAGACTATAATGTGACCGAAACATTCACGGAAACATTCATTGCTATGCTGAGTTTAAGCTTTAAAGTGTATTTTTCGTTTACCAAAACGCTTGTCTCGTATTAATGTTAGTTTTTTTACATTTGCATTTCGCAAAGTAGTGTAGCGACGTAATCACAGTGCGACGGGACATTTAATAGCACTTTTAGTGCAAATTTACCGGAGTGCGCCGTGCGCCAGTGACCAAATATTTTAATCGGTTAATATAAAGTATTTGGCGAAAATATGGGCACAAGTTTGGGGCCACGTTTTTACGGTTCTCAGTGTACAAATGGCATTAAGAGAAGAACCAGCAAGAAGCATGATTCGCTCACCAGTTTGTTGTTTTCAAACACGTCTTCTTTTGACAAACTGTCGTAATCTCTAGAAATGCACACCCAAGCACAAAACAGACGTTATCTTAAAAAGCAAGAAATTTGAGATAATGCTCACGAGACGCGCGAAAGCCTATAGCAGTTCCGGTTCACTAGTCTAGCTGAAAATTGAAGTGTTCACGCTAAGTTAATATACAAATACCAAATTCTCTATCTGGATCGCATAACGATAGTTCCGTGACGCCACCTTGTGAATGATATAGACTTGTGTCACAGCCCGAAATTGCCAAAAAATCCATATAAACCCCTATTTTGGCGTTCAAGGTCATTTAAGGTCATTGAATTCGGCACCAGTCGAGACCAGTGTACGACTTCCTATTAGTTATTATCTCGCACCGTTACTGAGATACAGCAACTTATTGGCCAAAAATCGCAAATTTTGCCCACCCCTCTCATTTAGCGCCCTCGTTCAGGGTGACTCCCTTCGAATTTATGGTAAAGCTTTACGGTTCCTAAAACGAGAGTCTTCCAGGCAGCCGACGGTGAAGATTTGGTGATTCTAGCTTGCACCGTTTTTGACTGATCCACCCGTGTGACAGACAGACGGACAGACGGACGGACAGAACTGCGATGGCTAAGACGCGCTGAAAGCTGTAGCAGCTTTCGCGCGTAATAATATCGACAAGCAGGAGACAGTGGGGCGGGGAGGCGGGGCTAGAGGCTCTGGGGAGCGTCGTGAAGTTGACGAAAAAAGAAGTAGATACATTATATTTGTCACAAAACCCTTGCAGTCGAAGAAAAATCCGATCTGTTTATCGACGAAATTTTGGCACTAATATGTCTACAATCCTGAGAATCAGCTGAAATCTACCTATCGAGGATCAAGATATGAGATTTTAATACCGTCGTGAGTGTCACGCGTTTCTTGACCAGACTAAGTAGCCTACAAAGCTAATACTATCTACAATGCGAATAATGTGCTTATTGACGAAAACGGTCAGCATTGGGCAGACTACGCTCAGATTTTAGCAAGAGCGAAGTCGACGCAGGGGGGCTGAGACCCTCAGACCCCCCACATTTTAACCACTGATCCCTATGAACACGTTTATTCGCCTTAACGGCAGACAAAACAGACAGATACACAATATCACAATATACAAAGTAAAAAAGAGACAGAGATAGACAAATAGAAATAAATAGAAATATAACAAGCGTGAACTGCAAACACGTAATTGCCCAATAGCCTAAGTACGGTGACGCTGGCTGTGTGCTATACTTACATGAGGTCAGGTCGATAGCGGTGAATAATGGCACAGAACGCCAGCCCACTCTTCCACGACGAAGTCAGGTTCGTGACCGCCACATCGCGGTAACCTTCACACTGGCGTCGACACCACTCCTGCAGCGCTCGCACCTTCGCCGCCATCAACGACTGCACGACAGACAGCAAACCGCTTCGGATCAGCGTCTATAATGACACGCCCTAAACGGCTTGGTGGCCTTACAGTTACGACGTTGGAATTACGTCAAGTGGTCTAATGCTACTTGGGTGGTTGGTTGACTGTCTGCGGATAGGTAAATCCTCACGGTATTATAACCAATCACGCAGGCCAACTCGGTCTTCCATACCTCCCGACAGTCCCGAGTAGGTTAATCGAGTACCGGCCTGCTTGGCTGGGGTTAAGGCGGAGCACGTTCATTTGTGTCGGGTGTCGGGTGTCGGGTGTGATCGAATATGGCAGGTACGTGACCCTTCGTAGCTATTATGCATGGGTTTCCGATAAAAGCTATAGACAGCCTTTAGTGATTACTAACGAGCAATGATGTCGGCACGTACTGCGCTGACGTATGCGGCCGTCCGTCTAATGTGAAGCTGGGCTGGCGAAACCGACCGACGCGTGTGAGCTGGCCGGCAAGCCAGGGCGTAATCCGCCAGCCCAAAGTAAACCGATTAACCTACAGTGTACGCATGAAATTTGCATTACTTTCTGCAGGATTTCACGTCTGACGACCGACATTTGAGCTGAAAATTGGGACACCGGTTACTGCAGCATAGTTACGTAAACGTTCACAACCGATTTTGGCTTTTCTACAACTTTTTGTTCTCGAGTTAGAAGTCCGTACCGAACAGGCAGCAAGACCCGTGAAGCGGCCTATTAGGACGACCGCATAATAGCCAACGCTGCAGCATAAGTTAACAGCATAATTAATAAGTCTACTGCAATGAAAACGTGGTTAGCGGTAGCGCCCTTGAAACAATGCGCTGCTAGCAGAACAGCGTGCAGCCGACACGTAATGGCAGTGAAATTACACACAACTACCGACCTACTGCGCTAACATTGGCGAACTGAACTAACGAGCGACAACATACAGCGACAAGTTGTGACACGGCTACTACCTAGCGTCGACTGTTTATACAATGGTCATAGACTTTCGGGATAGCCGTGACGATACGGCTAACCTTCTCACACTGTTCAGCGAAACGATGGCACAAAGGCTTCAGAGAATTTTGAAAGAGACTAACTCCAATCATTTTTAAAAGGAATTTAAAACAAAGAATATAGTCCAATACTGTCAGTCAAGTTAGCATATGTAGCTTAACCTAATTGTGTACGCATCATTTTTTTTCACTGCAATAAAAGTTTGCATGTGGTTTATACCGTGAAACTGTCATCGCCCCTCAAAATGGACCTAAATGCTTTTCGCATTAGCCAGGCCGAAAATAGGCCTACATACGCATCTACTGCAAGCCCCTACAGCAAATCGCCTTGTTTGCACAAGAACGACGTGCAGTCAGCTGATCTGCTGATGGTGACAGTCATAGTCCTTGACTTGTGTCAAACTTGGCTTCGATACTCGGCCACGTACATTCGTAAAGCTTTCACTTATACATATATCAACGAGTTTAACTCATACAGATTGCAATACCAAACTTCTGAATTATCAGACTGAAAACGAAGAAAGGCCTAACATAGTACTGAAGCGGCTGATCGAAAGTAGACCTAAACTTCTGCGAGTGCCACGTGTTGCCAAGTCAGAGCGCAATAATTACTGTCAACCGTTCGTAAGTCAGTCTAGCTGTCCCAAGGCAGCCCATTTCAGATGTTTTATCAGTCCTGACTAATCGCTACGACATGGGTCCATACCACTGAAATATCTGTAGTCTAGAGCGGCGCCATATAGAGACTTCAGTCGAGATAAATGCCAGCGTTTAGCGCAGTCCAGTGACTAGCGCGCGCAATAAAATCGCCTGCACAAATGAATTCTGGATGAATGCAAAGTCACGGCTGGGCGCCCGAGCCGGGCCACGTCCCCACGTACTGACAGACAGACATGCAGATATATCACACGTCGCAAAGCAAACTAATGACAGTCTGAACCTGTCGACACATAGGCCTACGAACTCATGACGTAGTGCAAACTACGACGACTGTAGTTTGAAGGCCAGGGGCCCCATTAATGCCATGGCCACATGCACGCGCTTTCCTCGTCCGAGGTGTTGTCCGACGTCGCCGAGCCTTCTCAGGTTTGAAAACCTCGTCCGAAAAAAATCGGACGTAATGTGCATGCTCATTCTTTCCGATTTCCTCGGACGATGTTTTTTGAGAGTCAGCCAAAAATGTTCATCAGAACTTCGGATAAGAAAAGGAATTTGAGCTAATGCTCACGAGACGCGTGAAAGCATATAGCAGTTCCTGTTCGCAAACTGTCAGTCTATTTCCAGCCATTTCATCGCAGTTCATTCTTGAAGTGTGCGCTGCAGCCGACGATCGCAAAAATCAATAAAAAAAACCCTTGTTTTAGAAGTTTAGGGCCTTTCAGAGTCATTGATGTTGATATGACTGAAAAGCTCGTCACTAGTGCTTGTTGTAATAGGCAGCATGCCCATGCCTATCTGCAACCGTTTTCACGAAAAACTGGCCTTCGTGCGCAGGTTTCCTTGAACTTAGAAAATGGAGACTTAAACCGTCGAAATGTACGTTCAATGCTGGAAATTTAATACGCAGCTTTTATATGTCTATCTTAACTGGTTTCGGCGCACCTCGCTCTTGAAATGTCTCGCAGCCCGAAATCACCAAAAAATCCACAAAACCCCTATTTTAGCGTTCAAGGTCATCCAAGGTCATTAAATTCGGTGTCAATCGAGAACCAGTGTACGACTTCCTATTAGTGGTTAATAGTAACCTGGGCTCTATATCGCACCGTTATTGAGATACAGCGACTTATTGGCTAAAAAGCGCAAATCTTCCCACCCCTCTCATTTAGTACTCTCGTTTGGGGTGACTCCCTTCGAATTTATGCAAAAGCTTTACGGCTCCTGAAACTAGAGTTTTCCAGGCAGCCAACGGTGAAGATTTGGTGATCCTATCTTGCACCGTTTTTGACTGATCCACCCGTGTGACGGACGGATGGACAGACAGACGGACGGACTAACAGAATTACGATGGCTAAGACGCGCTGAAGGCAGAAGCTGCTTTCGCGCATAAAAATCGGACGCATCGTTCGACGTGTCCGTTTTCCTCGTCTGAGAAGCTCGGACAACACCTCGGACGAGAAAATGGGTGCGTGCTTAATATGCGGCCGTTCGCCGTCCCGATGGGTTGTATTACGGGTCTTGCCCGTTCGTTCGTCTGTCCGTTCCGTGTGAGCTCCCAACTCGAACATATGGCATTGGGCAGACATCTAGTCTTCGCGTGTTTCAAGACGACGTTCAGTACATGCATACCAGCAGTTGCCGTCCCGCACTAAATAGTTCAGCCAAAACACGAACCTCACCGGCAAAGTTATATGCGACACCGAAGTGACGCTCGAGGAGCCTCAGCGGGGGCACTCCAGGGACAAGGCCCTGATCAGGGGAGTCAAGGGGCGCAAAGCGAGCTACCCGTTTGAATCTAAAAGCCAGTCTTTCAGCTTTTGTTCCAAGCGCAAGCTATGGCTGTATTCAACAAACTGAACATTTATGATACCAAAACCAAGCAGGACCTACAACACGGTCAGCAGGACACTGCTGGTGTAGTCATCGCTGCCGGATGTCGACGCTGCTTCTCATCATGACTTTGTGCACTGTGCAGAACAATGCGAACCTAGCTAATATGATATTCAGCAATTAGCAGACCGGAACTACGTACATACGACGTACGGTGCGCATAACAACTTTAAGATAAGCTAGCTTTGGGCCCCTATTACTGCAAATAGGCCTACTCCGGTCCATTTTTATAGTGCAGCAGCGTACGGTAATAACTGCAAGATCAGCAGAGACTAAAAGTTAAAAACAGAAATATGAATTGCAAATGTAAAGTCCCTGTAAAACTATTTAAAAGCAATATACTACACTGTATTTAAACCGATGACTAAAAACGGAGACCAAAATTTTAAACATCGTGTAAACGGTGTAGGCTACGTAATATCAGTCTGCTCAGATACTGTATAGTAGTGATCTCAGCTGATCTGAAGTAGGAGGGTGCGAGCTTAGGCCTATGCTACTCCAGACAGTGCGGTGTCGTACTTAAACCACGCTTAGAATGCCTGGATTACACCGTCGTTCGCCTTATGACGCACGACTGCAGCTCAAAATTGACAAAAAGTCTATGTACTGGTGCAAGCTAAGTGTGGTTTAAGCATAACAATAGCATTTAAAGTAGGCCCAATGACTGGCAATGAGTGAAACAGCGGGCACTGCCGAGCAGTCCTGCTAGCGTTTCGCAGTGCACCAGAACGCTACAGAACGACCGGCACCGGCTCAGTCGACAAAGCTATAAATAGTGATCGACATTCACTTACAACGTATAGTTGAAGTTTTTAAACTTCTGAGAGACACTTTACGCCGTAAATATGAAGACTTATCGTGCAGCAACTTCACCGATTAATCCATATCTTGCCAATGTCGACAAACATTCATAAGTTAGCTAGCCTGCAGAACGGCTGAGACTATTACGCTGCTTGTACAGGCAGCTACTTAGCAGGACACGCGGCCAGCGAGGCTGTCATGCGAATCTCCGTGCTGCTGTAGCGCCGATGACGATTGGAAATACCAGCCGCTGTTTAAACAAGAAGCCCGCCCAGCTGTTGCTAGGGAAGGCCGACTGTGAGCCTATGTCCGAAGACCAGCGTCCCGACTTCCGGCTGTGAAGAGACCTGAAGCGACTACAGTACCATACACGCTACGTTAACGCTGATCTGGAAAGTTACAATCAACGCGTAGTTAACTCGCCAGGCGTTAGGGTTATATCATATAGAATATAGACCTAAATGAATTACAGCGTCCTTGGGAAATTGGGGACATAAGGGAGAGGTCCGACTTGGTACAACAGGGTAGCTGTCGGGCAATCCTATTTTTTTTGTTCAGACAGTTTTCCGGTAAAAAATACCGTTTAGCCACAATACATAGGTTACAGACAACAAACAGACATACACAACCTAATTGTTCTAATTGCACAAGTACGGTCGGCCAAAAACCTTTAATGCGCTAGACCACTAATAAAGGCTAAACAGGACTGTGTTCTATAAGCACGTCTTCTTGCATAGAAAGTTTAACAAGAAATTTGAGCTAATGCTCACGAGACGCGCGAAAGCCTACAGCAGTTCCAGTTCAGTAGTTTAGCTGAAAATTGGGGTGTTCACGCTAAGTTAATATGCAAATACCAAATTCTCTATCTGGATCGCATAACGATAGTTCCGTGGCGTCACCTTGTAAATGATATAGACTTGTGTCGCAGCCCGAAATCACCAAAAAATCTACAAAACCCCCAATTTTGGCGTTCAAGATCATTCAAGGTCATTGAATTCGGCGCCAATCGAGAGCCAGTGTACGAC
>Ga0209671_1003203_pt1 | contig 15574 bp, 10 predicted proteins | sample WorMetHERISLAND2_2_FD_187401 | JGI IMG/M metagenome (GOLD analysis project Ga0209671, IMG submission 187401) | Marine gutless worms symbiont microbial communities from Max Planck institute for Marine Microbiology, Germany - Olavius geniculatus... | ecosystem: Host-associated > Annelida >...
CCTGTGGGCAGGTAAACCATATCGGGATGTAACCAACCGCCTAGGTCAACTCAGCCTTCCATCCCTCCGGGGTAGGTAAATCGAGTACCGGCCTATCTGGCTGGGGTTAAGGCGGGGCGCGCTCACCTCTGTCGGGTGGCAGGTAACACTGTGTGTACCCATATGACAAGTGACGCTCCGTAGCTCTGAGATGGGTTCGCTCATTAAGAGCTATATTCGGACCTTTAACCTTTAACCTTTATACCGATAGGATGTTTTGTCGTTTTGTCCTTGATTTGCTATTAATTATTCACAGTTTAAATGTACCCTTTATTCAAAAACGTTTTAGGCCTATAATGTTTTCGGAACTCCAGCGTTTCTTCACAGGCAAATTGTGATTAAAAAGCGTTTATCATTAGTTAATCCAACCATCGTAATGAAGTTACAACTTATTTGCATAGAAATAGAATTAGATCACATCGGCAGACGACGAACGACGTCATAACTGATGCGTGAGTAAACAAACATTGCAATAATGCATCTGACAAAAGAGAAAACTCAAAACAGGCCTACCAAAAGAATATCATTTTGAAATAATCGTTTATAAGTTTACTTTTAAACTATTTTAATAGCATTTAAGTATTTGTTAGGTTAAGTGAAGGTCCACAGCGAATAGTGCGAATGAGTTAATGTAGGCCTACATGTAGATTTGGTTACCTATAGGCCTGTAAACTATTTTGCTTGTATAAGTTTACATGATTATTGGCACTGCAGGTAATCGGCAAGTCTACTGTCTAGCTACAGATGAGAATCTACCGACAGCTTTACTCATAGCAACGCAGCGAATCAGTCAACCGTCGCTTTCGTTTTATTCACATCTGTTATCGTTATTATGCGGCCGTCCTAATAGGCCGCATTACAGGTTTTGCCCGTCCGTTCAGCGATTGTTTCAGTTCAGTAGATTCAGTACGTGCGTTCTCGCATTATGGTGCTTGTTGTGTTATTTGACTGTTTACTCGGTTACGTGATCAGAAAATAAGCTTCTAAGATTAAATATTTAAGTGCAGAACCGTCTGTTAGTTTTGTTATATGTTATTATTTACTGTTATAAAATTATCCCATGTAGTGTAGTGGTTTGTATTTATTTCGATAAGTATTAAGAACTCAGAAACCAATATTTTTCTACAGCGTTAAGCTACTGTCCGCATTGATTTGTTCGTGAATTTAGTTTGTCGATTTTGTTTCCGTTTTTATTGCTTATGTTGGCATTTTTTTCAATTTATAGGCCTAAGTAACATTTGACGCCATGATATTGAGAGAAACCTGCTATAGAAAATGCACGAACGTTACAAGCAATGAATCGACCGTTAACGCATGGGACGACTTAGACCCTACAGTTGGTTCTTAATGGTGTGAACAGTTCTGCAAAAGTGTATCTACTGTATCTTATATAATACACGCTGATTTGAATTCTGTTCAGTCTTCAAGCTGTAATATCTGCAGAGATTCGCGATACTTTTGGGCGTATTTTAAAAACCAAACATTTTGATGCAGATTACACTTCGCTCCACGTTTGCTGGTAACATATGATTTAATTGACTAACCTATTGTCAGATTAATTGATAAAAGGGTAACGTACGTGTACTATGCAAGATTATGACAATAAAACGACATTATTGTTTGCAAAATTCTCGTCGTCCTGATAGACTTTGTTGAGACTGCATATACAGTACACCGTGTCTCAATAAAAACGTGTCACTTTTATTTTTTGAATAGCTCCGTAAAACTTTGGCCAATTTTGATAATTTGTGGCATGCCAGGCCAAGAAGAAACTTGACAAAACTAAAAAAAAGTTGAAACAAAAACGTTAGCGATTATTTGTTGTAATAGTTTAATTTTAGTTTTATTGCATTTGTAGACGCCGTCTTACTAGACCTATTGTTGTCGTAACGCGAGCGTCACTATGAACAGTGAATACGTCTTTAGCCAGTCTTTAGTCTGTCCATCTGTTTCAGTTATCTCAAATAGGCTATCTAAAAAAACCTCGGTTCTTCAGGCTATAGCATTCGGCGACCTTATCATCAAACCCGTCTCAAGTGCTAAGACAACTTTGATAGATTTCACTGACTGGTCGCTGACACCTAAATACGCTCTACAACAAGATCTCTTCCGAACCAGTTTCAGCAAACATTTCTTCATGCTACATTTCGCGCGAAAATGCGCATGGAATTACCGATGGCGAAATCGAAACCGAAACCGAAAATAACAAATCTTTCAGTTGTCCATGCTTGTGGGCTCCCTATAAGTCACGTATCGCATACGTTTCTGAAATATAATTCAAGCTTTTGCAACAAACGTCACGCTATCGACGTAATGCATTTAATTTCAAAATAGACTTTATCAAAACTACACAAACGCAAACGGAAAACAATTATAGCACCGATAAGAATCCAGCTTAAACAAGACGTTAAACTGATTGCACATACTGTCAGTGACGTGTAGCTCGGGGCAAAGTCTAAGAAGTGTAGATTACCCTTTTTAAAAAATTACCAACTCTGTCGCGAAAACTGCAGCGAATGACAGTGGACCGATTTTGGTTGCCTGGGATTGTTGCCGACAGCTGCCATAAGCTGCTTACTGGCGCCGCTAATGAATGACAAAAGTTAGCTGTGAGCAAAACTTCAGTAGTTCCTGCCTGTAGAGAAAGGCTTGGCAACACTGTTGGTAACCGGGAGTACTTTCGCCCGACCGTACAGCGTGGAAAGCCCCGAGGCTAAAGCGTTGCTATTCGTATTGGGCGGACGTCGAACAGCAGATGAAGCCTTCGTGGTTGGGTTCCCGCGGTTATACACGAGCGGCGTGGCGTTGATTTCAACCAATCTGTCCAGGTTGTCTTCGTCCACCGCCGACGACTTGCGGCCCGCTAGCCAGCCCGAGGTACCGGCGGCCGCCGGAAGTGGTTTCAGTTGATGTCGTGGCGTGAACTGGTCAGCTCGTGGTGAGGGATACGGCTGCTGCTGCTGACTGGAAGAAAATGTTCTGCTCCACGCAAAACCTTCTCCGCTTGACCTGTGCACAGTATCAACGACAAGAACAAGAAAAACAGTAACATGCGCGGCATGGCGTGATATTTTTATACATCTTTATTCACCATGAATGAAATGGTAGCACAATTTAAAAAAACAACAACAACATCAAAACTTAGCTGAACTTAACTAATAAAAACAACAATCGAAACGTCAGTAAACATAATCGTATTGATCTAAACTACTACATGTAAGCAATGTTTGATAATTTTGACAATTTTTGTTCTGCGCCAACATAAAATTCTCTAGCTAAGTTAAAAAAAATCCATCGTTTCAGGCCAGTAGTTTATGTTCATCGACTACTGAAGCCAGCGTAGCAAATCATCCACTGATACGGAGTTCATTAGACGTAATTTCTGAAAACGATGGAATAATACCAAAAACTACAGAAACTAAAAAAGAATCGTTGGAACAAAATGCTAGAATTTGGCAAAGGTCCAGCATGGTCAAATGAAGTTAGTTGCATTTATTACAATAAAGAAAAAATATGACCAAGGGTAGAAAAGCAATAGAATCAAAATCGCCATCGTTCGCAAAATAAGTTGTGCTACTGAAAGAGTCCAATTTATGCCTTGAGATGAAAAAGACAGCGTCCACCGAATAAGAAAAAAAGACACGTCATTGGTCGGTAAATTGGCGCCTCGTTGCTGTCCAGAAATAATACTACATTAACTTAACATCAGCTGACCGGTTGATCCTGTTGGCTACAGCGGCGGCGACTGTGGCGCGGCCTAAAGCAATCTCCGAGTCGTCTGAAGTTGTTCTTGTAGACTTCTGTCTCAACGAGCCGCTGTCTGAGCTCGACTGAAGTCCGACACTGCGCAGATCGGTGGTCTGAGCTCGCCGGATCGTCGGCCGCGACCTATTCAGTCATCATCAGCATCATCACTATCGTCACTGTTATTTATGCGATGCGGAACAAAGATTCCGACGACAAAAAGCATCTATTTTGAAAGCAAACAAACAATGAAACTAGAAGGCGCTCGTGAGAGTGCATATATCCGCTAAGTAAAATAATTTAAACACTATTACTACTATCACCACTACGCCTACCACCTTCTATTAATTTTAGACCAAATTCCACAAATGTCGTTGCCATGGCACCAAGGTCGGTTAAAGTAGAATTAGATTGGCCTCATCCAACAGCCCGTCCCCTAAAACCGCTAGACGCAAAAATCATGAAGACATCTCTTACACAAGCCGAGCTTATAGCCCATTTTGTCCCAAATTTCGTTGCCATGGCAACGGGGTGGATCAAGGAAAATATAAATGGTACCGCAAATAGGCTGGACTCTTATGACGTCACGCTAAAACGCCGCTGTTGAGCCCTGTCCGAGAATGGGTGCTGTACACAGATCCGATCCATGTTTCGGTCGTCACGCTTGAGTGGAGTGAGATTATGGGCATTTGTACCACTCCAGACACTGCAGTGAAAGATAGGCGACAAAAGTAGGTCATGACATAATTCAAACTGATACACATGAGTTGACTACGTAAAATTTGATTCGCCGACCTGGGGGTTGTGGTAGCGATGGTGGTGGAGCGCTGTGACTCGCTAGAGGGCGCTGTGATAGAGGATGCTGGCGGGTGCATGACAGTGTCCAGTTGTACAAGCTGTTTGCGAATGATGCCACTCGCTCGCAGACAGTTGGTAGTGAACGTCATATCGGCAGACTGCGGCGAGCTGACTGGCACCACTGACGACCCGGACGACATCGTGTCTGCATGCACATTTCAAACGCGTATATACGTGACCTACTGCGTCTACAAACAAGCAAAGATGTTAATTCGGTGCCGACATGACATGCGGCTTTCCGCCTGACTACGTACTCGCCCACTGCACTGCACAATCCTAACCACATCGAACAATATCAACGCAACCTTTAATATTTCGAACTGCACCGGTTACTCCTGTTGCGGAAACATTTTATACATTTTACGCGCAACAGCAGCTACTGCTGTAGCGCGTCATAGCCATCGCAATTCTGTCCGTCTGTCTGTCTGTCACACGGGTGGATCAGTCAAAAAAGGTGCAAGCTAGGATCACCAAATCTTTACCGTCGGCTGCCCGGAAAACTATAGTTTCAGGATCAGTAAAGCTTTTCCATAAATTCGAACAAGGTCACTCCGAGCGAGGGCACTAAATGACAGAGGGGTAGGGAAAACTTGCGATTAACAGCCGATACGGCGTTGGCTTAGCGAGACAGGTCACGCCCTTTGGCGAGTACGAGTAAAACACTATAGATAATTAGCCGCCGGTCATCTGGCGCCCTCTGACGACTGTAAAAGAAACATGGTTGCTAAGATGGGTAAACTTAGATTTTGTTTTACTGGGCTTTCAAACGTGCACCGCTGTTGCGCGTTCCCCTTTGCTTTAGCTAGGCTTTTCTTGTTGATTTGGTTTTCTCATGTCTTCATGTTCACGAATTAGAAGCCAACACAAAATAGAGACAATAGGACAGACAGACGGACGGACGGACGGACAAGACGCGTAATGTGGTCTATTAGGATGGCCACATAACAAACGGTTTGGCCGAATCAATATAGCTTTACTCCATGGGTAGTAAAATGTTGTATATCAGGGCATTTAATTTTAAAATACGCTACAAATACATAACTGAGATATACTACGATAAGCTAATACATGATAAGGCCTATATTCTGTACGTGTACGTACAGAATATAGGCCTTATCATGTATTAGCTGACACGAAACGTGTACATCAAAATAGAAGTCGCGTAACTCAAAGCACACGAGTAGAAAGACTAATGGCACAGTTGCTGGATAACACGGGCAGACGTGAGAAACAGGACAGAATACCACGATATGACAGACTAGGCTACAGATAGTGGAAAAATGCGACGAAAAATAAAAAAATTCTGAAGCGAGAAAGTGTCAAAAACACAAAAGTTTACAAAGAATATCAACATACAGCTGCAGCATCGTCATCAGAAAGGTGTCTAACGTGGCCTGAATTTAAGTATCATTTCAAGGGCCCCGTTCACGAACGTTAATCTGACTCAGAAGTTGCTCACTATAAGTGGTAGAGCTCGTTGTAGCCAAGCGACCACGCAGTAAAGATGATGAGGACGACGGCTTGTTCATCGTCTGTGACGCAGCAATCGGCTTAGCGGTCAGCGAGTGCAACGTCACCAGTGTCTGTTCACCAAGCCGCAGCCCGAGCACTCTGGGTCTCGGCCTCCTAGGACTTTCAGCTGTCGCGTCCCCTGACCGTGGTTGAATGACGGCAGTATGAACAGGCGGCGGTCTGTCGAATGGCCGGTCTAACGAGGAAGTCGTGGACGAAGAGATCGACGTTTTGCCGGGTGATGTCGTCGTGACATCGGCCCGTGTTCGTGCTATGACCGTCGCCACAGCGCGCGTCGTTGAAAGCGACGTGAGACCGCTTTTCTGTACCAACCAGCAGTACACATACAACTGAGCGTGAAGGATCGACTCTTAGCCACAGCGAGAAACTGGACTTTCAGCTAAAGAACTATAGCATAGCAACAAAGAACCACTTGTTTGATAATGTCGAAAATAACAAAAAGATATAACAAATCGCAACTTGTATAACCGAAATAACGTAAAAGCAAGCAGTATGTTAGTGCCTCTAGGAATGATCGCACATTCAAACTGTTATTTTGTTTTGTCCAAATTTTAACGTGATATAGGCCTATAAGTTCAAAGTGATAGCTTCTTCGAATCGTTTGATATTACCAAAATAAGCTACAGCTGGAAGAAGTCGGCGTTGCTACACAAGACGGAACTTGGAACTACGCAGTATCCCGCAAAACTGTACAGAATTGTTTGTCTCAAAACTTCGTCAAATTTCCATTCAGGAACGTCAGTGTTTAACACACATAATGTCAGATTCTCTGTCAAAAAAGTTGATCGAAATTTGACGAAGTTCTGCAACTGCACAATTTTTTTGGGGGGGGAAGGATGGGGAGGCGGTGTACATAAACAATAAGTTGATGACGGCGGACTTACGGCTTGGCCTGTAAGCTGCGACGTAGAAGTTTGGGTGCGAGTCAGTACCGGAGTTGTTGGCGATGTCTTTACAGCAGCGGAACCAAGAGCCTGTGTCGTGGATGAAGACAACGGCTTTATGGTAGGCCTACATTCGTGCACTTTGGCGTCTTCTACCACGACCGGTTTCAGCGGACGCACCGTTAGAGTCACGTGAACTCTTTCCGGCGCCGAAATAACCGCCTGGACAGTAGCGATCTGAGGCGTTCTGGCGTTACTTGGCGAGGAAATCTCCGAGGATCGCCGCTCTGATGACGTCACTGCTGTAGAGGGAGTCGTCTGAGAAGATCCTTTTGATGACGTCAAGGCTGGAGAAGTCTTATGAGATGACGTCACAGAAGTGACTGCTGCGGCTGCTGCGGATGACGTAATCGGTCGGGAAGATCCTTCCGATGAGGTCACGGCTACTGATAATGTCACAGGATTACTATCTTTTGATGCGGTCGTAGTTACATTACTGCTTGCTGTTTGTGTGGAGGAAAGCACCGGGAAAGACCCTGCTAATGACGTCACGGCTGTCGCAGTAGTTCTTGGAGAACATCCTTGTGATGGCGTCACTGCGAAGTCACTGATTGAGTCATCTGATGACGCTGATTGGCTGGATGATGTCTCAGACGACGGCGTGGAGGAGGATCTCCGACCTTCCTGCTGTTGTGCCTTGTTTTTCCCCTTCACCTCTTCCTCCCTCGACGAAGAACACGACGACGACGAAGACGACGATGATGACGATGACGATTTGCTAACATTCTGTATTTCACCAGGCAGTTCAATGTCCTTAACTGCAGGATTCTTTGCCACGGAAGACTTCGACGACGACGACGACAACGACGATTTGCTAGCGTTCTTGGGCTTCTCAGACAGTTCGGTGTCCTTCACTGGAAAATTCTCTGCCACAGAAGACGAAGACGAAGACGAAGTCGACGATGATGATGACGATGATGACGTCGAGGTAGATGAAGACGCTGAGCTGCTGCTGGAACACGACGAAGCACTACGACCTGATCCAGCATCATCATCATCATCAGCAGCAGCGGCAGCGGTAGCAGTCTCTCGAGGAGCTTCGCATTCCTTCACATCGACCTCGATGATTGTCAGCGTGTAAGGGCGCAGGCGGTCGTCGCTGATCGTCAACGGGGACAGTTGAGTGATGAGACAGGTCGGGATGGCGGTCGTCGTAACGCCAGGGTCCTCCAGGGCGCTGGGCACCACGGTGGAAAGCTGGGCGCAGTGGGCGCTGAAGTACGGCAGTTGTCGTCGAGGTTGAGTTGACTCCATCGGACGTGCTTCCTCACCGCTCGTCACCGTCGACGATGTCGGAACATCCAGCGAGCCGTCGACTGGAGCAGACTTGGGTCGCGACGTCGACTTACTTGCAAATTGCAACCGCCGCAACTGGACCGACACGGAGCATGCTGCGCCTGCTGCTGTAGCCTCAACGCATCGCGCTGTAACACAACGAAATACGTTTACGTCGTATTTTCTAGCTGAATGATAACGTTTTGTATTGCAACACTTTATTATTGTTGCAAATCGAAGCAGAGGTCAAAGTCTTTATCATTTTGATTGACATGACGAAAGGTCAACCTCTGTACTGTGTAGTGCAGCGCTTTGTTGTATAAGTTCGTAAAAATTGATACTTACCTTACGATTTTAGCAAGTAAGAAAGTATTTCTTTAAACTTAATGTCAAAATCAATTAGTCAGACACATGACACGCAACGCAACGGTTTTACAACAAAATAATTATAGGCACGTAGCAGCACGCAGCAATCACTCTACATACCTGACTTTCCATCATCGGCTTCTCGCCGAGCTATGGAGGTTTGTGCCACACCTTGCGGACCGCTAGCTGTGAACCGTGACGTCATCTCAAACATCGTGACGTCATGTTTGCGTCGTAGGGTGTGGTCGTCGTCGTCGTCTCTACTGTCAGATGCGTCGGCGGCATTCGGTGACGCTCCGTCACTGTCCCTGCACGTGCGTACGACAACTAACATTTTACAAGGCAGTGTAGCGACATATTTGAGATGCGGTGGAATCTGTAGCATTATTCTATCGCAAGTTTTCTACTAGAAAATTAAAAATTGATCAATATTTGGCAAAGACATGGACAAGAGTACGTTGCTTTGTTTTCTGGACTCACGCTATAAACGAACATTTTCTTTTCACGAAACAACAGCCAAAGATAAAAAGAAGCTAGAATTTCTCTAACGTCTTCTTATAGAGACTTCGTTTTTAGATATAATCATTTATAATTACGTTAGAACGCGATGTATGACGCCGCTATATATTCCGCATTTCTTTCTGTCTCTCTGTCTGGCCCCGGATGTCAGACATGATCGAAATTCCATATCTGTGTTCCCAGACCAGTGCAAAGTCGAACAGTCTGTACAGAAAATCAAAATATCGACAAACAACAGAAAATAGCAATATATTTAGACAAAGGTAGCAACCTGGCGTGTAGAGCAACTGGTCGCGTCTGTCTAGCTTTAGCGCCGGCGCTGGCGGCACGTCGTCTACGCTGGTGTCGCTGCTGTCGTCTGCCTCGTCGGTTTGCTGATCCCCTCTGAGCGGCAGCAGCGGCAGACCCATCTGACTCACTAGACGACGCAGACGACGCCCCCGCACGTCGCCCTCGACTGCGCTGTCGATGTCGTCTGATGACGGACTCGGCTGGCAGCGGCAGGGTCTCGTGGAACAGAGGCGAGTCGGGTCGGTTGAACGAGTCCTGACGGGCGTAGGTCAGTGCGGCTGGGGGAGCGCGGCGAGGTGGCGGCTCCGGCGGAACGATGACAGCGGCCTGGTACTTGGACGTCGTCGTCGTCGTCGCTACAGTCAAAACATTTGCGTGACATTCTCAACTAAAAGCTTTGAGAAAACTGTTTATTCCTGCTTGTTCATAAGCATTGTAATAGTAAAAACAGGGTCATTTGTTTTTTCACGATCTAGCTTTTTGGGTAATCTCGCCAACAAACAGACACAACTGAAACAATGCACACATAAATAACCACACTCCTTTGCAAAGGTGACAACTAATTCAACTAGAGACTATAAACTGAAACCAGCTTTATAACAGTGATGGATATTGGTTCAAGACTATTTCGTCGATATATAACAATAGGAATAATTCAAAATTATGAGATTCGTGAGAAATCGTCATCTGAGCAGTTGTTTAAAAATTATGTACAGGGTGGTCCACCATAATGACACCATAATTTTGCAACCGTACGTTAGAGTGTCGTGTGGTTTTCAGCAAAATGTTTTTAAAGAAATTCTGTACGTGACTAAAGTCAGCATTTGAATACAGCAGTTACATATTCTTTGTTATTGCCGCTGGCAATTAAACTATGCAAAAACAGTATTACCCTCGACACTGCGGTCCATTAAAACGTGCCACTTTTATTTTTCCAATAGCTCCATGAAACATTGACCGATTTTAATAATTTTTGGCACGCAACATTAAAAAGAAACTTGACGCAGATGTCTGTAGTTTTGGCCACCTCGCCCTAAGGTTGTCGCTACACTACTTTGTGAAATGCAGAAGTCGTTGTTTGACCATTGACAACAATGAATTCATACTGGGTAGTGCACGCATCAGCTCAGAAAATTACTGACACCATAAAATCATTGGAAATCTGTTGCTTCGTCTTTATTTTAAAATTGTAAATTGACAAACTGAAATGACACATCAACAACGAGTGGGCTGCTTGAGTCATGCAGTTACTGAACGTGCTGTTGGCAAATGGTGTCAACGTCTACTGCTTACGTTTAAGCACATGCTGAAATGAAGATGATGTGATGTGACATGTTTGACCTTTTGAGTGATGATAACTGCCAATTGCGTTTGTCGCTATTCAGTTAATAATTTTTGAGCCAACGCAAACGCTACCCGGTAGGAATTCATTGTTGTCAATGGCCAAGCTGTGACTTCTGCATTTCACGCGGTAGTGTAGCGACAACGTTAAGGTAAGGTGGCCAAAATTACAGACCTTTGCGTCAAGTGTCTTCTTTATGTCGCATGCCGAAAATTATTAAAATTGGCCAGTGTTTCATGGAGCTATGAAAAAATAATAGTGCCATGTTTTTATGGACCAAGGTACATTGAAGGTAATACTGTTTTTCAATAGTTCACTTGCCAGCGGCAAAAAAGAATATTTAATTGCTGTATTTAAACACTGACTTTGGGCATGTAAAGAATTTCTTTCAGAACATTTTGCTGTAAACCGCATGATTCTGTGATGTACGGTTGCAAAATTATGGTGCCATAAACTATGTGCCGTTTTTTGGACCACCCTGTAATAACGACGCAGATAAAACTACACAGAAAATGTTATTGTTTCAGACAACGGACGACAGAGGCAGAAGTTTAGTAGTTATTACAATATACCCGGCTGTCTGGCGTCAAACTGGACGTTGTCCGTCGGCAGCAGTTTATCCATCTGAGTCCTACGGCTCCACGCCTGACCCCGCCAGGAACCGCTGACACTGCCGCTAGTTGCTGTAGTCAGCCCGGTGTCATATCTCCACGGATACATTTCCGACAAACGCAGGCCGGAGTTAGGGCTAATGACGTCCGGACGGCGCCTGGAGTCGGCAGGGTTCAAGTCCGCTCGTCTGTGGGTGACGTACTTGGACACCGATGACGAAGGAGCCATGGCGCTGTCTATGGCGACTATCGTGCTGTCGAGTAGACTCAACGTGTTCGACAGATCAGCCGTAGCAGAAGACTCGCCTCCACTCCTCCCTCCAACCCGCGACCGCCACCTAGCCTCCAGTGCCGAAACACCCGAATTAACCACGTGCGGCGCCGCCTGTAGGAAACAAGAAAAGCCCAGCTAACGCAAATGGGAACGCGCAACAGCGGTGCATGATTGAAAGCCCAGTAAAACAAAATCAGTCACCAGAGGGCGCCAGACGACCGGCGGCTAATTATCTATAGTGTTTTACTTGTACTCACCAAAAGGCGTGAGCTTTCTCGCTCTGCCAACGCCGTATCGGTTGGAAATAGCATCTCATTTAGCGTCTTCGTTCGGAGTGACCCCCTTTGAATTTATGGAAAAGCTTTACGGTTCCTGAAACTAGAGTCTTTCAGACAGCCGACGGTGCAAATTTGGTGATCCTAGCTTGCACCGTTTTTGACTGATGCACCCGTATGACGGACAGACGGACGGACAGATAGAATTGAGACGGCTAAAACGCGCTACAACAGTAGTTGCTGTTGCGCGTAAAAATACAGCAGTGCCCATTGAGATCTGTCGCGGTTGCGCATTGGGCCCATTCAGTGGTCTCAGCTCTGAGTGGCTGCTTATGCGGTCACCCACCCCCCAGGTAAGGTAAGATTAAGGCAAGGCCCTATCAGTTCAGTGAAAATGACGAAAATGACAAAGTTCTCTTTTTTGCACTCCGAAAGTAATAAGAATAAGCAACTTCGGAATCCGCATTTTTAATCTTGCAAAGCATCAACGAACATATCATTGCTTGCGACAGAAATAGCAAATAGGCCTACTCGGCTACTACTGGTATATAAAAAAGTGTACATATCCACAGAAATGAACCAAACTAAACTGAACTGGAAAAAATGAACTTAACTCGCTTACGACACTTCGGCAAATGTTCAAACAACAGCATTGAACTGCTAGTTTGTTTTGCGCAACAAACTTCCATTTCAGATCAATTCAGTTGCTATAAACAGGACAGAACATGTAAAACACATGTAGGGTCCTAACGAAAAGTGGACTAAGTGCCATATGAAAAGTGCAACGACAAAGTGGACGTAGTTTTTAAAAAAGACTTAATATTACGAACCTGACCACTTATCCGTTGTACCCTTCAAAAATGGACTTAGTCCACGTTTCCTTTGGACGATTCAAATGTTAACTTTAATAGCCGAGAGGCCCCTATGGGCGCGAAGCCCGTAGCATTTGCTAGTTGTGCCAGTACATCAGTGCAGCTCTGCGAGGTCCATGGATACACGAGCACTTGCCTGCTGTTGGCGCCTTGCTGCGACCGCAGGTTCGTACTCGCGTCGACTGACATGAGGATCGTTGGTCGTGGTGGTCACTGTACCGAGCATTGAGATCGCGTTCTCTAGCGCCGACATCGCAGTTTCTAGCTCGTTAGACGGACGCTCCAGCACAGGCCGCCTCGGCACAGTTCTCGGCACAACCTACAACGTTACCATGATTAATCAACGAACAATATAGCTATAGCAACTGAATAAACTTTCGCATGACAACTGCACCATATACACTATACAGGGTGGGCCAGAAAACTGGCACAATGTTTTTATACCCCCAATAACTTCACCAAATATTAACCGATTTTCTAAATTTTGTTACTGTCGGAATGAGAAAAAATTGTAGCAACACTATCACTAAAGACTCCACCACACCTCAAGTGTGTAGCTACACTACCGAATAAAATATCAGTGATTTAAAAGCAAAAACTGAAAACAGGGCGATATCTGTAACAACACATTATAGGAAATTAACAACAAAAAACAATCTGTTTATTGTTTCAGTTATTGTTCATAGCAACTGTCAAATCTCGCAGTTTTCTCATCAAATGTTCAATGTGTCCACCTTGCTGCTAGACAACACACTTAAACGGCTAACAAGAAATTTGAGCTAATGCTCACGAGACGCGCGAAAGCCTATAGCAGTTCCAATTCAGTAGTTAAGCTGAAAATTGGGGTGTTCACGTTAAGTTAATATACAAATACCAAATTCTCTATTTGGACTGCATAAACCTAACGATGGTAACGTGGCGCCACCTTGTGAATGATATAGGCTTGTGTCGCAGCCCGAAATCGCCAAAAATCCATAAAACCCCCTATTTTGGCGTTCAAGGTCATTCAATTGATTTGACGCCAATCGAAAGCCAGTGTACGACTTCCTATTAGTGACTAATAGTAACCTAGGCCCTATCTCGCACCGTTACTGAGATACAGCGACTGATTGGCCAAACATCGCAAAGTTTGCACCCCATCATTTAGCGCCCTCGTTCGCGGTGACCCACTTCGAATTTATGGAAAAGCTTTACGGTTTCTGGAACTAGAGTCTTCCAGGCAGCCGACGGTGAAGATTTGGTGATCCTATCTTGCACCGTTTTTGACTGAACACCCGTGTGGCAGACGGACTGACGGACGGACGGACAGACAGACGGACGGACAGAATTGCGATGGCTAAGACGCGCTGAAAGCAGTAGCTGCTTTCGCGCGTAAAAAACGAAATCGATGTGCAATAAACTAAACCACAATCGTTTTCTCTAAACGCAGAAATAAAAGTTCGAATACAGACAAAAATTATAACGAAAAATAGTACTAAAATACCAACGTAATGAAATGAAACATTGTACAGAATACGTGAGAAGTCTAGCATGCATGCTGCAACAGTTCAGCCAGTACCTTTCGAGCGAGCTTGGTCGTTGGCGCTGTCGAATTAATGACACCGGAACTGGTCGACTGGTTTCTTGCGGCTGAGAGAAGCGTCAGGTCGTTCAGAGCCGTGTCAATCGTCGTCGACACGTGACTGTTGACATTGACGCGTACGTCCGTCTTGTGCACGCGTCGCCAGTCAGCCGCAGGCTCCACTGTCTTAACCCGCTCCTCCTGCTTGTCAGCGTCCAACTTCAGCAACTGATGCGGACTGGAAGATGGTTTGGTCACCTGCATCAGAGACTGGCTGTCGGCCTCTGTAAACATTAAACACAATACTTAACTATGTTATTACAATTAAAACACAGATAAAAATGACAATTAGTAATTTAATATACATGTAATACTAAAATATTAATAAAATAAAATAATACTTTATTCAGACAACGGAGAAGTCTACGGCATGCTGCATGCTAATGTCACAAGACAAGAAACTGTATTCAAAATACGATCGAAAAACGGCTGAAGTGGTACAAATTAACACGTGTTTTATATAGCGTAGTAGTGCGTAAACGTAACGTAAGCTACAGAAACTACTTAAACAAAACGTTTTGACGCGTGGAACAACTATTTACAAAAACGTTTGCCACATAGTATGACTGTAGCAACAAAATTTAAGCAAAATCACCTCTAAATTGACACAAAAATTTAGATCAACTTTGCGAGCAAACCTGTGTCAATCAATATGCGAAACTTGCATAAAAATTCAAAAACGGTCGCAACTACAACGAATTCGCACATAACATGCGCGACAGGTCCACATTCAACTGGCTTCAACTCTGAACTGCTTGTCAAAACCATAGATGTTGAAAACATTTTAATGTTTTTTATAAAAGTTTAAAAAACATGTTTTAACGTTTTAAAAAAAATTTACAATGTTTTTTTATTCTTTATGTTTTTAATTTTTTATGTTTTTAATGCTTTTGTTCTATTTTTAATGTCGCGTTTTTGTTCTCATTAAAAATAAACATACAAAATTACAAATGTGATGCATTTCTCATGGGCAAATTGTGTTTAGTCCTGTTTTCGATCTGTATGAAAAT
>Ga0209671_1003205_pt1 | contig 15571 bp, 14 predicted proteins | sample WorMetHERISLAND2_2_FD_187401 | JGI IMG/M metagenome (GOLD analysis project Ga0209671, IMG submission 187401) | Marine gutless worms symbiont microbial communities from Max Planck institute for Marine Microbiology, Germany - Olavius geniculatus... | ecosystem: Host-associated > Annelida >...
GCAGAATCCTCAGCGGGGTCCAGGGGCAAATCCCCTGGTCAGGGATCAGGGGGCGAAGCCCCCCTCTGAAGCTGAAACACTTTTGATTTTTGGACAATCAACGGAAGCAGCAAATTTGCACACTTTTTTAAAATTTGAAAACAAAAAGCAATCAGATATTTGTGTTACTTTCGCAAAAAAATCATAAGCGGCCATGAAACTGGGGGGGGGGGCTGGAGAAAAACTGGGCGGGGGCTGTGCCACTGGTTATTGTTGTTTCCGTTGATGTCTGGTGTACTGTGTAGCTAAATAAGGGGGAGAGCACTGGATAACGTGTCTCTAGCAGTCTAGGCCCGGTCACTCAAAAAGTGACAAAATGCACTAAAACACTTCAGTTACACACACATAAATCAAACATATTTCTGGAGAAAGGACACAGCCCTGTCCCAGACTCCTTTCGGGTGTGGAGGAGACACTTTCCCCACACATCACCTCTCAAGTTCCCCCCGCCCTACATCTTGATCCTGGCTACGCCACTGGAGCCAAAGTGTCCAGCTAACCTTTGTACTGGCACTTGAGCAGTACGGGAACTCATTTTCTGAATTTGACCATTAGCATTTTACAGTAAGAGTTTACCTTTTACCCCTCTTTCGTTTTTTCCTCTTTACCGATATCGAAAAACGGCACTTTCTTAAAGTTAGATTTCTTGATTTTTGGTTTACATTTTTCTAGCCAAATTTCGTTTAAATTAACTAGCAAATGTGGCCATTAATTTACATTGGCAACATTTTTGGTTTAACGCAGTTATTGACAGTGTTGTTCTAGGGGGGGTCACTTTTTATTAAAACACTGTGTAGAATAAAATACAAGCCGCTATTCATTGACGATTTACAGATTTACTTTACACGTTAAGTGTAATTCTCGTACTCAAAATTTTTATATAAACACCTCACTACGTATGGCATAGAATGTAACGCAGAGAAAAAATGTCATCTTGATAAACATCCTGATTACTTTTTCTTCTTCCAGGCAAAGAAAGCTAACGGTGATTATTTTCCTGCATGGCAGTCTGTAGTGTGGTGAATTTTGTGGTTATGTGCGTGTGCATTGTTAAGTGCACGTGCCTTGTGTCACTGTGAGACTTGAGTGTCAGGGGAGGGGAGTGGGTTGTGTGTGTTCTGACTTCTGACGTCATTCCAGGCACGTTAGTCTATTAATAATCCGACCTATAATACTGCGCAGTTATGAGTGATCGACCGACTGGCCTGCGGGCACCTGCTAAGCTGACCGTCTTTGTTTTCGGCGTGAAATCCTCGTGCTATTTTGAGTCATCGATTGTGTGTAGACGTTTCCGCTTTTATCTTTGTAATAAAAAATGTCAACGTGTTGTGTGACGTATTTTTGCAAGAACGTGTCCATGTCTGAAAAATAAAGAGTGAGAAACGAGTATCGCGAAGTCACATTCACACATTTAATCCGCTTGATAAATTGGCATGTCATTGGCCACAAATTAGTCGGAGATAACAGAGGGGAGGTGAAGGAAAAACAGGCGTAGGTCGGTAGGAGAGGAGCCACAAGACAGATGTTTGTATTTTGCAGTATTTTACAATTAAACGGTGGACAAGACACATCAGAAATCACGTTTAGCTGTTTGTTTCACAGGCAAAGTAACTTTAAAAAACATCATGCCGGTGTCACATTAAAATGTCTCCCCCTTATTAAAATATTATGGCCGGTCCATAAAAAGTCTTCCCATTATGGGGTCGCCCCCAGAAAATTCTCCTATGGTCGACAATTTACCAGTAAAAATCCGCCCCGACGAAGGCGATCCTATAATGGGGAGACTTTTTATGGGGCGGCGATATTTTAATAAGGAGAGATATTTTAATGTGACACCGGCTACTACACAATGTATGCTTCACGTTTGTGGTATATCGCTGTATGTTATGTCTCAACAGGTTTTTGCTGCTCGCGTTTTTTTGCGGCGCATTAGAAAGCACAGGAGAAATGCCCACTGAAAATAATGTATGGTGTTGAGTAAACTAGATGATTAGTCACAGATTTAATCATCATTCTGTTACCGTTTCTGAACGTCTCGCCGGTGTCACATTAAAATATTTCTCCTTATTAAAATATCGCCGCCCCACACCGGCCAGGTTTTTGGGCGGACAATTATTAGCAGGTTATCTCCAGGGTTGCCATGACGTTGCAGATATATGAACAGGGCGATCCAGTTTATGCGCTTTAACTGTCTGCCGTATACTCCGAGTTAACGCCCTTCCGTCAAAAAGCACGTGGCCTTCACATAACATTGGCAGCCTGCCATCGACGTAAGTAGTGCTTGAAAAACCAGGGGTCAAACCACGCCTGATGCAAATGACGACAACAGCGCCATGTGACAAAGCGACCACGCGGCCATCGATACTGTGGTAGTGAAAAAATGAACTTATTGACTACAGTTTATCAACTTGTCTGAAAACGAGTGTTAAAACGAGGTTTAAGCAGACTGCACGAGTGTGACAGACGACAGACTACAGACCACGCTACGAAAAAAGTGTAGCTTTAGTGCAGGCAGTTTCGCCTAAAATAGGCCCTACTTGTGTCGTTTGTGCAATGTTTTGACTAGGTCTATAGGCTATTGCTTCTCTGACAAAACTGGATACAGCGTTATGTACCCTATAAAGTCAAGCTTAAGGGGACATGTGCCCCCATACCTCAAAGCAGTGGCGGATTCAACGGAGGAGGGGTGGGGCGGCCGCCTTCCCTATTGACCGGATGCATCTTAAAACAGGCGAAAAATGAGCACGAAATGCACTATTTTTGCATGAAAATTAAAAAAAATTATGGGCAGAGGGGCATAGCCCCTCCCCAGACCCCATCCACTACCCTTCCGCCCCCATTCCAAATTTCTGGATGCGCCACTGCCTCAAAGTAACGTTCGTAAGTCTGGCGCGGCGTTGTTACGACGTATCTGTTATAGCGACCATTGTGACAGCAATAACTCCCCAATAAGGTGTTGTTTTGAATAGCAGTGTCACACGCGCACCGATACACGCTTACATCGAATTAGGTCACGGGTATGTGTTTTTCGTCTATAGAAGGTATCCAGCACCGTAACGCGGTTATCTGTGCAGATGACCATAATGCCATGTCACGTTGCCTAGTATTTATAGTAGTTGGTCATTATACAGTATATACCCACGGTGCACATGGCATTCGGACACGCGTGACATGCAGCAACATTCGGCCTGAATCACACGATTTTCATTCTCATTACTTTCGCTGTTTGGCTAACCGAGTTTATTGCGCAACCGTCCTGAATGGTCACATTACGGGCCTTGCCCGTTCGTCCGTCCGCCCGTCTATTGCGTATGGGCTTTTAACTAAAAAAAATAGAAGACGCAGAAAAAAAAACAAAATTAGCATCAACGTCAAGTCTCTAGGGCAGCAGAGACCGGTGTGCTACTGATTTTCGGTTTAAGAGGTCAAATGTCACGGCTATAAGAGACAATATAGCCAAAAACGGGGTTTGGACCATGCACAAACTGCGAGGAGACTTTCGAGTGACTGCCGGCGAAACCGGTCTCGTTCCACATTTTTGGATGATCCACCTGATCAGACCCAGAGGCGTCGTCGGTTTAAAAGTAGACAGGATGCCGAAAAATGCATTTTATCGGCAGAGGTAATTATCATTGGTCACGACGATAATAAAATTTGCATCTATTTTACCCTTCAGCCTTATCTTTACCGCTTGTAGTCTATAGCCTATAAACTGTCTTCGTGGATTAGCCCAGGCTAATCCACAAAGACAGTGGTCAACTGTTTCTCCCATTCGCAAGTTTTAATTTAACGTTATTCATTCATTCGAGCCAGAATCCTAACGTAAGCGGCAGTCATGACGTCTCTCTCTTGTCGTTGTTTCAAAGTAGGGGTGAGTGAGTGAGTAGGGTTTAACGTCCCACCCGACACAGTATTATGTCATTTCGGGAACGGCCTTTTCAGGCAGACTGCACACAAACACAATAATAAAACGGCAAGTTTGAACTTTACAATAAACAGAAAGTTTAACCTTTACAGAAACACAAAATACAAAAACGAGGTTAACTTAAAATTGCAAGAACTCCATTATACGCATGTATATGTAATTAACATAATGGTAGTTCTAATAATCTTCCCTGTTATTCTCCAAACAGTCATCAATGTGATAATGCTGTCTATGAAAACAGGGGCTTTCAAAGTATAGGCCTAACAATCATGTCAAGTGGCTGAATACCAGTTGCCTTCTCCAACTATCTAAGAAATGTCAGACCACGTGCTCTATGTCCTTCAACTTTGCCCGTTAGAACAAGATCTTCCAGTGATTCTTTTCGCAGAACATGACCAGCAAATCGAATTTGTCTTGCAATAACTGACTTCATCAGATCTCGATGTGTATCAGCTCATTGCAACACTTCTGCGTTAGAGATCTTCTGAGACCATGAAACCTTCAACGTTCTACGGGTGAACCACATTTCTGCTGCCTGTAGACGTGACTCCATATCTCTGCTGATTGTCCAACGTTCACGACAGTATATTGACCAAACATAACATTTCAGTAGCCTCGGCCGCGTTGCTAGTGTCACGCTTTTTGAAGTCGAAATACGTTCTTAGCGTTTATAGCTGGTCTTTGCTATTCCAATTCTTCTCTTTATTTCAGTGTCACATTTTCCATCAGATGTGACCATTCAACGTTACATGTATGCGCCACATAAATTCACGTTTTACTTACTTACTTACAGTGCCGTAATCTATTAAATAACCTTGTGCTTAGCAATATTTAACTTTCGGCCCTTTCAACAGTCTCATGAATGTCACAGTGGTCGTTTTGTCCCAGGCGGCTCTACATGACCAGTCGTTATGTACATTAAGACTTATTGATTTATGGCAAATATTCGGAGAGCAACTTGGAACTTATAAAAAAACAGCTAAAGTCACGAGTCTATAAAAAACAGGACTCTTGGGGTCATATCCCTCTATACATCGAAGACAACTGTCAGAGCAGAGATCGAGTCAAATACACTTCCAATAAGTCATAATTAACTACAGAGTGCACTAAGATAATGACGCTATCACACGCGACCGCTAATAGGCGCGTTGATACGGTAACACTGCAGCGTGTCGGGTGCAGAAAAGCATTTAGGCATGTTCAGCATGTTTGGTCGAACAGGGCCACCACAAAAAAGAAGACCCCCACAGGCCAGGAAATGTCGGTGCCTTTCTGTGGCAAATTGCAGTCTTGCAACATTCAGCAAGTAATTTGAACAAAGCTCACGTGACGCGCGACAGCATCGGTTCTGCCACCTGGGCAACCAATGTACAGCGTGCAATAAAATAATAGTAAATCTTGAAATTTGAGGCTTCCGTACGAAAAACTCCTTGAATCTAAAAAGTTGATATTCAGATAGTTAAAAATGTACGTTCTGTGCTAAAAATTTCATACGCATGTTGTTCAGGTCTATTTCCAGCCATTTTGATGCAATTCACTCTTGGAATGTGCACCGCAGTAGAAAAATTGCAAAAAAACACAACAAAACCCCTCATTTTGGCTGTTTAAGGTCATTCAAGGTCATCGATGTTTAAACCATTAAAAAGTTTGTCACCAGTGCTTGTTATGATAAGCAGTATGTCTGTGTTACCTGCAACTTTTTTCACGCTAAACGAGCCAATACCGGTAAAATAACCACTTTTTAAGGAAGTAACCGTCTTTGACGCCCGCTTGTGCAGGCCTCCTCAAACTAATGGGTCGGGATTTAAACTGCTAAAATCTACCTTTAACGTTAAAAATTTCGTATGCAGATTGTTTTGGTCTATCTCCAGCCATTTCCTCGCAGTTCACTTTTGAAATGTGCGCTGCAGCCAAAAATTGCAAAAAATTGTCCGAAACACTTCTTTTGAAGGTTAAAGGTCGTTCAAGGTCATCAATGTTGATAAATCTAAGAAGCCCGTAAAAATTCATTGGTGCAGCACAACATTCTCTGGCATAAAGACATCGGGGGCTCTGTACCCCGTACTAAGAAATTTGAACTTGACAACGACGTTACTTACTTATTTGTTTTTTAAAACCAAAAATAAGTTAAAGCCCTACATTTTTAGCGAACGGGGCCTAATTGCGTTTAAATCCGGTCCTGGTCGGGCGTGGCGTCACCATGTCTAGAGGGATACAATGTTTTGTTTAGATAGGCTCATAGTTGGCGTGTTGCATATGACATTGCAGGCGGCCGGTTGGTCACATGAAATGAGATGCATGACTTGCGCAATTAACTGCTGGTCAACTCGCCGGCTAAAAACAGGGTGAGCTAAAAATGGCATCATTTTTCATACGCCTTAAGTTCATCATATATTAACCGATACGAAATTTTTTCGCTGTCAGAATTCCAACGATTCTATCACACTTCACTATGCCTCGTAAAATATCAGCGTTTCATTGATCGCGTCATTGGTCAGTGGCGTCGCCGGTGGACACCGGCTTGAGTGTGTCGTCCAACAGCAAGACGAACACGTTAAACATTTGGTGTAAAAACTGCAGGATGTGACCGTTACTTTAAACAATAACTGACCCAATGAACACGTTGTCTCCAGTTGTTAATTTCTCAGAATGTGTTGTTACAGAAGTCGTCTTGTTTTCAATTGTTGCTTTTAAGACACCGACATTTCACAAGGTAACGCAGCGACACACTTGAGATGTGATGCAATCTATAGTGATTGTGTCATTGTGAATTTTCTTTGAAAACCGGCTAATATTTGATAAAGTTAAAGCGTATAAAATGGTGCCATTTTGACCCACCCTGTAAACTAGATCAGTTGCCTCAGCCTGACTGACTGACCGAACATAATGATCGTCTGTCAACACAAAAAAGCAACAATCAGCAAAGGCGTCGTCGTTACTACGCCTTTGTTACGTCTCCAGGGTCGCATGTCTGCAGTTATATTACTGCGTCTTACGGGGATTACCGTGATGACAAATACTGGGAATTTAGGCTATCAACGATTTACAGTAAGCATTTTAGGCCCATAATCGTTTGACCTGCCATATTATATAACAACAAGACTGCCAAGCCTTGATTAAGGCTAAGCACTGCCCGCGGAAAGCCGCAGCATCACGAACGCAAAAACACAAAAATCCACTTGACCTTGACCTTTGACCTAAACTTATGACCTATTCAGTAGGCTTTTTTGTTCTAAATGTTGTCAAATTTCATGTTCCTGCAACATTTCATCAAACTAAGTGCAGTGGTTCATGAGTTATCGTGTTAGCAGAAATAAACAAAAAAAGCTTAGCGACGAATATGTTAAAAGCAACATATGTTTACTCTCGTCGCTTTCGCGGACAGGAATAGAGTCGTTATTAAAAACCGATTAAAAAAATTAAATCATCGTCTGAAACTGTTCTTTAGTTTGGATTTGTCTTTCTTTTTAAGTTGATTTAGGCTACTTTATGTTGGTTCGGTTACTTTCTATGGATTGTGTGTATTTTTCTCACGTTGTGAATTAAAATAAAGAAAATATTACGCCAACTTACAAAACACGTCTTTTAACAGGCCTATTACCAGGTGGCGCTAAAAAACGTCCCAAAATTTGCGTAAACAATAAGGGCGCGTGTACTTTATGGACATAAATTTCCTTTCGCACATTTGTAGACCATATGTACTGTTACGTACCTATAAATTTTAATGACCTCACTAATGACACCACCGAATGCCGCTTACTGACGTAAGACGAGTTAAAAATCTAATTATGTAAAGACAGCGTTCCATCACATCACCGCATCAAAGCAACTCATATTTTCTTCGACACAAAACGCCCGATTTCATCAGCTCACAAAAATGTTCACCGCATTCAACAGATTTAAATTCCCACTCATTATTTAGTTTGAGATGCCTTGCAAGAACTTGTCTATGAAGGAAGGCGTAAACCGTTTTTCAAACCTCAAAGATCTTCAAATTGTTATCAGAAACAAATGGCATCATGTCGACATCAGACAACAAAAATCAGAAACGCCATATAGCAGTGGAAAAGCGTCTAGCAGCAGTAGCAAAGGAGAATGGAGAGCCTAGTCAGCACATTTTCTGCTGATTTGCGGATGATTCGGCCTACTGTGACGTTTCACGTTTTGGCGTATAGCCTGCGTACAAGCGGCAACACAAATGATGAACCGCTTGCAAAAATTGCTTTATGGCTTGTAACGCTATTTTGTTTGTATCACGGCTAACACAAAAGTGTTTTAGGTGAAAATTCCTACACATATTTGAAGATGTTTGGTCATTAGAAAGCCCGGAACGGTAGTTCCCGGAAGGCCTTATGTTTTACAACAGTTTTTCTTCTTTTTTTATCATCGCGAGATCTCCGAGGTCCGTGGGCCGATCTCCGCGAAATTTCGCCACATAGTCGGAAGCATGTTCAATTTACAAATGCTGGTCCGAAAATTTGGGGCCTGCCCCCAAAAAAATTTGGGGGAGAAAAACACTAAATTTGGCCCGATTTCGGACACCTTCCCACTTTGAGCGCGAATATCTCCGAAACGGATAGAGATATCCAAAATTTAAAAACCTGGTGAACTACAGCGTTTCTTCCCGAGTTCAAATTTTGTGCAGTTTATGCGTATGCTTATGTTTTGTTTGGAGGATTGGGGGCCTGGGCCTCTTTGCCCCCTTGGCTACGCCATTGTTAATCACTATTACGAAGTGGTATATTGGCTTTTAAATAACATGGAAATTATCGATCTTGGATGACATTGAAGGTCTCTGACAACCAGTACGGCCGGCTATCCTAGCGTCGACAGCTTGGGCTTTTTGTCATTACTGCTTTGTTATGGTGTGGGCTCAGCTTTTAACCTACGACGAACATGTAAGATTATTGAAAGATTTGCGAGACAAAGACCAAAATAGGGCCTTAAAATTATCGAATCAAGACTGTAGTCTGAGAAGTCCAGACATGTTCAATTTCATTCCCGCAGTCGTTAAGATACCTAGCAGTACAGACAGCAAGCATGCTGTATTCGACACAAAATCTCATAACGTCGCGCGCCGTCGGCTGCAGTTCACAAGTTTTTTTCAGATGCGTTCGCCAGACGCCGCTACCTTCTGCTAACTTTTTTCGCTGACATCGCAATGATCAAAGAGTATTAAAGATAAAAAATCTTCAGATGTTATTATCACATTGTTTGACCACAACGATAATAATTATTATGATAAGGACGACTGCAATAGCGATTTTTGTGGGGCCGTCTTAATAGGCTGCAATATAGGTCTTGCCCTTCCGTCTGTCCGTCTGTCTGACCGTGTGTCAAATAGGCTTACTAAATGCATAAAACCAAAATTGGTGTGAGCGTTCCCCAGGATTGAAGTAACCAGTGTATCTAAAGGTTATGCTAATGTTATGGTCGCGTAGATTTATAGGCGGATACATGCCCAATTATTCTTGTATTTTTTTAGCTGAAATCAAACGACATCAGCTAGTCTGGTTTTTAAAAATGATGCAAAGTGCAGTCTTACTGACAGCCGACAATCACTGTCTGGATGTTTAAGCAATTAATCGTGTGCGAATACTAAAATTTCCTTCTCACGTATGCGTATTTACGCTGAATTTTGCGTCTAAGAGTTTGTTTTTGTATTGCTTTTGTTTCTGTTTCGGCGAATAAAGATTTCAATGTTTTTCAATGACAACAACCGTTGCCATCAAGCAACCATCCTCCCTGTAACAGATGGTCTTTTGGACAGAGTTTGTCTACTGCGACGGGGCATATTTAGAGACGACGGTTAATTCATGTTGACCGCGAACGAAAGCAGCAGACAACGACGTTATGGCTAATGATCGTCAAGGGATGAATTAATGCGGATTAATAACAAACGTCAGAGCTCGTGCAATGCGAGATCGGCTGCAGTCGCTGAAGCTACAGCGTGCGCTGTGCATATTTGTCTAACCCCGCCGCATCAAGATGGGGATAATTTTTGTCGATTTTCATCGTGCGTGGAAAACAAATTTGCTTCTTCGGTGTGTGGCTGACGTCGTAACGAAGAATATTAGTCGCAGCGATTGTGGGAAAGATTGGTGAGCCTATACTTGGATCATGGACGCTTTGGTAGCTTGATCAAAAAAATAGATGACAGCGAGACTTAAAAATAAGATAAGTCGGAATTGGGCCTAGAGCTGGTAGCGATTGGAATGTTTTAGTAGTTAACTTTTCAAAAATTGAAGATTAATTGATTATGAATTGCGATTAAAACTAAAGGTGACAATTCTGTGCAAGAAAGTGCATGTTTTTTTAAATTTAGCAACTTTGCAAGTTAGGCTATTGAGCTAAGATCAGTCAGGCATTATGCACTGCAATCAGTAGGCTAAGTATTTGTTTTATCCAGTTTTGTAATCCAGCCCCTTAGCAGCGACGTTCACTCGGCCTGGCCTCTCGCTGCAGATCGCAAACAGTGGCGACGGTGGCGTCAAGTTGTCGACACCGCTATGTTCCAGTAAAAGTTTGCCATCAAGGAGGAGGAGTCTTGTAATACAAACAAAACTGTTGACTTTTCTGAATAAACTGATTATCGTTTTTTAAAATGTTTGTCATTACCACATAATGTTTTCTCAGTGCTGCGACTTTAATAAAAATTACAATGTACTTTTTCTATATAAAGCTGACTTTCACAAGGTAAAGTAGCGACATGTCAGTGGTGCATACGACGAAATTTTGTAATTGTCACTTAATTCCAAATTTTGGTTAAAAATTTAGAAGTTTACTTTTTATTAAACGAACGTGTATGGTAGCATATACCCCCTACCCAAAAAATTAAAAATTTTAGGCAAAAATAATGCATTTTCGTGCAAAATTTTCACTAGTTTTAAGATGCATCTGGTCAATAGGGGAGAGGGCGGCCGCCTTCTCCCTTGAATCCGCCACTGGAAAGCTGTACTGTAGGCTTAGGCTGCCTAAGCGTATACAGTAGGCCTTCAGGTTCCCACTTGCAGTTCTCACCAAGTCAACAGTCAACACAATGTTCTTCTCTAACCATTTTTTTATATTCTGTGTTTTCGATTTCATTATGCTGTAGCATCCTTACAATTATGTCGAGGCCTAGGCCTAGAGATTGCTGCCAGATTGAGCCTAGGCCTAATTGCTAGAAGCCCAAAGAAAATGTTTCTAAGCTAGGCCTATATGATTGTGAAGTAAACATAGTCCTACGAGAATCTGATTCTGATTCTTTTTCTTTCCGATAGACCTACATACAGAGTCTACACCGAACCTCAACGTCCTATTGCGATGCTTCGGTGAAACGAAGGCAGCAAAACGTTCTTGCACCGCCACAGCAGCCAGAGCCGACGGAAGGGCCCCCGTACCCTCCGACCGGGGGGCTCACGTATGCTCAGGGGCCTCACGCTAAGTGTGAAAATTTTTTTTAGCTTTTTAAAGAATAAATTCAAAAATCAAAACATAAAATGAATAAACATATGGAAAGTTTACTCAAAGTAGACAAGTCTATTATTTTTCATTACTGTACAATAATCTGTGACGTATTGCGGCCCATAGACGTCATTTTTAAAAAGACAACACAAATTGTATCTGATGTTTTGCGTTTCAAATTTTTTTTAAAGTGGGCAAACTCGCGACTTTCAGTAAACGTCCAAAAGCCAAAAGTGTTTCAGCTTAAGGGGGCTTCGCATCCCCGACCCCCTGACCAGGGGCTCTGCCCCTGGACCCCGCTGGGGACTCCGCCCCAGACCCCCTATTATGGGGGTCTCACACTTGCATTTGGAGGGCCTCCAACTCCCTAACGCCAGCAGTGACAGCAGCCAAAAAACTCGGAGCTGTTTGCCGAACGATTTCGCGCAGCCTACTAGAAACTAGCGCCGCTCGAGTGGCGCCATCTCGGGAACACAACGGAACCGAACGCCACCTGCAATGACCACTTGGCAGAGAAGCCAGCAGCAGCAGCCTTCTCTTGTTGCGCATTTGCATGGCATCCGTTTGTAGTTCAGATTTCTGCTAATCATCGACGCCGGCCGTTTCGCCGTCACTTGCATCTACTTGACTCTGACCTAATAATCCAAAATAAATTCAGATCAAGCCTAGCACTAATAATTTATTACAAGTTTGTCAGCTACGCTAAGCCATTATGCTAAGCCAACACTGACGTCGCGCCAGTAGGCCTAAACTTAGGGGAACCAGAATCAAATTCGGGGTAGCCTGCACAGTGGAGCTGAAAATAAAGCCGACAAAAAGACATGTGAAGGCAGGGCAATGAAAAATGAGGAAGAAGTATTGTCCCGTGCCGATTACGGAGTTTGGAGTTCGGGATATTATCCAACATTATTTGTGAGGTCCCACTCAGTAATTAAATTTGAGATGGGACGGCTAGTAAACTAGACCCGTAAGCCGCCGACTTAGCCGCCGCCGCCGCGCCGTGATTTTGTTAAGCCGCCGCCGCCGCGAAAATTGCGGCTAGCCGAGAAAAATTTGCTAATATCGGTTTGTGTGAATACTATAAAAGAACCACAATATTACAAATTACAATGTACACAACACTTACTACACACTGCATAATGCGTTGCAAAATATGCCGGTTATGCATTGCATAGATGTAAGAAAACGTTTCCAAAAAATAATAATAGACGTTAAAAGTTTTTAAAAACGTGGCAGGAAAACTGTTCATAAATGTTGAATAAAAACGTTAGCTTTAATTTGCTTAATCTCTTGCTTAATATCTAATGCCTAGTACAGTCGGCCGTCTTAGTCTTACATGCCAGAATCGCGGCTGGACAGCTACTATAGTTATACCACCGCCACCACTACTAGGAATGCTACTACTAGCATACTACAATACTTCTACAAAAGACGATTTAGTAAAGCATCAAGCACAGGTCAGAACTTAGACAAAAGTGATATAGGCTACTCGTAGCTTATGTCGTACACAATGTAGCCTATTTTTTATTCCTTACCGAACAAAAAGATTCCTTCTGCATCCAAAACACGACGGACTCAGTAGTAAGTGAGTGAAAGCGGCGCGTAAAGCAACTGCCGTCAATAATGGCTGCGACCATTCATCCAGTCACGTGGTCGGTCACGTGGCCAACTGACCAGCCAGCCAGCCTCCGTACCAGTGCCGGCTAATACGGCGGCGTCGCTCCACGAAGAAAATTGGGCAATCGACAAGCTGTTGACCAATGGGAGAGGCTGGTAATTGAGGCACTCAGTCGCACCTTGCTGCATTATCGCTCAGGCAGAACACGTGTCTGCTAATTATTGCCACTCGTCGACAATCTGTGCGAGAAGGTCTACACACTGCAGCGCTGACGCCCCGCGGCGCCGGCCGGCCGTGCTGCGAATAATACATAACGACGTCCACGTACGATTAATTCTTCCAACCTGTGAATTAACAGTAGCCACACAATCTTCCTTCTGCAGTTGAACGACTTCGTAGATATGCAGGCCTATTCTGAGAACTCTCACATCGCCGAAAGTGTTCGATTAAATAAGTGTTGTTATCGAGAATACACAATTCACGGTCTCTGTCGTTTACAGTGTCTTGTAACCTAATACGTCAACTAAAATGAATGCCAAAATTAGTGAGGGGACGGGGGAAACTAAGACTCAGCGTAAGCCTATAGTGTTATTTGCTCACAAGGTATGCATTATGGTCCAAGAAAACATTTTTGCGGCTGTCGTCACTCTGTCCTATTGCAGGACTACAGCTATGGCGGCGTTGCTGCTGCCACGCAGAGTGTGCAATTAAGAACTTTTACAGTCAGATGCTTAACTTGTATGTAAACGTTTTTAAGTAAACCACTGAATGTGAGGACATATAAACAAGGATGCTATTGAACTAATCGATGAACTACATTTACAGCGCGGTTAAAACTTTGTCGAAAAAAACGCGATGACAGAAATAAATTCCATCCACTAGACTAACTTTGACTAACTTTCATAAGCTTAGCAGAGTTGATATCGAAACATCAAGAGTATGTGAATCGCCGAAATCACATTTTCGCAGCAAAGTAGCGAGTCGTTCGTACTGAAAAAAATGCAGCAGTTGCAGCTGTTATCGAGCTGGTTGGTATTCGACGACTGAACCACCGTGCTGATTACGACGGACAGCATCCCGGTAATTAAGTGATCGTCCGTCGTAATCAGCAAAAGTAGCGTGCGCAGTGCAAGTGAATGGTGCGCTTGGTGCCGCTGCTGCTGCCTGTTGCCGGCTGGGCTATTGCCTTGCGTTGCGGCAGCAGAAGCAGCAACTGATACTGCTGTCAGACGAAATGACTCGCTGCTGCTGCTGCTACAGCAGCTGCTGCGGTTGTTACCGTGGCAACGGAAGGCGGGTCGATGTCGGCGCCAATGGGATCTGGCCTCTGCGTGTCTGATTAGCCAATGGCGACGACACTCTCCTTCCCGGCCTGACTCTGCGGTCATCACCGATGTCGCCATCAGCATCAGCGGCCTAATCGTTTAATCAGATTGAATGCAGCGGCTGCGAGCACTGGGCCGTGACGTCATAACCACCACGTGACGTCACAGCCAATCACGACCCGGCGTCGGTCGATACATAAGAGCGCAGCGCCGACGTTATCAGAGGAACAGAGCAGGTACGTGAAAGATAGAACTGGATATCAGCGTACAGGACGCAGGCATAAGCTATAGCAGTGACGTCGCCACATATAGATAGAACTGCTGCATTTTGACTGACGAAAATATTTCGTCCGTCAGAAATCTCGTCCTTGTAACATCTGTCTGATACCAAAACTGATGAGAATAGGCTTACAAGTCTTGAGAGATTGGTCTTGATTCTTGAAATTGTTATCGCAGGCAAACGTGTTTCATACAGGCAACTTCTGAAAGTGTTTAGGGGCCTACTCGCAACAGATAACTGTCTGAATCTAGAAACCACGCGTGAAAGGACGTGATGTGAATCGGTAACTTAATTCTGTTGCAGATATTACATTCGGCCTTCGAGAGGCTTCTTAGAATTCGTCGTGACGCTAACGTTTGGAATCGTCGATATACTCAAGAAACGATCGATTTATGCTAGTTGTAGCGCTGTCGGTAGCAACTGGATTTAGCATAAGTTTTCGAAGCACAAATACGAAGTACAGCAAAGGTTGAATTTTTCTGAACTGCGTGTGTGGAAGTGGTCATGAAAAGCTTAACGCAGCCGGTGGCGGCGGTGGAGGCGGCGATAACGTACAACGGCACTACGGCGGGGGTGGGGTTTGGTGTCGGGGCCAGGTCGTTCGGTCGCAGTGCTGGGCCGTTCGGTTTCGGTACCGGTCTAATGCTCGGTCCCACTGACTTGTACCGACCACTCGGTCTTTCGACGCTGCAGCCTCATCATCATCATCAGCAGCAGCAGCAGCAGGCGGTGAAAACGTCGACCATTATCACGACTACGGCAACATCAGCGACGACGTCGAGCGTCAGTAGAACGTCAGAGTTCCACCAGCACCGCTCGCCATTCGCCATCCACCAACTGCTCGGACTGGGTCCACATGGCGACACCAAGCGACAGCCGACGAACGACAACGACCCTATGCTATCAGCCTCCCAGCAGCACGACGAATACCTCCACAC
>Ga0209671_1003206_pt1 | contig 15568 bp, 8 predicted proteins | sample WorMetHERISLAND2_2_FD_187401 | JGI IMG/M metagenome (GOLD analysis project Ga0209671, IMG submission 187401) | Marine gutless worms symbiont microbial communities from Max Planck institute for Marine Microbiology, Germany - Olavius geniculatus... | ecosystem: Host-associated > Annelida >...
GGGGGTGGCATTTCTGGTGGCCTTTTGTCCAGTGGCCTTTTGCCCGTACTCTTTTGTCGGGGATTTCCTGTCGGTAGATGAGTATTGAAATAGGAGGGGTTACGTCCGGACAACGGTTCACTCGCCGGTTCAATGCCCCGTTGAGAAAGATGATTAAACCACCCTACCACCTCTGCAGTAAAATATTTCAGGTTTAGCCTATGCATTTACATTTATAGAAAGCTTAAGTTAATAGACTTAATCAGTGCGGCTAAGCCGGAATCTACACTGTGTCCCCAAAAAGCATCCCCGACATTTTCGACTGTAACTTGAAAACCAATTATCAAATTTTAATAATTTTTGGTAGAAATATTCCTGACACAAAATGTCAGGGATGCTTTTTTTGGGACACGGTGTAGATAACATAAAAGCTGCAGACGACAGAGACTAACGGATTGATATGCAACACCATGTCTATGAGAGAGAGCAGCAGCAGCAGCAGCAGCCACGCGCACTGAACTCCGCAAACATCATCGCTCACAGTGTCGCCGTTCTGTGCGCCGCCACATCAACGATTAATTCTTAATGATAATATCGACAAGATCATAACACTCGTGGAGTCATGATGTCGATCTTGAGTCAGTTCATTATCGGTCTGTGCTTCATTGCCACGTGCACCGAGCTCTCTCAGGCGGTAAGAAAATGAATAATCTTCGAAAGAAAAAAATCGATTGATTATCGGCAAAAATTTATCCGTCATTTTTGGTTTTACGATGCTTGATACCGGGCGCTACCGGTCAATTAATGAGCTATTTATTAAAAATGCAATTCACAAATAGATTAACTTTTGACAATAATTATGGTATTTTGTTTTTTTAAATTGCTAAAGATAAATTATAACTTTTTGCGATTTGTAGCTTACTGCTTTACGAAACTTTTGCATGTCATTAACAACCAAATTGCACAACTGCAGCAAACAATTGAAAAGTTGTCTACAGTAATAAAGAACATTTTTCGATTTATTATTATTATTATTCGTTACCGCATGTCGTCCGCAGCCATCGCCGTTTCTGTACGTCAAAACCTCATATGCTGCAATAGTTTTGGCTAAACGAAATTGCTGCAAAGTAATAAAGGGCTAAGTTTTTGATGGCAATTTAGTTACAAAATGTTGGCCGGTTGAGTTTTACCACGAGACACTCATTGTGATTTTCTGTAGCATTGTCAACGACTTGGCATAAGTCAATTTGATTATTCAACTTTAACAACTTTCTAATTCTGAAACATATACCGGAACAACCGTTATCGTTAAAAAACAAATTCGTCAGCTGCTTATTCCGGCGGCTAACTACATACGTTGTTCTGTAAAATTATCGTAATTCGTTTAGCGTGATTATATTATAGTTATTCTATAGCGCATCACTTGGCCTACGTGTTTGATGTGCTATAGAGTATAACGTCCGAGCATCCGGTCATTTTCCCAGTACTATCCGAGTCAGGCAGCTGTTGCAACGTCGGAAATGGCTAAAATGTAATATCGTGTCATTTCCCTTAGTTTTTAGTGCAGCTCATTAATTTCCGTAATTCAGCAAAGTTAATCGTCAATTTTTTACAGTGCGGCAGCACGCTTGCCACGCAGAGCGCTGTGCAAGCTATCTTCGACATGCTTGTCTCTCTATTCTTTGTCCGTTACACTCTAGCGCTTTGTCCAAACGATCCAAGGCATTCACGAACGGACAATTACGTAACGCTAGTGTTTGCCAGAAAAGGTGTATCCTAAAATGTTAAAGTTACCACGAACGACGGCGTTAAATACCAAAAAGCCCAGCTGTCGCTAGGATAGCCGACCGTACTTTTGTCAGTGACCTTCAAGGTTATCTAAGGTCGATGATTTTCATTTCATTTAAAAGGGCGTATGCCACTTCCTATTAGCGATTAATAATAACTTTGGCTGTATCTTTCACCATTTCCAAGATATGACCAGTTTTTTGTTGAAAACGCACATTTTTCTCCCTCCATTCAACCCCGAATTTGAAAATGTTTCCCTTGCACTACATCGCTGAAATTGTGCATGCCTAAGTTAAACACACATGGCTAATTATGCGTGTAAAAAGTTTTCCCCAAGACTTGAAGTTTAGCGACTTATGCCACAATACTTCCGTTACAGACGGACAGACTGACGGATAGACAGACGGACGACAACCATGCCAATAACTCGACCGTTACTTAAGTGCGGTCGTTTAAAAACTGGATTCAAAGAAGTTGCGATGTTGGCTTTTAGGTCATCGTCGTATCTTTAAGAAGCAAAAGATAGAACTAAGATTTCTATAGAGCAGTCGCTCTACAATGTTATAAGCGTTTTTGATTTGTACGGGAATCAATGACCTTGGATAACCTTGAACGGCTACCATTTTCAGTGTTTTGCTGTATCTTCATTTTTTGAGATAAACACAAAATTATCGTATGCTAATGTGAAAATAAATAATACGTAATCAAAGTTCGCCATTGCCTTTCCAGTGAGATGGAAAGTACTGTGTCTTAAACACTTTTCCTACTTTGTTTGACCTCGTCAGATAGCGCGGAGTATCCAACACTTAAGCTCATGTCAACTTGTTCATTCTCTAGTCGTGTTCATCCAATAATTTCGCCATCTTTTTCTTCTAGTATTTTCTTTATGCCGTTAAGGTAACAGCGAATCAAAGTTTGTAATCGTGATAGTTCACAGCAGCATTTGGAACGACTGTCCACGTCACTGCAAGCGTAATTTAATTGGAATGTTTCGAAGAATCGGCGTGTAATGACTTCGTTTGGCATCAATGCCGTCATTACTAATTTACTACCAACTGGCTGCTCCGAAGAGACCAAGACCGAGATTTTCCGGCGCTAGTGTATATAGCATTAGGCCTATCCGCCGTCACACGGTATCATTTCCGTGTTTTTGTTATCTGGCTATAAAACCCCGTTACTCGCTCTTTTCTTGATTGCTGCAAACTTATGTTGCAGTCAAGTCCACTCTTTTCAACCACAAGTTACTCGTTTCTTACTTCCGCCAGAGTTGCCGCGACGTCGATCGCGTGAGTCTGCCAGTTTCTGTCCGCAATATTACTCAAAACTAGAGAAAGCACTCGGAGAGCGCAGGTACCTCCGCCAAAGCAAAGCTATTCGCCAGGTGGCGTCACAATCTTCGCTTTGCCAGCGGTTCCCTTATGCCCCCTTTAACGCAATGGTAAAAAATTTCAAAGCGATCCAGAATCCAGGATTCCTGCCGGATCAGGCCCAAAATTGAATCACCTGTAGCTTATGCCATGCCCGATATACCCTCAAAATTTCAGAAAGATCCGTCCATAACTTTTTGAGTTATCTTGCTAACAGACAGACAGACAAACAGACAAAAACCGGCAAAAACATAACCTCCTTGGCGGAGGCAATTATGAACGTGCGTTAATTTTGACGGATATTTGTATCGCGATTTGGATTCAGAGTAATTTGGATCTAAAAAATTTTCAGAATGATTATTTTGATGTAATGTTTTGAGGCTTCTGAGCGGTGGGGCGTAGCTCAAGATCTAGTCGATAGATTTTGGTGGCAGTTTTGGTTACAATTTAAATCCGCAATCTTTTATCCACTTTGCAACTACGGCATCGTGCATTTATCGAGATTCCCATTTTCAGAAATTATATTGCTACGGACGGATCTCGCATGGCATTGGCTTCTCGACGTTAAACAGCGATAGTGTCAATGTGATATTGGAAATGGAAAGCCGACGAAAGCGAGATCAATAATTTCATTTTGCAATGTTGCGTGCGCGCGTAATTTAGGTCTAGCTAGCTGACCAGTTTTTTTCCATCTGAAAAATTTTCAGGGAGCATGTCGCTGAAATACACTCATAAGTCGAAACTCCAGTAATTAATAAACTAAACTAAGCCATATAATTTGATGAATTCTTACGGCTTATTAGTCCAAGACCAGGGGCTTGTCCGGATTCCTGTAGTTTCACCTCGAAAATAAAAGCAGCTTCTGATTCAAGTTACGACTGTACGTTATTTACATATTCGGCTTTTCCTTTTTGGCATTTTTGTCTCCCTTATGATAATTTTATGAATAGTAGGTGACACCGGCACTGCGGACAATTTGTGACGCGTATTAACACTTTGTTCGTTTTAAAGCATTCTCTAGATGATGTTCACTTGCTGAGTTCTCTGTGCTTCCGTGTCGTCATTTTTGGTTTGTCGCTCAGCGATGGATCATTCATTGCATCGCTGCATTTCATTCACGGCCGTTGATTGCGTGCTGCCCGGCCGAGTTACATCAATCAATCAGTGTTGATAACGAGTCGTTCTTCTTCATCAGAATGTTGGCCAAATGCAGGCGTCGTCAACGCGCCTCCGTCCTTTCGCCCATCGCTGCAATCGATCATCTTTAAAACTAACTCGACGTGTCAGTCAAAGACGTATTGGTGGAACTTTTGAAGACCGAAACGTAATAAACTGCTTGTTGACTGTCGCGTGAAAAAAATGCTTTGTCGTTGCAGCGGCATGGGCGTGACTTTTAATGGTGTATTCTCAGTTATGGACGCAGCATTAAGCGGCGTTCGCCAATATGAACGGTTGGTGACGGTGAAAGGCTGAGGGCTTGAGCGAGTGACGTCACTCGATGCCGGTGTCGCCTCAAGTGCTCGTGCCGTCGCACTCCATTAGCGTTCACACGCCCGCCAACGATCTCTCATTCACTCTGTGTTTAGTCGCCGGGAGTCGCTTGATTCAGTCGCTGCATTTCACGTCGCCCTCAGCACTCACTACCCTATCGACCAGTCAGTCTGTGGCGCGACTGATTGTCGTTGTTTGATCAGTACTGTAGTCCGTAAAAGTTTAATCTGCATGAAGCAATCGTTCGATGCTGACAGACAAACTGTTTGCTGGCTTTCGACCGACGTTCGTTTTGTAGTTTTCGCAGTTAAGCTATTACTGTAAGAATCTACTGGATTTTTTTTTACTTCTTGGGATGTGTTATTTATATTATAATTGTCAGCTGTTTCTGTACAAAGTTCACGAATATGTACTGCATAGTGTCCACGTCATGTCTGGTTGTTTTGTAGTGCGTTAGTATTTTTGAGTTTTTGTGCCGTTTGCCTCCGATCAGTCGATGCTGCCGAAGGCCTATAGGAAATTTGATTGTTGGGCCGCTACGCTGCTGCCACCCGTGCAAACGACATCACAAGCTATTACCGGTGGTACTATAGGGTTTGTCGCGCCGCTGTATTTACTGCGCTGGTGCCGACTGCTGCTTAGCCAAAAGGCACATCGAGCAACTGCGGGACATTCGCGACGTTCATGATTGAGTGATCGATAAACACTTTTGCACAAGTTCTTCCTGAAGTTTCTACTGAATTATAGCAATTTATTATGGTGCCATTTTTTATTCGGACACAGTACGTGGACTACTACTGTACTCGTATACTTCTGTCCGTGAGTCAAAAACATGCTACCAAACATTTGTCCATGTTTTCGTTAGATAATGGCCGATTTTCATTTTTTTCACTGGTAAATTCAGCCGAAAATTTGCAATAAACATGTCGTTAGAGTTTGCATAACAGCTTAAACGCGTCGTTACATTATTTCGTAAATTAATGCTGCAGGCCTACTACCACGTTCGGTGTGCTTTGAGTGAGTGAGTGAGTTGGGTTTAACGCCCCGCCCGACACAGTAGGGACCATTCGATGACGGTTTTTCCAGGCAATGCACACATAAACACATAATGAAAACAAAATATTAATCATAACCTAAAATTGTAAGAACTGACCATTATGACCGTGCATATGTAGGCTAACAGTAATGACAGTTCTAGTAATCTTCCCTCTTATCCTCCAGACAGTCATCAGTATCAGAATGCTGCCTATTGGAGGACAGGGCGATGTATGCGCTAAGCCACTGTCTTGCTGAAAATATGGACCAGTGCCAGAAATCTTGCATATAGCAAGCAGCAACTATGGTAAGAGAATCAAGTTGGATTTCATCGATTTGTACTTCAAGATCGATAAATGTCATACTGGCTTAGTCCAATGAAGAGCCGTCCGTCACCATTAGCGACCGACTGAACGTCATTCCTGAGCGATAAAAGCCGTTTCGCTCCAACTCTTTATTCTTGGCTGCACCAAACGCCATTCTCCAATTTAAGTGCAGTTGATTAAATTGCATTTTGTCACTAAACCAAACAAAAATAACATCAATTAGCAACTATTTTGAGCAGCACTGATTCGAATAGCGGTTTTTGCCAGGCCTCTCTTAAGCTTACAACGTTTCAAACCAAGATCGCGGTAAAAAGACTGATCAATTTTTGCTACTTAGGCCAACTGTATCAAACGATAAATTTGTAATTGATCTTACTGTGTTAATACTAGCTCATTTACCATGACACATTGTCCTTAGTTCATGCGCGTTTAGCTTGCCGTTGCTGCGATTCGCAATTTTTGAGCATAATATTCCACGATGTAGTGTAGTGATACCGCATAGGTACCGCTATAGTCGGACATTGAACGGTAGTTTGTTCCGAATTTTCTGCCCATACTATCTTGCATTTTAGAGTCCTAATTGGTCAGTATCTGGCGAAGATGTGGTCACGAGTTTGGCGGCATTTTTCGAGTTAATGTTATATTTGCAGCAACAATGTCATCTGTATAGCGACGATTGGTTGATTGTGCAGAAAGCGTTATTCGACGACGACGACGACAGCGTCAACTCATTGGAGAAAGTTCTAGTGCAGCGTTCGCTCGACAGCAACAACGGCTGGATGAGTTCAGACTTCAGCAAACGGCGCTTCGACAAGATCGGTTCATACAGCTCGTTCGGAGGTCTGCAGAAGAGAATCTTCGACCGGATTGGCGACGCGAGCGCCATGGGCGGTCTCAGCAAGAAATCTGCTCCTGATAGCTCACCGTTCGAAGCACGACAGCTGAGAAAATTCGACAGGATCGCTGGAATGAGTTCGCTCGGTGGGCTGAGCAAGAAGACAAGCGAATAATTGTTCAAAATATCAAGCGCACAACGCGCAAATAGTTCGAAATAGGTGTATGTGAAGTATGGTGAATGTTCTACTGCTAGGCGTTATGCTTGTCAGTCCTATACTTGGCTCTGTTTGTCATTAGACGCCAAGGTTATGTCAAGGTTAAATATTATTTACTACATATGTTGCATCAGCATTTCCTCCAATTTGTAACAATCTGTGAGCAACAGTTTGTCAAGTTTTCGCGACCAACTGCATAGTCCACGGAACCGTTTGGTAATGCCTTAAGGGCTGGTCTAAAGCCTTAATGGCGGGCTTAGCGGTTTAGCCGTTAAACTAGCGGCAGTCCGGACCGCTAAGACGTTTGTCACTGTAATTTTTGAGACCAAAAAGCAACAACTTTTACGTGATTCGTAACGACATATGATAATTACTACCGTTTTCCCAAGAATCCTATAGTACAATTTAGAACTAATATTAATTCACTGATCGTTACCACCGGCACTGCGACGACTGACGAAACGCGCGCACTGGCGCTGACGGCTCTGCTTGCAGCACTGTGAGCACAACACATTGTTTGACTTTTTTTCTTTAAACGGCTAAAACCGCTAGCTTGTCGACGGCGGCGGCGTGGAACCTTAGCTGTGCGGGACCGCTGACTTAACGGTTGGTTGCGGTCCGAGGCCTTAACGGCGGCGGCGAACGGCGGCGGTTCCGGAAACTATAACTGCACAAGTCATGCACAACTGCACGCGAAAAAAATACCCTGAGTATGACTACTCCACATATTAAACTTAGCTGTAGAGCAGAAAAAAGTTGGCTATAAAAGTAATAACCCACATTGAGAACATTAAATAATGTAAACGAAGAAATCACTGTTTTTGCGAAAACGCAGGTTTTGATTGCTACTTCGCCAATTGTGTGATCAGTGGCGTAGCCAAGGGGGGCCAGGGAGCCCAGGCCCCCAATCCTCCAAACAAAACATAAGCATACGTATAAAATGCACAAAATTTGCCAATTTGGTCAGTTTATTTTCGAGGAAATAATTAAAATTGCTGCTACTAGATCTCATCTTTTAAAGCTAAAATGCACCAAATTCGATTTCGGCTGGGGCTCAGCCCCACACCCCGCTGGGGGAGCTCTCAGCGCTCCCCCAGACCGCCTAGCTGGATTTTGGGGTTTTACTTTTAAGGGAAATGAGGGGGAAAAGGAGGGAAGTAGAAGAGGGAAAACAAAAAAAGGGAGGGAAGGGTAAAAGAGGGGGACAAGCGAGGAAAAACAAAAAAGGGAAGGAGGGATCGAGGGGAAGGGAGACGAGCCCCCCAATTGAAATTTCTGGCTACGCCACTGTGTGTGATCTGCGTCTTCTGCGGCTGCAATGGACCATCGCATGTTACATAGCCTAACTGTCGTCCATAAAACACGACTAATTGCAGCGATAATTACGCGTTGAGCAAGAAACCGATATGCACCAACCCACGACTGTTGAAAGTACATGTATCCTGTAGGCTTCTACGTACTCAGATGTTTGCTGAATTACAGACATATCAAGCGAACAGTTGATTATTATAGTTGAGCTACTTTCAGCTGAAGTCGGCTGAGATCGCTTTTTCACTCGATCGTTTAGCCGCTGTCGATGACTGCCATTATCACAGCAATTAGTGACATTTTTTTACCAACGAGCGATTATATTTAATCTGTTTTATTCATGAGTTCGGAGCGCGTTCTGTTAAAGTTGGGTCTGGTTTGCGTTGAATGACGCATAATGTGTGTTTTTATTTACCGGAGAAACAACGCAAAATGTCGAAAAGGCTATCTAACAAATTACTAATTAAAAACCGAAGTAATTTCATAGAACGCGGAATCGCTAATCGGTGCTACCTCGTGGTAAATTATAAATAGTGAATTGCAAATTTTGGCTACGGGTTTGACCGCCATATCAGCCCTTCCCTGTGGTATAGGGACCCAGGCCGATTTAATACAGTGTGCCATTGGAAAATAAGACTGTGTAGCTGCCAAATGGCATCCAAATCTGTCGAACGGTTTAGGCAGGGTGCATGAATGTGGTAGACGACAACGGACAAACCACGCTACGGAGAAATGTGTAGCTTGCGCTGCAAGAAACAATTCGATTCCGGCTAAAAACTAGAAGCCCTCACAGAGTAAAAGGCATGGCTGCTCTATTTCGCACCCGTCAACTCGAGTCGACAATAGGCCCACCAGTATAGTACCGACATCTGGCGAATAACAGTCAAGTAGTGAAGTTTCTTGCATTGTTAGGCAGTTTCTGACATTGGGCTTATTCAAAATATCACCGTCATAAATTTCAGATCACTTTAACTACTTGATCAAAATGTTTTTTATCAAGGTCTATTATTCCAAAAAAATTCACAAATTTCGGAAAATTGTGACTGCTTAAAGCCACGAGAACCAATAAACAACTACAAAACAGTAATTTGGTAATGATGACAGAAACGCTGATCGATAGTTGTTGGTGTTGTAGTTCGACCCCCAAGCCTCCCCTTCGCATTGGGCTCCAGGGACCACCAACCATCTGACACAATGTGTCGTTGGACCCCACAAGTGCCTGTCAAATGGCATTTAAATCCCTGAAACATTTTAACTAAAGTGCACGAATGTGACAGACGACAGACGCAGGCAGCAGACAGACCACGCTGCGTATAAATGTGTAGCAGTAGGCGGAATCGTTTGCGCTAGAGCAATTTCGCTTTACAAAAATTGGCCATAGTATTAACCTCTTTTATGTGATGATGCTAATTGCGATGCTAGTTATTATTTTTGTAGACGTAAGATGTGTATCAAGTTGTTCTGACTAATAAAAGCTTTTATTTCTCTTTTATGTGATGATGCTAATTGCGATGCTAGTTATTATTTTTGTAGACGTAAGATGTGTATCAAGTTGTTCTGACTAATAAAAGCTTTTATTTCCAAAGTAATAGTAGCAATGCTGGCAATGTACTGTAATTTAGACTTATGCATCAGTAGCCTATACGTTTGTTTATTTTGAGCAGAACCTTAGGAACATTACTCTAACGAGTCTGGATACGCGTGAAAGCTGCACAGAGCGTTTGTTTATTTTTCTGTAGTGAGAGCGACATCAGTCAGGCTTACAGTTGCTTTAAATCGCTAAGAACATGTCGACATTTTCGCGACCGTCTTAATTAATTCTGGGCTTTTTCGTAATTAGCGTGTGGCGTATAGTTGAAGTGAGCTTGTGCGCGGATAAGTGGCAGTGACTGGCTGAGCATTTGGTGAAAATCTACGTGGTACTTTTTTTCTTCCAGGTGTTGGTTTGTCTGCGTGAAGACGTTAACTCATATCAGCACGAAGCGTAGCAGGTCTAGACGTTCTGATCAACCAGAACTAGAACTGTGGCATCTGCATAAAACGTTTATTTTCTTTACGTTAAGTCATTATGAACTGCGACTGTATAAAACAACTATACTCCGCTTTATGTTATTTACTGCATACAATCCACAAATCTCAGTTAAATGCACCACACTTAGCCGCATAACAGTGCTAACTTTGAGTTTATAATGTTTTACATTCACCAGCTGCGTTGTTGGTTAAAAAGTATCGTCAGTGAATGTATTCAACAAATCTAACCGGAATCCACTTTTGCTACTTACTTGATAGTGCCTATCCAAACAATTACCGTTAAACTGTCAAAATCTTGCGTCAACTGTATAATCGCCATCCGAACAAGCAAGCGAAAATGTCGGCCCAGTGTCGACATACTACGCGAACGTCCGTCTAGTTATGCAGCACTGTGCAACGTACACTGTAACTCTAACGCTGAAATGACCTTTGACTCATCAAACTAAAAATAGGTACATTGATTACTCCTGCCCAAGAAAGCATACACATTTTGTGTTTCCACGCTTTTCGCCGACTGTTAAGCTGTAAGCTTAAAGGTCTGGCCTTGTGCTACGATGTGTCTGTCTGTCGTCCGTCTGTTGGTAACGGAGGTACCCTGGCTGACGCGTAGGTTTTATGGGAAAACTTTTTACGCGAAGAATTAGTCCTGCGCTGTGGCTGTTTGCACGCAAAATTTGGGGCATGCAACGCGACGGAAAAATTTTTAAATTTGGTGTTGGATAGAAGGAGGTATGAAAAATGAGAGTTTTTCAAGAAAGTCACTAATAGGAAATCGCATACGTTCTCTCACATAAAATAAAAATTATCGACATTGGATGATTTTAAACGTCAGTACGCTTTATTGTGGCTAAACGGTACGTCGTAAGCCTATTTCAGATACGTGAGAGATATGGCACAGTTGCAATTAAGCACTTATATAGGAAGTCGCATATACCTATTACCCTTTCACATGACACGAACATCATTGACGTTGGATGACCCTGAAGGCTCATTACGCACTCTGCCATGCCAAGCCAATTGTGCGGTATTGTGGCTAAACCGTAAGTCGTGAGGTAGGCGATGGTGCCGTTGGACAGAACGACGACGAATTCTTATAGGCTGTCAATAGTGACCATGTTTTCATGTGCAGCCGTTTAATCGCAATTTTTAATGCAAGGTTCCAACCTATTAATCGTCGTATCTTTGAAACGGTCGGCCCTCCCTAGCGACAGCTGGGCTTCTTGTTGTTTTTAAGAGGCCGTAGTGGAAACAGGCGGGTAATCGAACGAGACCCCCCAATGTGGCCTCATTAGGACGTACGGCTGCGTAATAATCATCCACGGTGGGACAAACGGACGAACGAAACATCACTAAAGATGTAGATTACGGTCAACATAACATGCAGTATAAAAGTAGAAGAGAAGTTGGGTTAATGGCGGTTAGAAGTACATAGTCTGGCGTGTTCACGGCATGAGACCACTCTACACTAAGTGACCACTGATCTGTGGCGTCAATCACACAGCACGATTGAACACCAAGGCAGATCGGGCTGCAAATGTATAGCTGGTGGGCCAAAAAAGCGACACCTCTTTCAACTACGTCGATGTCGCGCAAAACGAACTGCAAAATACCACACATTTGTACTGTTTGAACAACTTTAACATTTGCTATTAATTATTCACAGTTTTTATATGCTCGTTTATTTGAAAACTTTTTTTGTTTCATAATAGTTTAAGAACCCCAGTGACTCCACACGTAGATGTTCGTCGTTAGTTAATTTAACCATCGTGAGAAAATTACGATTTATTCGCATAAAAATAATACTAGTTTACGTAGGCCAACGTATAACGATGGCACGTGATTAAACAAAAATTGCAAACATAATACACCTAAAGAAAACTCAAATACGAAGAAGGTGCCATATTTGGCCCACCCTGTAGACTCTGTCTGCGTGTCAAGCGGCTTTCTACCCAGATCTGCGTCACGGGCCAAACCACAATTTATATGCGCCGCTGTAGAATAGAATTTGGAGAACATTCTGTAGAGTGAAGACTCGCGTTGTGGATGCGCTACGGCTCGTTGTATTACACGATGTAAGCAAACGACAAGTAGACCTATGAAAAACAGATATATTAATTGCTTCGAAAATTTCGACAAAACGTATTTACTAGTCGGTGTGATTGTTGCAAACAACGTTGTGCTTTTCTTGTTGCGGCGTCAGTGTAGTGACTATACGGAGACGAGTCTTATAGATTCACAGATTACAGAGAACGACGGGCCAAGCCGAAAATGTCGATTAAGCTAGAAAGCTGATGCAAATAGTGAATTGAAACAGCGAATTGACACTAGATGCCTGCATCATTATGTATTACTGCATTATAACACTGATCGGCCTGACTGTTGCTGTTGCTGTTGAAAATATGACAGGTAAGTAACGTTCCCTGATGTCTCGTGTAAAATTGCGATACCTGTACGTATATAAAATTTCACTCAAAAACTTTTTCGTTACGCAGTCTGCACATAATAATCGAAGTAAAACTTTATTTGAAAATATTTCTAAAGTTTTCGATTTACTGAGATCCGCATTTTTATGTAGGTCTAACATTTTGCGACGCACTGTTTTACTCGAAATTGAACTTATGTTCAGTGAACGACAAGTTGGAATTATTTCGAATTTAATAATCAAACTTAACGATATTTTTTTATTTTTTAATTGTCCAGTTTTAAACTGTGCAAAAATTATCGCAGTTATGATGACTACGTAATTTCAGTGGCGCCGACCTCCTCCGTGCCTATGTTACTGTCGACGGCGGATGGGAGCAAGCTGCTTCGTCATTCTGGAAGTGACGTCACACTCCAGTGCGACTTCCGCATGCGTCGTTTCCACCCGTTCGCCAATCCACTGGTCTGGCGCAAGTCGCAGTGGTTGATCGACAGCGTCGAGTGGTCAACTATCAACGTGATGGGAGTTCTGCAGGAACCTTTCTGGTCGACCGGACGCTTCGATATCAGCTTCGACCAGCAACCGCCCATCTACCATCTTGCACTGAAGATCACAAGTAAACTGGATTGCAGTTTGCTTAAACTTGGCGAAGGACTTAAGAGATGGATGGCTGCAGTACAGAGGCACACAGCACACTGTTGCTAAAAAATAAGCTATAAAAAATTATCACGGTTTTCTAGCATATCTGAGTTTAAAAAGCGAATTTTAAGGACCGTCTCATCGAGAGTGACAAAGCCTATAAGCGCTTACTAAAAATTGAATTTGAATTTTAAACATCCATTACGATTTTGTGCTTTCGCGTGTATACTCAGTGCACCGCATGTAATGTTTTATTTTTTTAGTTTGTGTATTCCTTCTCAATTTTTATGTTTTTTTGTTTTATTATTATAGTTATATAAACTTTTATGTTATTGCTTTAGGCAACCTGATTTGTGTTGGTTGCCCTTATGGAGAAATAAAGCATCATATAAAGAAAAAACGTTGAAATTTGCTTCCTGTCTCTCTGTCGGTTTGATTCGCCAGTCTGACTTTTTAAGCTAGAAGAGAAAATTGCGTAAAGTATAAATTTGGTACACAACTTTTTCATCTTAAATGTAACAAACGTGCCATATGTTGAAGTTAAAAATAAATCCACAGTTTCAAAGTAAATCATAATGCATAAATCAATGGCTATATCGCAATATATTGATGATTGATCGGTCATATGTCTTTAGACTTTGTTAATCTTTCGCCGCTACGAGATAGAAAGGTTAAAAGTTGAGAGTGTAGGCCATGGTTGTCACAAACTCGAAGTATTGCTGTTCTTAAAACTGCAGTACACGGTGACTATTTCATGTAGCAGCTGCATAGCCGATGGCGTATGATGTGCAATGAGCGCAGATCTGACAATCGAGGACAACGGAAACTACGCGTGTGAGATTCGTGGCATGAAAAGCAACGTCCTAGCTAGCAAGACTTTCCGCATTACTGTGCAAGGTACGACATTCGACGACAAAACATTTTTGCCATTTTTGTGCACAACTGAAAACATTTTTTTACCACTTATCAGCTGTTACAGTGAATGACTTAAATGTGCATTTAAACAGTATAACCATTAAATAAAATTCACGGTGTTTTTATAAAGAAATTGAACCTTTCGTTGTTTCGCCAGTTACATCTGTACTTTAACCCGATGAGTTGCATGATAATTGAAGGTAAAACTTAAACTCTAACTAGTCGCTGTGTAAAAATAATGCTTCAATAATTCTTTAGCAATGATAAACAGATTGCAACAATATCAAGTACAAACGCGCAAAAAAATTTATTGTAAAAATTTGCAATACAGCAAAAAAAACGTCTTTTATAGCATTCGCTGTTCAATATTTTACAGCAAGCCTAGCAGTAGCCTAAAAGAATTGTGAAAGTTGGTCAGTATTCGACAAAAATATAGATGAAATTTTGTTTTATCGATTTTTGACTGCCAGCGTGTACATGGGTGTTTGTTGAATAATCTGATCGCGTACAGAGCCTGTAAGTCGAGTGTACTTCGACAGCGCGTGCATGGACGCCGAGCGGCGACGACTGACAGTGGTTGCCGGACAGCCAGTGAACATACACTGTGGTCACTGGACAGCCAGTGAATGTACGCTGTGTCGCTGTCGGTGGCAACCCCCCTCCAGTCGTCGATGTCTACCTCGACTGGCTCAACATCACCCGACTGTTCGACGTCCGGCGCAGCTTTCGTCCACTACGTCGGACTGACGCCGAGAGTCAGCGAGGTCTGAGGGCAGTGGCTGTGACCACGATGTTGCAGACAAGACGTTTCGTGGCACGGGTCAGGGACCACGCTTTGGTGCTGCACTGCCGCGCTTCAACGTCATCGGACGATACTCGTTTCGTCGTCAGCAACCTGACGCTCGTCGTACACTGTCGGTGCAGCATGGATCGTTAGCATTTGAAAAGTTAAAAACAGAAATTAATTTATCACAAATTAAGGCATTGTTGCAAATTTGATTACGGCGGTAATAGGGTTTAGAAAATCGAACATTATTTGATGCAACTATAAACTTACGACACAAATTCACCGGAACACAAATGGTAGAAAAAACAATAGCCATTTGAAAAAAATATAAAATATACAAAATGTCAAATAATGCATTTGGCATTTTATCGAATTGGTTCTAACATGTACAGTTAGAGATATAGTGAGATTTATTAGAAAGTCTCACA
>Ga0209671_1003208_pt1 | contig 15567 bp, 4 predicted proteins | sample WorMetHERISLAND2_2_FD_187401 | JGI IMG/M metagenome (GOLD analysis project Ga0209671, IMG submission 187401) | Marine gutless worms symbiont microbial communities from Max Planck institute for Marine Microbiology, Germany - Olavius geniculatus... | ecosystem: Host-associated > Annelida >...
CTGTTGATTAGCAACATCATAGTCAGAAGTTACAGCAGATGTTCAAAGTGCTGTCCCTTTACTCGAACACAGGCCCGGAGACGTCTTTTCCATTCGTCGATTGCGTCATTGACAACAGTCTGCCGTAGGCCAGACCAGACCTCCACCAAGCGCTGCTTCAGTTCATCCACATCTTTCACCTGTACCCCGTTTTATGAAATATCATAAGCCCATAACACACTACGATATTGAGTACCTTTTGACGATTTTCTCAGCTAATCATCATTATTATTAGGCACAGTTTGTTGGAGTTATTTCAAAACGTAATAGGGGTCCGGTTTTTTTTGAGACAGTGTAGTGGTGAGTGAGTGAGTAGAAATTTAACGCCATGCTCAACACATAACATGTCGTGTCGGCAACAGCCTTTCCAGCCAAAGCACACATAAACACAATAATGAGACACAAAATTTAATTTGTTGCCAAACTTTAATACACTGCTTAAAATTAGACAGTGGTGCACTTAAAGACAAACTGCTAGGCCTAAACATAATACACATCTACTAATTTATTTTGCGGTGAACAGAAAGCCAAGCGATACAGTTAAAACAAACTCATGCATCAAGAAGTTGTGGTGGCAATCTGTAGCCCGTTGATATTCCTCTTCCTAACGTTATCAGTTCCAGTTACACAGACATATAGCTATCCACCATACTAGTCAGAATACGTGCAAAGCAATACACAACAAGAAATTTCAGCTAATGCTCAGGAGACGCGCGAAAACCTATAGCAGTTCTGGTACAGTAGTTTAGCTGAAAATTTTGGTGTTCACGCTAAGTTAATATGCAAATACTAAATTCTCTATTTGGATCAACGGATCGCATAACGATAGTTCCGTGGCACCACCTTGTGAATGATAGACTTGTGTCGCAGTCTGAAATCGTCAAAAAAATCCATAAAACCCCCTATTTTGGCGTTCAGTATCATTCAAGGTCATCGAATTCGGCGCCAATCGAGAGCCAGTGTACAACTTCCTATTAGTGATTAATAGTATAACCTAGGCCCTATCTTACACCGTTACTGAGATACAGCGACTTATTGGCCAAAAATCACAAATTTTGCCCACCCCCCTCTCATTTAGCGCCTTCGTTCGGGGTGACCCCCTTCGAATTTATGGAAAAGCTTTTCGGTTCCTGAAACTAGAGTCTTCCAGGCAGCCGACAGTGAAGATTTGGTGATCCTATCTTGCACTGTTTTTGACTGATCCACCCATGTGATGGACAGACGGACGGACGGACAAATGGAGAGAATTGCGATGGCTAAGATGCGCTGAAAGCCGTAGCTGCTTTCGCGCGTAAAAACTTTGGGACACGAGCCACAAAATAAGGCCTTGAACTCACAGTGGGCCACACTGATGCAAAAATCTATTATGATTCATGGTGAAAACAGCAGACAGTTCCAACTTGAATCGAGATATGCACTGCTTTAAACAAGTCCAAAAAGCAAATCAGTAACATAGCAAAGAAATAATTTCACATATTTTACTTTGGTGTTTTCTTCTTTACACTGTGGGGCAGATATGGCCGATGGGTTGCACGAGGTGCACTAGTGCTTTAGAAGCTTTCAACAAGTCTGAGTATAGATGATAGAGCACAAACAGCCACTAGCATAAACACAACACAGACATGTGAAGTAAGTAAGTTCTTGCTTACTTAGAACCAACAGATTTGACAGTGTCACAGTTCGGGTATGCCCTTTCGTAAGCCATCCTTTAGGGTTTTTGCGTGGAACAGTTCTCAATACAGCATCTTGCTGCTGAGCTGTCATTTTACCCAGGCAATATTGAGAACTATTCCGTGCAATGACCCTGAATGACGGCTCTCGAAATGGCGGGCCGAAACCAATGTCACAAACGCACAGGTCCAATCCACTATTCAGGACTTGACGTCAGCTCACAGTGTTTCTACTGCTTGGACGAGACTGGTGTTTGCCAGTCAACAGAAACTGATGACGTCATAACGATGTGCACACAAATGGATGATGTCATCCAGTATGATGACTTACTCTGTCTGCAGCCGTGCCATACTGTTGTCATCAACATAAATAGTCGGAACTTGACGATCTCAGCTCACAATGTTCCTACTGCTCCGAGAGTGGTGTTTGCCGATCAACAGAAACTGCTGACGTCATAACAACATGTGCATGCAAACAGATGATGTCATCCACTATGCTGATTCTATCAGTGGCCATGCCATGCAGCTGCCATCGAAAGAAATTGTTCGCTCATTCTGCCGGCCACCGACGAACGTGATGTTGTACGCAAACTCTCTGATGTATCATAGCATCTCTTCTTGACTAATTATGTCCTGCTGGAGCATACAGCATCAAAAACTGTGAACCGTGGAGCAAGCTGCTGCTGCTGCTGATGTTGGTGTTGTGTTGTCATGACGACCGATGTAATCAATCAATCGAGTCATCATTCAGCGAGGTGTTGACTGTCGCTGTGATCTCTGCTGCTCCAACAACTTTTCCAATGGCGACATTCCACTTGACCACAGCGACTGTGTTTCAAACACACAAACATATATCACTGTACTGATATATTCCAACAGCTGCTACTCTAAAAGTCACTATTCTAATAAACGTTACAATACAGTACGCCATCGCCTGCAGTTGTGGAAAAAGCATTTGATGGTTTGGGTCCGATATAGCCAAAGATGCAATTTATCATTATTTTCCTAACCATATTGCTAACCCTCACCCTCAGGCAGTGTCGGAATGGAAACTGTCGGAATAGGAATTGCCCCCACACACCCCATGTCATACCTATATCTATTAATCTGGCAGCTGGGGAGGATCTCAGTTAGGCCCACGTCAGACATGCGACAAAGTTGCGCAATTTTGTTGCGCCACTTTGTTGAGCGACAAAATTGCCTGTATGACATGGCAAGTTGCGCAACTTTTGATGCGCTGCATGATAAATTTGCCGAATAGAAACCATCTGTATTCCTTGGCGATTTATCGTCGAATCTCTGAGCTGTGATTGGCCAGTTTGTTGTTTACATGTTATTCTCACGTTGCTTATCGTCTGACTTGTAAGTAATGGCAAGTCAGTTATGACGTTAGTACTAATTCTAGTATTAAAAGTCACCAAAATAAACATTTGTTGTATGATACATTTGTTTAATTGCATCGTGCACTCGGAGCTGTAATTACATTCGAGCAAAGGGTTTGAGGCTGTAGCAGACGACAAGCTTGCCTATGTCTATTTTTTGCTGCAGGCTGAGCGAGCTTATGTCAGGAAATTCCGGAGTTAAACTTCCCGGACGTTGTCTGTAATGCTGGAAGCCATGTTTGTTTGGTGACTGTTTGGCGATAGAAATTCGACAGTTGCCCAGGCAAATTCGTCGATAAAATTGAGCGATAAAGTTGGGCGATGTTATCACGTGTCTGACGTGGACCTTAGTGACATCAGTAAAGGCTCGTCTTCAGCAACTGTCTAAAACTGTCAAAACCATGTGCCAGGTCTTGGAATTTGTTGGGTAATGAGTTCCAGACTGTCGGTCCTCAGAGCAGCAATTGAAAAAACTTGATGGCCATAAGTGCTGAGTCGACAGTGACTGAGGTATGATAATAACGACAATAACGTAGATGACAATATTCCAGAATTAAGAGCTAAGGTCACCCACTGCTCTTAACTAACTACTCCATATCTAGCCATTTATAGGCTGCTTTCTCATTCTTTAAATAGTTAACTAGTTTGTTAGCTAACCACAGTTTAATTCATCGCTCAACAATGACACTATTATTGGACAATGCCATTCGCGTGGTTACACGATGACAAGTGACTCAGTGCAGGCACAGGCATCATGAATATTAATGAGCTAGGTTTGGCTAAGAGCCAAAAACAAGCTCTAAGTTGTCAAATAAACCTCTCAGTTGAAACAGCGGTGCTGACCTGCATGTTAGCCGTAAGTCTGCCAACATCCAGCGGGTTGTCCTGACCACGACTGACAGCCACCGAGCTCTCCTGCTGCTGTGTCACTGCCACTGCTGGATTCCACTGTGCTGATGTGGGTGGTCCAGCAGACTGCATACTGGGTGGTCCAATAGCCAGGCCACCCGGCGGTCCTGAATGACTCAAGCCTCCCGGACCTGACAGCTCATCTGCAATGCTGTTGTAGCCGGCCAAGCCGAACGGTGAAGCTCTTTGATCTAAGGACACAGAACAACGGCAACAAATAACATTTGACAATGACAAAATTTAATAATCTCTGTTAAACTTAATGTAAACACAACGAGCGGCAGTGGCAACATAGCCAGGGGAGCGGGAAAATTGCACCCAGCCAAATTTTAGCCCGTTGAGCAAATTTTTCTTCTTGTCGGAAATTTTCTTTGAAAAATACACAATTTAGGCAGAAAATCCTCCATTTTGGGGAAAATTTAACCGCAAAATCTAAATTCTGAGCATTCACAATCCTCTCCATTGAAATTTGCAGGTATCTGTGGTATCTACATCGTAACCCAAGATACTGATGACAAGCAGAATGATGTACAATGATAAAAGAGACAGCATTACCCAAAGTACTCACAACCGTAGATAGATGTGAATGCACAGAACACATCAGCATCACTTCTGCAACATTTTCCAGACTTTTTGTTGACTTTATGCCGAGTCCGTTCCGATTAATTTTCTCTGTGAATAGATTGGTTAATGGTTACACATTCGTGACATTCCTCTGTGACTGCGAGTATATACTACGCATCACTGTCATTTTTTTACAGTCACTCAAAATCTGCATACACATAAGTTTCACATCTTTTTAATGGCAAGAACTGATTAATCTCCAATGACTATGCTAAGCTATCATCAGCACAACTACAGTCTCCAGCTGCAACCATCTTACAGCAAAGTCAACAACCCACAGAGAAAATTTCAAGCGAGGCAACTTTTTGCTTTTAAATCAAGCATGAAGTGTAGAAACAACAATATAATCTAACCAAGAGAAAGACTTAGAAAGATTTTCTACAAAGCACTAATGAAGCACGATAGGAAACTGACTTGGTGAGTCAATGGTCTGGGATGCTAGGCCAACAGGCCAAGGCGACTCGCTGAATAGAGAGTAAGTATTCACAGTCATCGATGGACTGGCTTCCTGCCTTTCACACTCCGAGCTTGTGAACAACGAACTGTTTACACATAAACATAAAACAACAGTAAAACAAGTGAAAAACTTATTAAATATAAACAAACTCTAACACAGCCATCGTAACAGAAATACAATGATGTTGATGTGAGATGATGAAATAGTCTGTTAATCAAAATCAACATTTCAACTAGAAGGCACTCGTAAGAGTGCATATCTCCGCCAAGTGCAGTGACTTAAACATTACGACGACTGCTGCTGCAGCTGTAGCTGCAGCAGCAGCAGCCGCCGCCGCCGCCGCCGCCCACCACCACCACTACTACACCTACAACTACTTACTTATTTAGCACTTAAATCCTCCAGTCTAAGATCCTACAACTACTACTACGCCTATAACTACAGCTAATAAGGTGTGCAGACGTCAGGACATCTTGCTGGTCCTGATGTCTGCTTGTGTATGACTTGTGGAGATGATGATGACTCATCATGTACACACACACAGAACGATGGACAGAACGACCAATTTCTTAATCTCCTCCAATGTTCACTACGTTCACCCTGGCAGAGACAACTAAGCAAAAAAAAATGGCTGACATTAAGTTGAGTGAAACCACATATGACACATATTCCTCACCACTCAGGCAATGACATGCATAGAGTAACATGACAACACGGACAAGCACTCACAGTCACAGAATGCAATATTCAGTCATAGCTGTAGCCAGTTCACCTTTAAACCACTGAAAGGCTTGCTTAATACAAACAATATCAAACCAGATCGTGCAATACAACTGCGATAATACACTGTGTTCACTCACATTTTCTTTTATATCTCCAAGGAATAAGTCCGGATTCTAACAAAAAACTTTCAGGGAATGTTCAGGAGGAAACAAGCATTCGACCCGTGAACAAATTAGATATTCTTTGATACCAGTGAGGTCATGCTGACATCATATTTCCGCATTTGTATACTATGGGTTTTACCACTGAAGACAGATATTGGTGAAATGTTAAAACAGACCAACTCATCATTGTGCTAACTGAACCCCCAAAATATGCTAATTCCTTACACAATTTTCCATTCTGAACTGTTTTTGTGACACTTTTTTGGCTGAGTGTGAGATCCTCAACTTTGCTGATGTTGGCAAGCATATACGTGCATTGCGTCACTGCATGGATCACCCCTCGGCCACTATCAGTCGAAGGGCTTGATACTGCTGGTCATGTCAATTTTTTTATTTAAACATTTTATTCCATCAATATTTAATTGTCTGTGTATTCTCCGGAAACATCTTGCACAAACTTGCTGCTCCATAACCCTTGCTGACTCGCAAACATTTTATCAAAGGTATGTTTTCAACGGGAAAATCATAGTTTACAAACACGAAAATATGACGTTAGCATGACGTCACTGGTAGCAAAGAATATTTAACTTTTATACCGGTGGAATACTAGTTTCCTCCAAAACATTTTGTGAAATTCTTTGTGTAAATCTGAACACTAAATCTGAACATTTTCCACGGAGATATAAAACAAAACGTGAGTGAGTGTTTTTTATGAACACAGTGTATATCTGTGATAAAAAACAGAGATAAATTTCAAGTAATGACTATATTTAAAATCAATTACTCCACCCAATAATAATAATCCTGACATTCTGGTGAACAGAGAAGTAAGTTATAAATGACGACAACAGACCTGGACGATGAGTTTCCAGACTTGGACATACGCTGCAATCAGAAATATGCACATGCGTTTAATACTTAGTGAGACTTATTGGACACTGTGGTAAAACATATCCCTATGAAGCACTTAAATGTGGCACATATTATCAAGGCACAGCTTATCCCAGATTCCAGGATACAGTTCTAGTCACCTGCAATGTAAATGAGTGAGTGAGCAGCAGCTGTAGTATGCCGTATGTCAAAACAGACTTGAATCATAGGTGTGGAAAGTAACAGTTAGTCGCTGTCCTTTCAGCTAAAGAACTGGTGCTCTGCTACAATGATTTGGTCTGAAGTCTGTTCACAGCATGAATAAAAGCCAACTACTTAGACTAAAAAAAAGTAACATCTCCGGGAGTGGTTAGTTTAAGATGATATGAAAATAAACTTAACGTGAAAACACTCCATAGGGAATCAAGCAATTAGGCCTACATGCTCTAGTTGTGGCCAGTACTCACTTCCTGAGGCTGTTGGACTATTTGGCAGGATCATTCACGTGGTACAAGAAACAACTAAATAATAAAGAACCCAGTCCCCTAACTGGGAAGATTTCGGTTTGACACGCATAAACAATATTCTTCGAAGTTGTGACTGAACAAACATTGAGTAAGCAACTAAATGACAGCACAGTTACTTGTTATACATGTAGTAATAGTAAATGACGACGTTCATGGTGCTGTCACTGTGAAACAGCCACCAAGCCAACTGACTTAAGCCACAGATCCACCTAAAAACATCTGTAGTAATACATCATCCACCATTATCATTCGTACTTACTACAGCCCAAATTCCATTATGCTGACTTTAACCGAAACTTCCCTGCGGAAAAAGTTGCGGACAGAAATCACGAAGTCGAGGACACAAACCATCTCAAAATGTCAAGATGATTGCGACAAAGTCTGCGACATAGTCCGTGGACTTTGCTGCAGACACAAATCGCGAAAGTCCGCAATGCAAATCATGAAAATTGGCGACATGATTTGTGTCGCAGACTTTCATGATTGTCTTTGTCGCAAAGTTGGTGTAATGGAATTTGGGCTTACTCAGCCAAAATCTGATATTCATTCTAGCATCCCATGGAAACTGTCGGAAAGAGGCAGCACCAGACAATAAAATATAACAAATGACACAACGTTAGTTGAAAAATAAGTGTTATCTGAATCCTCCCAATGCACAGTTATTCTGTCTAAAATAACATTTTCCAATGGAACAGAACTGTCAGAGCATTTACCTGGTATGCAGTGGTAGCTGTAGTCCTGTCATCTAGTAGACTGGGCGGCTGATAGAGAGGCTGGCGAGGTATCGGTGATGCAGCTGGCGGCATGCTGTCAAAATGCATGCGTGATGAGGTGGCATAATGATGTCCTACGGCAGCAGTACCAGCATCCAAGCAGCCAAACCTCACACCGGCCGGCAGTGAGCGAGACAGCTGCAGACCTTCGACGGGAGATGGACGGAATGGCGACCCAGTGGCGACAGTATGATGAACTGACTCCATCATGTCGGACATGGACGGCGATGGCAGAGTCACCGCCGCACAGCCATACCTGGCTCCCGGCAACTGGGTTGGTGGGGAATTCCCACGGTCTAGGAGATCCGTGATCGGTGAGCCGCTGGACAGGCTGTTGGAACCAACGGCTGAACTCTGTAGTGGGAGCGAGGTGGAAAAATCACCGACTGACGACTCATTCAGCGGCAGCTGGAAATGAGAGAGTGGTCCAAACGTCGGTCGATGATGAACATCTGCCAGTGGAGTCTGCCACGACTGTGAAGATGACCTGCCAGACGATGACTGCATCAGACTATCAAACCCTCCAGTATCAGGCTGAGACATGAATCCTGATGCTGGGGAGGAACAGCTCAACGACTGACTACCAGCATAGAAGTTTGGATTGTTAGCGGCAGCAGACACGGGAGGTGGCATCATGCGAAACAAACTAGAAAAGTTATCAAACGGTGACTGGTGGACGGAATCGATGTTCGTCTGATATGAATTAGCAGCTGGTGGCCCCGGACCAACTCGATCGTTCAGCACCTCGCGAGAAAACTGCGGAAGACTGAATGGACTTTGGCTGTACACATTTCCCACCGGAGCCGCCACCGTTGCTGTTGGCAAGCGATAGCCAACACTAGTCGGTGGCGGGAAGCTAGATGCTGCTGGCAACTGATTGGCTATTGCAGCAAACGGAAATGGATGGCGGACACGTGGATGGTAGACTGGACCAGCTTGTGACTGGGTTGGCGGTTCCAAGGCAGCAGCAGCTGCAACGCTGTACTTAGGACCAATCGAGTCCGGGCTGACCATATTAACCATGACGCTTGCATCTGACTTTTCCGGATGACTGGAACGGTCCTGTAAATTAACACAGCGTCCAATCCTCACTTTAATACAAATGCTCAACACCAAATGACCTCACAATTGTGTGTGATCGATGGTCAAACTGTGACACATTCAGGATTACAAATGCAGAGGCGTTATCTATGAGAAACGGGTGAGTAACGTGTGTCTGATGAAGCCAATCAAAGCCACTGCTAATGTAGCTGGGATACCACATTTCAGTATGTGGCACAATTATGCTGAGAATCTAATGTATAATGCCAGCATCTCCCACAGCTTTGTCCTTCTACCAATTATAATCAGTATGACACACAAGTAACTACAAGGCTATCACAAGAGTGCATATGTCCACCGAGTGAAGTGATTTAATCATTATAACAACAACAACAACTACTACTACTACTACATTGTGACCATGTGTCTACCTGGCACCGTTATGCAGATATGGCGCCTCAAAGACAATGGAGTCACGACCTTGACCCTTTCGGGTCACGTGACGTCATCGGTCACATGACCATTCGACTCGTGGTGGTCGACTTCCTATGGGTGGTCCATTGTGACCATGCATCTATCTGGCACCATTATGGAGATATGGCGCCTCAGACATGTACACAGATGGACACACGGACAGAACGACCAATCTCATAGTCTCCTCCAACGTTCACTTCGTTCCACTGGCGGAGATAATAACTGCTGCACTACACTACTCAAACCAGTACCTTTACCTAAGCTGTGTCGCACTGAGCCAGTGTAACAAAAAACTATATCATATTAACCGATTTTTCACGAGGAAATCAAATTATGCTTAGTTCCAGATACATTTCTGATGTATGTAAACAAAAGAGAACGATATTATTGTAAATAATAATTTTTAATGCAGTAACGATATACTAGTATCATAATAGGCTATTTAGCAATGGAAACAAGGCTTTGATTAAAAACGTATACAAATTTAAAAAATACAGTTTTCAGAGGATACTGGTGACATTTTTAAAGACAAATTGCAAAAGGGAAAGACTGGCATGTTAATAAAAACGATTTAGAAAAAAAGAAGCACAACCAAAGGCATAAGACCAGCAGACTGAAGCATGCACGTACTGAAGAAAACGTGACCACTGCGGATGAAATGGTAGGCCCACTAAGGCAGGAAGGCCAGAAACAAACAAGTGTTCAACACTCCAGATATCGAAAGTGATGGATCTAGCACAACGTAGCATTGTACAGATCATTCACTGTGGTTTTTGTCAGAAGTGTCTTTCGTTTACCAACATGCTTGCTGCCTATTATTGGTTTTTGTACATTTGTATTTCACAAGGTAGCGTAGCAACGCAGTTCAAATGTGGTGGGATATTCAATAATCAATGTGCCAGTGAAAAAAAATTGAAAATCCATTAACATGTGCGAAGATATGGACAATAAAAAAGTGGGACGCTTTTTTGCGACACAGTGTATATACTATTTAATCCAACAAGACTTGAAAAATGCACATTTCCAGCAAAAGCCATATTACAAACAAAATACACATTCTTTTACAGTAACTTCCAAAGAAAAAACTCACTTTTCTCTTAAATGCACATCTGCAAATTGTAACTCTAAAAAAGCTCAACAATTATACATATTAAATTCAAGATACAACCTTTATTAACAATGTTGTTAATGGGGACAGGAGAAATGTAAGCTACAACAGTTACAGTTACAGGTTACACTCTTCACCAACGTTCTCAGAGGAATCATGCAGTGTAGTGTAGAGAGAAGCAGAAAGTGCAAAAAAGAACCTGAGAGTTTTTCTTGCTAAATTTGTTGGGTGACGTAGTTTTACTGGTCTTGCTGGAATCGTTGTCCTTACGCTGCTTAGCACTCACGGTTGTCTCATCATTGCCTTTCTGCAGGATTGCCTGTACACAATGAAAGTTATTTAAAATTGAAGAGCCATTTATAGGAAACCCATCGCATAGCTACAGAGCGTCACCTGCCATATGGGATCACACACCTGATACAGATGAACACAGCCCTCACAGCCCCAGCCAGACAGGTCGGTAATTGATTCACTACCCCAGAGGGATGAAAGGCTGAGTTGACCTTGGTGTTGGTTATAAACGGAGATAGTGAGTGACTAGGGTTTAACGTCCCACCCGACACAGTATAGGTCATTTTGGGGACGGCCTTTTCAGGCAGAATGCACACAAACACAATAATGGAACGGTAAGTTTAAACTTTACAGAAACACAAAACACAAAAAGAACAAGCTAAACCTAAAATTGTAAGAACTCCATTATAAGTGTGCATATGTAATTAACATAATGGTAGTTCTAATAATCTTCCCTGTTATCCTCCAGACAGTCGTCAATGTGATACTGTCTATTGGAAGACAGGGGGCATTCCTACGTCCTGTCCACAGATAAGTCATCCATACAAGTAGTATCAACTTGATAGCAAAACCAATCGGGAATGGCAATAAATCCCGGAAAATGATCAATATTCTACAGTATTCACAAATAGAATTAAGATCATCCCCAAAAGCTAATCAACTTGTCCCCAGCACATAAATGTTCTAACAGGAAATTGTCAAAATCTGCTCACAGACACACAGACTGCTAAAAAACCTAACCTTGGAGTCCTTCAATTCATACACATGGTGCCGTTATACACCATGTCTCAATAAAAAACGTGCCACTTTTGTTTTTTGAATAACTCTGTGAAACATTGGCCAATTTTAGTAATTTTTGGCACGTAACATCAAGAAAGAACTTGACATAAATGATTATAGTTTAGCCCATCACACTTTAATACTGCTGCCACACTAACTTGTGAAACTCAAAAGTCGTAGTTTGGCCATTTACAACAATGAATTCATACTAAGCAGCCCATGCGTCGGCTCAGAAATGATTAATTAAATAGTGACAAACACCGAGTAACAGTTATTATCTCTCAGAAAGTCTTGCATGTTACATCACATCATTTTCATTACTGCACGTGCTTAAAATGTCCTCCTCCAGCACAAATGCAACCGGTGGACTTCGACGCAACTAGCCAACAGTACGTTCAATAACAGACAACCCAGAGCGGCTCACTCACTGTTGATACATCATTTCAGTTCGTACAATCTGAAAATAAGTGCGATCAGTGTTGAATATGCAACAAATTTTCATTGAATTTGACATCTCAGTGATTTTCTGAGCCGTGCATGCGCTCCCCAGTATGAATTCGTTGTTGTCAACGACCAAACTACAAATTCTGTATATCACAAAATAGTGTAGCAACAATTATAAAGTGAGGTGGGCTGAACTATAGCCACTTAAGTCAAGTTTCTTCATAATGTTGTGTGCCAAAAATTATTAAAATCGGAAAATGTTTCACAAAGTTATTTAAATAACAAAAGTGGCATGTTTTTTTATTGAGACACGTTGTATGAACAAAAAAGTTATAATTGACTTGACTGGCTTAATACCTACAACAGCAGAATTAACAAACACTTCTTGTCAGCGAAGCAACAGCTAAAATTTGGACTCAGTTCCTCCGAAATCAAGCAGAATGGATAAGCGACTGAGTTCTTACTGCAACAAAATTACACACATTTTACAAAACAAGGACAGCGAATGAGTTAGTTCGTATAGCAAAAAAAGAAGAAAAACCTGAATGGCAACATTCTGTCGCTGTGTTTTTGACTCACGAACACTGTCTCCATCCGCCACTAATAATACACACATACATACACAGTGTGCCAAAAAATGACCCAACTTGTTTTTGTCAGAACGTCGTCAAATTTCCACCAAATTTGATAATTTTTGGCATACAGATAGCCAAAACAATAGAAATATCAATATGTAAGGTACACTCACTGTCCACCTCACCTAGTTTATGTCAATGCACTACCGTGTAAAACACAGATGCTCCAAATTGTTGCATAATGCTCAGTTGTTGTCTCTGTAAAAGTTCTAATGACTTGTCAAGGACACAACAAACCACAATCTGATTCTGTTAGATAAACCTTCATGCAAAATCTTTATATGTAGACTTGTCCGATAGTGGGAACAGGCCTTAATGTTGCTTTCGGACCACGTGCAATCTGGGCGCTGACTGGCCAGAATGTGGTCACGTGACTTTTCTTTAGCTAGAGAGAGAAAATGCGTAGTTAGTTATTGGAAAGTCAGATAGGCATTTTTTTTGTTATTTCCCGGCAGTTTTCTGTATTAAATCGATGCGCAAGTGCTTCCATTCAAAGTACGAGCAATCGCAATAATTCATTCAACAGAACTGTAAATTTTTGTAACAACTTGCTTCCAAATTATCAGAATTTATGACCAAAGTGTACAAAGTGGCTTAGACGTGATGCAGGAGCGTCATTTAGGGGGGGGCAGGGTGAAAGGGTCTATGGACTCCCAAGAATTTACGATTTTAGTGTTTTTACTGTAAATCGTACCTTTGGAACAGTGTTACTGCAGCAAAACAACACGTTATGCACTTAGACCCCAAGAATCACTGGGACCCCCGACGACTTACTGAAATGACGCCACTGACGTGACACCATGGCTGACAGCGAATTAACGATAAACTGACCAAAATGCACATCACTCATTCATGCGTAAAATGTGTTTTAAGCTCATCAATCAGTTATTTTGTCTGCTGTTTTCACTGTAAATTGTTTAATACCACAAAATTATTAAATCCCACAGTGTCCTTTGTGGAATTGATAATGCACAAGTGAGCAATCTGATACTGATAATCACTGCGTAATGTAACAATTTGGAGCATCTGCATTTTACACGGTAGTGCGTTAACATAAATTATGTGAGGTGGACAATGAGTGTGCCTTACATAATTCTATCGTCTTGGCTAACTGTGTGCCAAAAATTATCAAATTTGGCAGAGATTTGACGAAGTTCTGGCAAAAACAAGTTGGGTCATTTTTGGCACAACCTGTATATACACCGTGGGCCATAAAAATGTGCCACTTTACTTCTGTCCATATCTGTGCCAATTATTGACCGATTTTCAAAATTCCTTCACTGGCACACTCTGCAGACAATTTGCAATAATGTGATTATTATACATCCCACCACATGGTAAATGCGTTTCTACACTACCTTGTGAAATATAAATGTAAGCAAAAACTAACGATAATAACAAAAATTTAGGCAAATGAAAAAAAAACGCTTTAGACCAACATTGTGATGAATGATTCGTATGACACTAGACTGTGTTATACCCACACAGTCTAGTGTCCAGTTACTGCAACGTTAACAAAATGTTTGTTTGTTATTATCATTATGTCACAAATTGTCTGCAGAGTGTGACAGTGAAAGAATTCTGAAAATTGGTCAATAACTGGCGAAGATATGGACAAAAGCAAAGTGGCACATTTTTTTGGCCCTCTCTGTACAGGTATACATCACAGCACTACACATATACAGGATAGCATTATGTATGCAGAATGCAGATCGAGCAATTGAACAGTTTTGGAAACAATTCGCCTTGATCACTGCAGTGAAAGATAGCAATGTTCACCCGACATGAACAGCATACAGCATGCATCGCTTCAATCTACTTGTGACACTGCAGCTTTTAAACGAAACTTAAAACCATTACTGTTTCAGCGAGCGCTTTATGTCTGCTCAAGTTTTCAGTTTTATCTTAGCTTGTAGGCACATATTGTACACAATTGGTCATTACTGTAAGTGGTTAATTTCTGATTGACTGACTGACGCAAAAAAACAACAAAACCATCCACAGACGATCATGGGAGTGATAAAAATCTAAAATAAAAATAAACTAAAAAAAGATATAACAAAAACAGAAACTACAAAAAAACTAACACAAAACAGTAAGCAAGGAAAATTGTTAGCAGTCAAGATATCTGCGAAATCAGTCCGAAGAATGCAAGATATCTACGAAGGGTAGGATTTGAAAAAAAAACATTTTTACTGTTGGAAAGAAAGAATAAAAGAGTAAGTCAATAAGTCGTGTATCGTGTAATTGCAGCACATGCATATCAGTTAAACTGCTCTTCAGTGAATCTTTTATTCTTATTGTTGTATCAACAGGTGTCAGTCTCAAACTAGAGCTATCTACTAGTACCTGCATCAGTAGCAGGCAACTGCGTTGTGAACTCCAGCTTTCCCGACGACAATCTTTGCACATTCAGCAGATTCAAACTGAAAAAAATGAACATCTACACAGTTATTTCTTCTGTCAAATCATAATGTAAAACGAGCACAAAATAAACTCCGAGATAAGCCAAAATATGGTGCCACCATCTCGCATGGCTGCTGCCGTTCGAGTAGCCAAGTGTGAGTATTTTAAAGGGGATACCCAGGTTTGATGCCCACATACAGAAAAATTCCTTGAATGCAGGGGGGGGGGCGAAATTTAAACTAGTGAAAAC
>Ga0209671_1003211_pt1 | contig 15564 bp, 8 predicted proteins | sample WorMetHERISLAND2_2_FD_187401 | JGI IMG/M metagenome (GOLD analysis project Ga0209671, IMG submission 187401) | Marine gutless worms symbiont microbial communities from Max Planck institute for Marine Microbiology, Germany - Olavius geniculatus... | ecosystem: Host-associated > Annelida >...
TTCACAGTGACAATGGAATTTTGGCATCTGATCATTAGTTAACTGTGTTGTTTGACTTGTTTCAACGATGTTATTGAACTGGTGTTGTAGCTTGAACATTTTTTTTCACGCTGAAAAATCGGTAAGCGGTCATGTTAAAAAATCTCTAACTTCGTCATTTTTCAATGGAATCAAATTTTATTTGGCATTTAACCGTAGAACAATTTGGTAAATAAATGTATAAATTTTCAGATTAAAGTGCTAAACGGTTGCTGAGAAAACAGCAAAAAACTTTAGGGGGCTACTTTTTTCAGCCGCACCCTGTATAGTGAGTTAGTGACCGGTCTTCATTAAACTGGGAGAACGGAAGGTACCGGACAACTGCAGGCAGCCCCAAATTTGGCTTCCCACGCCTATTCAAACACAGACTTTTCCATCACTCCATATATGCGGAAGTTAGGCGCCGTACCTGAGGTGCGTTGGACTATGACGTCACAATGACGTCAAAGCGAGCGTGCCGGTACGCGATGATAGTAAATAGCGTGGTGTGTGGCGCGAAATGCCAGGGGTTGGTGCAGAGGTATGGATAAGCAGCTCACTGACCGCTAGGCGGCGCCAGCTGATCACGTGAACAACATGCGCCGCACGCCGCCCGCCCGCCCGCGTTAAGCTAAAAAACACCGACCCACTCGACCCTGCGCACGAGTTACGAATGCGCCGGACTTGCAAATCTCCCTCCGCACCACGCTCCACAATTCCACGCTAAACCGCCGCGCAGCACGACACTGTCTGTGCAGCCGGCGGATCACAGAGTGCACTGACGTCAGGCCTTCGCCCAGAGCTCATAGCCTACAAGGCTGATAAATAGCATTTGTGATTTCATTCATTTATTTGTAGGCCTACGCATACAGCTGACGAACCGCAATTATAATTGACAATGAACATGATGACTGCATAAAGTTCTGCTTCAACGCGATTTATAGTTAAAGGTTAAAGGTGGTGATATAGATCTTAATGGAAAGCCCATCTCAGAGTTACGGGGCGTCACCTGCCGTATGGGATCACACAGTATACCTGCCACCCGACACAAGTGAACGCGCCCGCCTTAAAAACCAGCCAGATAGGTTGGTACTCGATTTACCTACCCCGGAGGGATGGAAGATTGAGTTGACCTAGGCGGCTGGTTACATACCGATATGGTTTACCTGCCCGCAGGCAGTCGCCCATCGCAGTACTAGGCCTAACCCGGCCCGGCGTAGAGTAACTTCGTTATCGGATGAAACGCGTTACCGCTACGCTACGCCACCAACCCGTATGTATTTTATGCAGAAGATAATAAACAATTGTTCACAGTTTTTATACGCATAGAAATTAGAGCTGATGACATGATTACTGTAGCATCGTTGCTATTCAAAAATTACTGCTCTATAGGCCTAGAAACAAAATTGCTTATCTCTTATCCTTCCTAGACTTTAGAACCAATATTGTTAGCCTTGGCTATGGCCACGTGCCTTGTCGTCTTGCTAGCATCACTGACAGAGCATGACATCATAACGCATAATGAATTTCTGCTCTCCGCTGTTTGGTTGTCAACGTACCGCGCAATAAAGGTTAATTCTAACGTTATACACTATATAAATTCACGTTTTAATTACTTACTAACTTATTAGTAACTGTTAGCAGTTCGGATTAATTGCTAATACGTGGTCATTTTGCAGCGACGCGGCACTGGTGGCGCAAATCCCCCATCTGCAATCATCGTTCGCTGGCGCGGATCGAGTCCACTCGCTGTGCATCGACTGCTGCGGATCACGTTCCGCGAACGGATCGGTGGGAGGACGGCACACCGCCTGGAATGTGTATAGACCGGGTTTCCCGGTGCCGTACCGGGTCGCTTCAGTCACTGACATTGTAGGCACCAGCTGTAACTATCCCGGCCGATCGATTCGCAAAGACGAATTTTGATTTGAACGACTAAGCAGAAAAATAATCCAAGAAAAAAAAACAATCCATGATTTTCACTGAAGTCTATAATAATATTACCTTCGCCAGAGAACGACCCCGGGTCCTAAACGAATACGGTGCATTCTTGGCGTCTCAAAACACTTCTGGATGTTTTGGTGTACGGTCAGTGCACTATTTTCATATAGCAAACTGCAGCATGACATCCACAGAAGCTAATTTGAAAAAATGCCCTCCGAGCGCCCACGTACAAGACTTTCAGTACACGAAAATCCCTCGTGTCTTCCATAGACCAAGTGCAAGTTTTGCACGATTCGCTTAGCGACTGAATAAACAGATTCAACAACAGTAGTATATAACTTCGTCAAACACGTCTGCAGCTCATAGCTCGAATTCTACGACACGAAAAGCAGAAATACACGAAAGCAGTTTAAACGCAAAAAAACAGAAGGCTATGCGGACAATTAAATCTGCATCGTGCTGACATTACACGCTGTTGTCCCATCCCCGTAGCACCACAACGCAAGAGAGAGCGCAGACCCCCATCGCATTCAGCCAAGAGCTCGTAATGCCTTCTCGACGATCTCTGCCAAATGACGTCATTCTAACGCCAGCAAAATAGCCTATACTGGTGCATGCGCGCGCACGCGTTGCTTCCTTCGTTGTACAAGGGGTGCGAAAACATCCGTTAGACATTGCATAAACAGCACACGTATATAACGATGCATAGCATGAAACAACGTCGAATTTATCCTCTGCTCGCAAGGAATATTTTCATGCGCTTGTGGTTTATTAGGCCTATCTATTATTCATTTCACCATCGTGTTTTTAATCATCTTCAACGTGCAGATTTTCGCAATCGTGCTGCACTCCATCACCCGAGTTTTCAATTGTCGAAAACGTGGATATATAAAACGGCGTTGCCAGTTTTTAGCGCGTGATGCACGCATAGTGCAAAGTGCCAGCCTACTGCCATCGTAAACTAGTCCGTCCGTCTGTCCGTAGGTTGGGTTAGATATAGAAAGTATAACTGCATCAGTGTTGTCGTAGGATCTTCGCAGTTTTCGAACATCGCTATAAAACTGCAATATAGGCCTAAGTTTTCTGCAAGTCTGTATACACATTGTAGCGTTGTTGGACGGTAATAAAAACTGCCGTATTGCGGGGCAGAATTGTACCGGGTATGCTCTGGCGCCCTAAAACGAAGAAAATACCAGTAGTTTAGAGAATGAATGCACCTCGGTCACAGATATACGCTAATAAAGGTACATGTAAAAAAAACTTCTAGACCTAGTCGCAATTAGGCGGACACGAAACTAAGCGAACCGAAGGCGAAAAATCCTCGTGACGGTTGAAAATAAAGCAACTGACGACACACGTATAGCACGCTAATCAATCGAAAATACTTTGCATAAGAATGATTCGTAAATGCTGTGAGTTATACGATCAACTGCAGGGCTTGCTTGCAAAGTTGCAAACACACACTGCAGTATGTTTATTACTGTAGACCTCCTAAACGCCAGCGACTGCGGCCTTGCCGGGCGTGAGCTAGTGATATTGCAACGCTAACGGACACACTGGACCAGCGGTACAGCATGCAGCCATACCACTCCCAGTCAGCTGCATGAGACAGTGACAGCGACACGGTGAACTAAACCTCGCGCCGCTGCTACCGGTTTCTGCAACCAATTGGCATGACTTGCTATTGATTCAGTGTGTATTCAGCAGACGGCGGGACGTGCTGTGAAATCAATGTGCAATTTTGCATTGCTGTTGCTGCAACAATTGCAAGCATAATGCGTTCGCATTTGCAACAACCGCTACTGCAACGAGAGATTCGCAGACGATTGCAGAATTTGTGTGCGACACGTCGGTTTTCCCGGCATAGGCTATACTGTAGCCTAAGTTGCACTCACAACACGACAGTCTTGCACGTTTGACACAGCGCCGAAAGTCAGTGAGAAAGAGAGAGAAAAAGTTTGAGCGACAACCAATATTATTTGAACGAACCTGCGACTTGGTGATGCGGTGTCTGGCCAGTTTGACGACGGCGAAGTTGCCTCGTCCGATCGTCCGTTCAATCTCATAGAAACCCACACGGACAGCAGCGGGTGGGCTTGGAGCACTCGTCGCCGAGGACGAGGACTTGAGAGCCGCCGCGGTCGACATGGGTGACGTCGTGCACAGTCGGTCGACTGACTTGGCGGCAGGGCAAGTCCACGTACGCTAGCTGGTCGTACGTCACTGACTAGCGGCGCCGGACACACACAGTCCATTCACAACAAACCGCCGGCAGCGCCTGCAGCGGCCTCGGTCGACCGCATCGTCTACTACTAGCTGCACACAGTGCACAGTGCCCGCCGTAACACCGTACAGCAGGCGAACCACACTCCACCGGCGCCACTAAACTCATCCCCGGCCCCATCACTACATTTTCATGTCCCGCCCTTTGCTTTCCTCCAATATCGTCCGAAAGAGGCGCCCATGACGTCATTCCAGGGAGCAAACCGGGTCAAAATGGAGGCGTGCGTGCGGCCGGGCGGTGCGTGGCGCCGGGCAATATTTGGCGCACGAGCGGCTGACGCAAATTCCGGCCTAGTTACATGGATAAGTGACCGGGGCTAGATGCGAGCCCAGCTGCAGCAGCAGCAGCAGTCCCTGGTGCAGCTCTATGGCAAGCCAACTGCTCTTAACTGCGCTGCAGCCTCCGCTCAGCAATATCTAGATCGGGATATCTAGTGGTGGCATTTAATGCGTCGCCCGTAGACGAGGAGATTTCAGGCTTCAGCTGCAGAATTACGTCCAACGTGTTACAGTCACGTTTATATGTAACAGCCTGCAATTGATACGTCAGCCGTGGCAATATCGTGCATCGTGGCCCGCCTGGATGCTCCATTTGCACGAAAATTTGACAGAAAAAAAGATGCAAACACTTCGCGATTCGATGGAATAAAATTACACACCGTGAACGATGCTTCTTTTTTAACGCGCGATAGCAGGTATGCCTACTGCAGTCTACTATAGCGCGTTTTAGCCATCGCAGTTCTATTGGTTTGTCGAACTTTGTCCGTCCGTCCGTCCATCCGTCTGTCCGTCCGTTACACGAGTGGATCAGTCAAAAACGGTGCAAGCTAGGATCACCAAATCTTCACTGTTGCTGTCCGGAAGACTCAAGTTTCAGGATCCGTAAAGTCTTTCCACAAATTCAAAAGGGGTCACCCCAAGCGAGGGCGCTAAACGAGAAAGGGTAGGAAACAATTCCCACTTTAGCCAACAAGTCGTGCATCTCATAAACGTTACGGGATATAGGGCCAGGGTTACTATTAATCAGTAATAGGAAGTCGTAAACGCGCTTTCGATTGGCATCGAAAGCAATGACCTTGGATTACCTTGAACGCTAAACAGGGGGTTTTATTGATTTTTTGCGATTTCGGACTGTGACACACGTTTCAAGAGCGAATTACGCCGAAATTACTGGAGACAGACCAGGACAACCTGCATATGCGTAGGAAATTTTCAGGAGTAGGCCTAAACGTAGTTTTCACTAGTTAAACTTTTGGCCCCTGCGTTCTAGGAATCCTCCGTACGGGCGCGTCAAACTTAGGTACCCCTTGAAAATGCGCGCTTTCGGCCGTTTAAACGGTAGCTGATGCGCGAGACCGTTTACGTCCTCTAGCGACTGTAGATGCAGCGCTATAGATACTAGCCTTCATTAATCATTATCATCGTGTCGAATGTCGATTGCTGTGATAGGTGAGCTTATAAGATCACAGTGGACCTATATACATGCACCGCTGTCGCGCGTACGTTCCCTTTGCTTTAGCTAGGTTTTCTTGTTATATATTTGCCTTTCATCATGCGTGTAGGGGCCAAGCTGTCCGCCTAAAGTTAGCCTACACAACCTTGACAAATTGATACCTTAACTCGATCTGAGCCCTGTACTGGCCTTTGAGCTTTCGAAGTGAAAAGTTGGCACTCCGGTTATTCACATAGGCCTACGTTCTCGGTAACGTTCACGCCAATTTTGGATTTTTTTCTATGTCATTTTGTTTTCGAGTTTTTAGCCCGTACGGTGCATGTCCAGCCAGGGGCGTGCACTCCATTGACCAGTGGAGGCAAATGCCTCCTAGAAAAAATTGGGGGGAGTAAAAAATTGAAAACTGGGGGAAATTTTTTTTTCGATGGCAAATTGTATAAAATACCGAAATACGCATAAAACAAAATGCGACAATTCTGCAATGCTCCAATTTTTTTCTGCTCGTTTCGCTAGAAGATTACTTGTTGCACCCATTTTTAAATTTGTGGTACCGCCGTGTTTTTTGCGTTTATTGCTTAAACTGCACTGAATTTGGTCAGTTAATTCTTTGCAAAATAAGTAAAATTGTTCCCACCAGACGTCATATTTAACGCTAAAATGCACCAAATTTGATTTCTACTAAGGCTGGGGGAGCTCACAGTGCTCCCTCAGACCCCCTGGCTGCATTTCAGGGGTCTTACTTCTAAAGAAAAAAGGGGGAAGAGAAGAAAACAGGGGGAAAAGAAGAAAAACAAAAGGGACGGAACGGGGGAAAAGAAAAAAGAGGGAAGGAAACGAGGTCTCCCAATACACGTTTTTGGCTACGCCGCTGAAAAATAGGAGGGGGAGGGCAACAAAAAGGGAGAGAACAAAAAACGTTAATGGGAGAAGAGGAGAGGGGAGAGCGTCAGGGGGAGGTTGCCTCCTGACGCCGAGGGGGGATGGACGCCCCTGTGTCCAGCGGCCGATTCAAGGGAGCGGCCGCGTGCCCACTCGAATCACACAGATGTCACGACTTATGAATCTGGCTACTGAGACTGTTTAATGTGTTCAGAAAAGCAGCCCAAATTGCAAAAAAAACTTTCGCCAATTTCCAGGGCTGAGGGAAAATACACCGCTCACCAAACACCTGGCTGCAGGGTGGATAGGGGCAAAATCCCTCTCTGCTTCAGCCATTCGAGCGGGCCTCATTGACTCCTCCTTCAAAAATTTCTAGATCTGGACCCCCACTGGGCAGGTTAAGCAGACAAACGGACGGAGGGACGGGCAAGATCCGTAGCGTAGGGGCCTATTTCAAGTAAGCTAAAAGTGAAGATACCTTATTAGATACCGGTACTTATTATTTTTATTGCTTAATTTGCAGCAATTAATCAGTATAGGCTATGTTCACCGAAGGCTCTATCTGTTGCAGTTGTACTAGGCCCTATAATGTCCAACGCAGCTGTTATCAGCGTGTAGATAGGCCTAATCGTCTTGAATCGTCATCGTATTCACGAGATGGCACCACCAGTCGCGCACCTGCAGCTGGCGTCATTCGCGAATCGTTTTTGTAGCGCGATCATTAGTGATAGGCTACTGATCGAGAAAGAAGGCAAATTTGACTGACGACTCTACTGTCTCCGTCGTTGATTGTGACATGTATGTGTGTGTGTATATAATCGTGTGTGCAAGCGAACGTTTGAATGACTGGACTCTGCAGGCTGTCATCATCAGAATGATTTCGACATAGTCCAGTGCACTTCATGTAGACCTATGAGAAACTTCACATGCAAATACGATATTTGAGTTGCGTAATTGCGTTGTCTGGCAGTGGACTTACAGACAGGGATGTGCACGAGACCTTCTGAGCCGAGACCGAGACGAGACGTTGCAGCTTCCGAGACGTTAATTGGCCGAGACCTCGAGACTCTCAAGAGTCTCGGGAGCTTCAACGTCTCGCCGAGACGTTTCCCGTGACATATGGTGAAACACATTGACAATAAAAAAATTATACGGATTAATTAACTCGCACCATGGTAAGCGCTTTCTATTTGTGATTATTGTGGGTTTTTGCACTTTATTTTGACAATTATCACTGAATAATTAACGGCTTGCACCATAAAGAATTGCAGCTCTAGTGCTGTAGACATGAGCCGTTATGTTTATCGCAATTTGCAAGCAACTGAAATTAGTAAACCACAGCTGATTATAGCATTATACGTCGTCTACATTTGGCTGATAGTATTCATTCTAACATCATACACTTTATCTTCATTGCGACTAGGTCATTTTATGACGAAAAAAGACTGACATGTCATAATTCTGCTTTATGATAAATAAGTAAATGAAAGAGTAAAAAACCGTAAACGAATGAACAAGCCACGAATGTCATGCTGGTTAGTATCGCTCTAACTGCAGCTACAGTATGCACTGCGCCCGCCTGCACAAAACGTCTCGACGAGACGCAATGGCCCGAGACCCAAGACGAGACCCGAGACGCATCGGTTCGAGACCGAGACGAGACGTTAGTACGTCTCGAGACCGTCTTGAGACCGAGACGTCTCGACCGAGACCACATCCCTGCCTACAGACTACACTGTTGTGTTGCAATTATGTGGAATATTGGGATATTACCTTCATATGGTACAACTTGTTTGATAATCGATATTTTGCCACCAATTCTGCTTTAATTAGAAACTGTTTGTAGGCCTATCCCAAAACTAGGCAAAGTTCTTCTATGTTCAGGTTAGGCTCATTATTATTTGCAAGACAAATGTACGGTTTATAGGTCAAGTTCCGTTTATTTTTTGTTTCTCGTAAATGATGGATATGCATCACACTTCATAGGCTACCGCTTGTGATTTTTTATGTAGGTCTACCTAACCAATATTTAATTAAATAAAAAAATATATTTCTAATAAAAAAACTGGAAATAAAAGTAAAACTAAGCGAATAGGCCTGTGGTACTGTATATAAAATGATCCACAGCATCATTGGCTACGATGTCATTCTTGCGATATTGTTCTTACTTTTTTTACATAACAGTGCGTTCTATCTCATTTTCTCTCATTTCGTTCCGATAACCCTCGACGTCGGCCATGATCGCTAAAAGGGTTTGGATATTTTATGCGTAGTGGAAAACACTTATATCGTCTTTGGAACGACATGTCTATCTGTTAAAGTAACAAAGTTATTACTACTTCTGGTTAGCCAGCCGCCATCTTAAATTTTCGACATAACGTGGCATCGTCCAATATCGTTGAAGATTAGAATGTTTTGTACGTAGTCGTAAACTCCTGTACTATCGCTGGAGCGACATGTGTGTATGTGAAACCGGCGACATTGATACCATTTCCGGTTTTATGGCCGCCATCTTGAATACTGACCTTTCTTTACGTCGGCCATGGTCGCTGGAAGTATATATGTTCTGTTTATAGTGGAGAACACCTATATCGTCTTTGGAACGACATGTCTATCTGTTACAGCAGTGAAGTTATTACTACTTTCGGTTAGCCAGCCGCCATCTTAGATTTTCGACATAAAATGGCGTCGGCCAACATCGTTGGAGATTAAAATGTTTTGTACATAGTCGTAAACGCCGAAGCTATCATTTGAGCGACACGTGTATCTGGAAAGCCAGCGACATCATTACTACTTCCGGTTTTGTGGCCGTCATATTGAATACCGACCTTCCTCAACGCCAGCAGTATCATTACTGAAAAGCTTGACCCCGAAAATATGGGGTAGCCGTTAGAATTGTGTCGCTATGTGCTCTAGAACTCTAGATATGCGTGGGGGGAAATTTCACCCCCCCCGTTGCCGACAAACGTCGCAAAAAACCGTTGCGGGGACAAGGGTTTAAAACAGTTTTAGTTATTTTAGTTTATGTGCTAGATTAAACTGGCAACTTGCCTGTCAGTTTTCCAGTTCAAATCGTCTATCACATGCCATTAAGTCTATCATATCATTTTTTTTGTAATTTTGCATTGTTTTACGTTTCCTATATTTTTGCGTAGGCCTATTATTTTATGCTGCCTTTCGGCGTATAGGCCGAAATCTATAATAAAGATTGACTGATTGATGAGAGAATTATTGTCTCACGGTCACGAGTAGCCTAGGCCTAGAGCATATCTGTATGATCGCGGTAGTTTGAGCTACGGTACATTATTTATCGGTCATTCTGGATGACGCACATCACTGTAGTGACTCGCATTATACTGCGCGTTGTCGCGAGACTGTGTTCGCACTACGTACAGCCGGTCTGTCTGTCTGGTCTGTATTCCCCTGTAATCAGAAGGGCTTTTGTATACGAGACATCAGAGATGCTACCGAATAACAGTTCGGCTCGTCGACACGACGCGTGCTCGGCGAATTTGTTACTACGCATGTTATGGACCTTGCTGTTGGGATTAATCTTCGAACATGCCGCAGCCGATCTCTCATCGGGCAAGTTATACATCAGTTTGTTTAATGTTCATTCGATCGATCGATCGCGCATTGTTCGTTCTTTATTAAGTCAAGTTACAACGCGGACAATGCAGAAAAATGCACGATGGAAACAGTGAAGAAATGGTACAGCGACGATGATAACGATGACGATGATGATTGATGAAAAAAAGACTACTAAATTAATAAGCTTATTACTATTAGGCGGAATCGTTCTAGTGCAAGAAGCGATTTCACATATAGGCCTAGCTACATATTTCTCGGTTTTCTCCGTAGCGTGGTCTGTCTGTCAGTTTGTCGTCTGTCGTCTGTCACATTCGTGCACCCTGCTTAAACCGTTTGACGGAATTAAATGCCATTTGATACGTGCAAATGGGGCCCCTGATCCCCAAGATCGAACCCCGCAGCTCAAACGTATAATTGCAGGTCGCTGCTGCCACCAGGGGAATAAAAACGATGAGTTGCATGGACTGGCGACAGTGATTTCGCCTCTTACCAAATTACTTTGAACTTGTTTTCATCATCATCATCATCATCATCATCATCGTTGTTGCCGATGTCGTCGTATTATGTTGTATAGGTCTACTTCTATTGCAACTTGGCTTAATGAAAATTGTTGCCAAATTAGTTGATATTGCAGTCTGTATTAAAATAAGTTGAAAACTACGACGTGCATTTAAGCTAAGTGCGCTAGGCAAATGCCGGTTTTGAACTGTAATTTACTAGAATGATCGGTTGTAGTTGGATTGTGTCTGACTACGTGTGTCACGCGAATGGAGTGCAAACCAACCCAAATCGCTGCTAACAACTGCAGTTTGCTCGGTTGATTACACGCTATTGTGATTTATAAATCATTCTCCATTTGCCCTGCAATATCCTGAGGGTCCCTCTTTGTGTATGTCTGCTTATCTCAGTACGACATGCTGCATGTTTGTGTCCGCATCAGCGAACACAAAGAATTGTGGCCCGATGCCAGATACGATATGCAACCTTTCTTTTTTCAAGTTTTACGTGAAGTTTTTTTGGAGATTAGTCTCCTTTAATTTGTGTTTTAAAGCCTATTGCGTCGCAGGCACCTTCGTATAAGGGATTGACATTTTCTACTGCACCTTTTCGTGTCTCCGTTACGTTGATTTCTTGACTTTGACATTTAACTTTCCATTGTATCGTAGGCCTATAATGTGATGTAATCTAACGGCATTTTCATGTAATTGAAACAATGAAATTTATCTTCTTACTTAAAATCAACTCATTGTAAAATTTAAAAATTGCTACAAAAACGAACTACAACTTTAAGCTGTTACAAACGCACGTGACACGTTCAGGTTTAGGAAGCCAAGACGAAGTCCGTCTTCTGGAACACTTGTTTGAGCGTCAAGGATACAATCCACTTGTTCGACCGGTCGCCAACTTGTCGGATACTGTGAATGTTCAGCTTGGAATGGCGCTCATCCAACTTATCGACGTGGTACGCGCTTTTTAGAATATATCTTGACGTAAACGTACACCGAGTTTACGGCCGCATCTATGTCCGCCTAATACGGTACCAACATACCACAACTCATATTAATGTCATCAGCTGACATTTCTAACATTACACCATGAGTTTAACTTTGAGTGTTTAACTTCGGCTTTCGTTTTATTTTGCAAGAGAGCATTAAAATTATATATGATATCCTCAGTTTTCCATTTAAAAAAATTTATTTTAAATGTGTTAATAGTGCTAAGTGAGTTACGTTACTCTATGATGTCAGCTTTGTTTTGTTAAACGTTTTATCAGCGTAAAACACATAATAATAGTCGTCGTTTATTTCTTCTGGCTATAAATGTCTTGGCTTTAACCAGGATTGGTGAGACGTATACCGTTGGTCTAGGTAGTATTTTCGTGTAACTATTTAATACATAGTTTTTCATGATATTGCCTATAATAGGTCTGTAATGTGGTGTTCTAGACAACAGGAACCGGAGATATGCAGCAATGTGTCGTCAATCGTTAGCGATATTTGCATGGTGACTTAACGGTACAGACTTTTGCGCGGTTTACTTAACTGACCTCATCCAGTCGGACTCACCGGGTCATGATCATGGACCCATCTTAACAGACCCGACCCATGATAGTTACGGTTAAAAATATATTGTTGCTTGAGCCAGCGGGCGTTAGGTCTTTATGCAGATTTAACTAAGACGTGACCCGCAACACAAGCGTAAAAGTGCTGCATCTTGGTCAAACTGCCGGAACACGAAAACGGAAGCGCAGCATAATTGAGTGACACTGTTAGCGTTGCATGCTAGTCTGACGCAATCTGATTCATTTGATTCAACTTGACCCTATCCGTCCCGACCCGTGTCCAACTCCGTTTTACCGTGTACAGCGGTTTGTTGGGTGTTTACACGGTCGAACAAACATCGAGCAGCTAGCTCGAAGTTCTATGGTAATTAGCATGCTAATTACGAGGGCGGGCGGGTTGTAATTGGAAAGCCTGTATAGCACGTGATTAGCTGTGGGCTAAGAGCCTAAACCTAGGCCTACATTTGAGTCAGGGGCGAGGTTCCAGTAAGCCTGAGCCAGCTCGATGTTTGCTCGATCCACCCTATTAGTGGTGCTATCAGTGGTGAGTAGCCCAGATACTACGTGATCAACTTTCAGAAGTCTTTCATTGGCATTTGACTAAAAAGCCTCAGATTTGCTGGCATTAATACTTTGTATAGTACGATAGTGTAACGGCGCATTTGTGGTGCATGATGCGGCGGGATCTCACAGTGATAAGAGCGGGTGGTCCGTGAGAATGAAATGTCTCGTTTTGTTAGTGACGTTGAGTCTGTGGATGAACGTCACGAGTTTGTGCATGCGACCTCATCAGTTGTACACGCCACCCTAGCACTGCTTCAGTTAGGCACCGCGCCTTCTAGTTTTCCAAAAATTTGCACGACGCTTTTTGGCTTTTTATTTTCTATTAATTTTGCTCAAAGTATATACGCGTAGTAATAAAACCGCGACACAGATCAAAAAGGCTACAGCGCAATAATTAAAAAAAACAATATTACTATAATAAAATACAGAAGCGCACGAAACTATGGTTATGACACTCTGAGATAGCGAAAATTCTTTGCATAGAATGCAGATCGTCTTTCATATTTCAGTCAATAAATAAACTGGCAGACTACCGAGTCGATGAGTACAGCAAATCGCGTGGAAGACAATCAAAACTTCGCCGATTTTGCTGAAATGACGAACGCTGTAGATTCTGCGGCCGAGATTATTCAAACAGTCAAATCCCTGGAAATTCAAAGGTCTGCATGCGCTGTCCGCCGAGAAGTCGAAAATATACGGCCTGCTTTGATGTCGCCATAATTCAAAGACTTCCTGTCTCGTGGCAGTCACTCAGTGACAGTACGGTTACTAGCCTTTGCATATAGCCCAGATACCCAACTGTTTGACGAATAGAAACGTTCCAAACTACGGCGGCTTCCCGCCTTGCTATGGAATAAGGGTCAGCCCACCTTCTGCTCTTTTGCCGATCTGCAAGCCTATAGACTTAGCAAACCTATAGCGGCATATATTCCAGCAGCGATTAAAACACTCGCATCAGCGTCGCCTAAGTTGCTATTGATCACTAATAAGAAGTCGCATATTGGTTTGCAAATTATCGACCTCAGATGACCTTAAAGGCCAGTGCGCGAGAAAGGCCTAGGTTACTATTAATCACTAATAGGAAGTGGCGTACGCCATTTCAGATGAAATAAAAGTCATCGACGTTGGATAACCTTGAAGGTCAGTGACAACCAGTACGGTCGGTTCCACCCTAGCAACAGCTGAGCTTTTTGTTGTGAATTATGACAATCTTAAACGTATATACTGAAATCAAATGATGAAACTAGAAATGATGAACACTGCAGCCTATAGACTTGGCAAATTACACAGATTACTCTGACATTTACACAGATTGAGTTCTTTAAAATGACATGCGTCATTAAAATCATCATCATTATTATCATTATAGTCATTATTTACTTGCTTGAAATAAGTATAAGCAGTATAAAAATAACGCACCATGTTCCCAAGACTTCTTTCTGTAGTGACGGACGCACGTTCTGTTGTTTAAACTTGCCCATCACTAGAAGGTCATGATTGAGAGGTGGGTTTGAGGCAGTCAAGCGTGGTAGGCCCGTGCTACTGCTCTTCGTCCTTTGACTGATTGAAGCTGAACATTTGATGACCAGAAATGTCAGTCGGTCGCTCGCGTCAGCCACAGACCCTGAAGTGGGGACATCATTGACGTCCAAACTATTGAGGCTTTTTCTATTTAATTGCGCTGACAATAAGTGTACTACAATAAGAGTACTTATTAACTTGCTTTCCTGTTACGACATGGCGACTAGTGATTTTGTTTTATTTTTGGACCGACCGTTAAGATGTAAGCTTAAAGGTCCGGCCCTTTGCTACGGTTGTCGTCCGTCTGTTTGTCGTCCGTCTGTTTTTCGCGGATGTACTGTGGCCAAACGGTGCAAAATAGGGCCTAGGTTGCTATTGATAACTAATAGGAAGTCGCATACTAACTTTCAAATGACATACACATCGATGACCTTGGATGATCTTAAAGCGTCATAATGCACTATGGTAACGGAAAACTGGCCATATCTCGGAAACTGTGAGAGATAGGGTTTAGGTTACGTCGATCCGAATTGCGTAAAATTTAACGTTTCTATTTAAATAACGAATAAAAACATTTTAGTAACTACAAATGAGCTCCGATTGTCTAACCAAAAATTAGATGGACAAAATTTACACTATGGTTGATTAGTTTGTCGATCCGAATGCTAAGAGAGTGGTTGATTCCCTGCTGCGTCGTGGCGTTGCGGCTGTAAGACTTGCTTAGATGACAACCTCGGGACGGTTTATGGTTGACAACGTCACAAGCCAACTGAGAGGCCCCTAGTCATTAATATTTCTGTTTGATCTGACCCGTCACCTAGCTTACTACCGACATGATCTCGGCGTGTGTTATACTTTGAACGTTCATCAAGCTTGACGGCTTTCGAATTAATCTGTAATACGTGCCCAATTGTTTAATGTCAAGTCACTGAGTTAAAAATGTATCGGTATCGGATTTATTTATAAGTCCACCAAACATCTGTCGCTTTAGTAAAACGTTGCAACTCAACACTGGTATAAAATTGATCTATCATCAAAAGTCTAGATTGATCAATTCATCAAAATGCGTGACAAGAAATTTCAGACCTACGTGGACACGAAAATGACCAAATGTTTAAAATAAATTGATCGCAGGACCGGTCTCTTGGCAGCCTCTTCCATCGTTCGCAAACGAAGACTCGGACTGTTCGGTCATGTTGCCAGACTCACAGAGGACGTCCCAGCAAACCAGATCCTTCGGACTTGCTGC
>Ga0209671_1003213_pt1 | contig 15561 bp, 13 predicted proteins | sample WorMetHERISLAND2_2_FD_187401 | JGI IMG/M metagenome (GOLD analysis project Ga0209671, IMG submission 187401) | Marine gutless worms symbiont microbial communities from Max Planck institute for Marine Microbiology, Germany - Olavius geniculatus... | ecosystem: Host-associated > Annelida >...
GTCTAGGGGATTAGTTTTTTTACTGGACACAGTACAGTGTGGCTCAGTAGTCTAACGGTAACTTGCCAGACTTGTAATCCTGAGGTCACTCAGGGGCGCAGGTTCGACTCCGCACCAGGACACTGCCGGGTAACGACCTTAGGCAAGTTGTTCATACACATGTGCCTCTGTCACCAAGCAGTATAATTTGGTCAAAGGGCGGTGATGCCCCGAGACTGGGAAGGTAACCGTAGGTCTGGCGTCACACTGGCCATGCGTCACGGACTCAAGTGGTTTACCCACCTACGGGCTCAACGGCCGCAAGCGGGAGATGAGCACCCCGCCTACGCCGCAGCTGGGGCATGGCTCCCTTTACCTTTTACCTTTACACAGTATAGACTATAGATGTTTTGTGCTTTTGTTCATTCAGGTTACTAGGAGAGAAGGAAACCAGTTGGAGGAAGTGAAATTAGATGGAATCGACATGCGCCGAGAGAAGTCGGAGAGAGCTAAACAGCGTGAGCAGAAAGCGGATAGATGGCGCCTGCAGCAGGTGAACGATGGTGCTCGCGCGTCACACTTGAGGTCACACAACATTGCACCAGTACCTCGTGTTTATGGCAGTCCATTGCTCGACCAGGTTGAAACTCATCGAATAGACTCATAGTTCGATCCAGTAACTAGCTGTGCCAATATATCACGCTATCGTCCACCTAGAGCCAACTCTAATCTTGTCTATGACTTTCCACCTTTTAAGCTGAAAATTGGTATACCAGTTACACCCTGATGAACATTTACGCCAGTTTTTTCTACAGTTTTTGCTTTTCAAATTTGAAGACTGTACCAGAATGAAATGAATGGATGTGTAATGAAGACGTGTAATGTGCCTGTAATGTAATTATTACAGCTGCGTAATAAACTATATATTTATCAACCTACAGCTGCTGTTTCTTACTAATTTGTTGCCTTCTTTGAAACAGCTTTTGTTTGCCGTTAGATGTCAACATGGCTAATAAATTGTCATGTTGACATGAGAAAGTTTGTAGAGCTTCTCATCGAAACAGATGACAGTTGGCATAGTTCGCTAATGGTAGAAGTGTTTTGTAGCCTAATGTCCAAACAGCATTTGATTTGACATCATTGCCATAGCAACCATTCAGAAGTTGCAAAATTTTGCATTACAGCCGATGGAGATTTCACAGCGGTATAACTCGGTCCTTGTAAAAGATAATTGCGCGCTGTTTGCACCTACCGTCTATTTTCGGGCCCACGCTATCTGATGGTGTCATTTGAATTTCTCCCCTGACGACCCTTGTTGCCATGTGGCAACGAATTTTGGGACAAAAATTGACTATAACTCGGCACCCATAAAATTGCGCACTGTTTACACCAACCCCCTATTTTTTGGCCCATGCTATTCAATGGTGTCATTTAAATTTGTTCTCTGCTGACCCCTGTTGCCATGGCAACGAATTTTGGGACAAAATTGACTACAACTCGGCCCCCATGAAAAATAATTGCACCCTGTTTGCACCTACTTCCCTTATACGCAGCTGCTAGGCTTTATAGCGTGGCAATGGGACAGATACCTCGTTCCTCAGAACGTATTTCTAGTTGAAAAATAAAATCTAGTAAGCCTAAATGAAGTAAATAAACCCAACAGTAAAATCAGTAAACTTGTCCAGTGCTAGACTTGATGAGAATAATCTAGTCCGGCTGACGACTCCATTAAGTAAGTAAATTTAGTTGTCTTGTTGTTGTTAGATAGATAGTCAGGTTCAGGAACTCGGCTTAAAGTCTAAAAGGAAGACTTCCGAGCTGGATGATTCGGTTGATAACATCATTAGTGCTGGGTCTCCATCTCATCCCATTGGTGACCAAGACTCGGGGACGACGTCAAACTACGTGATTATTCACAATGGCAGGGCTTCCCGGGTCAACACAGCTTTACATCCGAATTTACGTGCTCTGCCTGACCATGTGCCACCACAGGCTTATATCTTCACTTCTGACAAGTTGGTTCTGGAGCATTGTTGCTATCATTGCATTTACTGCTTGTATGCTTGGACAAGACTTTGTTCATTCATAGTAGCAGCAGACTGAAAACTGAACTTTTTGCCTGGTCTAACAGTCATGACTAACATCTCATTGCACTGACTACTATTCCGTGACTTCACTGTTTAAGCTTATTGTTATGTGTCCTTGTAGTCATGGGACTTAACGCCACGCTAAAGCTAATTCGTCCTTCATCATCATCATCATCATCAAGAGCTGAAGACGGCGATGTTTCAATCAGCTGAAACCGAGCATGAAACTTCTAGCGTTAATTGAATTAAAATTTGAAGAGAAATAAGTGGAAAAGGAACTGACTTGTGAAACAAAATGAAATTTGTACACCCTTAATTGGTCTCCAGACACCATGGCATCATAGTTTTAGAAAATACAGAATACAGATATATTGATACCCATGCTCAGTGGTCACGCAATATGCAATAAAATATGCAGTACTCTATAATTGCCAATTAATCAGCATTCGAGCGACAGAGTATTTGATCAGCTAGACACAAGAAATCCTCTAAAAAACTTGATGAAGAAGAAGATTTCGCATAGAGAGCTAGGTTTGTTGCCAGCAAGAGTTAGACTCAATTAGTCTTGCTGGTTGGCTTTATTGCCGGCTCTGTTGAACAGGAGTGCTTTTATTGACTGGGTAATTATACCAGCAGTAGACCTGGCAATCACTCGCTCGAGGTTTCGCAGTTTGGCGTGTAAATTTTGCAGCTCGCTAGGCACCAGCTCGAGTTGCAAAATGCGGCTCATACTTGAAACATACCAGTATGCCAGTAGCCCACAATTTTCCCAATCCCGATTTCCGTTTCCAAGCCGGACAGAAGTGGTGTGGATACTGAATCACTCGATAGGAGGCTTGCAACTTTGCTGTATTTGTTAAGCGTACGTTCAACAGTTTAACTACCTTTTAAAAATCAGAAATTTTATCGATGTCGGCAAAAGGTTTTAAAGATGAGGAAGCATGCGTCGCAGGTGCGTGGGAACACAGGCGAGAGGCTCGATCTGACTATGAGCCTGTGGGGGAGCATTGCAAGCTCCCTCAGTGGGGGAGCATTGCAAGCTCCCCCAGTGGGGTCTGAGGCGGAGCACCAGTCACCAACAGTTTTTGTGAATTTTAGGCTTAATTCAATCTTTTTCTGATGATGTTTTGGAGTCACAGGTGTAGTCAGTATTTAGTGATTTACTGTTGGGGATGCTCTAGCGGTTTTCATTTTACAAGACTCTCGAATGCTGATGGGGTCTAGGGCAAAGTTTTAGCTGCCAGCAGTTCTTGTGAATTTTCGGCTTTTCATTCCAAAAAGGTAGGCTTAAGGAGGCACCCTTTATTGCGAGCCTTCGACTCTGAAAATGAAGAGGCTCTTGCCTCCATATGTGATTTTCATTGCATTAACAATTTCAACAGCGAACTTCGACTTAAGGCACACCAGTATGGTTATCACCATTTTACAGTATCATTTGTTTAAATTTATGAACATTATTACTTATCGCTATTGCACAAACGATGCTGCTAATTGGCTTAGTGATTTTGCTTTGTTAGGTCTATAACTATTAGGTTTATAACTATACACATCATTTGCGCCGCACCATTCATGCTAAGTTGGTGATAACATTAGATTGTGTCTGATTTGTTTTTGACAATTACGTTTGTGGGGTGGTTTAGGTGGTAAACCGTTAGAATTTTATTTGAAATATAATAATATTAACTTTTTTGTATATGAAGGAAATGACCACTTTCAAAAGCAGTTTGTATTATCCTGAATTTCGTACGATACAGATACAGACAGCGACGCGGGCTGGTTACCATCAGCAACAGCAGCTGAATTTAACTGTAGAACTGTATGCTGCAGCCTAGCAGCAGCACAACCAGCCAATAGGGATACTAGCAACACTTGTCTATCAAAATGCCCACACCCTATCAATTATGAACGGTTGTTATTTAATCCGAAAAATTAGCGCATAGTTGTTATGCGCGAAACAGACAGTCAGTGCATTACAATTCATGAGCGAAAACGATAAATAGAAAAAAACGAATATTACACACATTTTAGGAATATAAACTGGAAAAATTTGCAGATCGAGCGACTTGGCTCAAATATTTTGTGGCTTTAGCTCGAAACAAGAAATTTGAGCTAATGCTCATAAGAGGTGCGAAAGCCTATAGCACTTCCTGTTTGCAGACTGTCAGTCTATCTCCAGTCATTTCATTGCAGTTCATTCCTGGAGTGTGCACTGCATCCGAAAATCCCAAAAATCAATAAAAACCCCTCATTTTGGAAGTTCAGGAACTTTCGGAGTCGTCAATGTTGATACGACTGAAAAGCTCGTCACTAGTGCTTGTGATAGGCAGCATGCCAATGATGATCTGCAACTCTTTTGATGAAACTCTGGCCAACAACGGTAAAATAACAACTTTTACTAGGGTACCGCTCTTTGATGTTTTTGTGCGCAGGCTTACTTAAACCTAGAAAATCGAGACTTGGACCATCAAAATCTACGTTCAATGCTGAAAACTTCATACACAGCTTCTCCATGTCTGTCTCAATTGATTTCGGCACAATTCGCTCTTGAAATGTGTCTCACAGCTCGAAATCGCCAAAAAATCCATAAAACCCCTATTGTGGCGTTCAAGGTCATCCAAGGTCATTGAATTTGGTGGCAATTGAGAGCCATTGTACGACTTCCTATTAGTGATTAATAGTGACCTAGGCCCTATCTCGCACCGTTTCTGAGATACAGCGACTTATTGGCTGAAACCCTCTCATTTAGCGCCCTCGTTCGGGGTGACCCCCTTTGAGTTTATGGAAAAGCTTTACGCTTCCTGAAACTAGAGTCTTCCAGGCAGCCAACGGTGAAGATTGGTGATCCTAGCTTGCACCGTTTTTGACTGATCCATCCGTTTGACGGACGGACGGACAGAATTGCGATGGCTAAGACGCGCTGAAAGCAGTAGCTGCTTTTGCGCGTAAAATTGCAGCTCAGCTCAGACATTTTACAGCTCAGCTTTTATGGTTTTGGCTTCGGTTTCTGCTGCCAGGTCTAACCATCAATCTTAGTAACAGGGCCTGCTGTTACACAGAACTCATCGTTTCTTCCTTAGCGATGGTTGTAACCACTGCCAGTAGTCATTTTACCTACCCACAGAGGGATGGCCAGGCTGAGTTGGCCTGAGTTGCTTGGTCGAATATGAAGACCCAGCCTATCATTGAATAACTTTATTGGTGTGACCAACAATGTTACCATGAGGCTAAGCCACCACTTGTCTGTTGGAGAACTTGATGCAATATATGTAAGATTACTTATTATTTATTTATTTTCTAATGTGGCAAGCCAGCAGAGTCATTATCAGTGAAGGCTGATACTGTGTTGAAGGTGTGCTGACTGACTTACAGTTCTATTACATGCTAATTACTTATTTACTTTTTTGCTGTTTGTAGTTTGCCGCAGGAATCTCGACAACGCCCCAGCATTGGCAATGGTTACCTAGCAACGGTTGCCCATGGCGACGATGTGTACATGAATGGTGTGTACAATGGAGAGGGTAGTGACAGTCATCGTGCTGCTATTCCATCCAGCTGTTCATTCGTCATCACTGGCACTGAGCCATCGACCAACTTCAACAGAACCTATGAACTCAACGTTGGAGCAGGTTTGCAGTAGTACCTAGTAGTGTCAGCAGCAGCAGCAGTTCGTTTGTCATCACTGGGACTGAGTCACAGAAAGGTAAAAAGGTAAAGGTCGTCAATTTGTATAGCGCATCGTTGCAAACACGCCTCTAACGCGCTTTCGTCACTAACCAGAGCCGCCTGCCGCACAGCCACTGTGTGCAGCCTGCAGACGCAGGCTGGAGCAGCGGCCGGCTAGGCAACCCCAGTTAGCTGTACCAAGGTCTCCACCTTCTGTAACGCATGTAAATGAGTTACTGCTCATTTTACCGTCCCACGGAGGGTAGAAGGCTGAGTCGACCTAGCTGGCAGGCTTCGCACCGAGATGGTTTACCTGCCCGCAGGCAGTCACCCATCGCAGAGCCGCTTTAACAGAACGTACAAACTCATTGTAGGTGCAGGTTTGTCATGGTAGTTTTTTTTGTCTAGTATTTTGGACCATTCTGCAATATGATGTTGTATGAATGGTCTACTTTTCCAGAGTTACTTCATGTCAAGCCTCATCCCAGTAAGGTGAGCATTTGCATTGCAGCAGCAGATTTCCTGCATTTCCTTACTAGCCATCAGCACCTTGACAGATAATACAGGTTACTGGTTTCCGTTACGTTATGATTGTCATTTGTGGACATCTGTAAGACTTCATCCCCAGCTAGACCACTGCACATCTCTGAATTACTAACACATTCAACTGTATTCTGCAGGATGTTTGCAGTTTCTTGAAAGTTCTTGGAAAAAAATTCAATTTTTCCAAATTTATGGAAGTTCTTGAAAGACTTAATTGGGGCTTGAAAGTTTTGGAATTTGATATTAGAGGGTTTGAAAGTCCTTAAATTTCAGTTGTCCAAAATTATTGTGACCGTGATGTGAAAATTTATTTCGTATGATGTCGGAAACATTCAAAACATTCAACGTGACATGGTAAAATATCGCAGGAATGGGTCTGGATGAAGTACTTGAAAGTTGTTGATAAATTGTTGAATTTTTGTCTCCCAAAACTGAGGCCACCCCGATTCTAGTAGATGGCTTTGTACATCTACTGCAAACGACCAGGTTCTCAGATGTTGCAGCCTTGTGATGTTGTTAGCCGAATATACTGTATGTGCTTGCCAGGTGTCTACAGTGAGCGTATCGTCAGTCCATCCTACCTCGTCACTCATCGTCTCTACGTTCATCGGACACTCAAGAGTGTTGTAGTGGTTGAGGTGGACCTTGTAAGATCTGACGTGTCTGAACCATTGGAGTTGAATCTTGAGTTAAAACGCTTTGCTGCCAGCTACGACTTCACATTCCTTACTGAGAATTCTGCCAGAGAAGATGTCAGGTTTGATATCTTTACTGTCCATTTCTAATTAGTACAGGACTGAAAGCAAGGTTGGTAAAACTCATACAAAGTGCTAGTTTTTATGCGCAACAGGAATGGATGTAATGCTTTAGCGCATATCAGCTATCATAATTTCGTTCATCTGTTTGTCTTTCACGACCCACTGCCGATTCAAGCCTAGGTGAGATAGAAACCTTGGGCTTTCACTGTATGATAATGCAGGGCCTGTAGTTTCTGTGGCAGAATATTGTGTGGCTAGGTAAAAGGGTTTCACTCAAACAAGGGTGTCTCTAAAATACATTATTTTACCGTTATTGTTTTGTTCAGCATGAAAATGGTTGCAGATAGGTAGAGATATGCTGCTCTGGTGACAGGCTTTTTAGTGGTATTAACATTGATGACCTCGAACGACCTTGAACTTCCAACATAAGGGGTTTGAGTGAGTTTCTTTGCGATTTTGAACTATTTTGTAGGTATGGCGGACTTTTAACTTCTTTGCGACATTGACGGTTACGTAAAACCTATGTGTACGCAGCAGAAACTAAATCTTACAGAATTAATATGGTTGATAAGGACAAATAATACTAAAGATATTCCTGACTTAGGTTTCGGTCTAAGACTAATTTCGACTTGCCTTGCTCTACTGTACTTAGACCAGTTTTTGTTCTTGACTTGACACGCATTTAATCTTTGAACTGATGCAGCATGCGGAAAAGTACCAACGCATTGCGTACGTATACCAACATACTACACACGTACAATGAAGAAACAACAGAAAAATCAAACTTTTGACCTGTGCTGCGGGTGGGTGCTGACACAGCTTATGAGTCATCTTTAAACTCTCAGACTGCTTTGACAGCCACATAAGATGCACATACAGTATGTGGCATTAGGGTTTACTGTACTTTGACCTAGTTTTTGTCCTTGACCTTGACTTTGTCCTGTAGCCTATTTGACCTAGGACTAATTTAAACATTAGTCTGCGTGACCTACTGTAGCCTACTTCGATCTAGGTTAGGACAACGTATTACAAACGTATACTGACGTACGATGTACGTGCCATGCTGAAACAGCAGAAAAGTCTAATCTTTGGACCTATGCTGTTGGTGGGATGCTCAACGTGTAACGTACGTGAGTGAGTGTTTTATGTCGCTGCTTACTCACGATCACGAGAAATGGCAACGACGTAGTACATTTATATAAGGCTAGATAGTAATACTAAATTAATACTTATACTAAAAATGTCCTTGTCTTAGATTTCGACCTATGGTTAATTTAATTTTTTTAATGCATTAACGCACTGCGTTAATTTTTCTAACGCATTAATTAACGCATTATTAACCCAAGCAGGTCTGTCGAGAGGGAGAGTAGGGGGGTTAAGTTACTCTGGGCCCCGGGACGTTTTGGGGCCCCACCTGTAGAATATAGAAAGCAAGAAACACATTTTCAAATGTAGGCTATAATTAACAGTAACTGATGTGATAGCTAGCATAAAAATCTATTAGCCTGTCATCGGAATAATTATTTATTTACAGTAGTGATGGAACGGCAACTACAATTTAGTTACTTGAATTCAATCGATTGTCAAATAACCACAGTCTAACGAAATATTGGAAGTTTTTTCACAGAATTTAGCAAATTAACAAATTTACTTACGTGCATTAATTTTTTTAACTCGCGTTAAATTATAATGCATTAACATGTTAATTAATGTGTTAATTTGACAGCTCTAGTTTTAACCATTGACCTGTTGCCAAATGCACTTGATGACCTTGACCTTGACCTGTCAGAAATGATTGATTATATGCCAGAACTGTCAATTACTCTCTAACATTGATGACCTTGATTGACCGTGAACCCCCAAAATAGGGGGTTTTAGTGATTTTATATGCAAGTTTTAGCCGCAGTTCAAGAGTGAATTGTGACAATGTGCCTTTAGATAGACCAAAACAACGTGCAAACAGAAACTGGTATAGGCTGTCACATGAGTATTAGCTCAGATTTCTTGTTTTTGCCATTTTGCAATTGATAGCACTTACTAGCCACAGTTGGCCAGGTGAAGCTAGCTGACATTTGCCTGATGGTTAGTTGTTTAAGAGTTAACCCCTGACCTCCAATAGACAGCATTATGAGATTGGGCGGTCGGCGTGGTGTAGTGGTAACGCGTCTGATCCGATCAGCGAAGTTACTGTACGCCGGGCCCGGTTAATACTGTGATGGGTGACTGCCTGTGGGCAGGTAAACCATCTCGGGATGTAAGCAACCGCCTAGGTCAACTCAGCCTTCCATCCCTCCGCGGTAGGTAAGTCGAGTACCGGCCTATCTGGCTGGGGTTAAGGCGGGGCGCGTTCACCTCTGTCGGGTGGCAGGTAACACTGTGTGATCCCATATGACAAATGACGCTCCGTAGCTCTGAGATGGGTTCACTCATTAGGAGCTATATGCGATCTTTAACTGTCTGGAGGATAACAGGGAAGATTATTAGAACTGCCATTATCGTTACATATGCACAATTATAACCGACAGTTCTTACAATTTCAGGTTTTTGTTGCTTTTTGTGTTTTGTGTTTCATAAAAGTTAAACTTTCTATAAAGGTTAAACTTTTTGTTTTTTTTTATTATGTGTATGTGCAATTTTGCCTGCAAAGGCTGTCCCTGAAATGACCTAAACTGTGTCGGGCAGGACGTTAAACCCTACTCACTCACTAACTCACTGGTTGTTTAAGAAAAAATGCATCGAGTTAAATGGCTGGTGAATTGCATCATTAACTGATTGTTTAAGAGCAAAAACCAGCTCTTACGTTGTCTGGGGCTTCAAACACAGTCGGCAAATATAGGATTTATAGGACACATGTATGTTTCAGTATTAAACGTGTATACCAGTGTAATTCCTGGTATGTTGTAGCATGTAGCATTAACCTTAGGCAGACAGGGTTGTTATAAATTGCCATTAGCAGGAAGCTTGTGTTTCAGGAAGTGCATAATGGTTAGAGCATCAGAATTTTGATCGAGAAGTGATGCGTTCAGTTCCAATCAAGGGGATTTCTATTTGGATGGGTGACTGCAGACAGGTAAACCATCATGGTATAACCATCCACCAAAATTAACTCACTCATCCACTCACTCATCCTAACCCTAACCCTAACTCACTCATCCAGCTAATGGTATAGGTTAATTAAGTATCCGCCTGTTTGCCTAGGGTTAACGCAGGGCATATTTCCCTCTATTGTGTTTGCACAAGGAGCTAAATATGCACCTTTAATCTGTCGAAATGAGGTTTTATATACTACATGAGCCGCACGTTTTTTTTGCATTCAGTTACAAGGTGGGCACGTTGAAGGCACTGGAGTCTTTGTCATCACCAGCGGTCATCAAGGAGGTACACATACTTTATGATCACGTGCCCAGTAAGCTGGTTCCACAGCGTAATGCACGACGTACAAAGTGGATTTTTGTCAGTGCCATCGGCGTCACGAAGCAACAAGCTGAACAGTTCTACGATGAAGGTGAATTGTGCTGAACTTTTACCAGGGTTGGCACGACTCGTCGATATATATCGGATATTTTTGGTATAAAAAATAATGCAACGTCAAAAATATTGAGCTACACATCCGCCATATCTCTGTAATGGTGCCGGATGGACGCATGGTCACTATGGACCACCCACACCCATAGGAACTCGACCCCCGGGAGTCGAATGGTCACGTGACCGATGACGTCACGTGACCCCAAAAGGTCAAACTCGTGACCCCATTATCTTTGAGGCGCCATATCTTCATAACGGTGCAAGATAGACGCATGGTGACAATGGACCTTTTATAGTAAAGCTCGTGATGAATTGAATGGTCTCGTGACTGACAATGTCTGTTATTTAGTTAAAATAATACAGACGGATGAAAGGATCTTTGCTGCTGTACAACTTGAAATTAAACTGTTTGATTTTTTCTACCGGTCTAAACGGCTCACTGATTATATTTATACGGACATATTTTGTAAAATATTGAAATGCGTTGGACAGACTCCATGTTTGTATGAACATTATCTTGTTAAATTGCGATTTGTGCTGTTTTATATCTACAACCACGATGTCAGTCTTACATTGTATATAAACTGAACAGTTTTTTTACATAAATGGAAGTAAAAGTCTTGATGACATGTTCCATGCGAAACAGAATTAGATTATAAATGCTGATCATCATTAATTTTAACCTTTCGAGAAGTTTAAAATTTTGGTCAACTTTTAATCCATTAAAAATTTTACTTATTAATTTTTGAGACTATCATTCTGTTAAATAGTCATTAATTTATGCAGCCATGGTTGTGATGTTTATTTGCTGTCTAGCTAAACGTCGCATTCATAGCAACGACGAACTATTCACAAGTCACGTCCGCGCTTGGACATCTCTATGGTCTCGCGGTCGAGTGGATGTTGTTGGTGACTTATCTGTGGCCCGGGCTGCCTATGCAAGCTGGTACTACATTCTGTCATCCATTCCGCTCAACTACCAACCGCAGTTTACTGGAGTTAGTCCCTGCGGACTGTCACACTCTGCCAGTCAGGTCTGTTGTAGTAGTCGATATTCCATCGTCGACTCAAGACACATCTGTTTACTGTTGCTTTTGAAAACAGTGGTTAACTGTAACGTAGCCAGCGCCTCTGTATCTTTACACACGTTTAGTTTTTATGGCGCTTTATAAGTTCGTTTTTAACTTTAACTTAACTTTAACTAGTAAGCAGCAGTAGTAGTTTAGTTCAGGAGCCGGGTAGGAGCTGTATGCATTTATATGTACAGAGCATTTCTCTTTTTCTATATGTGACTATAGGTGCTAAGCTTCAAAAAAATTGGGGTTTTCTCTCGATATCTTTATAGATTTTGTGCATGGGGCCCTCAAAATTTGCCCATGGGCGCGAAGCCATATGGATCCTATCACAGTCATTTATTGAACGAATGCGACAAGGCTTTTTTCCATGGTTTTTTAACTAAAAACATGTTTCAAACAATATTTAGCTGATTGAACGATACTGGTTACATGATGCCAAACTGCTTCTGGTGAAGCCAAATGACGTCTGAAATTGGTGTCTACGATGACACATTTCAGCTGCAAATAAGACACGGATTTCATGCATTAAATAGACAAATTCAAAGGTCAGTTCACATACAGTGCAATACAGATAGGACATTTTAATTGAGTGGATTGGTGCACCTTTGCGCAGTTGCAGAAGCCAACATTTTCCGTGACGCATGGACAGATGGATCGAACATGCTTGCCACAGTTGCAAGTCATAATGTCACTGTCCACAGCCTATTCAGAGTCTTGCAGCCTGTCACTGGAACATTCTTCTGATTTTTTGAGTGATACCAGAAAGTGATAACAGAAGTGTTCCAAGTCATACTTGGAATTGCATGTACACTTAAGGTCTACACATGCTTGCATGCAGTCGCTTAGCTGCAACTGCTGCTGCCTTACTTGGAACGATTTGCATTTATTGCTGGATATTTGATTATATTTTGATGATAATGTGTAGATGATAGGCAGAATTGTTTCAGCTAGACAAAATGGGATGCGCTTTTGAGAGCGTCAGGAAAAGCACACAGTTTTTACGCACGAAAGCAGCTACTGCTTTAGTGCGTCTTAGCCATCGCAATTATAATTTTGTCTGTCCGTTTGTCTGTCCGTCACACGGGTGGATCAGTCAAAAACGATGCAAGCTAGAATCACCAAATCTTCACTGTCGGCTGCCTGGAAGACGCTAGTTTCAGGAACTGTAAAGCTTTTCCATAAACTCGAAGGGGGTCACCTTGAACGAAGGCGCTAAATGAGAGGGGGTGGGCAAAATTTGCGATTTTGGGCCAATAAGTCGTATCTCAGTAACGGTGTGAGGTAGGGCCTAAGTTACTATTAATCACTAATAGGAAGTCGTACACTGGCTGTCGATTGCCACCGAATTCAATGACCTTGAACGCCAATATAGGGGGTTTTATGGATTTTTTTGGCGATTTCGGGCTGCGACACAAGTCTATATCATTCACAAGGTGGCGCCACGCTGCTGTCGTTATGCGATCCAGATAGAGAATTTGGTATTTGTATATTAACTTAGCATGAACACACCAATTTTCAGCTAACTACTGAACCGGAACTGCTATAGGCTTTCGCGTGTCTCGTGAGCATTTGCTCAAATTTCTTGTTCTGCTAGTCTTGGTCAAGGCCATATGTTTCGGTCTTGAATCTAATGCCAGACGTCGCTGGTTTGAATGTGAAATGTTGTGTACTGACCCAAGAAGATTTCTGCTCAGGGTATTGGTGGCTTGTTGGTGCATTGGTAGAACATCTGATTTGAGACCTCGCAGTTTGTCCGTTTGACTCGCCGTCATACCACTGTCAGTGGTTACTACTTGGATGGTTGGGTGAGTGAGTGAGTAGGGTTTAACGTCCCACCCGACACAGTATAGATCATTTCGGGGATGGCCTTTCCAGGCAAAATGCACACAAATACAATGATGGAACGGAAAGTTTAAACTTTACAATAAACAGAAAGTTTAACCTTTACATAAACACAAAACACAAAAATACAAAAACGAGGTTAACCTGTAATTGTAAGAACTCCATTATACGCATGCATATGTAATTAACACTACCATTTAGCCTTCCATTTGGCCAAGGTAGGTAAATCGAGTACTGTCTTGCCTGGTGGGGCACGTTCACCTCTGTTAGATGGCAGATTTCATATGGCAGGTGATACTCCGTAGCTCTGAGACTCTGTGAAGAGCTATACTCGTCTTTAACCTTTATTTGACGCGAGTGATTTATTTGCAGGAGTTCTACGGGCGTGTAACCTATCACCAGGAGCTTTGGATCTACCCATCGGTGTTGTTGTTTCACAGTGACCTATCGCAGCATATCATAACGTCGCGACTACGAAGACAAACGGCTGCTAAGAAGAACGCTGCCAATGTCGGTAGACATGGTCTGATGTTTCCCTTCCACAGTGCTGCTACAGGTTATGTAGACTTTTATCTTTGTTACCTTTGCCAAGAAGGTTATGTTTTTGCCGGTTTCTGTTTGTCTGTCCGTTTGTCTGTTATCAAGATAACTCAAAAAGTTATGGACAGATCTTTCCGAAATTTTGAGGATATGTCGGGCGTGGCATAAGCCACCAGTGGTTCAATTTTGGGGGTGATTCGGCAGGAATCCTGGATTCTGGATCACTTTGAAATTTTCGTTACCATTGCATTAAAGGGGGCATAAGGGAACCGGTGGCAAAGTGAATATGGTGACGCCACCTGGCGAATAGCTTTGCCTTGGCAGAGGTACCTGCGGGCTACGACTGCTTTCTAGTTTATTATGAAGTCAACGAAAAATAAAGAATATATATAAAGTCAATTGACTAAAATTTTTACACACGACAGCAGAATGATTCTTGCATCTTAGCCATGGCCTGGGCGTCTGTCTGTCTGTCTGTCCGTCACACTGCTGTATTGTAGCAAAACGGTGCAAGCTGGGATCATGAAATCTTCACTGTGGGCTGCCCCATGGACTCTAGTTTTTGTTACAAAATTTGGTGCCACTGAGTGAAGGGTTTCTCCTCGAACTAGGGCGTCAAAGAGGGGTACCCCCTAATAAGACGTTATTTTACCACTCTGGGCTTGTTTACTGTGATATTGGTTCTAGATAGGTAGAGATGTGTTGCTTATTATAACAAGCAGTCATTATGGGCTTTTTAGTTTTATCAACATCAATGACTTTGAACCCCCAAAAGAAGGGTTTTTGGCAATTTTTGGCTGAAGTACACATTTCCGGAGTGAATTGCGACAAAATGGCTTTAGGTAGACCAAGAGAATCTGCATATGAAATTTTTACCCTCAGACGTAGATTTTTGTAGTCCAAATCCCAACTGCGTACATCCAAGGAGGCCTACAGACGTGAGCGACAAATAGGGGTACCTCTTTAAAAAGTGCTTATTTTATGATATTGGCTCATTTAATGTGAAAATAGTTGCAGATAGGCATAGAACTGTTGCTTATCGTAACAAGCACTCGTCACGGGCTTTTTAGTTTTATCAACATTGATGAACTTGAACGACCTTGAACTTCCAAAAGAGGGCTTTGGGCGAATTTTTTGCAATTTTTGGCTGCAGCGCACATTTCCAGAGTGAATTGCGACGAGATGGCTTTAGATAGACCAAGAGAACTTGCGTATGAAATTTTTAGCATCAAATATAGATTTTTTGTAGTCCAAGTCCCAACCGCCTATGTTGAAGGAGGCCTGTGCACGCGAGCATCAAAGAGTGGTACCTTTTTAAAAAGTGCTTATTTTACCGACATTGGCTTGTTTACCGTGAAAATGGTTGCAGATAGGAATAGGCATTAACGTGCTGCTTATCATAGCAAGCACTGGAGACGAGCTTTTTAGGAGTATTAACATCGATAAATGTACAAAACATCAGTTTATACACTTGTTAACGGCAACATTTAAGGACTTGCACATCGAAAACAGCAAAAATTACAAAAGGTGATATTGCCCGCATCACAC
>Ga0209671_1003214_pt1 | contig 15560 bp, 6 predicted proteins | sample WorMetHERISLAND2_2_FD_187401 | JGI IMG/M metagenome (GOLD analysis project Ga0209671, IMG submission 187401) | Marine gutless worms symbiont microbial communities from Max Planck institute for Marine Microbiology, Germany - Olavius geniculatus... | ecosystem: Host-associated > Annelida >...
TTTCAATACTGATACTATATAGATATAGAAATGATCACAAAAAAACTTTACTAAAACTGTAACAGAAATTATTTTGAAAAATGATACTGAAATGATTGATTGCAGCCTTTGTCTAATTTTTTTCCAGCATGCTTCATTTACTTATTTACTGGCAAAAGTGGCAGTTTCCAGCTTTTGCCATTTTTCAACCCAATTCTAGCATCACGGTTTCACAGCTGTGCGAGTTGCTTATTCACAGCTTATTAATCTAGTGCTCATCTCCATTTCCTGCCATGAGCTGGCTGTGAACTGCAGACACAGCTCAGTTATATGGATGGTATAGGACACACCTCTCCGATTTATTACCTTTACCTGCTCAGCAGTAAAGCCAGTGCGGAATTATACTGCTTGGCGAAAGAGACACATGTGTGTGAACAACTTGACCAGGACTGTTACATGATAGTAGAACGGCTAGGAGTCAAACCAGTGACCCAGCTATCGTGAGTGGGCGTTCATGCATTTAACATGGTTTCCATAAGCAAAGTCATGACAAGTCGAATTTCTTATCCTTGATTTTCCAGGACCTGGAACATCCTGAAAAATAAAAATTCCGGATAGTTGATGAATTTAATGCCAGTATTAGGATAGCAGTACGATGAACTTGATGTTGATTAGTTAAGCTGTCAGTTGCGTCGATAAAAAAACTGTAACTGAAAAGATGCAAATACTGACACTGAAAGTGAACTGAAATGATTTAAAAAAAAAACGATAGAAATATAACTCTCCGGGACTTCCCGTCCTCGGTCGGCTACATCTCTTTTCCCACGGGTATCCGGATCTACTCCGTTAGAGGAAGTTAGATGATTGCCCATGGCAGGGGGGGGGGTTCGTGTTGGACGAAGGTTCACCACGACAATGAATTCCGGCAGAAACAAAATAAAGGTGGAAAAGGTGGATGTAAGAATGACAGTTAAATTCTCTAGGAGGACTGACTTTACTTGATGGAAATCACTCTAATCGCTCTAATATTCTCGTTCTTAACTAAGAAGTGGGTTCAGGCGCCTTACTGTATGAATGCAAAGAGGGGGAGAAAATATTCCTTTGAAACTCATCTAAACTTAGGATAAGATGGTGGGGCGGAATAGAGTAGAACTACTCGTCTTCGACGAAAGAATGAGTTACGAACTAAGAAATATGATCAGCGAAATCGTAGGATTGAAGCGGCAACTCAAAGGGAATGCCAAGTATCGAGGGAAGGCTCTGCGATAGGGCGAAGTGTTCAAGAGTGGTGGCGCACTTGTATTTAGTTGAAGGAGGAGTCCCAGGCTCAACTTTGATCATATGGCGAAGTGGCCTTACTCTGATAACAGTACTCCTCTATTTAGAGTTTACTTTAACCTTTGTGGGGAGTGTCTTCTACACTCCTCTATTCACAGAGGAAAAGTTTGTGCACTCTAATTGCTCTAGTCCAACTCCTCTTCCATGGTCTTCGGGAAAAGTGTCCTCTAACTTAGTCTTATGCTTGTCTCAAGCGGTCTGCACCCTTCGAGCTCCACAGCTCGAGTGACCTTTCTAGAACTGGCACTCACTTTTATACGGTTTGGACAGCTCGGCGCATGCGCACCAATCACTGCCACACTGGAAGGTATTAACGTAACGTAATTGTGGGAAATAGACCAGAATTAGAAAATAGAGAAAAAATAGGTAACTTTAGAGGTGAATATCTCCGCTGTTAGTGGACCGATTTGGATGTGGTTTTGGGTGTTGGAAAGGGAAAGATTAGGGGTTTCTGATGGAGTAGTGTTTATATAATTTAGCCTAAGAGGGGGTGAAATTTAGAGTAAATTAGAGGTAAGTAGAGAATTAAACTGTTACAGAAATTATAACTGAAAAGAATTCAGACACTGTATAGAAACACATACTGTAATGATTGAGCTCAAATTTTATGGAAACTGAAATGATTTTCAGAACTGAAATAACACTGCAGGAGAGATAGAGAGTTCGGGTTTGCACCAGTTTTCATTGTATGATGCCATGAAGTCCCTTGTATTTCATAAAAAAATTTCATGCTGCTGGGTGAGGGGATACCCTCAAACGAGGGGGAAAAAGAGGGCCACTCCCCAAAAATGTTACTTTACCGTTACTGGCTTGTCTAGCATGAAAATGGTTGCACAAGGGGTCGTCCATTAATGACGTCACTGGATTTTAAAGAAAAAATTTACCCCCGCTCTTCGTCACACTTCCTTGGACCCCTTCAAATGACGTCACAAGTCTACCCCCCTCCCCTCCTGGCAGCCTGTAGTGTACAGTACACAGATGAGTTTCAGCATGTCCTAATTCTAATAGATAAAATTATATCCATTATCAAAATTGTCTACTGTTAATTTAATGCATAAAACTGTGTGAAATTAAGCACAGTGTTCCTAAATGTCCCTCGTCCTGACACATACGCCGAGTCGGCAACATGAATTTGGCCGTCTATTGTGCCTTTCCACAGATGTGACGTGCGTGACGTCACACTTCCTTTAACCCCCCCCCTCCACTCCCCTACGTCACACGTCGTAACAATAATGAAAACCCCCTACCGCCTTCGGAGCGTGACGTCATTTATGGACGACACCTATCAGAACTGTCTATAAAGTGCATTAAGTTTGTTTAACACTAACTTTCCCACTTAGTCCAAAAATCAGTACTTATTCAACTCTCCACCCTCATAACTTCAACGAGCATTCTAGAACTTATTAACCTACTGAATTGCCTAAAAAACCTAATCAAACCCCCACAACTACTGCTACAGCGTATTAGCATCCACGTGACAGAGAAGAGGCGTGTACGATGAGTGTACAGCGTGTACAAAAGCGCAGCCAATCGCAATGCATATGACATGAAAAACAGTCACAACTGACCAATTACAACGCGTCTTACATCACCGGCGTCACGAAGTGACGACCATATTGAATCGTGTCAGCGCTGGTTAAAGTTCGCTATTAGTGTTTATTTCTGTAGCAAAGTTTGAAGAAATCTTGTTGGTTATGTATTAATAGCGAGAAAGTCACTGTCATACACTGAAATACACTGACAGTAACATACGCCCACTCAGCTTTTTTAAAACTCGGTTGGTAAGCTGTGTTTCTCGAGTGAACAACAACGAAGCGATATTTCGCTGACAGAATTATACCTCTTTATTCTCTGTAATCCCAACCCGAACCATAAGTCCACAAAACTACATATGGAGGAGTGAATGAATTTATTTGTCCCCAACAGCCAACTTTGCAAAATACAACACGACGATAATACAATCTTGACAGGGGACCAGGCCAGACTAAAAACATGACGGGACATGATTGGACAGCTAAACATGCGAAAAGTCGCCACTTAAGGCTTAAACAGGAAAGATGGGATAGCTAAAACGTATATGGTGTGACAGCTGGTGCAAAAGATCGCACATGGATTTCACCATTTATGGCCATGACGTGACAGACAGAACGGCTAAAATATGACGGAACGGACAGCATGTACTCGAGATTTTAGTTCTATTTGCAAATGACAACAACATGCTCGCTCGCACTTTTATTTATTTGTTATTTAACTGTAATCCAACATCTGCCGCCACTTGAACTGGTTGCGATCAGTGCGTACGATGCGAATGGCCATTATCTGCCTGTGGTCGCCAGCGTGCATGCACTGTGTGGCGAGATGAGTCACAGCATGCATGCTGGGAAGCGGTCAACAGTGCGATTGGCCAGGACGGCTGCTTACGTAATAACTAGTGCAGACGATGTGATCATGCTTGCCCATGCCGCTTGGACGTCACCTGTCAATGGCAGTTACCAGTCGTTGCCGTTACAGATTAGATCAAAGCACACTGCTCACCTGCAGCCATTGTGCGCTGCTGTCCCAGACACTGCAGACAGTTGACCGTAGTAACTAGTAATGGCTCTCCGTGCAGATCGCACTGTCTACATTGTGTCTAGTAAAAAGGTAAACCCCTAGACATTGAACACAATGAACAATAGAAATTTCACATCCGAACGAATCTGAATAAATTTTTGCACACTTAATCCCCAATAAATTGCTGAAGCAAACACCAAATTTCATTGAAAAATGTTATTTTTTAGCAGAGTTCCAGAAAGGTTACTCGCTTTCTGCTTGCAGATTAACTTTGGGCGGGTTTCCGTAAAGCTCCATTCCGGCAGCTTTCCGGCAGACCCTACCATCAACAACAGTATGCTCATTAAGTGAGCGCTAGATGTTGTCAGTCTGAGTTCTGAAGTAGAACTGTGAATGTTATCAGAAGCCGGGTATTTATAATGTTTTGGTTTGGGCGGAGTAAGCCAAGACACACGGACTGACCAATCACAGCGAGCTTCGCCTACCGTGTACTGTTTTGGAAGATTGTCACCTTTTGTTTTGGGGTGATCTCACCAAAGCCACTGTAGCTATTGTTTGCGTTGCGAGATTTAACTAAAATTTGTCACGTTGATTGCCAATAGACGACGCATTGCTGACGTAGAATTTTGTTAGAATCAGATGTTGAAATTACGCAAATGTACAGTATGTATGTAATATATGTAATGCGATTTATTGGGGATTAAGTATATGGAATTTTATTCAGATTAGTTTGGATTTGACTTTTCTGTTCTACAGTGTTTAGGGGTTTGCTTTTTTATCAGACACAGTGTAGTATGACCCACAGATTGCACTATTTAGTATGACCCACTTGAACTACTTGGTTATACAGGATGGCCCAAGTTAAGTGATGCCAACTTACATTTTTGCTCTTGTAACGTGTGAACGCATCTATAGAATTGAATGATTTCTGAACACAGGCAACTAAAAGCAGCAAATGGCATGTTGTGGTTAATATTAGATCTTAATTGGTGTAACATGCTATATTTGTGATATTAAAAAAGGTTTAGGTTGTGGACAAATTTCAGTAGAATGCTGTATTATTAATTTTATAGTAAAAAGGAAGCATTAAAGTAATAATGTGCACTGCCAGTAGTTTTGTTTGAAGAACTCCTATCAGAGGTAGTTGATAATTAGATCTGCACTTTTTTGCAGTTGACATGAATGATGTCATGCTTTTTGGATCATATTTTGAGCTACCCAGTATGAATTTTTGTTGTAGGTAGATTGAAGAATGTTTCTTTGGGACTGGTTTACCAACATCTTGAATTTCTTGGGTAAGCATTTTGGGATTGCTGTTTCACACATATGTGTGCTTTAATATTACTGTTATGTTTAGTCTACATAGCACTACTCTATTTCTTATTTGCCACAATTGTACTTTTTGCTGTTCAGTCAAATACCTAGTTTTTTTGGAAATTACTGAATGTTTATGTAGTGTTAATTGTTAGGCATTATTTCGTTTATATGTCTTGTTTTTCTTGTGGAAATATATATGTGGCTAATTTGTCATTTTAGGATTGTACAAGAAATCTGGCAAGTTGGTATTTCTTGGACTGGACAACTCTGGCAAGACGACATTGTTGCATATGCTCAAAGATGCACGAATGGCACAGCATGTACCCACGCTTCACCCAAGTTTGTTGTTTGCTGCTTATAGCTTGGTCTTAAGCCATATGACTGTGATTTGTGTATAAACGTGACCATATATTCATGTGACGTTGCAATAATGAACAACAGAAATTTCTGTTTAGTTAGTCTGTCAGAAAGGCTTACTTATTTCAAATGGTAATTTAAGAGATGTGTTGCTCAGCTTAAAGTCTTCATAGGAAATAGCAGGAAATCAACATATGTTATTCATTGCTGTCAACTGTTCAGCACTCTATTTATTGATGTGTCATTGGTGCAAGTAGAGAGGTAAGCTTTTGCAAGCTTTTGAAAAGTGGGAAAAAATTGTCGACGTCCATTGCAGGAAAACAGTCAGCACAGAAAATATTGAAAGAAGTCGATAAACATGACTTGGCTGTATACTGAGATTTTGGCAAGATTTAGACCCAAAATGACTATGTCGATATTTTTGATTGTTGTGCATTGCTCCAGTTGCCATGGGACACTTTCTTTCAGCTGACCATGATTGAAAGTCTTTGATTTGTCTTTCACTGACACACTAAACGATAAAAGATTGTACATGGGTAAGGGTAGGGTGGCTATGGTTTCGTAGAATTGGCATATGTAATATTGTGTAATTGGCTGGGGCTGTTAAAAGGTATGGTGTGTTACGTTGATTTAGCTTCAGAGGAGCTAACAATGGGTGGTATGAAATTTACAACCTTCGACCTTGGAGGCCATCAGCAGGGTGAGTTATACTTTGCTGTCTTGTGGCTGTCTGTTTTACGCGCGAAAACAGCTAGACTGCTTTAGCGCGTCTTAACCATCGCAGTTCGGTCTGTCCATCTGTTCGTTCGTCTGTTTGTCACACGGGTGGATCAGTTAAAAATGGTGCAAGTTAGGATCACCAAAGTCACCTGTCACCTGTCAAGATCACCTGTCAGCTGCCTGGAAGACTCTACTTTCAGGAACCGTTAAGCTTCTCCATAAATTCGTAGGGGGTCACCCCAAACCAAAGCACTAAATGAGAGGGAATGCCACAATAGGGGTTTTTATTGATTTTTTGGCGATTTCGGGCTGCGAGACACATTTCAAGAGCGAATTGCGCCGAAATCAATTGAGATAGACATGGATAAGCTGCGTATGAAATTTTCAGCATTGAACGTAGATTCTGACGGTCCCAGTCTCAATTTTCTAGGGTCAAGGAAACCTGCCCACGAGGGCATCAAAGAGCAGTTACTCTGTAAAAGTCGTTATTTTACTGTTGTTGGCCAGTCTTTCGAGAAATCGGTTGTGGATAGGCATGGGCATGCTACATATCACAACAAACACAAATGATGAGCTTTTCAGTCGTATCAACAATTCAACATCAATGACTTTGAAATACCCTGATCTTCCAAAATAAGGGGTTTTTATTGATTTTTGTGATTTTTGACTTCAGTGCACACTTTGAGAATGAACTGCGACGTAATGGCTCGAGATATACTGACAGTTTGCAAACAGGAACTGCTATAGGCTTTCCTGCATCTCGTGAGCATTAGCTCAAATTTCTTGTTAGAAACGGTGCTAACAGTTTACATTTAGATAGCAGCTTTAAAATTGTTTTTGAGACATTATATGTGAGAATGTAATTTAGACAATGACATTCTGTTGCTGATGAGATGACTTGCTAGAATGCAAACCAGAGTACTGTGATGCCCTTGGGTTTGATGTTAGCAACAACAACATTTGAGACTTGTTTTGTATGACATGAATATTTGAGTACAAGATTTAACATATCAGTGTAATCAGTGGTCCTAAACAAGAAAACTTAGCTAATGCAAAGGGGAATGTGTGCATGTTTGAACCCCCACTGCGAACAAATCCAAGTTTATCAGTCCCAGCAACCGACATTGGGTACGATGTATTTACATATGCCAGATGGCGCCACCGCCTCGCGTGGATGCTACCATTTGAGTGGCCGAATGCGAGTATTCTGAAGAGGGTATTCAAGTTTCACACCCTCGTAAGGAGAATTCCTTGAATCCAGGATGGTGAAATTTGAACAGGTGAAAACTACGTTTAATATTGAAAATTTTATACACAGTTCTTTATGTCTATCTTAATTGATTTTGTCACAATTCGCTATTGAAATGTGTGTTGCAGCTCAAAATCGCCAAAAAAATCCATAAAAACCTCTATTTTGGCATTCAAGGTCATCCAAGGTCATTGAATTCAGTGGCAATCGAGAGCCAATGTCTGACTTCTTATTGGTGATTAATAGTAGCCTAGGCCCTAACTCGCACCGTTTCTGAGATACAGCGACTTATTAGCTGAAAATCGCAAATTTTTCCTACCCCTTCTCATTTAGCGCTTTCGCTTGGGGTGACGCTCGTACTATTTATGGAAAAGCTTTACGGATCCAGAAACTAGAGTCTCCCAGGCAACCGACGGTGAAGATTTGGTGATCCTAGCTTGCACCGTTTTTGACTGATCCACCTGTGTGATGGACAGACAGACGTACAGACAGACAGAATTGTGATGGCTAAGATGCACTACAAGCAGTAGCTGCTGTCATGTGTGATGAGAAAAACCGAAAAAGTAGAGAAGGCTGCTGTAGAAGTGTGTACAGAGCAACGTGACTGAACTGACACAGTTTAGTTTTTGATGAACTGACAATAAGTAGTCACTGGTTGATGCATACGTGAGCACAGTGACGTAGACCACTGACGTCATTAGATGTGTGTACTGTAATGCATTACTGCTTGCCCATTGGTCAGTTCATCAAAATCTAAACCATGTCAGTTCAGTTCAGTTACGTCGCTCTGTACACACTTTAAGAAAGCCATGTGTTTGTATATTTTTATTCAGTCTTGTACTTTGTTGCAGCTCGGCGTGTCTGGAAGGATTACTTCCCGGCAGTAGATGGTGTCGTTTTTCTCATTGATGCTTTTGATCGAGAACGGTTTGCTGAATGCAAGGTTGAATTACATGTAAGTTTTTTTATAGTTTCATGTTTTGTTATCTTGCTGTGGAGTTGGTGTATGTTATGTTAGATGAATCGAGTGATCTGCAGATGTAAAACGTTGGCTTTTGTAGAGTGATTAATTAATGTCAGCTTTCTGAAAAACTGTGATATAATTTTTTTTCATTAGACTTAGAAACTGGTTCAGTTGTTACATGTTGGGGCACTGTGATCTGTGTGATGCATTTAGTCTTGTTTACAGTACCATGTTTAGGATGCACCAGAACTTGCAGAAGTCAGCCAGGCAACATTGCCGCTGTCAGAATCTTAGGTTGGATTTCCAGATTTAAGTTGATTTAACTATAGCTGTACAGTAAGTGATTTCGCTGCTAGCCCCGTATCCATGGTCTGACAGTGTAAGCTGTTGTCTGACTGATGGCTAAGGAAACAGATCAGTAGTCCTTATGGTTTGGGAGGAAGTATACTTTTTACGTTATGTGTTGCTGTTAGTAAGCTGAATGCAGAACATTACTACATTAGTGTGATTGTTGATGATGATACGATTCGAACTTCTGTTGACATATGGCGCGTTACAAATGCAGACTACTTATTTACTTACTTGTTTTTACGATGGTGCAGAGTCTTTTAACCGATGAGCAAATTGCATCGGCGCCGATTCTCATTCTCGGCAACAAGATTGACCTTCCTGGTGCTGCAAGCGAAGATGAAATTCGACACTTGTTCGGCCTGCACACTCTTACCACTGGCAAGGTGACAGAGATGGAATCTATAATTTATGATTTCCTCATTTGTTCTGTGAGCTTTATGCTGTCTTGTTCGTGGCTGAATTTGTTTGTTTTGTAAGTAGTTTATGTGAGTGCTGAGTAGAATGTTGTTAATTGTTGGGGATCGGTGGACATGATGACAGCTGACAGGCTAACAAAAGTAGTATTGCAAATAAGCTACAATTAATAGTACTGCACTTACTTGCTTTCGAGCACTGTAGAACACTTTCACATAAAATGTTGTTAAGCCGTGAACTAAATGCTGTGGGCATGATTGGTTGAAAACTTGAAATCAAGCTATGATATTCACATCTGATTTGCAATAAAATTGTCTGCTAGGTAACTGTTTGTTGTACCTATTCTGGTTTTTAAAAAACCCTTGACATTTTTAGCAACATTTTTTCACCCCTGCTACAGTGGGCTGTATTTCTTTAACTATAACAGTTATATTGTTAAGGAAAAATGCGTCTGTGTGTGATTAGGGTGCCGTGGCGCGCAGTGACCTTTCAACGCGGCCGTTGGAGCTCTTCATGTGTAGTGTGTTGAAAAGACAGGGCTACGGCGAGGGCTTTCGATGGCTGGCTCAGTACATCAACTGAGTCATCTCGGCACAGTCTATTATATACTTCTCTTGTTACTGTGCCGCTGGAGGACATTCTGACTGAAGTTCTTAGGTTGAGTTCACATTGACACAAGTACGAGTGGTACGCATTAGCGTGTTATAGTGCTACACATGAGTTTGTTTGCATGTACTCCAAATTATTGATGCAAGTACTATACAGCTCTGTGAATTGCACCCGTGTGAGCAGTTTCCGTATGAGTCCTGCTTTTAACCAGCCAATATGAGTAAACTCTTTTTAATAGGATTATCTTAACTTTCACATATAATGTGACATACAAGGTGTCCAGAAAAAAAGAGCCTATGGTTTTTTCGACATATTTTTGTCAAACCTCAACCTATTTTCATAATTTTTGGCATGAGTCGTCCTGAGTATTCACTTTATTAAACTGTTTAAATATCTTCACTTTACATTGCCATGTCACTACGTAGAGCTGATGTAATTGTGACGTCATAAAAAAGCCGTTTTTATAGTATCCGAGGTGAAAAAAGCTAACACTGTTTCGGTTAATAACGGTTAATAACAAAATTAAAAATATGTTCATAATTTTTTGTAGGCAGCATTAATAAAGCAACATGCAACTGACAGTATACTGATAGTCCACTTCACCCAAATACTGACAACGTTTTACCGTGTAAAATAAAACACTTCGTATTCTTACCTTACTCCACACCAAAATAAACAGAAATGCAGAAAAATAAGCTTTTTAGCCTGTAGCTGCCTTATTTGTCATCAAGATTGGCAAAACTTGCTATCAACCAACTTGAGTCAACAACTTTATTACAAATGTGCTCTACCATGACGCTAACGCATGCTGCAGAAATGATGCTGCCTGCTGATAACGGCTGCTGCACAAGACGTTCCCGTACTGCACACGACGGCCACGTGTTATCAGGACGAAAAGCAAGAGTAGGTAAAAAAATCTGATAAAAAATTATTTATTTCTATGCCAACAATCATGAAGTTTTTTTACTGCAATTTTCTTTTATCGGCTTTCTTGTTTTCATATTGCAGAGGATCATTTAGACATTACCTGTCCGCAAAAATGGCATTTTCGATGACGTCCCGATTAAATTAGCTATATTTAGTGAGAAGTAAATTTTGAAGACAAGTTTTGGATGCTTGTGGTAAAGCATATCATTGTGATAATGTGTGCCAGAAATTATAAAAATAAATTTAAATTTGTTGAAGTTATTCAGGAAAAAGTGTAGGCTCTTTTTTTTCGGACACGGTGTAAAGTTTACACCATTGCTTTTTTATTAGGCGTGCAGTTGTGCACACAGAGTAAAATCATTAATAGTGTAGTAGTGGAATTACTTTTGCTTATGCAAAGCATTCAGTCATCTTTACTGGACATTGTCAATGTCAAACAGTGTATGCATTTTCTGCTTGTACAAGTGTCTGTAAACACTACGCGAATGAAGCTCGTACAAATAACTAGCGGCTCATATATTGCAGACTTGTACCTGTGTCGGTGTGAATTTAGCCTCATATTGCTTCTTAATTTGCCGTTAATGTTTGGAGCCTTTGAGCTAGCTACAGTGTCTGTCTATGTCTGTCTGCATTCTGTATATTATGTTGATCTTGGCCATGTGTGTGAATGCCTGCCCCTTAGTGTGTATTAATCTGCTGCTGTAACTTTGAGTAGGGTATATATAGGCTGTTTAACGTCATTTGAGCAAAAGATGTAATAATAACACGTAGTAGGTAATATTGCATATGTTTGTTATGTGTTCCTGTGTGGTCTCGTGTTCTGTGTTAAATGTTATGTCTGTATACAGCAGCATAATGAGGTGTTGGTGATGATAAATACCAGATTTTTTCGTCTGTTTATTACAATAGGTGTTAACAGTACATCCATGTTAAGAAATTTGTGTATGAACTCACACATGCATGGCAGTAATTGTTTCGTTGTTCTGTGACTGTCTGCATGTCTGTTAATGTGCTACAACCATGCTTAGGACAACTATTCTGCATGCTTTGCTTTTACAGTTTGGTAATATTTTGTTTCCGGAAATTGACTCATAATGCAGCATTTTAGTCACTGCTGCATTTCTTAGTGTCATTGTTAACTTGTTTCCTCAGCATTAGATGGTGTAATTACCAGCATCTTTGTGCTAATATGACAATTATATAAACGATGGTTGTGGACGAATGTTTATGGAAGTAATAAATTGTATAAAGCTGCAAGAGTTTGATGTACTTTTCTGTGACACTAAGCTTGGTGGCTGGCAAGTGCAGGATCAGTTATGCATACCTGTAGGCTGCATGTAGAATGGTAGTTATGTTGCGATCACAGTTAAATTTATAAACTTATAATCAAATTATATCGACCTGGTTTTTGTACTCTAATGTTGACTTGCAGTGATTCTCCTTAGAATGATAGCCATTTAACCACACAGAGTGAATGCCATGTGTGACACTTAAGTTTTCTCAAGTACTAACAAGTGTCATTTGCTTCAAGTGAATGAAACGTTAATATTTAAGATATGTGTTCAGTTAATACTAGTAATTGTGTTAATATAGTTTATCAATGAATAAGTGGCACAAGGTAGATTTGAATATGATGTTGCCATTTAAGTTAAACGGTAACACTGTTGGTAGTAACATGAAATCAGTAACACATTTTAAGGCTGAATCAGTTCTTTAACCCATTTATGCATAGCGTCCCAAAAATGGGACACCTAGTTTGACGCTACATCAAAAAATAAGTAATGCAGTAATGGGTTATACAACTATCAGTGCATATGTAACAAAATGCCTATTAGTTACCGGACGTCGCACGTTATTTTACTGGTCAAAAAATGAATATTTTGCTCAAATAACGAACTGGGACGACCATTTGATCAAGCTAAGCCCTAATTGTATTGTTTTGACATTAAAAATTGCCAGCTGATTTAATTTTGATTTTGGTCTTGACTTTGGGCTTAAACCAAAGTCAAGTCAACACTTAAGTCTTAGATTAAAGTTTTGGCAAAACTTGACCTCACCCAATGAATAGGGACCCCAGTCACTCCACAGTTTACCCACAGGTTTACCCCTTCTAAATTATCAATAGAATTACTTATTTTCGTTAGTTTACTTTTATACTGTTTTGTTTTATACTGCTTGATTTTCACTTCCGCTTGTACTTATTGACAGTATGGCGACTGCTCAAAGTAGTGGAACAGTAGGAAAAGCGAAGAAAGGAAAAAGAGGTTTAAAACATAGTTTTGTTTGGATAAAAGAATACTTATTAACACACAAGAAATAAATTAGCATTCATGGCTCAGTGCGGAACACGTCGTTATAGTCTTGTTGACTTCCCCCAGTCAAGACGCGAAAAGTCCGAAATTAAAGCTTTAACTTATGCACTATCGGCACTGGTTTCCGGTTGTTTTCACAGTTCAGTTGTTTTGGTGGTGGAATTTACGTCAGAAGATTTTACTCTGATGTGTTAACAGAGTTTCTACTCAGAGATCGACCAAGAAGTTAATCGACGCGTTTCAGTCATATTAGATACAAGAAGAAGAAGTCCGAAATTGACAAGTAAAATGCAAAATAAAATAACAAAACCTTTTGCAACTGTACGATGTCGGCATTATTACATTTATGGCATTCACACAATCCGCATGGGGTTTTATGGATTTTTTTGGCGATTTCGGGCTGCGACACAAGTCTGTATCATTCACAAGGTGGCATCACGGTACTATATCGTTAACAGTATGCGATCCAGATAGAGAATTTGGTATTTGTATATTAACTTAGCGTGAACACCTCAATATTCAGCTAAACTACCGAACCAGAACTGCTATAGGCTTTCGCGCGTCTCGTGAGCATTTGCTGAAATTTCTTGTACGAAATGTCGCAGTTCAAGTTACGTCCAGCCATTGGATTATAATGCTGTCACTAATCACGCCCCACTGTGTCTCAGCTGCAGCTGCTCCATCCTCACACACACAGCCGCTGCCCTCTGCATCTTGACGCTGATTTGAGTAAGACCATGCATGATCATGGCCCCCCATGTCTAGCTTGATACAGATGGCAGTGGCAGGCTGCACTCGGGTCATCAGTTGACGTACGTGCAGCGGCTGTTTTCCCGCTTCAGCGATTGTTAATTGCTGGGGGATGAGCCATGGCGAGCATTGGGAACTCCATCAAGCAAACTGACACCAACTGATAGGCCAACTAAGGTGTTAAGGTGTCTGCAGCCAGTCACATGTCGAGAGTCGGATAACACAAGAGAGAGTATTTATTTGCCAAAACACATTAAACATATTAAAATACAATCATATGTACTGAAGGCGGGCTGCCAGAAAAGCAAACGCTTATCAATGTTGGCCACCCATGAAATTATAAGTAATGACAGTCAAATTGTAACAGTGTCTGAAAAAGAAGAAAAAGTACAAAATGTCAGTTTATAACAATGCGATAATGACAATTTACATGACCAGCCAGAAAGTAGCAATATTAAACTTTAACACAGAGACATGCCATTGTAAAATAATTTTTTAAGTTTATACTTAAATGTAGTTATATATTGTACATTTTTAATATCTTCTAGGAGTTGATTCCACAAATTACAGCCTTTAAAATATATTGCCCTAGAACCGTTAGAAAGATTAACAGTTGACAAGTGCAAATTATTTTTATTTCTTGTATCATAATCATGAATTTTATAGTTCTCAAATAAATAATTATGATAAATATTTGGCAATAATTCTTTATGATAAATACATTTCTCAATAATAGAAAGAATTTGAAAACAGTGAAGTTTGGTAATAGGTAAAATATTGTAGTTAGCATACAACTCAATATTTCTACAGTAACTCTCTTTTTGCTGCAAAATTTTAAGTAATTATTTAATTTCATAAGTTTATCGAGATATGGTGTATATGTATTGGCATAAATTTCATTATTATATAATATATATGTATGCACAAAACTAAAGTATAACATGTTGACTCCAATAAGTAAGTAAGTAAATGATTTATAAATCGCCAAAGTCTCAGAAAGAATCAGGGCGCATAGGATGATGGACGCTAGGTGGCAGAAAAGGCTGACTGAAAGTGCAGGCTCCGTACTATCAGTTTCAGCTGAGAGCACAGTGGCACTTTAAACAGGCACAGAACACAAAAAAATACCGAACTTTCACTGATTTAAAAAAAATCGAAACAGGTATCAAATTACCTGTGGGCACCTGAGTAAGGGTAATGGGTATTGAAATGGTATACCTGGGTACCCGTTCCGAGCGCTAGCTGCAGTCGTAACTGTTTGGTGTAATGTGTAATAGCATGTGTTTCAGAACCATTGCCATTGAATGAACTGGCAATCAGGCACAATGCAGCTATGCTAGAATATTGCCGGACGTCAATATCTGCTTTAGCGGGGTCAACTGCTGGCATTCTTGGTCTTACTGGCCTCTATGGTTTTGCTTTCTACTTCTTGACGGCCTTCATGATGTCTGTATGTACTGTATTTATGATTATATAAAGTATTATGTGCTGTTTTGTATTTATTGCATTGCTATTATGGTAAATCATTAGCTTTTTAAAAATTTTTGTTGTTGCATATTGTATGGACATGCTGTATAATGCATATTTGTAGATGAAAGACTATGAGGCTATATTTAATAGATTTATGTAAAAAAAAACTGTTCAGTTTATATACAGTGTAAAGGTGACATCATGGTTGTAGGTATAAAACAGCACAAATCACAATTTAAAAATTCAAACT
>Ga0209671_1003217_pt1 | contig 15546 bp, 9 predicted proteins | sample WorMetHERISLAND2_2_FD_187401 | JGI IMG/M metagenome (GOLD analysis project Ga0209671, IMG submission 187401) | Marine gutless worms symbiont microbial communities from Max Planck institute for Marine Microbiology, Germany - Olavius geniculatus... | ecosystem: Host-associated > Annelida >...
GTAAATGTTGTATATGTTTACTTCTACAATGTTTTTGAATTTATGCAATAATTTTAGTTTATTTTTAATCTATTTTCATTTTCCATTCATTATTTTTTCATTCTCAGTCAATCTTGTCAACTGCTAATAAACGAAAATGACGATGACAATGAGTATATCTATAACTATTAAAATATCAAAAATATCACTCTAGTACCAGTATAGACTTGGTCATCCAAAATATCGGTTGAGTAGTTGGAGCAGTGAAATTGATGTGTAAAATCTCGACATTTTCAGTTGTCAGAAGGACAAGATCACTGCCAGCAATTACTACCTTGACAGAAGCAGCAGACACCAGAGCACGTATTCAGTATTGTTTGACAGAAACAATATCGTACAAAATACCAGTAATAACTGAAATCTCAGAGTATACATTGGCTTGTGTATGATGCAATATAGCAAGTTCTCCGTATTTAGTTTATTTTTTAAACTAAACCACGCAGTGCAGATTTGTTGCAGGATTAAATCGAGCAGATGGTAAAGTAAAAAAATGTGCATTTTCAAGGCACGTAAACGTGAGCTTTGATCACAAAAATGGTTCATGAGTTACACTTGACAGAAGCAAACTTTCTGTTAATTACTGGCTTTCCAGAATTTTTCTTCTTAAATACATACAAACTGTCAAGACAGTGTGCAATGCTGTTACACTAAACTATAACAAAATAATATGCAATGTCAATTTACTGTTAAAAATGGCAGCTAAACTGATAGTCAATTAAAACTAAATTAATTACAAAACAATCATTGGCAAGCTAAATATGATATAAACTTTTTTTAAAAATTGCCAATAATAATATAACTACATCCAGTCAAAAGTGTATACAGGGTGCGGCAAAAAAATGGACCCCTAAAGTTTTTCGCTGTTTTTTTCAGCAACCGTTTGAAATTTTAATTTGAAATTTTACAGATTTATTTACCAAAAACCGTCTAAATCCAACAGCCAAGTAAAATGTAATTCTGTTAAAAAACAACAAAGTCACAGATTTTTTAACATGACCCCCTACCAATTTTTCAGCATTCAAAAATGTTCTGGCTACAACACCAATTTAATAACATTATTGAACAAAACAGTTAAATAATGATCAGATGCCAGAATTCCATTGTCACTGCGAATGTTCGAAGTGTTCACCACCAGCTCCAAGCTACAACACCAGCCTCCAGTCGCCTTATTTAAGAAATCTTTTACAGCCTTGTCGATCGGTCCCTGTGGCAGGTTGTCCCCGATAACCTGAAACGCTTCCTCGAGTTTGACGCATGTTTTCGGCTTTGTTTTAAGCTTGTGGTAAGCTTCCAACATTGCACCCCATACGTGATAGTCCACTGGGTTTATATTCCGCGAATTTAGAGGCCATTGGTCTTTTGTAGAGCTGTCACAGTTGACGCGTTAATTAATGCGTTAATGCATTAATAAATTAATGCGCGTTAAAAAAATTAACGCACATGTGATAATATCAAACTTTCCTGTATGATCGGCCACTTTAGAACCCGTCTTCTGTAACAAAATGTCAATTGATGCTTTGCTTAACGTTTAGGCCTAACGGCCGGCCTTCGCCTACGAGAACATGTCAATATGTTGCATGCACGAGCCAGGAAAACAGTAATTTCTATGAAGCTCGTCTTGTGTTGTGACGTCTGGTAAGTGACATATGCAATGAACCTAATTTTACAACTGTTGTCGTGCGATTGGAGCCATGGCGAAGAACCCTACATTTTCGATTTGTTGAATCATTTGAGTGAAAATTCCATATAAAATCAGCGGGTGTAAGTTTCTCTCAGTCATATTGTGACACACATGCGAGGTTTATGGGAGATGCGATGCTAGCTACCAAGTGTTGAAAGTCGATAGACAGTAGGAATGATGGGCTTCTAAATGTGGAGTGTTCTCATATGAGAACATTTTTAACGTCAGCGTGAGATGGCCAATAAAAATACTGTAATAGTTAAATAGTAAATAGTCTAAACACGTTTAAAAAATAAAAATTATATGTGTTTGTTAAACTTTTTTTCATTTTTCTAACTTTCTATATTCTACAGGTGGGTCCCGTAAATGTCTCGGGCCTGGGGTAATTTACCTCCTACTCTCGATTTCGACGGGACTGGGTGCGTTAATTTACGCGTTAATTAATACATTAAAAAAATTAATGCACTGCGTTAATGCGTTAAAAAAATTAACGCCTTGACAGCTCTAGTCTTTTGTGATGATATCTGGACAGCTGGCCCACAGCCATTTCTGTGTGCTGCGCGGCGTTGCGCGCTGTGTGTGCTGATACGCCATCCTGCTGGAAGATGAATCCGGTGGGCAGCTAACAATTGCTTTAGAGGAACGATAATTTAGTAATAATTTATAAACAATACAAATTACTGTTTATCAAAACGTCACTGTGACGTTATCAGCAGTAACGTGTATCCAGTTATTGCAAATTAAATAGCATTTTTAGCTTGAACATTTTTAATACTAAAAAATTGGTAGGTGGTCATGATAAAAAGTCTACAACTTTGTCGTTTTTCAACAAAATCACATTTTACTTGGCAATCATATGTAGAAGGTTTCACCAAATAAAGCTGTAAAATTTCATATTAAAATCCCAAATGTTTGCTGAGTAAACGGCGAAAAACTTTAGGAGTCCACTTTTTTGCTGCACCCTGTACATCAATTAGGGCTACATGAAAGTGTATAACATTTCTCACAAAAAGGGGGCAATTTTTTTAGCAATGATGGCATCATTTTTATGCTGTTCAAGGCGCCCCTTTTCGTTTAACATGAAAGTGGTTCGACGTTGGTGGACGGGTTCAAAATCAAGAAAACTGCACGGTATGTCCTGGGCAACAGACATGACAAACGTCAGGAAAGTGCTGAAAAGCAAAGTGAGCAATCAGTTCCAACCTTTACTGTACTGCGATGGTGTGGCACCAGCTGCCGTACCACTCTTATTCCTCGCATCGTTCCTGCAAATGCCGGATTTATGACAGAGAACATGAAATTCTGCTGCTGCTCATCGGCTGCTGCATAGCGAGACTTCTGCACAGAGCATTGATCATCTGACTCCAGACCACGACTGCTACAGCTGCCATGCCGCAGCAACGACTGCGAAGGTATGTGCAGAAACTGATTGGTAAAATCACGCAGTTGTTGGTCATTAACACAGCCACCATCATTGGTCTCACTGCAGACACCAAGCAACAGAATACAACATGATGCATGCTTTGCACCGGTCACTGGAGAACTAACACGCAAGCTGCCTGTTTAACCCAGCATGTAAACTAAACGAAATAAAACCGTACAAAACGAAACCAAAACAAAAGGAATGAAACAAGGAGGTCGGGCCACATTGCCCACTGAGCCTGGTCATGTGCTGGAAATTGGGACATCAAATGCTCTGCCATCACTTCAGTGCTGCTGCAGTGAAAGGAAGTGGCAAAGACTCGACATACAATGTGATGTAGATATGCCACCAGCAACAAGAATGGCAGTGTGCAGATACAATTCATGTTGCCTAGCATCACAGCACTGTAGAATTAATTACACTACTCACAACGAAGTAGCCGAAGAATTTAGTGTACTTCTGGCCAACATTGTCCACTGTATAAATTTTCTTACTTAAAGACTTACACTTACTTACGTGAAAGTTGAAAAATAGAAAATGCCAACTGCATACACAAATGCCAGTGGCATTCTTAAGTACAGTGACACTTATATTAACTGACATGTAATTTATTAAAACTGACTTTTTATCCAAATACACTGCAGACCTTCCATAGTTTATCAAAGTGCCAAAAATAATGCAGTGTATTAACAATGAGACTAAACATCAGCATGAACTAATACACACCTAGTGTCCCACCACCAGTGCTCCTTGCCAGGTAGCTCACTGTATGTTACATTTATTCCTTCCTCCATTAGTAGCCGATACATACGCCGTGCAAAAAATGGATGAACTGTACGGTCATTGGCACCAACACGAATCATCACCGATAACCCCTGCATCATACACTTATAACATTATTTGATTTTTTCAAAGTCACAGAAAAATAGAGATCACACCATGTAAATTCTTAAAGCAAAATGAAAAAAAGATAATAAAGAAAATAAAATGCACAAATAAAATTAATCAAGTCCAACAGCATACAAATTTATCTTTTACACAACTACTTTTAATTCATCTTATATTCTTACACAAAATGCACTGGATATCAACCAGAGTTAGTTAAATATCAATGCACAGCTCAGAGTTCACTAACGGTTAAAAATGCTGCAAAATAAACTCAGTACTAAAATAATAATACTGAATAACTATGCAAACCTTCAAGTTGGTTATATGTTTATCAACATAATTCTCCGAAATGCACCTTTCCATAACAGCTTTAACAAGATCATCAGTGTGGCTTGCAGATATATCATGCCTGTATGACAATATAACACATGCTGTAACGTTTAATTAGAAGTGACAGAAGTTAAGTGTGGGGCACTGAAACGGTATGTGTCTGCACAATACTGACAAAATATTGCAGCTACTGATTAAAATGTAGGAATCACGATTCATACTGCACTTCAAAGGGATAAATTCCAAAACGTTCAAGTGTCGATGTATCAATGAATTTAACAGAGTTAGAAACATGACAAAACAATGCTGCATAGTCCATCACTGCCACAACTGACAAACAAAAACTCTACTTCATACACGTAAAACTTTCAAGTGACAAACTATAAGAATTCTTTAAAATATGAAACTGCACCTGACCGGAAAAACAGATTGCTGTCGCCATAATCTTCCTTACGAATCCATCCGGCCAGAGAGACAACAGCCAGTGCCATATCTGGGTAATGAGTAGCAAGATGCCATGCCCCATGGCCACCCATCGAATGACCTGTAGTTCGCAAATGTTATCACACTCAGTACCACTGCTTCTGTTTAGGCAGTGAATTTTTCCTAAGTATCTTCATTATAAACAGTAGGCAAGTTTTTTCGAAAAAAAAACACTGGAAATTGTTAGTTTTTAATGGGTTGTGTGCACTGCCTGTTGCCCAAACAGTGCTAAAATTAGCACTTGTGGCAATAGCAGCAGCAGCAACAGCATAAGTGGCTATTGAACGATTGTTTAAGTTCCCATGTCGCCTATCTTCTGTTCTTGCACTACCTTGGAAAACCGACCAAGCAAAGCATGTGCTGAAATGAATGAAAAACTTTAATAAATTCTATCTATCCAGATTTTTGGCCCCAACAGCCAGTGGATTACAAGCAGTGTATCTATTAGATGACGTTCAGGAATGTTTGTGAATTCAAAAAGTGACTGGTGAAGTCTGGATTAGTCTGAAGCAGAACATTATCAATACTGCTGTCAATGAATGCAAAAAGCATCTCCATGTCTATGTTCAAACAATGCACCCATATCTCAAGCAATTTTGCTGTAGGCAGTTAAAAAATGAAAACAATTGGATAAAATGCCAGTCAAAGTGTGAAGAAAATTAACAAAATATATTTTGTGCATTATTTAGCTTATGCAAAAATACTGCATTGGGTAAAAAGCAATATTTTGTTAATTCTGCTTTCCTCAGGTAGTGCACAAAGCACAAACAGACCTTGGGTGAGGTGGGAAATTGAACATTTATTTGATGGGAAGTTGTCTCAGGAATATTCGTACCAAAAATTACTAAAATCTGATAATCCTTCTTCAAGTTACAGTCAAAAATGTTTGGGATGTTTTTTGAGCCACAGTGTATAATATAATATTCAACTAAAGTTACGTATGTTATGTGTGTATGCAAAGCATGCACAAAATACTGAACTAACAGACCAGCAAAGATGACAAATTCAGGTGAAGATTTGCACTGAAGCCAAACAGAATGCAGTGCAGTAAGCTCTGCGAGAGCACATAAAGCTGTAAGTGCTGTCAGTGCCCCAGGACCTTCCCAATTATGTGCACCATGCCTACAGAAAGACAGTTATATACCAGAGTCAAAAGTGTCACATACGAATGACTTTCAACGCGTTAATACACACACACACACACACACACACTCATTTTGTTTTATCATCCCATAATAATTTACTCCAGATATCCAGAGTGTCAGCAGCAGATTCTTCGCTATCAGTAAATTCTCAAGTTTCTATGGAGATCATACATGCATGACTAGCATAAAAATAATACATGAGAAATAAGTACAATTATCACTCAAGTTTATTTTTCCAAAGCACAAAAAAATGCTCACCTTGTTGGTGCCAGGACCCAGGCACTGCTGAATCCAAACACAAATTCGTTGTTTATCATGCGTTTGTAGCTGTCAGCTTGATTCTGTGGTGGAACCGTCGTGCCATGCAATGTCAAAACAACCGGACAAACTTTTTCTTCTGCTTCGCAATGATCCACTGGAGCAATAGCAGAGGCATGCTGCACTGACCCATCATGATCCAAGAAAGTAAACAGAAAAGACTGCGACAATGTCCGACACCGAAGAATGATCTCACGAGATTTACTGCCTTCAGAAGTAGAGACTTTAATCATCAGCTGAAGCTGGCTACAGGAATCCAGCACGAATTCATCACTAGTAGCCTGCAGCTCCAATCTAACAGGCCGGATCTGTCCCGGTGCAATTGCAAATTCCGACTTTTCAGATTTGACACGAAAGTACGAAGACTCAGAAGATTCTTCTAGCGACAAGCGAACATTCCGAAGCCATCGGCTGTGGTGCACATTTGCAATAGGCAGAGCCATAAAACCAGAAAAACGATGCCCAGCAACAAAGTCCGGCAGAAAACGTGGAGCATGCACTTCAAAAACAACTTCGGAAACCTCAAATCTACAGCTGAACGCCAGAGTTCCCTTAGCTCTAGCTCTGACGCACACTGTGTGAATGCCAATATTCAATGAAACACCAAATCGAAAATGGTCGAGGTGGTAAACATCTCCAGTAACAGGAAATCCATCAATGTAAACAGTATGTATGCCAGAACAACGAGCAACGATGTTAGTATTATCCGCATTAATGGCTATCTCAGTCACTGCCCAACCTTGCCACTCCATGATTCCTGTAGACCCCAACGAATTCACCAAGTCACCCCATGCCAGATTTGGTGCAATATTCACATAACCCTTGGATGATTTTGGTGGCAAAGTAATCCAAGAAATATATCCACTTGGTGCTAATTCTGATATAAGGTGGTATTCGAGCAAAAATCGTGTATGAGTTATATTCCATATACCACCAAATGATTCCACAGGATCACCATCTGTTTCTGCTTTACCTATTGGAAATGGTCCAATAAAATGCCAGTTCTGGGCAGAAGTGGCTAGTTTTCCAGCTAGTTTTGTTGCCTGTTTAAAACAAACTGAAGCCTGAGAGTGATTATAAGTAATCAGATACAGCGATCCAAGGCCTGACCATGCCCACCCAGCTTCCTTGTGCTCCTTTATATACTGAATATGGCATAGTTTAGCTTCAGGTACCTTCAGAACACCAAACACAAGATTGCATAAAAAATTCACAAAAGTGGGAAAACAATACTACAGGTATTTAAGTAAGTAAGTAAGTGCATGTTTAGAGTGCACAATGTCAGCCAGTGGCCAAATCTGAGGCACTTGGCTGAGCCGCTAGGGGGAGCAGTAGGCCTGCTGGAAGCAGTGAGTTTTAAGGAGGCGACAGAAAGTGTCTGCAGAGGTAGAACTACGGTTACTAGAGGGTAGTGAGTTCCAAACTGTGGGGGCTGCAATGCTAAAACCGCGGGAGGCAAAGGTTGTGCGGACATGTGGAACCGACAAAAGATTGGTGTTGGCCAAACGCAGAGAACGTATGGGACTGTGATAATTGAGCAGAGAACGTAGATAAGCAGGCTGAGAAGAGTTGAGAATATTGTACGTCAGTGTGGCAAGTTTGAATTCAATGCGTTGATCAATTGGAAGCCAATGTAGATCCTGGAGAATATCAGATGAGCGAGTACCATGAGGGAAAGCATGACTGGCAACAACTCTGGCAACTGTGTTTTGGACGCGCTGAAGATGGTTGATATTTTTCTGAGTGGTGCCGAAAAGGAGAGAATTAGCGTAGTCTAAGCGAGAGCAGACCAGGGAAGAAGCGACTGATTTGGCCATATCATCAGTGATGGCCGAACGAATATGGCGGAGTGACCGGATGTGATAATAAGCGGATTTGCAGATGGAGCTAATGTGTTTGTCCAAAGAAAGGTGACAGTCCAGAGTGACACCGAGAATCTTTATGTTGTCAGACAATAAAACTGAGCAACCAGCAACATCAACAGAACGGACTGAAGCGAAGGTTCTGGAACGCTGACGAGTACCAAGTAGTATCGCATCTGACTTATCAGGATTTAGTGCCATTCCGTTGAGGCAAAACCATGAACGTAAAGCGTGCAGACAGGTAGTGAGGTTAGCAATATCAGATGATGGTTCAAACGGATTTAGTGCGATGAAGAGCTGAGTGTCATCAGCATATTGCTGATGACAAACCTGGAAAGAGCGAGTAATAGTTGCAATCGATGAAGTATATATCGCAAATAACAATGGCCCAAGGACAGAACCCTGGGGAACACCGGTGGTACATTTGGTTGGAGTTGAGGAGTGATGGCCAATGCGCACTGACTGGGTTCTGTTAGACAGATAAGACTGTAGCCAAGAGAGTACAAAACCAGTGATGCCGACACTGGTACGAAGACGATTTACGAGGGTGACTTTGAACAGTTCTGTAATTTTCTGATAAATATAGTATACAGTATAATTAACATAAATATAATCATATGTAATAATATGTTTGTACTCCATATGCAAAAGATTAACTGAATATCCACTGTTTGAACATATTTGAACTTTGATACATATATACATAAAATAAACTCTCGTTAACAGTTAACAAATTTAAACTAGAACATAGTTTGAAATTTTCTGCCAATAAGCAAAGCTGTCAATACTTTGCACACAATTATAATGCCATTTACACTGTATACAGCATATGTGAATAATTTTATGTGACTTGTTAAATTCATCAAAGCATTAAAATTAAATAGTAAATAAAGTAAGCAAAGTGTAATTTGTATAATTCATACTCAAAAAATATCTAATGTGCTTAGTACATTTTGTTGGCAATAATATACACTGTACATAGTACATGTTTGTAACTAACCTTCCCAGTGACACGAATAGCATCAAGGGTTCCGATGCTAGTAGCCTGCTTTGAACAAATGATGCCACCCAACTTCAGCCGCTTACTCTCCTCTTCTAATAAATCAGAAGCACTTTTCTGTCAATAAATCACAACAAACATATTCTGAAGTAATGTGTAATTAACAAAATATTTAAAAAACAAAAAAAAATTAAAATAGTATAAATATCCCAATCCTGTAGCTATTGAGTGCAACTAAAATGCATCCATTTCAATATCTCAAAACAATTTTTGCAACTGCATAACACTGAACCAAACCCATAATCTATAAGAACACATTGATTAGTACTACACCGTAGTCCAACAAAAACTGTTCCCCTTTACATGGCTCTTTCAGGAAGTTAGACAACGAGGCTGATAAGAATGCTGTCCTATAGCTCGAAACACCGCCCACATGTGACACCAGAGTGCTGTCAACACTGTTGACGGAAATCGAAACACTTACCAGTAACTCCTTAGATTTACATTCTGCTTGCAAGAAGGCATAAATTAACAAAACAATAAAACTTCTAAAAAGTATAATCACACTACTATGCTGTTTGAAATGCATAACATCCAAAAATAAACAACCGGAAACAGAACAGTAACAACGTCAATAACTAAAAAACAACTTTGACTTAAAATAAAAACCAATAGAGAGCGTACTATTTAAACATTAGAAATCTTTAATATAATTTAAACGTTTAAACAACAAAAAGTAACGTTATCTACGTTAACAAATTGCAGATATGACAAAAATGCTGTTATAAGTAAAAACACAAGTATGCTATAGTACTACATATAAATCAACTTGCGTTTGAAGCTTGAAAGAGATTGAAAATTTTCTGCAGAAAAACACTAAAACGTTTTGTCAGATGTTTAGTTAGTACTCTGGCTGTCTACAAATAAAATAGATTCGATTACTGGCAAATAGTAAAATTATTTATTTAACAGTTAAATGTTTGGTATAATTTAAACGTTTGAACTTCGAAGGACTTTCTTGGCTGATTGTCCAAATTTAAATGTGTTAATTGTTCGTGCATCTTTATTAATATTTTGCGGTAGTGTTCGGTACTCTATGGTGTTATGTTGTCTGCACTGTGCTGTGCGGATAAGTAGTACAAAGTGCTATTTCTTCAGTTAATGGCTTAATACACAGGCAGTTATATCGCGGATCGTTTTAATTGTTCGTCACTCATTTATTTACTCTGCAGTACTGCAGATTACGAATAAGCTACGAAGCAAAGTCAACGGGTGTATAAGTTACAACTTCACAAGTGTAGTGTATAAATATGCGGGGCGGACTGCAGATGTTTTTTTTTTATTTCAACGCGAGATCTCCGAGATGCGTCGGCCGATCGGCGCGAAATTTTGCACGTTGTTCAGTACAGGCCTAATTTTATAATGCCGGTCCAAAGTTTCGGGGGCCCACCCCCAAAAAATTTTAGGGGCCAAAAACATGCAAAATTAGCGCGATTTTGGACGACTTCGAAGTTCGGCGGCGAATATCTTTGAAACGGATGAAGATATTCAAAATCGGACAAATATTTTATCTACCGCGATTCCTCCTGCGTTAGGCGAAACAAGTCCGGTAAGTTTGGTCCAGTAACCTTGGAGATCTCGATGCGGAATCATACCCACCCAAAGCGCATTTTTCGGAAGACCATATTTCGGCCCCTAGGGGGTGCTGCGCCCCCAAATTTTTACACGTGCCATAGAATGACCGTCTTGCTAGCGCTCCCCCCACTGAGGATCTGGATCCCCCTTACAATTTTTTTTTCAAAGGGGGTCCAAAATTGGCCTTACTTGTAGCGAATTAGCCACTATAACTTTAAAGTCAAATGGAGCAGCCTAATGAAACTTTGCCACGTAATGCAGTGCTACATGTAAGTGGGGCTGATAACGTGCGTACAAATTTTGGGGGCACCGCTTCCTTAAAATTTGGGATAGCGAACAACGTCCAAAATTGGACGTGACAACTTTCAAATTTGAGCGCGAATGTTTCTGGAATGGATGGAGATATCGACAAGCGGTAAATGGCGTTATCAACTACTTTCTGTCCCGCGTTGAACAAAAAAAAATTGGTGAACTTTGGTCCACTGACGACAACGATTAGTTGGCTAATGTCTACCTACCCTAGGTTGACACTGTGCATTCTGCGTATTCTAATGCGTTGGAGTTTTGGCGACGTGACTGCTACGAGAGGAATGTGAGCCCCCTAAATTGTCCCCCCAATCAGACTTATGGCGCCAGGCTGACCCAAGTTGGGCTTTGCCCCAAATTTCTAGTTGTATTGTAAGCTTAGTGTGCTTGTGCAGGATATTCTAAGCAAGTCAAGTGAAGATGCTAAAAATTTGAGCATTACCTTTCCAAATGTGAGGGCACATTAAAATGAAGAAAGGCGTAAAACGTACAAAATCCTCATCATCTGGTAAGCATGCAAACGTTATTGCTGTAAACATTTTGTGTAAATGCAGCACTATGCAATTAACTGTTTGTTTGTGAGTACAAGCTAAGCTCCATAAGATGGGGTGAATTCGTCCGGTTTCTGACTAAACACTAAGCATATTTTTGGTATGACAGACTTTTACATTATTTTATCAATGCTAGGTTACGCATATATGTATTCACTGTAAAAATCGATATTAGTTGTAATTATGTGTTGCATGGTTATTTAATATTTTTTTGTTCATGAGTGGCCGAATTCACCCCTTGGTGGGGGTGACTGGCCAGCAATTGGTTTTCAATCACTGGCTGGTTTAACCCCCCAATGGGGGTGATTGTGGCCACATTTATCATTTTAAAAAACTTCTAACCATGCCCTGAGGTGTTTCAAAGCAAAATACTTGTACCATAACAAAGATCTATTACAGTAATATGAACAGTCGGTCGCTGGCAGTGTGTCCAACATACTAATAATACAAATTAAAAACAAAAAGTGGCATAAAAGTTCTAGAACACTGACTGTAGAACTGGAAAAAAAAACTTCTAAGCTATTCCCTGAGCTGTTTCAAGGCAAAGTTCTGGTACTTTAACAAAGACACATTTACAGTAATACAATTTCCAGTCCGCTACCAGTACTGACACCCGTTTCTCCAACATTCTGTTCACCACTGGTACCGTCTGCTGCACCTGATTGGTCTGCATCAATAGGTTCATCATCATCATTTTCTGAATTGCTGCTGCTGCTGTCACTGTCGTCTGATTCTTCCTCTTCCTCTTCAGAGCTCCTGCTACTGCTGTCTCCGCTAGTATCAGGCTCAACGTCTTCATCTTCTGAACTGCTGTCACGATCATCTGTATCTGCGCTGCTGGATGCTGCCGCTTGTGTGTCACTCGTGCGTGCCTTTTTCTTTCCTGGTGTCTTACTGCTACTTGCGCCATCTGCAGCAGTGAAATCTGCAACTGAAATGCTTTTCCCTGGAGCAACATCTAGATGTTTCTTTCTCTGTTTTATCGTCTGCTTGTTCTGCTGAATGTTTGACAAACGATCCAGAACCACCTCAGAAACGGCATTCACTATCTCACCTTATTCTGAGTCATACAGAAAATAACAGTTTGTACCTGGTATCAGTACAGAAGTTCAGTATTGCATCCATTTAAAACACAAACCAACACATGATGGCCTGTTGTAGAAAATCACGAGTTGGCCGAATTCACCCCAAAATGTGGCCGAGTTCACCCTGAGTTCAAAAATTAATTTTTTCATGTACAAGGCAGTAACTAAAAATAATACTTTTGATTTGGTTTGAGTCTGCATAAACATGAAATAATATCAAAAAAGTTTGGTTTGTGTACAGCAACATTATCTTAGTGAAACCAGAGAAAGCTAGCGGTCACACTTTTTATGCAGTTTTTGGGGAGTTTTCAAAATTTTGCCTCAGAGGGTACCTCATATAATGGGATGCAAAGCTATTATGTGGAAAAACTAGGGAAATGGTTGCTGTGTAATACAAGCATTTTAATTTTGGGGCAGCATGCTGTTAATTCTCATACTGGCCATTGAAAAAAACTTTTCCATGAACGGTTAAATTCACCCCTTGAGGCTGAAATCACCCCACCTTACGGTTTGTAACTTTGTGTAGGCCTACAGTGCATGAAAGTCTAAATAGCATTTTTAATGTTAACTTTGTTCTTTCCATTAGCTCACAATTAGTGATTTGCAGCATTACTGTTTTAGGAACCGGGCACCCGGTTGCAATTACCCAAGTACCTGGACCCGGTCTTGACTTTAAAGCAAACAAAGGAAACAAGAAATTTGAGCTAATGCTCACGGGACGCGCGAAAGCCTATAGCAATTCCTGCCCGCAGGCAGTCACCCATCGCAGTACTAACCGGGCCCGGCGTAGAGTAATTTCGTTTCAGCCAAAACGCGTTACCAACTACGCCACGCCACCAACGCCAGTACCGTGGCGCCACCTTGTGAATGATATAGACTTGTGTCACAGCGCTTAATTGGCCAAAAATCCATTAAACCCTCTATTTTGGCGTTCAAGGTCATTCAAGGTCATTGAATTTGGCGCCAATCGAGAGCCAGTATACGATTTCCTATTAGCGATTAATAGTAACCTAGGCCTTATCTCGCACCGTTACCGAGATACAGCGACTAATTGACCAAAAATCGCAAATTTTGCCCACCCCCTCTCATTTAGCGCCCTAGTTCGGGGTGACCCCCTTCGAATTTATGGAAAAGCTTTACGGTTCTTGAAACTAGAGTCTTCCAGGCAGCCGACGGTGAAGATTTGGTGATCCTAGCTTGGACCGTTTTTTACTGATCCATCCGTGTGACAGACAGACAGACGGACCGACATACAGAATTGCGATGGCTAAGATGCGCTGAAAGCAGTAGCTGCTTTCGCGCGTAAAAAGACAATGAAGTGACATGTAGGACCACACATCTAATTACCCAATATTTTCCTGCAAAATTAGGTTTTTTTCATATGAAAAGTCTAATGTGTGATACCAAATATGTGTAGTCTGTCAACGAAAATGAAGTTGAATCTCCCTTGCAGTACTGAATTTTGCCACAAAGGCTGCAAGTAGCGAGATTTTCATCTGTTTTATCAGTAATCAGTGCAAAAACGGGTACCAATTACCTGGATTTGGAACCATGTAATGTATTTTGGAACCAAGTTTGGATACCCAGTTTCTGGTACAAATCACTAGTTACAATTGTTGGTAGTGATAATTTATATAGCTGTCAAAGCGTTATTTATTTGCAGTAGTGATAGAACGGCAACTACAGTTTAGTTACTTGAATTCATTCGATTGTGAAATAACCGCAGTTTAACGGAATATGGGAACTTTTGCTTCACGGAATTCAGTTAATTGACATAAATTTACGTATGTGTGTTAAACATTTTAACGTGTGTTAATTTTTTTAATGTGTGTTAATTTATTAACGCACTAATGCATTAATTAATGCGTTAATTTGACAGCTCTAATAATTTATATAACAGAGCCATAGCAGCCGGTCTGGCAGGTCCAGCAGCAGCTGCTGGACCAATGTATATGTAAATTTCCCCCTATTATGTTTGACCAAAGCAAAATATCAGTGTCAATTTTTGTTAGAATTTGGTTTTCAATCACATTCAGGGGGGCTTTTCCTCTGACTCCCGCCATTGCTTTGGACCCCACTGGGAGCACGGTGGCCCCTACACCTCCAACATAAACTGCGCTATCAGGCTCGCCGAAGATGCGGGACCAATCCAAACTACGCTGCTACAGGCCTGTATAATACGTGTAACTCATTTGTGTGATTGTCGTGTCGTCGTGAGCTATATAACCTTTGTTCTCAATAGTGATGATAGCATTATATTGAGTGTGAATTCTAAACAACTTTGTTTTATAGTTTGTAAAATTAAACAGTTTAATAAGCCTATTTGTGCTAATTAACTATGCTGCAGATAGCACAGCAGGACAAAGTTCAGAAAATAAGCTGCAAACAGCGAAGAATAAAAGGTACTACATGACACAATAGATCTGCACTTGGTTTGTGGAGTGTTATTTTTGTTATTCTGTGACTGATTTATGACTCATAATTCTCATTAAATTAGTTCATCATGTGTGTGTAAAATGCAGAAGTAAATTTAAAGATATTTGTTATTTGCTATATTAAAACTTAAAAGTCTACAGAGCAGTGCATTAAAATATACAGTAATACAGTGATCGATATACACATACAACGAATGCTTCATCCTTGCTGCACTATGCTTGAAGTTTCAATTATAAATTAAATTATAGCATTAATTATAAATTAAAATACAGTGTTAGTTAGTAGGCCTAACTGGTAAGTTAAAGTAGAAAAATATATATATAAAGAAAAAATATAGCCAAACAACATCTGTGATGTCATATAT
>Ga0209671_1003219_pt1 | contig 15543 bp, 14 predicted proteins | sample WorMetHERISLAND2_2_FD_187401 | JGI IMG/M metagenome (GOLD analysis project Ga0209671, IMG submission 187401) | Marine gutless worms symbiont microbial communities from Max Planck institute for Marine Microbiology, Germany - Olavius geniculatus... | ecosystem: Host-associated > Annelida >...
AAATACAACTAATAAATAATAGATATCAAAATGACTAATGCAATTAAAAAATTAATCAATACAGATTTGGTAGTACTTGTTGAGCAAAGACAAAAGATCTCCGCCAGGATGGAAATCCATTGCCAAGTAAAGGTTTTCATGGTCCTGAAATGCATAATGTAGCTGAGTTATCCACTCGTTATTCGCTTTAGCCATGATGTTGCGTTCTTCGTCATAGAAAGCCACCTGAGACAAGCAACAGTTAAGTGTTTTGTTAAATGTATATCACCCCAGATATGAAAAACAAACAAACTAACTCTAAATAGATACTGAAAACCTGCAAAATACGCTCAATTTAGTAACAGTTGGAATTCTGGTGTTCCCAAAGTTGCACGCATAAGTAAAAAACCAAAAGAAAATCTTTGCAGAGATACCTGTTCATTAATGGCCAAAAAGTGAACTTTTTGCATATGATATAAGACACTATATTACACTGTGAGATTATAACATTCTGATGCTTTTCAAACATACAACTTACATTCTGCTGGGACAAAACATCAGCCTTTGGCAGTATCTTTAGTGCGTAGACATTATTCGTGCTACGTTCACGTGCCACTTGAATTTCACCGAAGTGTCCACGTCCAATGATGCCTTTCACGTCAAAATCATTGATACTCACTTGCAACTCCTTTAGTTTTGCAACAACAGTAGCATCTGCAACACAAAGCAAAATAAACTAAATGTTGCCATATTCTCTCATAAATTCAAAATGCAGTAAACAATGCCAAATTGACACCAACTTTTCCATAATGACCACTATGGGGGTTACTACACACACTATACTGGCACCAATGGCAGCTAATAACCAGCATTCTTCAATGCTGCATCAGGCGGTTCTCCTCAGTGTATGGCAGTGCATGAGACGGCAGCACAGGCAGGTGGAATGCATGCTGGGGTGTCAGTCTGCCATTTCAAAGGGCTGCCACAGCTAGAGACAGGGCTAGGATTAGAGCGATACCAAAAAAGCTACCCAATACCCAGTACCCAATACTCTTGGCTACCGATACCAATACCCAATACCAATACCGATACTCGTCGGATCATCAGTGTCCAGTCACGTGCTGTTCCGCAGTCAAGGCTGAACATGGGAAATGAAGTGCATTGTATGAAGGATTAGAGGTAATGAACATTAGGATTTGTTTGCTTTGTTTTGCACTCACCCACCATTCCAATGCCCTGCAATGCCCCTTCACTTTGTCCATTGCCTCTCAGCCTATAGATGTGATGGTGTCGTGCAGGTCTGCTATGTAAGGAATTAAACAGGTCACATTTGATTCTCACTACAGTGTGGTGTCAGATTACGTCAATGCAGCACACATCCCTCCGTAGACACACGCTCATTCTGCAACTAGTGGCAACCATGAGAGCACAATGACCAGCGACCAAGTGACGGTGTGGTGGGCATGTGTCTACTGACTGTTGTGCAAACTATATGGCTTATGACTTACAGCACTAGCATGTATATACACTAAACCTATAATGTGTTTGGAGCATTGTATACTTACTAGCAAATAGCCTTGCACTTGACTAATACCCCAAGACCCAAGACGGGCCTGCTATAGGCCAGATTCTCACATTATGTCCATTGCCTAAGTGTGAAATTAAACCAACAACACAAGCCTATCCACAGCTCAGTGTGAATCTGGACTGTGAAGCATTATGTAAACCTGACACTGGTAATTAAACCCTGGAAGCACAACCACCCAAACACATGCCGTGGCGGCATGCCTTGCCTTCCTCCCTTCATCACCATTCCTCCACCCCAAACTCAGTGGACAGTGTTTGCTGTGCGTGGACAGACAGGTGAGACATGTGTGAGTGCACGGGTAATGTGACGATTCACACCCTTCTTTTATGTCTGCTTCACTACGTTCTATGTAGGATGTAAGTAGTGGGAGTATCACAGATTGTGCTTGAATCAATGGCTGATAACTGACTGATGTACAAGTAAGTAAATAAAACGTGAATTTATATAGCACTGATGATGACGACGACGATGATGTTGAAAATTAACCTCTAATGCACTCTAATACAACAACCCAAACTTGCAGTTTTTTTACAGTTGAATCAATTATACTTATAGGTTACCAAACGTCATTCGTCCAATCGCGGTATGATCCCTCACCATGTACCGTAGCCAGAGCACTGGAATGCCGTGTAATGAGGTACAGAAACCCTTACACAGTCGCGTGTACTTCCTGACACAGGTAACATTCGCAGTGGCCAGTGTCAGGTGAATCTGCCAGGCACGCAAGGCGCCAACAGACTACAGAGGTCGCCCGCCAGTGCCGTGACGCTGACTGCCGTCTAGACGATTACTACGTAACACCAGCACAATAGTGCTGCACTTTCCACGCCCATCAGACAGTCCATCGCCTTTAAGCTTTTCATCACCGATTAGCAAATGTGACGCAGCGCCCCCAGCTGTTCGACTGGTATCAATATTGGGTCCCACGGCCAATGAACATACCCCACCACACTCTTCCTGCCAATGTTGTTTGCTAGCAAATCAAGATAATTATCGTTGTATAGTGGCCGCCACCTGCTGTTTGATCGTGGCTTAGATAGCAGACAGTGGTGGGCGATGACCACTTGTACTCAGTGAGCGGATATCGGTATTGGATTTCACAGTCAAAAAAAATCGCCCCATACCCGATCCACCAATACTAGTATCATTCGAACCCTAGACAGGCTAGGGTCAGTGTTAAGAGTTAATTTACCATGTAATAATTTTGAACATTTGTCATCATCAAAAACAGGTTTTTGGCAGCCCCGAATTGCATGCTGGCAATTATCACACCAGCTTAGGTATAATTTAAGTGATCTAGGCACAATCACAACACTTTTGTTGCAAATACTGCTGCACTTGTAACTAAGATGCATTGCTCGCTCATGCCAGTAAATTCATGCACAACATCAACCGGACCAGACGATGTGGGCAAATGTAGAATGAAGAACAAGGGTGTTCTCACTCTTACTAACAAAAAAAATCCAGGACCCTTATGAAACATTTTTAGGACGTTTTTGTAGCCCATGAATGTTTAAATATAATGTACTGGCACCACAAATTTAAAAGTAAGGAACTACAAGTAATCTACAAGCGAAACGAGCAGAAAACAAAAGTTTCCATTTGAGCCTATAAAATGCGTGATTTTAAGAATATTTTTCCAGGACTTTAAGCTTTAATTTTCAGGACTTTCCAGGACGAAAGTGATTTTCCAAGACTTTCCACGTCCTGGAATTTTCAAAAAAATCCAGTCACAGTATTAGTACTGTTTCTTCTTCTTCAGAAATTAGTCAGTAAGTTGAATACCCCTGACTAGTAGTGTTTATGGACATGCCAAAGGTGTTGAGTGCTGAGTGCAGAAAAAAAAACAAATATGTCAAGGTGCCGAACTGAGTGCTATCGTCAGTCATAAATACAATATATCTTACATAATTCTGCAAAAAACGACTCACATTTCTTGACAAAACCCGTGGCATATTTGTTTCTTTTAAACGAGTCTTTGCTGCATTCATTATAGAGCACGAACAGAGCATCCAGAAGTTCACTGTAGCCTAAGGAGATGTCAGGTTGTTCGACACAATCACTGTCGCAAATCAGTTGGCGTAATCTCGCCTGCCGGCTGATTACTGTCTGATCAAAATCACCACGCGCATCAGCCATTATTTCGGTGAACGTAATGCATTTACAATAAACACTGCACTACAGTAAGATAATAACATGGACAACAAAATTCAAAATAACTTCGAAATAACTTCGAAAATTTTGTAAACAAAATAGGCGCCAAACATAGAGTAATGTCACTAGTTGTTAAGTATAGCATCATAGATTAAACATCGTGCTCATCGTTGTGGGCGCAGGTTCAGAATTTTTACGCGCGACAGCATGTAATGCTATAGCGCGTCTTAGCTAATGTAATCCTCGCGTGCATCATTTTCTTTTGCATTCTTTTAAGAGCTTTTTCGTTTCTTTCGGCTTGTATTAGAGACCCGGCATTTAATTGAAACCTGTTTAATATTCTACCAATAGTGACTGGCGTCGAGGTCGTTATTGGAAATTGTCTTCTCAAAGTTCATAAAATATTGCCCGATTTTAGGAACTGAGAGGAAAAATTTCAAATAATGATCGAGGACGCTAGTTGCCATTTGCCTTGTTATACCTCAACGCATGCGTCTATCTGGCACCGTTACGAAGATATGGCGCCTAAAAGATAATGGGGTCACGACTAACGACCTTGACCTTTTGGGGTCACGTGACGTCATCGGTCACGTGACCATTCGACTGCTGGGGGGGACTTCCTATGAGTGGTCCATAGTGACCATGCGTCTATCTAGCACCGTTATGGAGACTTGGCCGTTTGAAGAAGGAACACAGGTCGGTTGGTCGGTCGGTCGTCGCTCGGTCCTCAATATTACACTGATCTCATATACTCCTCTTCGCTACATTAGCAACGTAGCGCGCGAGGAGTAAAAATCTCATGGGCTGAAGTTGTAGTCTTTCTGCATACGGCTGTAAATTGCTGACAGCGATTATGAGTGCTCAAAATTTCGATTTTGCCTGTAAATTAGGGCTGCAACCAACTGAAAATTTTTTGATCACTTTATTTATTGCCCGGGATTTCCAGCTCAATTTTTTGTATTTTTGCAAGAAAATATTTCAACAAGTTAAAGTATAGTAAAGGGCATTCCCCTAAGACATCAAAGATTGTTTCTGCACAGCACAATTATTGTCCATTATATTCCTTGACACATTCAGTCGGTAAAATTTGTGTCAAATAATAAAGCCGTCGTTCATTCAGCTGTTAACTTATTCTCACAGACAGCAATATCAAGTGCCGCTAACTCTACACAAAAACTATGAACTCGATAGAAAAACAGTCAGTTTAATATTTGTCACACGATTAGACATTGTATTCTTTAAATTTAAGCAGCAAAGACTAAACACTGGATTTGATAACAATGTCAGTGGAAGAAAAAAAAGAAACAGAATGTAAACCACTTTTCGTACGAATCAAAGATCTACAAATTTAGCAAGAGTATCAGAAGTAGCCTATTTATCTAACATTTATTTATTTAGGTAATAAAATACAATGCGGTAGACGTCAGGAGTACGGGAAAGTGGCAATCTGTCCATTTGTGTATGCATCAAATGCATCAACTGTTCTACAAAAATTAGAAACAATTCAGAAAATTAAATTTAAAATTTTCTAGGCTCAAGCGACTCATCTCGAATATTTTTCGCTGTTGTTTGAATCAAAAAACATTAATTTGCAAATAAAAAACATCTAAAAAGATGTTTTTTTTCACTTTTATAAAAAAACATACATAAAAAACACTGAACTACATTTAGCACAATAACATGTTAAAAACAAATACCTACCATTTGTGAAGACTGAAAAACGGAATGCACTGAATGTTATTATGTAATGTTGATTATGGTATAGATCGAAAACAGGACTAAACGCAATTTGCCCATGAAAAATACATCATACTTATAATTTTGTACATTTATTTTTAATAAGAACAGAAAACACAACATAAAAAATAGAATTAAAAACGTTAAAAAACATTTTAAAAATTAAAAAAAAACACAAAACATGAAAAACATGTTTTTTAAAACTTTTATTAAAAAACATAGAAAATGTTTTTAACATCTATGTCAAATGTGGCTATGATCGGCTCAAGCATTTCAGGGCTCAGCTTTCAGTTACCAGGATCTCAGGTCTAAATCAGTTAGCATCTCACAGTGTTGTTGCACACGGCGGGCACTGCATATGAAACTTTGGCACTTTAACATCCAGAGTGTTACCTAAAATGCAGCATATGTACAAAATGGCTTTTATTCAAAAAGTAACTATCAAATCAAATCAATAAATACAAGCAACTCAGCTACTGCTTTGATAACAGGGCAACAGTTTCGGACATTCGTCTCATCATAATGCTCCTCTTGGGCATACGGCTTTGTGAGTAAATTTATACATCACGCGTGGAATTTTTAGCAAATATACACGATGGGATGGTGACAAGACATACATCCTGCAAAAGCTAAGACAAAGCATTTGCACAGCAAGCTATGCTAACGCCCTGTAAAAACCGGTGAATATTTTCACAGAGTGAATAATGCAATAACAATAGCATATCACATTCACAAAACAGCTAGTGCCTGAGCTAGAAACTAGCCAAAGTTTGTTGTTCGTTTCACCGGCCAACTTTTCTGTGGTTAGGTCAAGTCCAGCAAAAGTGATGTAAACTTCTTAGATTGTTAAGCGCTGGTGCAATGTGTCATGTAACACAGCATGGGGCATAAAAATGTGCCACTTCACTTTTGTCCACATCTTCACCAATTATTGACCGATTTTCATAATTATTACAATGGCACACTCTGCAGACAATTTGCAATAATGTGATTATTATACATTCCACCACACGGTAAATGCGTCTCTACATTACCTTGTGAAATATATATGTAAGCAAAAACTCACGATAATAACAGAAATTTGGACAAATGGATACAAGTGATTTGAGCAAAGCTCATGTGACGTGCGATAGCAGCGGTCCTGCCACTTTGGCAATCAGTGTTGGCCTACAACAATAAGATATTAATGCATCTTAAAAAAATACTTCAATTTGAGGCCTCCGCACGAAAGACTCCTTGAATTTAAGAGATCGAAACTTAGATTCTTAAAAATGTACGTTCTATGCTAAAATGTCATACGCAGGTTGTCCAGGTCCATCTCCAGCCATTTTGGCGCAATTCACTCTTAAAATGTGTGTCGCAGCCAAAAATCGCAAAAAATTCACTAAAACTCATTACTTTGGGGGTTCAACGTCATTCAAGAACATCGACGTTGACACCAATAAAAAGCCTGTCACTATTGCTTGTTATGACAAGCAGCATATCTGTGCCTATCTGCAACCGTTTTCACGCCACACAAGATAATTGCGGTAAAATAACCATTTTTAGGAGAAAGCCATCTTTGACACCCGCCTGCGCAAGCCTCCTTAAACGTAGAGGGTCGGGACTTGGACTGCTAAAATCTACATTTAATGCTGAAAATATCATATGCAGGTTGTCTTGGTCTATCTCCAGCCATTTCGTCGCAATTCAGTGTTGAAATGTGCGCTGCATTGAAAAAGTTGCGAAAAATTCACTATAACCCCTTTTTCGGGGGTTCAAAGTCGTTCAAGGTCATCAATGTTGATGAAATTAAAAAGCCCACGACCAATGCTTGTTATGATAAGCAACATGTCCGTACCTATCTGCAACCGTTTTACATAGAAAAGCCAATAGCGGCAAAATAATGTCTTTTTAAGGAGGGTACCCATCTTTAATGCCCTTGTTCGAGGGAAACCCCTTCACCAAAAGGCACAAAATTTTGTCACGACAAACTAGCGTCCTTGGGGCAGCCAACAGTGAAGACTTTGTGATCCTAGCTTGCATCTTTTCGATACAGATCACGAGTGTGACAAACGGATGGACAGACGGACAGACACCTAGACAATGGCTAAGATGTGCGATGCACTCTGCTATCACGTGAAAAAACACTTCAGACCAACATCACGATGAATGATCCGTATGACACTAGACTGTGTTAGATCCACACAGTTTAGTGCAATGTTAGTCTGAAATGTTTTTTTTTCAATTTTACTAAAATGTTCGTGTGCTACTAATGTAATATATGCATATTTCACTGATTTTACAAGGTAATGTAAAGACGCATTTACGGTTTGGTGGGATATTTAATAATTATGTTATTGCAAATTGTCTGCAGAGTGTAACAGTGGAAGAATTTTGAAAATCAATCAATAATCGGCAAAGATATGCACAAAAGTAAAGTGGCATGGTTTTTTGGCCCACCCTGTAGTAGCTGGATCAATGCACATGTTCATTCCCTGATCAGTATTCTAAGGAGTAAGAAGAACAATTTTGACAGAATACGTCTGCAGACAGTAAATATCTTATCAGATGGCATTACAAGACCTACACCACCACAGAAAGGCATTCTTGTTCAATGAAGCTAACATACTTGCACATGTGCATAAAAATAAAAAAAAACTCCCATGCAGAGTAGTGCATGAAAATTCAAATAAAGGAAGCATAAACGTAGACTGCAATTACTCAAATATTAAATTATCAGCAAACACACATTATAAGTGAAAGTCATACCGGTGGCCAGGTTTCTCATGGTGTAAATGCCATCCATTGAACCGCGCAGTGTGCTGAAGTGAGTACAGCTGATGTAGGAGAACGAAGAACCAGGGCGGACAACTGGATACTCTCCTGCAGCATCAACCATCATCACAAGTCTCACCCAGTCTCACTTAGCACATTCATTCCGTCCCAAACAGTCTCTCTTGCTTAATGTATATACAGATGGCCGGCTGATCTGACCAGATAGGTCAGTGATCTGACCAGACACAGACAGCTTGGAGAGTAGAGGTTGTTGTGGCAGGTGGCCGACATAGCTTTTTTGTTGGCCTTGTTATGGCTGGATTGCTGATTGTTTTTCTATTGACTGTCGGTTGTTTTGACAGACAGACAGACAGACACCCAGACGATGGCTAAGACGCGCAAAGCATTCTGCTTTCGCACGTAAAAAGAGTCCAAACTAAGTGAATTGTCTATCAGGTATGTCAGAAGATTGCTCCACGTTAACAGGCCAGAGAAAGAAAATGCCCTTCTGTCAGCAGTCGTGAGTCTCTAACGGGGAAAGGTGAGTTGTCCATGGACAGCTGAACGCAGACGACAACGGCCAGCCAACGACGAGATCGGCTGGCACATCTCCGACAGACAAGGCAGTCCCGTTCCATGCAATCACTTGTAGACAGACTAGCATAGCTTGAACGTGACACGCTCATCCAACCAGTGTAGCATTTCATGTCGAACGTGCGACAGACCGTGGTCAAACTTCCGTGTGTTTGTAATGACGCATGCTGCTGAGTTTGGCTGGCATAACATACTTTTAATGAAATCACTTTATAGCAATGTTTTCATTTCAAATGATCAGCATATTATTAATTAGCATTACATTCTACACACATTTATCCAATATCGTTTTTTCATGCGACTCAGCCTTTAAATGCCTAAATTTGTCTTACTGTCTAACATATTGTACTGACTAGAGGAGTTGGTAGTCCTTCTCGTGGAGACTTTCTATTGCTGTCCCCGTATTTGCTTTATCTGAATTTCTGTCTAGCCTAACTGTTTATGTATTTCAATGTCAGTGCTGAATAAATAAATAAATAGGTAGCAACATATGATACTTGCCAACGACACCAGGACCGTTGACTGTTTTGACCTTGCCGTTGTCATCAGTGATGTACCACGTGCGACTCTCCAACTGACAGGCGTAGCATGGGTGAACATCTTCAGCCATTGACAACCTGACACCATCAAGCCAGTGATATTTGACTTCCACAAATTATTTGGCTTTGACTTTGATTTAATTCAAATATCATTGCACCAGCCACCGATGAATGCTTAGATGATACACTGGACGTATTCCTATACAAAGCACTAACTGTAAGCACAGCTATCGCTTAATTGCTAACTGTTCCTATGCTTAGCGCTGACCGATAAACTTCAGCTTCTTTTATCGTCTTATTTCAAAGACAAAAATGCAAACACTCATTACTCTACCGAATGACACAGTGAAAAAGAAATTATTTCATACCATTCTCACGTAACGCATCGGTACAACAAACAAAACATCACAACTTAAACCCAAACCTGACTTTCACCGACAACAACAGCAAATTCAGCTCAATCAGCAAACGAGCACAGTGCTTACAGTTAGCACTTTGCATAGGAATACGCCCATTTACCGGCCCCACAACTTTCAACTAAGCTGATCGATACACACTTGATGACATAATAAAAGTACTCTTAACAGGATGGTCAAAACACAGAGCAGCAGCTGAACTCAATTACCCGGAAGTATCTAATGCGACTACTAGACAAACTGACGACTGAAACAGAAACAAATGCTTACTGAGCTCCATAATAATAATATAGCCATAACTAGAAGGCACTCGTGAGACTTCATATCTCTGCCAAATAAAGTGATTTAAACATTACTGTTACTACTACTACACCTACAAATACAACAACACCTACAACTACACGATACAACAAGGAAAGGGGAAAGAAGAAAGAAGAGAAAGAAGAGCCGCTTCGCGGAGGGAGGGAAAAGTAACAGCCGGCATTGCTGCTTGTGCAATGACGTCATTGTTATTATGAGTCATCATGTACACGGAATGATGGAAACATGGACAGAACGACCAATCTCCTAATCTCCTCCAATGTTCACTACGTTCACACTTGGCAGAGATAATAATAGAGCTTCTGCTGTGGGAAAAGGCCAAACATACAACACAGCACTGATGCCGTATCACGTTGTAAAAGTCATCGGCAGAAAAAGAGCATCCATAGTGACGGCAGCTATGTTGCCAAAGGCCAAAGTTAGTGATGATATAAAGTACCAGCACATAAATATGTCAGCCCAGCGCTGATTATTATTACTATTATTATTAACAAATAGATAAGCGTGGCACTTAGTCTAAAATAGACTCCAAGAACACATAACAGAATAACAATAGTCAAAATGTTTGGCAAACAGAAGGCAAGTAGACAGCTGGACAGTTGATGTATTCTGTGCTTATCCCACAGAGCTATGCAGCCTTAACACGGACTTGTGGCCTTTTGCACCGAAAACTGGCAAACTGGTTAATCCTGCCCCGAGGGAAACCCTCACACCAATTCCAACTTCCCAAGCCTTTCAGTTTTCAAGTTAGCAGCTCATACAGAACAGATCAGCGAACGAACAAGACGCGTACTGTGTCTTAATAGAGCATTTGCACACTGAAAGCTTGTGGCATATGGTATGTAAATGAACACATCTTACGTGATGCGGTAGGCAAAGGCAAACTCCGGAGCATTGACGGAACTCATCATTGGCATGAACGCAGTTGCTGCACTAACATGCACATGCTCCGTGACTGCTACGGCGTCATCGTCGTGCTCAAACCTGCACACAATATACGACTACTACTAATAATATTAATATTTTAAATCAACAAACAACTAACACAATAATGAACAAACAGCACAAGCACTGGTTGTGGTGATAATAACTAGAAGCTGACCGAGATCATAAACCTATGCTCAGACTAGTGCAGCCATCTGGCAAATGCATATCCCTTAAAATATTGCTTCTTTTGCCAAGCACCGTTTCATAAAAAAAGAAATCAGAGCTAATGCTCATGAGACATGCTAGAGCCTATAGCAGTTCCAGTTTGCAGATAATCTGGGTCTATCTCCATCAATTTTGTCGCAATTCACTCTTTTGCAGCCAAAAATCACCAAAAAATCACAAAAAAACCTATTTTTAAGGCTCAAGGTCATTCAAGGTCATCAGTGTTGACAATCCTAAGAAGCTCGTCGCCAGTGCTTGTTATGTTAAGCAGCATGTCTGTGCCTATCTGCAACCATTTTCACGTTAAACAAGCCAGCAGCAGATAAATAACCACTTATTAGAAGGTACCCCTCTTTGACACCTGTGAGCGCAGGCCTCCTTGAACCTAGAGGGTCTGGACTTAAATTGCTAAAATCTAAGGTCAATGCTGAAAATTTCATATGCAGGTTGTCTTGGTCTATCTCCAGCCATTTTGGCGCAAATCACTCTTGAAATGCGTGTCGCAGCCCGAAATCGCGGAAAATTCACTAAAACCACCTGTTTTAGGGGTTCAAGGTCATTCAAGGTCATTGATGTTGACATTCCTAAGAAGCTCGTCGCCAGTGCTTGTTACGATAAGCAGCATGTCTGTGCCTATCTGCAACCATTTTCACGTCATACAAGCCAATAACGGTAGAATAACGCCTTTTTAAGGGGGGTGCCCTCTTTCTCCTCCTCATTCGTGCGAACCCCCTTCACCCAGTGGCATGAAATTTTGTCACAAAATACTAGATAATCTAAGCTATCACACGGTGAAAACCAGAAGTCTCTATCTCACCTGGGCTCTGATCGGTACCGGGTTGTGACAGACAGACAGACAGACACCAAGACAAAGTTACCATAGGTAATATGCGCTATAGTAGCCAGCTCTCACGCGTAAAAAATCTACTCATAAGTATTTAACATAAAGATTGCAGTTAAATGTAAACTGTAGAGAAAACTGGACTGTAGCGAACAAGTTTGCTCCAGTGTCAACTGCTGCACTGCCATGAAAAAATTGTATGTGCAAATTTAGAGCAATTTTCAATTTAAATTTAATTTATAACAGCGACTTACAAGAATAATGATTCATCAGTATTGTCTGGTCTGATTATCAGACCAGGTACATCTAAAGAAAGAGAGTGAGTGACAAAGTGCAATTTGAAGGTTCTAAATATCTGTGCAGACTCAGTTCAGCAATTTATGACCATGTTTCAATTGTATTTCACAGATGTACGTACCTCAGTATTTCGCCATTAACCACGGGATAGTGATTGTTGCTCAACTTCTCAGCATATGAGACAAAGTATTCCAGGAAGCTATTAGCTATGTAGCAAAAACACAGTGACAACTAACAGGATGAATGAACGAATCGGTCAATCAGCAAAAAATAACCACTTACAAGAATGACCACAGGTGTACAAAATCTGCCTAAAAGTTAAGATAAAACTTAAGAAAAAAGTACGGATTTTTAAAAACTAAATAAACTGTGCAATGCTTACAAGCATCCACAGCAACAGTACATGAATCAGTAATGTAGTCCTTGAGACCAAAGTCTTGCTCACGAGACACGTCAAGAACAAAAGTATTCTTGTTATTAGTCTTAGTCTTGAAGAACAAGAAATCTGAGCTAATGCTCATGAGATGCGCGAGAGCTTATAGCAGTTCCTGTTCGCAAGTAATCTTGGTCTATGTCTATCCATTTCGTCACAATTCACTTTTTTGCAGCCAAAAATCGCCAAAAAATCACCAAAAACCAATATTTTTAGGGTTCAAGGTCATTTAAGGTCATCAATGTTAACATTTCTAAGAAGCTCGTCGCTAATGCTTGCTTATCATAAGCAGCATGTATGTGCATATCTGCAACTATTTTCACGCTAGACAAGCCAACAACGGATAACCACTTTTTAGAATGGTACCCCTCTTTGATACCCGATTGTGCAACCCTCCTTGAACGTAGAGGGTTCGAACTTAAGACTGCTAAAATCTACATTCAATGCGAAAAATTTCATATGCAGGTTGTTTTGGTCTATCTCCAGCCATTTTGGCGCAATTCACTCTTGAAATGCATGTCGCAGCCCAAAATCGTGAAAAATTCACCAAAACCCGCTATTTTGTGGGTTCAAGGTCATTCAAGGTCATCAATGTTGACATTTCTAAAAAGCTCAACGCCAGTGCTTGCTATGATAAGCAGCATGTCTGTGCCTACCTGCAACCATTTTCACCTTAGACGAGCCTATAGCGGTAAAATAACCTCTTTTTAGGGGGGTACCCCTCTTTCGCCTTTTCGTTTGTGGGGTCCCCCTCACCTCGCAACATGAAATTTTGTCACAAAATACTAGAGACTCTAGGCTATCATATGGTAAAACCCCTAACTCTCTATCTCACCTAGGCTTGAATTGGTACTGGGTCGTGACGAACAGATGGACGGACAGACAGACAGAATTACCGTAGCTAATACGCGCTATAGCTATGCTAGCCCTCATGCATAAAAAGTACTACTGGTCATAGTCATGGCAAAAAATTCTTCAGAATTTCAAGACAATGTGCTAGCAATTACTACCAAATATTCTTACAGCTCATGAGTGAGTGAGTGAGTCGGGTTTTACATCCCGCCCGACACAGTACAGGTCGATTTGCGGATGGCTTTTCAGGCGAAATGCACGTACACATAATAATGAAACAAACGGTTTAACCTTTACACAACGTTTAACCTTTATGAGACACAAAACCTAAAAACAACCTAAACCTAAAATTGTAAGAACTGTCAATCCAAAGTGTGCATATGTAACTAACAATAATGGCAGTTGTAATAATCTTCCATCTTATCATAGAGAGTAACTATTTACAGAGTTCAATAATGTGTGTCATTGTGGTTACCATCGACTGGCAATGAGTACATGAACTGCATACTTTGTCATATTCTTACATAAAAATTATTGATCACTGAATGACATTGGTACATATGAACGCTGCACAGAAAAAAAATCCTAGTCATGAAAAAAATCTTGGTCTTGAAAATAGCCTAGTTTACATCACTGACACCATCACATCATTTTTTTTTCTTTTCCTTAATGTGCCGACCCTCCCCCCCTTTGGTTACATTCGGGGCTGCGCATTGGGCCAAGCTGGGACAGGTGCATAACCTGTCCACCCCGAAGGTAAGGTAAGACGGGGTAAGGTAATGTGCCGACTTTAACACAATATACAGAAAATATTACTAGCACTTCTGATTTCTGCTAAACTATACATGGGGTGGCACAAGGACTAACAGAAAGTACATGGTTCGCATAAATCAAGAAATCAAACAGATGTGAAAATGAAAAGCCTCAATTGATTAACTTTTGGTTAATGACGACTCATTAAAATTCAATTAAAAATTAGCTTTTCCATACTGCTGACCAAAGTTCACCAAATTTTTTCGCCCAGAACAGGAGGGGCTGTACACCGTGTCTCAGAAAAAAACAGTCAAAATTGTTTTTGTCATAACTTTATCAAATTTTTACTAACTTTAATAATTTTTTGCAAGTTGATGGCTGAGACAACGAAATTATGTAAAGTGAACTCATTTTCCACTCACCTAATTTTTTATCAATGCACTACCAGTGGGCGTTGCCCGATGTCTGTCAGGTAAACCGGCAATACAGGTGCGCTTGCTGCACCGACAGCAGCCGTTCTCTCTCGCATTTGTCATGTCTCAGGTCTGACCTCTCTCGCAGTTGGCTAATAAATCTAACGGCACTTGTAGCTTTTGTCTTGCCACTCGGCAGCTTCATCTGCGGGACGGCACGGTCCACAGACACGGTCCTGGTCATGACCCATGCCCTGGATCTAATAAGCCGCCACTGCAGTCTTCAGCTGCTCAGTCGCCTTCAGTTGATACAAATCCCAGCACGGCAGCAGCGAGTCAGTCCAATCTTCTACCGTCAGCTGTTTGGTCGCCAGCTGATTCCACACTGGTCAAACACATACCCAAATCTGCCCGATCTTCCTGCGCCTCTCATCTGGCATCTTTACTGCGTAAGGTTGTTTCTAACCCAGATACTGTTCCAAACTGGATAGAACTTTTTAATTGGGGTAGCACTGTCTTGCACCCACCCAAGCGCGGCGGAAGGCATCATAGTCTGTCAAAGACTATCAAACAGCGGATCTCTTTGTACGTTGCGGGTCATTCTGGCGACGATTCAGCAAATACTTCACAGTCTGCCAAGCAGCATAGACGCTCTACCACCACGCTCAGTCAGGCTATTTCAGCTAAGCTGGAAGATGGCAACGTCAGGGCAGCCAT
>Ga0209671_1003220_pt1 | contig 15542 bp, 8 predicted proteins | sample WorMetHERISLAND2_2_FD_187401 | JGI IMG/M metagenome (GOLD analysis project Ga0209671, IMG submission 187401) | Marine gutless worms symbiont microbial communities from Max Planck institute for Marine Microbiology, Germany - Olavius geniculatus... | ecosystem: Host-associated > Annelida >...
CTTCAGGTTATCTGGGACAACCTGCCACAGGGACCGATCGACAAGGCTGTAAAAGATTTCTGGTATTGTTGCTTGGAGCTGGTGGTGAACACTTCGAACATTTGCAGTGACAATTGCGTTTTGGCATCTAATCATTATTTAACTGTGTTGTTTCAACGATGTTATTAAATTAGTGTTGTGGCCGGAACATTTTTGAATGCTGAAAAATCTGTAGGCGGTTATGTTAAAAAATCTGTAACTTCATAGTTTTTCAACAGAATCAAATTTTACTTGGAGGTTAGATGTAGAAGGTTTTATTAAATAAATGTGCAAAATTTCAAATTAAAATTCCAAACAGTTGCTGAGAAAACAGCGAAAAACTTTAAGGGTCCAATTTTTTGCTGCACCCTGCATATTGTAAGCCAATTTTAGACCCCCTTTGAAAAAAACTGTAAGGGGGACCCACGTCTCCGGTAGGGGGTGCACGAGTAAAGACTTGGTCATTCTCTAGCGCGTGTAAAAATTTGGGGGTGCAGCACCCCCGAGGAGCTAAAATATCGTCTTCCGAAAAAGTCAATATGGGTGGGTACGATTTCACTGCTTAATCTAAGTGATTAGTGGACCAAAGTTCATCGAGCTTTTTTCACCCCACGCGGCAGAAATCGCGGTACAAAATGTACTTGTCCGATTTTGAATATTTCATCCGTTCTGGAGATATTCGCCGCCGAACTTCAAAGTCGTCCGAAATCAAACCAAATTTTGCATGTTTTTGGCCGATAAAATTTTTTGGGGTGGGTCCCCCAAAATTTTGAACGGAGATTATCAAATTCGGCTGAGTACTGATCACCATGCAAAATTTCACGCCAATCGGCCGATGCATCTCGATCGGAGATCTCGCGCTGACAAAAAATCGGCATTAAAACATAAGCCCGCTGCTCAAGCTATCGCTTCCGGGCGGACTAAAAAGATAATAGTAACTGTAAGTCAAGTCTCTGCTGTATGTAGGGTGGTCTTATTGTACAAAGCCAGAGTTGTGAACAGCTTGCTGGATAATTTTAACCTTGGGATTGGGCTGCAGTGCCGGGCACTGCCAGATTTAGGGAAGATATTCGGGGCTCGCTCCCAGGCCCGACACATCAGGGCTCCCGAGGTTGTACATTGTAAAAATTGTTTACCCTTCCACAAAGACAACAGATATCACTGACTGTTAACTTTTCAATAAAATTTTATAGACAACATCAAATCCTGTCGTGACATCATAATTAACAGAAGCATTCGTATTAATGGCTACTGCGCATTCATACTGCAAATTAATTATAACTAGAAATTTGGGGCAAAATTTCCCTGGTGGCAAAGTCACGTGGCCCGAACTCAAATGCATTAATATACACGAACGCCCAATGTCAACTTAGGGTAGGTCAACATGCGCGCCAATAACTTTTTTGTTAGTAGACCAAGCTTCACAAATTTTTTTCGCTGAACCCTGCAAGAATAGTTGTCGATCAAGTTTGTTTTGGATTTTTGATATCTCGATATTTGCAGTCAAGGTCAAAAGTTGTCAAAAATCGGGCCAAATTTTCAACTTTTTGGCCCTCCCAAATTTCTGTGGTGCAGGCCCCCAAAAATCTGTACATAAGTGATTATACCCACCTTTAGGCCCGTCACGTGGCAAAGTATCGTGAGGCTACTCCCACTAACCCCAAAGTTATAAGCGTGCACTTGCCGAAATTTAAGCCAATTTTTGACCACGTTTGAAAAAAAATTGTAAGGGAGCCCCATCCCTGGTGGAAAGTGTGCTAGTAAGACTTGGTCATTCTATAGCGCGTGTACAAATTTGGGGGCTCAGCACCCCTTAGGGGCCCAAAATATGGTCTCCCGAAAAAGTCGATTTGGATGGGCATGATTATACGTCTAGATGTCCGAAATTTCTCTACCAATGTTCACTGTTCACCAGACTTTTTTCGCTCAACACGGGAGTAATTGCGGTAGATCACATACTCGTCTGATTTTGGGTACTTGTCCGTTAATTCACCCGCACCTGAATTAACAACTAGATTAAGAGGAACAGGGATAAAGTTAGGGTTAGGAATCCGTTAGTGTTAGGTTTAGGGTTAGGGTCAGGGTTAAGGTTAGGGTTAGCGATAACAATAATAATTCGGATGCAGGTGAATTAACAGAAAAGTACCCGATTGTGAATATTTTCATCCGTTTCGGGGATATTCGCCACCGAACTTTGAAGTCGTCCGAAATTGGGCTAAATTTTGCATGTTTTTGGCCTCTAAAATTTTTTGGGGTGTGCCCCCAAAATCTTGGACCGGTATTATAAAATTCGACCTAGTACGGATCACTGTACAAAATTTTGTGCCGATCGGCCGACGCACGATAAAAAACATCTCAAGTAAAACATAAGCCCGCTCCACAAGCTATCGCTTCCGGGTGGACTAAAAAACTTACCAGTTTACACTACTGTGTACGGGCGACCAAGTCGCAGGGATGTGGTCTCGGTCAAGATGTCTTGGTCTCGAGACGGTCTCAAGATGTAGTAACGTCTTGTCTCGGTCTTGAACAAAATTCTCAATGTCTCGATCTCGTCTTGGTCTCAAACCGATGCATCTCGGGTCTCATCTCGGTCTCGGAGCAATATGTCTCAGTCTCGGCCCAGTAGGTCTCGTCTCGGGTCGCGGGCCATTGCGTCTCGTCGAGACGTTTTGTGCAGGCGCACGCCGTGCATACTGTAGCTGCAGTTAGAGTGATACTAACCAGCATGACATTTGTGGTTTAGACATATTCATTTACAGTGTTTTTACCCTTTCATTTACTTATTTAAATCATAAAGCAGAATTATGTCGTGTCAGTCAAAATTTATAATCGCAAATAAGAAATTCACGGACATACTTGTTAGGGCTCTCATGAAATCACATGTCCCAGGGCCTCGTGTTGGAAAATCCGACAATGGACTAAAGAAATGTCATGCAACAGCGAGCCCAATTTTATGCTGATTGTGCTGGCACTCCAAATTGTTCCTGTTTAACACCCTATGACGTCATACTTTTGGGCCGGCTCTAAACGCAACATCACGATGCTGGGTAGTCGTGCTCCTGCCATGCAGCTCGGCTCAGATACTGTGACAGCCAGCGATCATGAACGAGTACTTGGGGTGACCTTTTCGTCGGATCTGACCCTAGAGAAGCATGTTTCGAAGACCTGTGCAGCTGGTTTCTACTGGCTGCGCCAACTTCGTTGCATTCGGCGGTCGCTTGACGAAGAATCAGCAGCAACTCTTGTGCATGCTTTCGTGACGTCACGGATTGATTATTGCAATGCTGTCTATGCTGTCGAGACTCCTTCATGACAAACTGCACTGGCTGGATGTGCCTGAGAGAGTCACCTTCAAGCTCGGCCTCATGACGTACCGTTGTTTGCACGGACAAGCACCTCAGTACCTCGCCGATCATATCAAGCCAGCCATCGAAGTTGCATCGCGACATCGACTACATTCTGCCAACCGACACCGGCTAATCGTACCCCACTGTCAACTCAACACGTACGGCCGTCGGGCTTTTCTAGTTGCTGGTCCGACAGTCTGGAATTCGCTGCCAGATGAACTCAGAGATCCAGCGTGTGACATTGACAGTTTCAAACAGTTCTTTAAAACAATCCTGTTCAGTCAGTACTAGTGTGACAAGCGCATAAGAGGTTAATTTTAACAATATGCGCTATATAAATTTACATTTTACTTACTTACTTTACTTACTTACTTACCAAGCAAACGAAACGAATGAAAAAACTTCAATAAATTCCATCTATCAAAATCTCTGGGCCCCAACAACCAGTCAATTACAAGGTTTGATCGCCACAAAGCAGTGATGACGTTCAGGAATGTTTATGAATTCAAGAAGTGGCTGGTGAAGTCTGGATTGGTCTGAAGCAAAACATTATCGATACTGCTGTCAATGAATGCAGAAAGCATCTCCATGCCTGTGTTCACACATTGCGCCCAGAATTCAAGCAATTTTGCTGCAGGCAGTTGGAAAACAAAACAGTTGGATAAAATGTCAACCAAAGTGTCAAAAAAGTTAACAAAATATGTTTTTGTGCATTATTTATATTAAGCAATAATACTGCATTAAATAAAAAAACAATATTTTGTTGGTTCTGTTTTCCCCAGGTAGTGCACAAACACACTTTGGGTGAGGTGGAAATATTTATTTAATGGCAAGTTGTCTCAGGAATATTCATACCAAAAATTATTAAAATCGGATAATCCTACTCCAAGTTACAATCGAAAATGTTCGGGATGTTTTTTTGAGACACAGTGCAGTAGAAGCAAGCTTGAACCTGATTTGCCATTCAATAGGAAGCCAATGAAGCTGTTCCAGAAGGTCGGTGGAGGTAAGAGGAGAAAAACGAGTGGGCTGCTGCATGACAACTCTAGCAAGTGCATGCTGCACTCACTGAAGACAGGCTATATGTTTTCGTGGGCAACCAACTAACACAATTGGCATAATCAAGATGAAATGATACCCAAGCGGAAGCGATGGAGACAGCCATGGTCTCTGTTCTCTGCATTGCACCCTGTGTGTCTGTCTGTCTCTTCATCTGTCTGTCTGTGGCTAGACAAAGATATATTATGTCGTAACTTTTAACACAAAGCCATAAAAAACTTTAAGCTTTATTGGAATTATGGGGAAAGTGAAATGGTGAAATATTGTAAATCGATAAGTTTTAAGTCCAAATAACAATGTTAATCTACCCTGCAGTCTACATGCAGTCACTAATTATTTTAACAGAGCACAAGCAAAGCTAAGAAACACTGACCACAGCCGCCATCTTCTGCCCTGACTGTGAATCATGTGGGACGCTGTTTGCCAGAACAACGTGACCACTGGTTGCTATGCTACCGCCTACACCAAGCAGACAACATTTTTGTACACGTAGGCTAATAAGTTCTACTAACATTGTAATTACTTTTAAAACTCATTGGTAAAATGCAGTCCAAATGTGACAGTAATTTCTCTAACATCTCAAATGACATGCTGTGATGCATACACAAGAAGTGATATCTTTGAGGAAGAAATTAATAATGCACAATTTTTATGGCCCGTAAGCCCTTCCTGTAGCCCAGCTAAAGTGACAAAGGGATGAGAAAAACAGAATGAATACAATACAATACGACATGATAATGCATAAAGCATGCCAGTAAAAGCTGATGGGTAGCCAGCTTTGTCTACTGTGTGTGCCAGAACAAAGAACGAATGAGAAAGAAAAACTAAATATGAAAACTGATAATGTAAGGTCCAGAAAAAGACCAATACTCTGTGAACAATCGAACAGCAAATGAGGTGGCAGTTTCACCCAGCAGCATCAGCATACAGACCAAATTTACTGTTCTTGGTCAGAGAGAGACTGCCAGATGAGAGCTGACTGCCTTGTCGTGAGGATGCGGTAGATGATGGCTTGGACCCAGCACCATGAAGGACATGGCCGGTTGGTGAACGATGCTGCTGCTGCGGAGACAGACGAGGTGATGAGGATGCTAGCAGGCTGCTGATGCTGCTAGCTCGACTCAACGACGAGTGATGCTGCAGAACACGTATCAAGCTGTCACGCTCAGCCAGATCAGCTTGCATGTTCTTTACCCTGCATGGACATTTCAACCAGTTATCAGCACTATCTCTAGGACTACGTCAGTCACTAAAGTGTCAGATAAGCAGTTTGTGCCTACACTTGTGAACTGAAGCAAAAAAGAAGTCTTCAGATGTTGCCTGAAGACAGAGAGTGATTCGGTTAGTCAGTTTCATCAACAAGCAACTACATCTACACTTTACTCAGTGACAACACTTAAGGAACTGGGTTTTTGTTTGTTGCTATTTTACAAATACAGGGTAGGCAATAAAAAACGTGGCACTTTAATTTTGTCCATATCTTCACCAATTATTGACCGATTTTTAAAATATTTTCACTGGCACATTCTGCTGTCAATTTGCAATAGCATGATTATTACATATCCCACCATACCATAAATGCACTTTTACACTACATTGTGAAATATAAGTAAAATATACATATATAATGATAATGGCAAACAAACATTTTGAAAAATTAACATAAAAACACTTCAGACCAACATTGCGGTGAATGATCTGTATGACACCAGACTGTGTGGGTCTAACACAGTTTAGTGTCATATGGATCACTCACTGCAATGTTGGTCTGAAGTGTTTTTTCATTTACCTAAATGCTCATTACTATCCTAAGTGTTCTCTTACACTCATATATTTCACAAGGTAGTGTAGAGATGCATTTATGGTGTGGTAGGATATTTGCGCCCTGATTCTTTCTGAGACTTTGGCACTTTATAAATCATTTACTTACTTACTTGCTTACTTATAATCACATTATTGCAAATTGTCCGGAGAGTGTGCCAGTAAAAAATTGTGAAAATTGGTCAATAATTGGCGAAGATATGAAAAAAATTAGTGTCACGTTTTTTTATGATCCACGGTGTATATATGCTCAAATTAGAAATAAATATAGAGAACATTAGTTCAGCTCTTCTTTCCTGATTCACAGCATGTATACTCTGCTGAATTTACCACTAAATGCTTGCAGTTAGGCTTAAACATACTCACGATTGTGATTCATCATTATACCTTTACTCAAAATCTTTTTATCTCACTTTTTCACAACTTTGTAATTTATGAATTAACTGTACTTAAAGGGAGAGCATTTCTTTACATTTCATGTATGGTAGAAGCAGCAATCTTCCCGCATTGCAATGTGCCAGGCTGATACAGAATGGTAACTAATGCAACCTAAACCTATTACACAGCTGTGAGATATAGATTCTCAAACATATCGGCACAAGTCAGTGATTATTTAGGCATTCATACTTGGCTTCAAGTTGAGCACAGCATTCATTGGCATTGTGCAGCTCCTTCAAGTATGCAAGCTTTTCCAGTCTGGCATCGGCCAGCAGTTTGTCCGTATCAGCAGAGTTCTGTACCAGTGCTGCAATCTTGGCATCTCTGTCCACACGTTACATGACAATTAATTTATATATCCATGATCGTCAAAACTTGATCCAACCATTACAGTGAATAAATACAGTGAAAACTGTTACTTTCAGTTTCCAAAAAAAGAGTGCAAAACGTGATTTGTGTCCGCTATTCCAAAGATCTGCTCTCCGGAAAATCCACTATTCCCACTAATCCTAACCCTAGCACTGTGGCAAGTATCTGCACAGTTTTCAGAATAGTGGGCCGGTACCAAAAACACATCGTTGACTTAAGCTAAGAACCAATGAAGTAAACGGATTTTTTACTGCAGGCAAAGCACCAATACATTTCCAAAGTTTATCCAAAAAATCAGCTTATAAAGTTGGATTAATGGAAAGTTTAATCAACAGAACATAAAATAAAAGCAGATTTTTATCGCCATTATTGAGCTTCATGTAACTAATGATACAATGATAACATCATAAACTCATTCAAAATTCATTCACTGGTGAGCTTCAGAGACAACTTATGATAAAATTACCATTAAAGATTTTCAAAACTGAATTTTGCTATAATTCACAACACTGCTCAGATTATTTTTGTATTTCCATAAATAACATACACTTTACTAAATTAAAACAAATTGGGATTAGTCATATTTATACAAGCTACAAAATTTTACAAAACTCACTTTGGAATAGATATGGCATCGACTGCTAATTGTCGAAAAACAGCTTCCTCCAGAAACTTCTGTTCCCACTGTTTGCACAAACATTGCCACAAAGTACACTATAGGCCCTAATTTACATAAAGTGAAAAATTATTCTTCTGCCAATTAATTAAAGCATAATGCACTCTTTTGCCACAAATGTTTTTTCTGCTTCTCTTTTGATAGTTCTGTAACTTTTGTTCACAGAAACGCTATTCAATCATTTGTGAATGTTTCCTTCGAATAGTTCCTTACAAATTAAAAATGAATTTACACCAAAAATGAAACGTATTGCTGGACCACGCATAAAAAATAGCCTATTCCTATCTTTCAGTATTCTCTGTAACACATTTGTGACTTCGTGATCTCCCCCATCTATTTTTCGATTCCAAAAGAAAAAATGATGGCACAACACGTCAGTTTTCCCACCTCCAGGGGATGTGTGAGTTATTGAGATAAGCACGAACAGCTGAGTGAACTGAAACACAAACTGACCCTTGCCACTTCAGTCTCCAGCTGCAGAATGTGACGTTCTTTGTCCTGCATCTGTCGAATGAGGCTGTGAACACTTGTAGGTGACTCAGAGTCCGACGAAATACCGTCATCAGTATCACACTAAAAACGACAGACCCACAAGCTTATAACGATGTTACACAGTGCATCTGTGTGCTACAGCAAAAATACAGCAAAAAAAATTAATGCTTGCAAGTAAAATAACACTTTCATCAAGAAAAGTCATTACCTGAAATAAAATCTATATAAGAAAACAATATTGACCATAAGAACAGCTGAGAATGTATGAGATGCCATTGTGCAATAAACCATCTTTAGTCTACGTTGATTAGGTTCAGTCATTTAAAAGTTTCTTCGTACCATTATAATTTCTTTGCTTAGCCTACTGGGTGCAGATTGGACAGATAGTTTCTCGACTTTGCTAAAATTGTAACTAATAATGCAATTCGCCAATGACAGCAAATAAAAATGCTACGACGTGAGTGAGCCTTTAGTCTAATTAGAAATATTTCTACCATATCAGACAATTAAATAATAAGACTGAAACTACTGACCTGCTGGTACTTGAAGTGCTGTAGATCGTCGTCAAGCTTGGCGCTAGGCCTGGCTGCTGCCGATGCATCGAGTTCAGTCTCGTCGCTGGTATCAATGCTCGTCTGCGCCTGCACCAGCGCTAACTGCGGGTCTGATGACGAGCTGTGTTGTCGATCCAGTCGACGCTTTGCCAGCTATACATCCCACCGCACGCAGACACAGCAACCACACAAGTCAGCTGGGGAACGGACATTTGCTCGTACGTATGCCCGTACAGACATTTCCTCTACGGACGTTTCCTCATATGAACTATGGCCTGTTTATGCATCTGCTGACACAAGGTAGAACAGCTGCCCATATGGATTCTACATAATGCTGAAAAGACAATGTATACAAAGGCACACCAACGCATTGTTGTATCATGTATTTTCAACTGAACTAAATCTTGTCAGTCTGATGCTATAGAACCTACCAAATTTATAGAATTTATTTAAAATATGCAAAAAACTGCATTTAATTAATAGATTCATATAATCATAATAACAAAGTTAGTTCAATGCGCTGTCATACAGCAATCCTATTAATATTGTAAATAAACTGACAATTGAGACCACTTCAAAAAAGTAAGCTCAGTCCAAAACTCACCTGATGGCGCTGAGTCAAATTTTAAGGTAAAGTGGTGAACCATGCATAGGCTCTAGACTTTGAAGGCGGCAACGTAAGGGCAAATGTCGCCCTGACACTAATTGCCTTAAAGTGCATGGGCAAGCGTCCGACCCTGCACTAGCAGGCATAGTTCATATGGGCAAACGTTCATACGGGCAAATGTCCAACACCCAAGTCGGACATCACAGGAGCATTATTACAACTAAAATTATTAACTGACCATTACCACTATTTAGTGATTAAACTGTAATTACATTCTGTTCTAACATCAGCTGCTGCACGAGTTTAATTTGCTACAACTTACCAACCAAACATTTCAGCTATCACTTCAGTGCCACACTGCACTCTGTAACCTATGCGCTTTGTATAATACATGATCGACAGAAATATGTTAAATGCTGACTACTTGCTACAGTGCTGCTTACATGGTTCAAACTCAAGAAGTGTTTGACGTTTTTTAATGGCTGCAACACAAAATAGAGATGTTTCACTCAAGTGACAGCTGATTGGTACTACAGTGCATCATACGACCATCCACTGTCTACATGCAGATACACCACCACCCGATAACCCATAGCTACTGTCCTGTTGAGAGTAGGAGACTGAGTTGGCCTGAGCACAGAGCATGTTAGCAACTTGTGATGGACTACCGCTTCCTTGGCAAGAATGTTTTCCAGCATTGTAATGTGACCCTTCGACTCCTCAATGACAGAACGCTGACTGCTGACGTCCGACTCCATCTTCCGTTTTGTTGTGGTCAGTTCGCGATCTACAGAATAACCACCGCATCACGTATGAACATCAGGCACAGATAGTTGCTATACATGATTATATGCCGTCTGTTAGTGCACGTTCAACACGTTGCCGTTGTGTTCATATCTGTTTTCTCATAGTCATTATATCTACATGTCAGTTTGAACGAAATAAATGAAGAGATGGTGAGACTGTTTGTCACTGAATGAAAATTTTTGTTTTTTTTGTAACTCTCAGACACTTATGCTGTGGAGTGTTTGTATGTAAAATTTGAGCTAACCATATGACAAAGTCAATCATCTATCTGCAGCTGGGCAGCTGAGTTCTGGATAAAATTTAATGGACAAAAGTACTGAACAAAAGACATATTTCCGCCCAGAACAGGCACATTTGTTATCGATTGACAAGGTGTGTATCATGCTTCAAAAAAACAGGCAAAATTGTTTTTGTCATAACTATGTCAAATTTTTACCCATTTTGATAATTTTTGGCAAGAAGATGGCCAAGATGATAGAATTACATGTATGTAAGATGCACTCATTTTCCATTTCAACTAATTTATGTCAACGCACTACCGTGCGAAACACAGATGCTCCAATTTTGCATAATGCTGAGCTGTTGCCTCCAGTAAACATTAACGACCTAATTAAGCACACAATAAGTGAAATGTATATCATTTGGCAGAAGTGCAAGTTTGTATAACAACTCATGCAAATTATCAGAGTTTATAAACATAATGGCTTAGACACAACGCCACTGGCTGATAGCGGAATCAAAGGTTGACTGATCAAACTGCATTCACTCATCGATTAGACATGTTTTAAGCCCATCTGTCAGCTATTCTGTTGTCTGCTATTTTCACCTTAAAATATTTAATACCACAAAATTAATAAATCACGTGGCGCCCTTTGTCAAACTGACAATGCAAAAGTGAACAATCGGATACAAATAATCACCGCAGAATATAACAATTTGGTGCATCTGTGTTTCACATGGTAATGCGTTGACATAAATTAGGTAAGGTGAAAAATAAGTCCATCTTCTACCATCTTGGCCATCTTTGTGACAAAAATTATCAAAGTTGGTAAAAATTTTGACTGTTTTTTTAAAACATGGTGTATAATAATATTTACTTTCAGCGATGAGTCTTGCAATCAGAGCATCTTTGCGATGTAGCTCATTCCTAAGCTCAGAGTCTGGTGAACTGTAACCCTGCAAATAAACACAGCATTTATACAACGTTCATCAAACTGTGTGATCTACACATTAACTACTATATATTAGCAAGTATACTAGCCAAACAAACTTATGCCTTCAACTTCCTCCAGTAAACGAGTCTTCATCAATAAATAATAGTTTTTTTATTATTTGCTCATTTGTCACATATGGGATGAGACAGAGTCATATACAGGGTGGGCCATGAAAAACCGGACCTGTTTGAACGTTGATAACTCAGCGATGGTTACCCGTAGAAAAGCGAGCTATATGTCAAAAGTTTTAGAATGTTGTAGACAAAGACGGCCGAACTTGCATAACAAATCATTTAAATATTCTTTGCCTAATTTGCATAAATCTTCATTACCCCTAAAATTAGGCATTTGCATGCACTCCCATGTGCCGGAGTTCATTGAATTAAAAAACTTACTGACAAAAAATCCAGATTTAAATTCTGTGAATTATTCAGTGTGGGGGCATTGCAACAGCTAGCATGGTCACTAAATTTCAGTAACTGACCAGCTAAAATGTGTGCTAATCGAATGCTGGGCTCAGCTGATCCTAAACACATTGACTCCAGCGATCGATCAGCTGCCTAAAAGGACTGATGACGGTTATGAATGCAAAAGCTGGGCAACTGCCTATGTCGAATTTCATCCAAACTCAACGTATGTGTTAATGATTGTTGATATTTCACTGTACGCTAAATGAAAATCAATTTAAATTCATGTGTTACTGCCAATTTAGCATGATTTTAGGGGTGGGGCAGATTGGTGTAAATCAGGCAAAGAATATTTAAATGCTGAGACATGCAAGTTGTACACTTCTTCTGTACACGTTTTTTAAACTTTTGGCATATTGCACGCCTTTCCATCAATAAACATCGCTAAATTATAAAAGCTCAAATATCCATGTTAAATCCATGTTTTAGTCAAATTTAACAGAATTTCGGGAGTGACAAATATTTATGCAAATTAAGCAAAGAATATTTAAATGCTTCACTATCCAAATGTGTCTTTATTTTTTACAGCATTCTGAAACTTCTGACATATCACAAGTCTTTCTACCACTAACCATCATTGAGTTACCAACACTCAAACAGGTCCGGTTTTTTTTGGCCCACCCTGTATAACAGACATGCCAAAACAGTCATCGTAAATAACGTGAATAGCAAATCATAGCATATTATAAAGAGCTGGTGGAATAATGTAATGGTGACAAATAACAGAGCAGTGTTCGTGGGGATCTGTGCCAAAAAAACACAAACTGCTAATAATCATCTCAGCATTAGACCAGTTCCCAGTGTCCCCTGCAGCAAGAAGCAGGCTTGGCAGCTCTTGACAGACAGATGACGTCCAGTGGTGGCGTCAGCGCAGGACGGGAGCCAGGTCATTTCAAGGTCAGAAAATCCTCAAGCCAGGTCAGGTTACCCGGAGTCCCGGACGCTGCCAAGGGTCCCACCTTAACCCTCACTTCCTTTTTCCTCTTTACCTCTAACTCGCTTCCGTCCCCTTAGAAGCAGGATCCCCTAAAATCCAGCTAGGGGATCTGGAGGAGTGCTGTAAGCTCCCCAGCCGGGTCTGGGGCACAGTCCCAGCCGAAATCGAATTTGGTGCATTGTAGCTTTAAAATATCAAATCTGGTGGCAACAATTTTAATTATTTTCCGAAGAATCAACTGCCAAATTGGCACACTTAGTGCATTTTATACCTGTGTTTACTTTATCTGAGGAAATTGGGACTGGAGCCTCTGCCTTCCTCTTAGCTACACAACCGTTTAATGGAAAACGAAATTATCGAAAATGGAAAGCAATGTAGAAATCAGATGACACAAAGTAAGTAAATTAATAAGCAATGAACCCCAGAAAGTAGTAGGTCAATACGTGGCTAAAGAACAGTGTTATCTCTGATTGTTTCACTGTGATAATAAAACAAGTAAAATGGTCAGATATCTGAGATATGGTAACATTTTAATTTTCTGTTCACACTATTACTGAGGCAGGGCGGGAGCCAGGGTGGTGGATCTTCCAGCCACTCGCCCTGGTGTAGCACTGCCAATGATGACGTCAAAGTGAGGCCCAACACTTATGTCCACTGGGATGTATCTTTGTTGCTTTAACCAAAGCAAACAGCAACAAAATTTGTAAGAAAAGAGAAAGAGTGGGCTTAGCTAAACCACATCAGAAATGCACCTAAACTCATTGCGTACTGTATTTACAATATAACTGTAAAATGAGTATATCACATGGAGGCAACTGGAACAAAAGTGCAAGCCCCTACAATAATTGGACCGAATGTGTTAAGAATGTGTTAAAATACAAAACTAATCTTGCTCTAAATTACTGTTGTGCACGTAGAAAAACCCAGAAAGAAAATACCCCTTTAACTTTCAAAAAAGTAATGTATGCCTCTGCAGCTTGACGCATGTCACTAAAATATGATATAATCATCATGATCATCATCAACGAAAGCTGGGAATGTGACAAGACTGAATGTAGAGACTAAATTCAATACAATGACGAAAAATAAACCAACCACATATCAGAATAGAACTTATTAAACCACCCTGTACAACAGACATTACAACATGGTCCACAAAAATGTATGATCACAAAAAACTGTGTCCGTTAACTAAAATCACACATCATGCAAGCCATATTCCAATAATTGCTTTAACAAATGGCTGAGTTACAGCCGAAAGAAAACTGAATACTGAATACTCTTGCAGACATTAGTAGACATTAGTATACACATGCATATGCATATTTCATGTATATCTATGCAGCTGTTGCAATTCACAGATATTGGCCGATTTACATAAAGGCTGCATTGCTGTCTTCACAAAGATATATCGACAAATAAATAGACTATATAGAGAAAACAATAAGCGACCAGATCAGAAACAATAATAGTATGGCGGTAAAGCATAGATCAGTGACTGGGACAATAAAATCATGTACACAGTGAGAAAAATGAAGAAATGCACAAAAAAATACCATAAAACCCTACTTCTTAGGAAGCCAATATTGCAAATACTCCATTTGTTAATGAAACTGAGATGTCTCACACATGTATAACATCAAATGATAACAACAGCAATAATAGTAAGATTAAGAATAATAAAGATAGCATTTACGGTGTTGTCATCAAGACACAACTGTTTCTACAAGTTCAACCAATGAACGATTAATCATAAAAATACTGAGGTGCAAAAACGACTGAGCAGCCAGAAATAATTTCCAGCATCAATTGCTATGCTAAAGGGCAGCAGAACAAGAAAAGGCTTTACAGCAGCACAAAACAACGTAAACGTAACGGAGACCATTGCTTCCACAAATCAAGACACGTCACAACTAAAAACTCACAATACTTCTACTGCGTCAACACAGCCACTTACATTCTCCCAACTACAGTGAGTGTATAAACTCATCGGGACAAATCCAACCAACTCACTACAAAAACAATTAACATACACTCTATCAACATTCTGAAAACAGATACACCTCGGGACATGTACTAAAACTGGCAGCTGAGCCTCAGGACATTGACATACTTACACGTGCTGCTAAGAGAATCACCCAAATCTGCTAATGACCAGAAATACACTGATAAAAGACCGGTTTCATCAGTTGACTATTGGTCAGTCAATCACTTTAAAATCAATCAGAACTGTCTTAGTAGCAGAGCTACTTCAAAGATAAACAGTAACAACAGGTTGAGATGGGTTGAGATGACGTGATCCGGGTTTGATTATCAAAAGAACCAGGTTTTCAGGTATTGACAGAAGCTTGAGAGTGACTAAGATGATGCTAAGTCCTTTAGCACAGCACTTCAGACATAGGGTGTCTAACAATTACTAAATAAGCAGAATTTCAGCCTCCTTCTATGGTCAGTAGAACTGTGCAACTTTGCTATTTACAAACTGCACTCTTGTCTGTCAACACATTACTGGTAAACAGTCTCAAATCGATCGATACTGAATACTGGCCACACGGTTGGTGGCGTGGCGTAGTTGGTAGCGCGTTTCGCCTGAAACGAAGTTACTTTACGTCGGGCCCAGTTAGTACTGTGATAGGTGACTGCCTGCGGGCAGGTAAACCATCTCGGTGCGAAGCCTGCCAGCTAGGTCGACTCAGCCTTCTACCCTCCGTGGGACGGTAAAATGAGTAGTAACTC
>Ga0209671_1003221_pt1 | contig 15539 bp, 7 predicted proteins | sample WorMetHERISLAND2_2_FD_187401 | JGI IMG/M metagenome (GOLD analysis project Ga0209671, IMG submission 187401) | Marine gutless worms symbiont microbial communities from Max Planck institute for Marine Microbiology, Germany - Olavius geniculatus... | ecosystem: Host-associated > Annelida >...
GCTGAAACACTTTTTGCTTCTGAATGTTCAATGGAAACCGCAAATTCGCCCATTTTTCTGAAATTTGGAAACGCAAAAGACCATCAAACATTGTTGAATTTTGCAATTCTTGCTGGAAACTGGCAAAAAACGCACGTTTTCATATAAAGTCGCCTGTAAAAAATTTTCATGGTTCGGCCAAAGGGGGGGGGGCATCGCACCGTGGCCCTCCCCCTAAATACGCTACTGCCAGCAGACAACGCTTCGAATCAGACCTCAAGTGTTTGCTTTTTGATCGTTTTTACTTGTAACGGGGAAAGATTTTATTATAAACGTATAACGTACTATGACAAAAGTTCCAAATTTCTAATCTTTCATCATTGCAGCAGATTAGCAGTGGCCTCGCCATGAGTCACCGCACATGTGAATGATATGATTGCAAGCGGTCGAGTCAACAAACTAGCACTGCAGGTCGGTCGATAAGTTACACACAATGTCTTCCATAGATCGGCTGCTGCTGCCTCTGCTGCTACGCATCTCTATCGACCAGACCTTTAGTTACGTCTATTGTCAATATTGCTCGTCTTTGTTTTAAAAGGCACGTGTACGTACAGTGGTCGGCTGCCGCAGTGCCAGGGCGTCCACAAATCAACTGTCATTCCATCTGGCTTTTTGTTAGTCAACCCCTCCACGTGTTAAACTGAAATAATATTTACGCACGTCGGACCAGTGCCTATCTTTTCTGCGGCCATCCGTCTGACCTAGCTGTGACATTTTGAGCTGCTGACAATTGGCAAACCGGTTAATCCTGCCATGGAGAACATTCGCATCAATTTCGGTTTTTCTGCGCCTGCTAGTTTTAGTGTGTAACCGTACGGGACAGACGCACACACAGACAGACGTGCGGGCAAGACGCTTAGTGCGGTCTATTAAAACGGCTGCACCAAAATATTAATCAAATGAAAGCTAAAATCTGCCGTATAGATAACAAAAATTTCTGAACCAGCCATTTGATGACGAGTCTGCTACTGTCCACTATAAACTTACGCAATTATTTTCACACGAATTAATAACATAACGCCAAAATGTCGGGACTGCATATGTAAAGTATTCGAAGACTACAGCGAATGTAAGTTCAGGCCAGTAATATGTCACGGGGATTATCCCAGAGGGAAAATATCCGTGTTCCGAAAGCTACAGATCGATCGAAGGAGTCGAAGGTGTGCAAAGTGAGCATATGGTGTACTGTATATAGTCTACGAAAGGTTTGATTGGCGTGAATCAAACGGCACGAGCAGCTGCATGAACGTCTATGGGCGAAGGTGAAAGTGTGAGTGCGAGACTCGGGCCGAACAGACACAAAACGCGTCACGACGCGTACACACAATACACGACGGCGCCTCGCCTCAAAAAACACCTCAACAAAACAGTCGGGTCCGGGAGAGAGGGCTCCCCTTTCCTGCACCCCTCCCCGCGGGGGCGCCCGTCACTGACGTATCGGTCGGTCATTCGGTTGTTACACGGTGGTGGCGCATTTTGAAAGGTAATCAGTTGAGGCGATGAGTATGACAGGCGAGGTAGCGGCCTGACTAGGTGAGTGAGCTACGGGCACCTGCTCAGATGAGACAGCCTCCTAATATACGGGAACGCAGAGATGTTTATAAACGTTTTCTTCCTTTTCACAAAACACGTTGAAACAGTAACTTAACAAGTTATGTAAATTCTTCAAAATACGGCTGTTTATTTAATTACTGTAGACGTTTCAGCAACCGCTGCTGCCTTCTTCAGAACGACTGTCCACTCGGTGTCGTCGATGCGGCACAGTAGACGTGTGAAAGTTTGTAAAATCCCTCGACTCTTCCCCGCGTTTGGCTTACCTGGGGACATGAAACAGAACACTGTGCAGTTTTCATTATTGTATAAGCAGTGGTCCGGTATGACGTCTAAACACTTGCGAACGTGCACTAGATGAAATTATTCTAATAACATTAGCCCGTGTCACTACTGTGGCGATACTGAAACTGCAAAAAAATGCAATTCGGTATACCTTTTGAGGCCGAAAGCCAAGAGCAGAGGTGGATTTCTTGGAGAGGGGCCGGTCCGGGGCAGAGCACCCGAAGCAAACGCTTTTTTGGGCATGAAAGCCCCCTAAAATGCATTTAGTGGGTATAAATTTTATTAGTTTTACTGCGTGAATTTATAATGCACTGCATGTGCAAAGCATAAAAAGGGCGACTTTTGCCATCTTAAAAGGAGGATGGCCCCTTTGCCCGGCCCTTGTCCCCACTAAATCCACCTATGAATTTTCGTTATAGTTTTTTTTGTCTAGTGGGGGGTACAGCATGGGTACAACAGCGAACTAAATTGATTTATTCGCGTACAAAAGACATAAGCAAGCTTTAATTACGATAATAATAAATATATGTGCCAAAATAAGGATATAATTCAGTAGCATGTTGAAAAGCTTAGCATTGCCAACCATGAAAGTGAGGGAGATATGTTCCCCAGCTCCTATAGGTGTGCCGCCTTTGGTCTCGGTTCATCAACTTGTCTTGTTCTTTCATAATGTGCATCGCTTCCCTGATCCATCGGTCCATTCTGTTGCTTTCTATGATTGCTTACTGGTCGCCGCAGCGACGACACCTGGTAAACAGTCGTTCCGAAGAAGGCAGCAATGGTTGCCGAAACGTGAACAATAATTACATGAAAGGTATTTCGACGAATTTACATAACTTATGACGTTTTAACCTCATTTTAATTTTTTCCATTTTTTATTTTTGATAAACACGGAACATTTAGATAAAATGGCAGCGAATTAACATTTATAACCAAAAAATGAAGTGCTACAGATAAGATAATGCGAAATTTTTGTACCGTATGTCGATTTGTTAACTTGTGTATAATGGCAAAATTGAATACGAAAAACTGCGTCCGGAAACAATGAATTTAGTCAATAATTTAGTCAGTAAGACGGTGACTTTTTTTCAACCTTTACAAACCTAGCGTTTTCTAAACAAAAAAAACTGGTTTTCAATTTTTTTCCTGCAAGTCTATTACACCTATCGCGCAAATTTTATGATTGCATATACGGCGCCAAAGTCAGTGACAGTCGGCGACACCAGTCAATGATAATTAGTTGACATCTATCACGCAGCACAAAAAAGCTGCTTTCTCAGGCTCAGGCTTAGGGTTGAATTGACTATACGATTTAAGCGCGTATTCAGTGAAAACGCGTTCCCGGTTTTTAGGAGACCGTCACAGGTGAGACAAGTTGACTCTGGCTCGAAGATTTACAACCAACCGGGAGTCGGCAGTCGGGTCATTTGTTGACTGCTGGCAGTCGATCAGTTGTCAGTTTTTGTCACACCCGTCCGTACACACGCTCTCTCTCTCGCAGGTGTATTGTATACATTACGTCATCAAGAACAACAACAACAACAAAGTCGACAGACAAGCCGTTTGTACTCTGATCGACAGATAACAGACGTGCATGCGTGGTACAGCAGTCACCGCACCAATCAGGACGCCCCCGTATCTGACCACCTCTAGGCCTTGGTACCCCTCATTTTCTGCCCCTTCTCCTTTTCTCCCTCTGTAACTCCCCCTCCACCAAGCAACAGGCACACGCGACCCAAGCTGCGTGGCTCAATGATCGTTCGTTGACTGTATTACAGCGAGTGATAAACTGATAATATCGACAATCGAAACCGCACAGCTGTCGACCTCATTAAACGCATGCATCATCACTTCAGACTATTTATATCACACTAACTGGCCTCTGACTCTAGCTACAGCAATAATATTGCTGTTTCAGTGGACTGGAACCCTCAGCCAGCTGTCTGCCATACGCACCGCTAATTAGCTGGCGACTTACGATAAATGTGCTTTGATGGTAGGATGAGTTGATTGACAGCATTCTGACAGCCGTGCGAAAAATTCGCTCCATGCAGAGTAGTGGGCATCAGCACATTTTCCAGTTTTTTCGACATTTTGAGCAGCTATTTGACTACAACTTGCATTATGATATCACACGGGTGCTGTTTTTTGCAGTTTTCTATTACGTTTTTAGTAATTTTTATAATATTTTTTATGAACTACATTTAGCTATGCTGTGGTTGTTTATATCTTTGACTGTAGATTGATTGGGTGATTGATTGATCAGGCATCCAGCCCTAAACGAGACTGAAGATGGTCAGTATTGATCATCATAATAATTATTAAGGTATCGCAATCTTTGGTACACTGAGCATAGATACATTTCGTACAGCAACGAAGCTGGGAAGTGAAGTGAAAAGAGAGATTTCGTTGCTCGGCACGTTACTGATAAGAATGTCGTAACTCGGGCACATAAGCTGCTGACAGGGTCGTGACTGCGGCTTGTCAGTGGTTGACGTTAACCAGATACTGTAACACTTCGGGTCCCCACACCTCCCGGCAGAGTTATCTGAACATTGGTTACTTTCTTCGATCCCTGTGCTCGGACATCTTGGTTAGTATTTTGCGGTAGCCAGGTCAGCAAGAACGGTATGCTTATGTGCCGTAAAATTAAAGTCAGAAGCTGAAACAGTTTATGCTCATTATCCCAGTCCATTTTTTCGCAACGTCGTCGCACGGACAGCGTAGCTGTTTCAAGCTTTAAGTTTTACCTTTAGACCTATCGCACGCGATTTTGTTACAATTTTGTTTGCAACTTAGTTTTGTCACACGTATAGACATCGCTTTAGTTGGTCAATCACAAGGCAGTCATGGCTCAAGGTGCTTGTGAAACGAAATAAATAAACTGAAAAGCATAGCGAGTATCGATGCCACACCTTGTCCAGAATTTGTGCGCGTACTGCGTTCGCAATGCGTTATTAAGCGGGAAAAAAACTCTGGGCTTTTTTAGTGTGCACTTCTACACAAAATGTGCAGTGCTGAATGAACTTGCGCATTTTTGAACGCATATTTGTGCAGTGAAACTACACGAAATATGTGTCATCGCCAAATGCGTTTACTGAGCTCATCTCGTTCAAAACGCGTTTGCATCCGTGGTCCCCAGAACCTTTCTGGCTAGTGGATGGAGAAGAACCTTGCTGCCAGCTAGTACCCAGCCCAGTTCCCAAGAACTCCACTCCCGCTGTAGGTTTAGCCCTCGATTTTCGACCTTTCGGGCCTCGGTTCAAGTGCCGTGCCGTGCTGAATAATTCTGTATATAGAGAGCCGCGGATTGCGTTAACATCACCGAGCAACTAACCAAAGCGTCCGGCTGTACGCGACACCTATAGTGCTAACCAGGACGTCACACTCACAGAGTCTCGTCGAACAAAGCGACCACAACGACGACGACCGAGCGACGGCAGCCACACTCCGGAGCCGCGGCGGTGGTGTCGACACACGAGGGTGCTGTGCTGGACGCGGGGTCATGACCCCGGCCGGCGGCTTGGAGCCAGCGACACGCCAACTCGGTGCACACGTTGCTCGAGGCCAGACACACAGCTTACGCTGCGCCGGTAGCCGGGACTCACGCGAATCACCAAAGCACGCGCTCACCATGGAGCGACACAGACCTAGCCCTCCGCCATCGTATAGCCGTGACACCTTTCACAGCTAATTAACCCTCTGTAGCGAACATAGCTGCACAATTGGCCCCCGTTTAATGCTCCAGAGTTTTAGCCTGTGGGAAAAATTTGCTTCAAGAAATACAAAATTCTGGGGTGGTAATCCACCAACTCGGATGGAAGAATTTAGGGGAAAATTAAAATAGGCACACATAATCTCCTGCGTCGAAAATTTGCAGCTGTCTTCTCTATCGAAAAATTGAAATTTCTTCCTCCCCACCTTCTAACCCACAACGCCGTGTGTCGGATGGCAATGTGAGATCCCATATAGCAGGTGACGCTAAATAGCTTTGAGACGGGTTTCCGATGAAGAGCTCTACCGTTCAAACAAGTTGCTGTTCAACGAGGTCCCTCTCACAGCTTTCACTGATCGAGAGTAGAGTTCGACACGTTGTCCACTGCATCAAGCTGCCACTGCATGGGGTTACATGACTCCAGCTCGTGCGACCACAAACCGTCAAACCGCATCAGTTACTGTGTTGGCGAAAATCAGCGTCAGCAGCAGCAGCAGACAGACCGTTGTATGTCAGTCAACAGCTCTCAGAGTGACACAGCCAGCTATCAGCTCCCCTTCTCCGTCCCCTCCCCTCAGGGTGGGGACGTCCCCTCCCCTCCACCGACTGACACAACGACATCTCGGCCGTGCGTCCGTCCACTCCGTCACCCACGTTCTGAAGGTCATGGACTCGACTTTGCCGCGCTGTGTCAGCTGTCAGCCGCCAACGACCCGATCGCTGGAGTTACTTTTGAGAAATTCGACTGCGAATGAGAATGATCATCCTTACGCTTAATGTGAAATAGTCCACAGCTCCGAATTTCTGCAAGTCCAGCTATAATTTGAGCATTAACCAGCTGGCTTAGACCTGCTGCGTCACGCAATCAGCAAACGCGCAGGAATGAAGACTGATGCGATCTTGGCCCTTGGGAACCACCCAAGGCACGAAAAGCCGAAAGTCTGCCGATGCCGAGAGCAGTGGTTGGTTATCATTGACCCTGCAGTGTCTGGGCTTTGACGTTTTGAACTGAAAACTGCAGGGTCAGCAAAGTCGGCACGCTGGTTGATTTGATTCTGCCACGGGTAACGCGAAAGTCGATTATTTTGCTTCTCTACGCATTTTAGTTAGGAAAACGCACGGATAAACTGACGGACGGCTAAGACGCACAATGCGGCCAAGGGACGGCCGCCTAACAATCACGTGGGTGGATAGATCAAGCTGTGATCGACGACGATGAGTCGGAAACAAGCAGCAGCAACTGCAGCAACAAGCATCCTCAGTGCAGACGGGTGGTGGAACAGTTGAGCGAAGGTGTGTAGCCGAACACTGTGTGCCTAGATGCCGGGCAGTGGTTCTACACAGTTGCTGGTCAATGATGATCCGAGTGCACCACGGGCTCGGCCCGCGCCGGTGTCATATTAAAATGTCTCTCCCATAAAAAAATTCGCCCGGGAGAGATAATCACGAATTTGATATGTCTCTCTTATATTTAAATATCACCGGCCCCATAAAAAGTATCCCCATTACAAGATCGCCCCAAGAAAAGTCTCCCCGGCCGACAATTTACCGGTAAAAAATTTGTCCCGCCCGGGCGGCCGCTGGGCAGGGCGGACTTTTGCCGGTAAATTGTCGGCCTGGGAAAACTTTTTTGGGGAGCGATCCTATAATGGAACACCGGCAGACAGACAGACATCAGCTTCTTACGACCGACCGATGAACGTCCGATAACTTACGCCCCGTTTGCAGATCCCTCGGATCGTTACTCCGCACCATGTCCGTAGACGCCGAGGAGATAGGCGCCACACTGCCCCCACTGCCGAAAGCTCATAAGAGTCGCCTCTTTCCCGTTGGCGTTCGATTTTTTGAACGAATTTTCGGCAACGGTGGCACGAGCCAACTTGTTTGTATCTCGGGCTTCTCGACATCTGGTTAGCCTTAATTGAAGTGTAAGCTTACTGCACTCCCTGGCCTCCGTAGTAGCTGCATTTAAGGATAAAAAGAATGGAAAGGGCACAAAGGCGTAGAAAGGAAAGAAAGAAAGTAAAAGGAATTGACCGGGAAAAGAGTCTGGTGGGAGGAAAGAAGAGAAACAGCGAAGTGAGGAGATAGGATATCCCTCACAACGATTTCTGAAAGCCGGCGCCTGTACTGTACAGAAAACGAGCGTGCTCCATGAAGCATCAGATGCATAAACAGAACGGATTGCTAGGCAAAGCGAGTATGCGTAGCCAGCAGGTCTGGACGCCACCTGGCGAACTGAGGCCGAGGCTCACCAGCATCAGCAGCAAAGCACGATGATGAAGATGATGATGAGACTGAGGTGAGATGGGGGCATTAACTAACTACTGGAGGTGCAAAGCAGCAAAAGAGCCGCAGACGCAGTAGCCGAGAGACGCCTAGTAAACGGGAACGCTCAGTATCTCACTAGGCCCATGGCCATGGGTTAAATACGGCGCAGACGTGACTTAGATAATTAGCAAAAAATTGATTTATTTCATGATGTCCTAGTCCGTGTTCCTATCTCCCACCACAGTGGCTGTGGTGTTAGGCCCTCCTATAACCGCCTGCAATCTCACACCGATCAAGCGTGACAATAATTAATACACGTCTCGCATCTGTTTATAACACGCATGCCACACGCAGAACACACTGGCGATCACAGCCATGTAATAAGTACGTTCATGAACACGTCTAAAGTGTACAGTATATTATTACAGTATATTATATTGTTTTAACTTTAACTTAAATTTAACTACGTTTAGACACTTATTCAGTGAAAACACGTTCCCGTATAATAGAAGCATGTCAGTAGCAGCTTCAGCAGCAGTAGCAGCGGCAGCAAGGTTATCCATCAGCCACAAGCGAGAACAACGAACAAACAATGAAGCAAGCTTTGCTAGCTGCTCTCCGCATTAGAGATGCGCTGTTCCACACTTTCAGTTCGATTTCTCAGATCGACGTTTCATTTCGGGCACAGACAGTGCATCAGCAGAATGTACAATGTACCAAATTCAGTGCTAGAAATCAAACAAAACTTAGAGGCTAACAGCTTAATACCGCTCGGATGATGATCCCCTTTAGCCAGGAGCATAAAAAGAGAACAAAAAGGAAACAAGATAACAACAAAAGAAGGGAAATAGCATCAGAAAGAAGAAACACATCAGGTTCATTTGTTGAGTGAGGCATCCAAGCAACAACGAAAGCCAGGAGCAGCAAACCAATCATTGTCACCCTATGGCCGGACCTTAGCACTGATTTTCTCTCAGCCAATTAAGTGGAGACTGAATGTCTACGGATTGCTGAAGACCAGAGGTAGCGACAGCGAGCGCCGTGAAAGCTTTGTCGTCTGAAGGAATGAAATATCGAATACAACTGAGCGTAAACGGCGGATCTGACCAACACTAAGCATCCGGAGCAACTGCAATCATCTGGTGCGTATTAGTGGCCAGCCGTTGACCGTCCGACTGACCTCTCTATGGTCGCTACAAGAGCACGCAGAGGTGCACGGATTCTCGAATTTTAGGTGCACTTTAAATTAGTCCGCGATTAGGTTACGAGACACGAGTACGAGCCTACAATTTTTATTCACGCCGAAAGCTCTGACGTCTGGTTTATAAGTTCGCAACCCACAGCGCTAAAAGATCAGTTAGGCTACCGGACCGTTCATACCGTCAATTACTATTCCTTCAATAGAAGTCGAAAACAATCCGTCGACTTGACTAATTGTTTGTTAGACATCAAACAGAGAACGTTGCCTCTGTTGCACTCGAAACCAAGCTTTTGCCAATACTGACATGTCGACGAGATAAGTTTACGGCAAGACATCAATCAATCAAATTAATTTAAAACATTCTCAGTCTCAATGGCAGTTCTTTGTATAAAATTAACTTAGCGGAAATGCTTGAGTTTTTTTTAAATTAAGATGTATTTTACACGCTGTTAGTCGGCTCCCGTGCATTATTTTCTCCGTTATGTTTAACCTGGCTAATCGGAACAAAAAGAACGAAGCGATTCGCTAGTCCGCGCAGCTCTAAAGCAGGCTCGGCTGCTGCTGCTGCTGCTGCTGCTGATGATGATGATGATGCTATAGGCGGCCGGCTCACGTTGTAGTCACGTGATTAGATGGTCACGTGACGATCTGTTGGGCCGGCCGGCTGCCGTTGTTCGATGCGATAAATAGCCGCTGAGTGGTGCAACGTGCAGCCTCTCACTTTGCGTGCTCAGGCATCGGGTGATTAATCAGATTCACGACGTTTCATGCCAATTAACCCTTCACAATTCGATGCAGTTTCTAGGCGGCGTAACTGGCCTACTCTTCTGCTGCCACTCCGGTTTCAGCCGGTGCGCCAAAAGAGAATCTTTTGCGATTGCTGCGAGCGGGTTCAAGGCTGCGATTTAGACAATCAGCGATTAATTTCATGATTTCATGACATCTCTTTCTGTCACTACAGAGCTTGCTCTTCATAAGAAACGCATTTCAGTGCTGTGGAGCGTCCCTGCCATGTGAGGTCACACAGCGTTCGTTACCTGACTACCCAGTCTACCCGATACAAGTGAACGCGCCTCGCCGAAAGCATCGGTGATGCCGGTAAATTGTAACTGGTATAGAAGAGACGAGCCTTTGCTGCGGCTGAACTCTTGCAGTGTGTCTGTGCATATGATGACAGAAACATAAACTTTGTCCTGATTATTATTGTTATTGGTACTACTATTATGTGTACAGGTATACGGTTCTTCATGATTTCGACCTGAAGTACGATACAGTCACTGCAGCAATTCATCTGCCGGTGCGTGCCGGCAGGGGGCGCTTGTTTGCGGCCGAACTGATGATCGTAAAATATCTCCTTTCTGTGGCGTCGGTCGGTCGCCGGTCGGCTGACCCACCAGCACTGAGCCACAACGAAGCGACAGATTAAGAAAAATTTTGCGACGTTCTGGGCAACTGCAAACAAACAGTGTTACACCCAGGCATCGGATGGGCGGTTTTTCCGCCAGTGTGTCCAGTCCCCCCAAAAACACTCGTGAGCAGATTTTTTGTAACTAAATATAGTCACGTCGTTGTGTCAGAACTGAGAGACGATCCTGAGCACTGTCAATACATCTAGTAGACAATGGAAAAATTTCGACAGATTATGACTCCGACTCGAATCATTCAGAGGAAGCTAACTTGGCTGTTGTAGAGAACCCCCACATCGGCCTTGGTCTAAGTTTTTGACCCTTTACGTCTTGCATTGTCCCGTAAATTTTCAGTCACCCCAGTACTTGGCGGACTCGACAAAACGTGCTAACAAACTACAGTTCTGTCCTGCTTGCCGACTGAAGGATTAATGTTCGCAGCATCTGATCGGCTGCGTAATTTTCGGGTGGCAACGGTTAGAACGTTTGACTTGCGTTCGCATGGTCGTTGGGTCGACTCCTGGACATAAGACTATCAACTGGTTTGTACCAAAATGGGTCACTGTTTGTGAACAGGTAAATCATCAGCATCAGCAAAGTCAACTCAGCTTTCAATCCCTCCGCGGACTAGGTAAATCGAGCACTGGCCTCTCTGGCTGCAGGGGTTAAGACAAGCCGCGTTTACCTGTGTCGGGAGGCAGGTGATCCATGCATGTGGCAGGTGACGCTTCGTATATAGCTCGAGATGGGTTTCGTATATGAAGAACTATACCACTTAACCATTAAGCAATCGGGTTCTGCACTTTCGTCTACGACGCCACACACTGAATGACTTGATTCGAGAGAACCTCGACATTGGCCGATCTCCCTAGCTATCTCAGCACACGTAGAGAAGTGGCAATACGTGCAATAACTCAGCGTGCGTATAGTTGAGGCTGATCGCCGGCCGGCCGGGCGGGCGTTTAAATTACCTGTCTACTCCAGCTCTCGGATTCATCCACGACTTTTGACTGAAACGACGTTAGCACGCACATCCGCACTAGATCGTTGCTGTCAGCAGATACAGCAGCAACAGCTGAAACGTGGAGTTATTTGCTCCCCCAAAGCAATATGAAAGGGTAAACGCAAACTTAAACGCAGTGCTTAAAGAGCCGAAAATCAAAGTCTAGAGCCGAGCAAATCGATACCCAGTAATTTAGACAGGCTTGCCGTGGATATGGATATCCATGGATATATCCATGTATATTAGGCTGGCGCACCTGCTAATTAAATTCAATATTTATACGCTTTGTCTTTGTATAATATTTCCCTGCCTGTTGTTCTTAGGGATGTGCACGAGACCTTCTGAGCCAAGACAGAGACGAGACAGAGACGAGACGTTGCAGCTTCCGAGACGCTGGCCGAGACCTTGAAGCTCCCGAGACTCTCGAGAGTCTCGGGAGCTTCTCGCCGAGACGTTTTCCGTGACTTATGGGGAAACACATCGACAATGAAAAAAATTATACGGATTAATTAACTCGCTTTCTATTTGTGATATTGTGGGTTTTTGCACTTTATTTTGACATCATCGCTAAATAATTAACGGCTTGCACCATAAAGAACTGCAACTGCAGTGCTGTAGACATGAACCATCATGTTTATCGCAATTTGCAAGCAACTGAAATTAGTAAACTACAGCTGATTACTTATTTTAGCAACTTCCAAAGAAAAATATAATTTTTTGAGGGGGGAGTGTGGATGGTCGCTCTTGCACTGCTCTATTTTGTGAAAATTTAGGGGTTACAAGTACGCAGGATAGGCGTCTGTGAATATGGATATATCCATGGATATCCACGGAAAATCTGTGGATAAGGATATGGATATGGATGGGAAATTTCATATCCACGGCAAGCCTGAATTTAGACCTCGTGCATATTTTCACAGTATCCTTAGCCTATAGGTTTTCTGTGCGTCCGACCGATTTTGCGATTCCATCGCCATGATTTTTATCTCATGGTCAAGAGACAGCAACGCGCGACTACAAAAGTAACGACTGGATTCTCGATCCGAGTCAATCCATCTCTCTTTCGCCGTATCTGTTGTTAGTGACCTTTAGCACTGTACTGGCCGAATGCCCAGTATCGACATGTTATGCGGCCTTTCGCTTGACCTTCTTGACCTTATGACCTGAAAACTGCTGCCCTGAAAAACGTTCGCATGCAGCAATTTTGTTTCTTTCATCTCCTTCTGAGCTTCGAGTTAGGAGCTCGTTCGCGACAGACGGACGGAGTGACGGACGGACGGGCGGGCAAGACCCGTAATGCGGCCTTTTAGGACGACCGCATAGTAAAACCGCAAAGAGATAGTCGTCAGTAGAACTAGGGGCGGGCCGAGGCGGAGGGATACATTCCGAAGAAGCAGCAAAACGAGACGATATTAAAGGCGCGCCGCGCGGATGATTACAAGCAGATGTCAGCAGCACGTCGGCCTCGGCACGTGACTTCTGCTTACGGACCGACTAAACACGCCACGCCCCACGCCGCCTAGCGAGCCAGAGAGAGATCATCTAGGTATCACTCAACCACCTTCTGAATCCAGCGGACTACTGGTCTCTTTAGCACGGGCCGTCACTGTCACAGATCATCATCATACATCATCAACGATGAAAAGAAAAAGCAATATCAGCATTTACTGCATAATCGCTAACCGCGGACACTCATAATACCAGCGCCGTGAGAACCGTGTGATCGGGGTCAAAAGATCAGAAGTTCAAAAGTCGGATGGTCACCAAATGCCATCTCGAATGAGTGCACTTTCCGTCTGGAATTAAGCTGTATGCTGGCGTATCCAGAATTTCGCCATGGCAAGAACAGAAGTTCTCCCATATTTCTCCGTTTTGCCTTCAGTTCATCTTTCCTAGTCTGTCTATAGACTATTTCTGACATTTCCGGGCGTTCCCTCCCTTCTCTTCCTGAAAGTCTGGGGCAGATTTCCCAATAAATGCTGGCACCCGCTCTCGACGTTCCATACGTCGACGACAGTAAAAAGCCTAGGCCTATATTTTTCTGTCAGCGTTGAACAAGAACTGTTTAACGCGACTTCGGTATTTCCGCTCATACGCACGGCAAGATAAAAGCGTTCCGAGTCGACTTTGGCCCGTATAGTTCATCACTGTTTCGTTCTCACATTTCATATAGCCCAGGCCGCCTACGTACAAAATGCACGCGGGCCCTGCACGGTATAGCAAGTTGCAACGGTACATTGCGGGGTGTCTCTGTCTGCCACTCCGTCTGTCTGGTATCTGTACATTGACCTCTGTGCCGACTCGTTTCTATCTGTCTGCCTGCATGTCTGCATCATGCATGCGCGTTTATGTACTTGGATGCCCCGCACGGCATCGAATACTCTCACGGCTCACGCGCTCTGCAGCGGCATCGCTACGTCAAGCCGGACGTTTCCAACGTCTTCTATTTGACTGACCCCAACAAACGCCGGTGCATGCTAATTCACTCAAGGATCGCAAGAAGTATTCTTCATATCGTAGGCCGATTTTCTTCGAACTGCGAACTCGTGAGATAATCCGCAGCTTGAAACATACGAGATCCAGTGGGGTTCATTGGAGCGGTGGTATGTCCGTTAGCGCGTGGCCGCAGTGCATGCACGTGCTGCTGTGTCACCCCTGCAGCTGATGCAAATTTTAGTTGCCCATGCAGGCATCAGTCTATCATCATCTAAACCCGCTTATTATGTACTATTATACTTAAAGCAGCTCTGCTATTAGGACGACTCTGCTTTGACTGAGTGATTGATTGGATCCGCTGATATCGTATAATAAACCCGCGACAGTCGGTCACAAGTCATGACTGACTGAGGCGTGTAAAACTAGTCTAAGTGTTTGTTGACGGCGCCTCGTATTTACAATGTCAGTCATTTATTTGGCCGGTCGGCGAGTCAGCGACGTGTGCACTGAAGCAGATTATTGCCGTAGAAAGCCACGTGACATGACAGCCTGTAGCTGCCATAGTCGACATGACATTCCGACGACGTTAACAGCATACTTATCGGAGGTGTGGAGTGCAGATCCACGAATGACCGATCCGCTTGCGATGCAAAACTTAACACTGGTGGCTGTCCAAGCGAAGCAATATGATGAGCATTGATCACATTTGAAATATAGCCGCCGAAATAGTCGCATGACCAAGAAAGCATTGTAAAGTACATACAACGGCAAAAATGCATCCTCGCAACATCTCTTTCTCGTGAACGACTCTCCAGCTCAGCTGGATACATCATGAACAACAAAAAATGATTGTTTGTTTTTCCAGGCTCTAGAAACCAGTGTCGTAAACGAGACTAAAGTAGAAGACCAAGATCAAGTCCAGCAAAAAATCCAGACATAAACAATATCCGAAAGTGGAATCAAGTTTACCAGATTAGCCAGTAAGAGCTTCAATATTGAAAATATAACGGAACGTACCAAACTACACAAATCAAGATCAGCGACAGAAAAAAAGTAAAATTAAACTTACAAGGTAAGTAAGTAAGACTTAGTAACCTAACGGAAAATCCACCAAATATGTATGCTAACATTTTTGCTTCACATTTGGTGGATTTTCGGTTAGGTTACTATATCGTGCTCGTAGGTGTACACACTCCATTGTCGCAATATCCACCAGAAGCTCAGCAGTTGTCATCCGGATCCAGATCAAAAAACGACGCTAAACGTATCGGCGTGTACGTACTATAAAATTATTGTGTAGGCCTATACTGCAGTGGATCGTTTGAGACGGAACGGTGGCGTGGCAGCGGATTGGACTTTGAAATTCCGCACACCTCTGATCGTAATAGTACCAGCTATATAGCAAGCACCAGTATGACGGTTATTATTATTATAGTGAGTGGCAGTGTCAGTGGTAGTGTATAGGCCGGCCGGGTATAACTATGAACTGCTGTATAATAGACGTACGTATATACACGCACAGGTATACAGTGAAATGACAGACGCATACAGGTGCCTGGTAGTGGTGTCCGGACATCTGCCCCCCCGGACACCTGCCCTTCCGGACAGCAGCCCCCCTAGGACATGTGCCCC
>Ga0209671_1003223_pt1 | contig 15535 bp, 12 predicted proteins | sample WorMetHERISLAND2_2_FD_187401 | JGI IMG/M metagenome (GOLD analysis project Ga0209671, IMG submission 187401) | Marine gutless worms symbiont microbial communities from Max Planck institute for Marine Microbiology, Germany - Olavius geniculatus... | ecosystem: Host-associated > Annelida >...
TTGCCTAATTTGCCTAAATCTTCATTACCCCTGAAATTAGGCATTTGCCTGCACTCCCATGTGCCCGAGTTCATTGAACTCGAAAACTCACTGCCAAAACGTCCAGATTTAAATTTTGTGAATTATTCAGTGTGGGGCATTGCAACAGATAGCATGGTCACAAAATTTCAGTAATTGACCTGCTAAAACGTATGCTAATCAAATGCTGGGCTCAGCTGATTCTGAACACATTGACTGCAGCGATCGATCAGCTGCCTAAAAGGACGGATGACGATTATGAATGCAAAAGCTGGGCAACTGCTTATGTCGAATTTTATCTTAGCTCAACGCATGTGTGTTAATAATTGCTGATATTTTACTGTATGCTGAATGAAAATCAACATAAATTGATGCGTTACTGCCAATTTATTATGATTTTAGGTGTGGGGCAGATTTGGGTAAATCAGGCAAAGGATATTTAAATGCTGAGACATGCAAGTTGTACACTTATTCTATACACAATTTCGAAACTTTTGGCATATTACGCGCCTTTCCATCAATAAACAACGCTAAGTTATAAGAGCTCAAATGTCCACGTTAAATCCATGTGTTACAGTCAAATATGGCAGAATTTCGAGGGTGACGAATATTTATGCAAATTAGGTAAAAATATTTAAATGCTTTACTGTGCAAATCTGTCGTTTATTCTTTACAGCATTTTAAAACTTTTGACGTATTACACGTCTTTCTAACACTAACCATCGCTGAGTTATCAACGCTCAAACAGGTCCGGTTTTTTTGGCTTACCCTGTACTTTTTATTTGAACATAAACGCAGTATACTAGACCTATATTACACTGTAGCTTCTACTAAAATTGACTGATTTTTAACAAAATTTCGCTTTGCATGCATCGAGAACAATGAATAAGCTAAAATACGTGAGCATCGCTCTAGCTATTTATTCTCTATGTTAATATTTCATCTAGGCGTATCATATTTGACGAATGACCGTAGCCTACGGATAAGCGTGTGACGCATGTGTGGCACCGTAATTCAGCAGCTGATCGCAAATCCAACTTAGGCTTAATATGGACATCTTAACTAATTATTTGTCGTTAAGATAATATTTATCCGATCCATCAGAGCCTTGTAGTCGGCTTATTAATATTCGGCACTCGATGCACATTGCACCGCAACCTTTTATTCAAAGACTTCGTTTGACATTTTAATCACGGATAAAAGCCGAGGCCGTGCGGATTCTTGGGAAAGAAATGGCGCGCTCCCTGACATACAGACGTTTTAAAGGTTAGTTATTAATATTTCTAATCTGGTCAAAGCACCACTCTTTTGTTTGGTTGTGAGATCGCGGTACATTGTGACCACGTGAGTCACAAATTGCGCTTTGAGGTTCTTTTGCTTACTTGTCAGCCACATTCGACTGTCTGTCAATCAATCGATCAATCAATCAATCAAAAAATAATTACTTACAAAAGTGACCAGTGGTGTACAACAAACCTTAGTAAAACCTAAGGATAATGTACAAAATGTAAAAACTAGTGAGAGATAAAACGCTCGCTGAAAGAGTAATGTTTTAAAGTTTCGTTTGAGTGACGCAGTGTCAGATAGTTCTTGAAGTGACGGTGGCAGACTGTTCCACGCTGCTGGTGCAGCATAGAAAAACGTCGACGACCGAGCTTCTCTGGTCGCTGCTGCTCATGTCTGGAACAGTTTGCCTTCCGTGGCTTTCTTCTAATTCCGTCTGAGAGAAAACCCATCTTTTCTTCATATCTTACCTTATCTCTTAGTTTGTACAGTGCCCGCGCAGTGTCGCTTAATGGTTTTGGATAATCGTCCATGTTAATAATTTTCTGTTCAGTGGCGTAACTGGCGTTGGATGGAAGGGAGTCAGGGAACAATGGCCCCCTCTCCCTAAATTTTTGGCTGTCGGAAAATTGTCAGAAAATTTAATTTTTGTTCAAAAATTTTTGTTCAACAATGCTATATTTTGGGCTAAAAACACCCATCTCGGACAAATTTTGGCAACAGAAATTGAAATTTTGAGCACCCATAATTTCCTTAACCGGAAATTTGCAACTTACTGCAGGAAAATTGTAACTTTCTTTTCCGCTGCCTAGGTTTTTCAGCCCACCCACAACGCCCTGAACCTGCTTATGAGAATAAAATTGGGTGTGTTCAGCTGACGGGATGCATTGGGACATGGAATTGGTGTCGCACAATAAGGTCGTTTAGTGGATACGGTATTATTGGTGTCGTCGTATAGTGCAGTGACTTGCTGTCGCTTCTGTTAGAACCAAGACGCGTCCGTCGTTAAGTGCAGGGCTATTAGTACGAAGTAACGGTAGACACACTCAGCTAAAACCTGGCTCTCAGCACAATAGCAAGTGAAGTGAAGTACTCTGCACGAATGGCCAGAGTGCCTTTGGACATCGTCAGCTTTCACGCGTAATTATTATCACACATTATGCGAGTACTATAGCGCGAGACAACCCGCCTTCTTCCTCGAACACTGCGCCGCAGAGCTTTTGCAGCCGCAGCGACGGCGTTGAAGATGCGAAAACATATTTCGCCATATAAGTGTACAATTTTTTGAAGCCTTAAACATAAATCTATAGAATGCATACATTTTTAGTCGCGTTCAGATTCATTTTCGTCTTAAACGTGTGACAGGCCGAATAGAAAATAAAGCCAATATTTGCGAGTCGCCGAGTATCTCAGCTTTCTTCGAATGAAAGGGAAAATATGCGCTACCCAGTACGAATTTATTGTTGTAAGCGGCCAAACTACGGCTTTTGCATTTCACAAAGTAGTATAGCAACAGTATTAAGGTCAGGTGTCGTTTACATCAAGTTTCTTCGTGATGTCGCATGCAAAAAGGTACTGAAATCGGCCAATGTTCCACGGAGTTATTGTTAAAATGATACTGGCGCGGGTTTTTTTCTAAGCGCGGTGTATAATGCAGTCTTCAAAAAACGTTTTACGTCTGATTTTTTTCAATTTGGCAGAATATTTCCAAGACTGCCAACGCTTCAAGATACGTGCGATTGATTATGTAACCGTGCAGAAGAGTTGCATGATCGCGCGTGGGCGCGTATTAGGTATAAACGCGGTTTTGGTAGTATGTCCACAAACAACGCAACGCGCGCACTGAAGCAAGGTGCGATAACCTAGCCTATAACTCAGCGACATTGCTGACGTATATTCGGACACCGCAGCGCGATCCGCTCAGATCATTTCTACGCTAGATACAACCTACACTACACACACGCCTCTTCGTTTAATCTACTTTTCAGTTTTCTTCAGTGATTATCATTCATTCGATCGCACTCTGTTTAGCGGCATAATCCACGGACAGCTGTATGCTTTAATTTACAGAGTAACTAGCAGCGACTGCCGGTTTAACGCAGTCGCTATACAGGTTACAATGTCTTTCTGGAGAGAGCCATAATTAAAATGAATATTTTCTGTGACGTTTTCGTTGCCAGTGTATACTTTCTTTTTTGTTTTTTTTTCTAATTGTGGTCAAACTTCAACAATTTGAAAACATTTGACCAGTGGCTGTGAAGGTGCCTTTAATGCTGAGTGCATAGGCCTAGTATAAGAACGTCCGGTTGCGATGCTGATAAAATAAATATAAGTGTCTCTGGCTTCTTGTGAAAAAGTCGCTACCGCCTTTCACCCATACTGGTGGCGTACCGATCCTGTGGCTGACAAAAGTCTTCTGCGATTCTGCATGGCGAAAGTTGCGGCTGTCCAGTTCTTGCTTGACGCCAGCGCCAGAGAATGTTTCAGATTGCCGTCGCGGGCGGCGGTGCTAAATTTGCAAAACCTGAAAATGGCGGACCAGATCGCGATCGATTTACTTTTGCTGACCTCTGTCGGCTCTACTTTGCCATTGCTAGCAGAACGACCTCACTACGCTATACGCTGTTACATTCTGCGTAATTGCACTATAGAAATAACCGTACTAAATTGAATTGAACTGAACCGCTCATGTCATACACGTGTCCGCCGATACCCCGTTTACACGATCGAGCAAACATCGAGCTGGCTCGTCCAGCTAACATATAGCCAGCTCGTCGAGCCAGCTTGATCTTGTAAACGGGGTATCACTGATATGCACAATGATGCAATGTATCGCTAGTGACGACTTTTGTATCGTTGCTGCTAGTTTTTATCAGTGATGTGGTTTCGGTTAAAGTCTCGTCTAGGTCTCGGCTTTATAAGGTTTCAAGTACATATTCTTGTCATCTGCTGTTGCACTGACGGTCCGCCAAGGTACCGAACTGACATCCGCTGTCAACATTGATGACACACCGATTACGTAGAGCGTTCATTTTCCGAACAAACCTCGTCGTTGGACCGAACATTTTTTTCTGTTTTTCGTCACATCGAGCACGTCAGCGCGGACATAAAACAGCGAACAAAATACGAACGCAGTAACTATTTGGAAACAGAAAAGTTTCCGTGTTCCGTGCAGCGAAATTTTGCAAACGTGGCCGAAGTGTGAAATACTAAGTTTGGTGTTTATGCGTACGGACAGGGTGCGACAACTGTAGTCTGTACATTATATGCCCACAGTATAGTAAGTAAGTAATTGGTTAGTATCGGTGGCAGCGAATTGCTTGCAGAACGCCGATATCGTCGGTCGTCGTCTGCCGGCGTAATGAGTCATGAGGATCACGTGACCACCAGCGTCGGCAGCAGTCACCATGACAACCATGATGATGTTGATGATGATGAAGATGAAGATGCGTATGACGGTGATTACAGCGTCGACGCAGGTAGTTAACCCCTTAACGCATCCAGCGATATATACTTATACAACTGGTTTTTATGACGAATGCACTACAAGTGAAAAGTCGACAGCAAACACACACGACAAGTTGTACGGCACAAGTTTATATCGAATCGAAGGTCCACAAACAATCCATACTATCCCAACATGTCAAGATGCTGTAGGCCCTGCAGCTTGTTCTCCATCAAATCCATAACGACGTTAAATGCACGCGGCTTTGCTGCTGCGTGCTAAAGGGTTAATGTTGATTGTGCGTTTGCACCGATAAAGTGACGTCTTGATTGTAGTTTACATGTATTATACTATATACGTTAAATACAGCGTCGCTAACGTTTCTATACTGGCACCGGCCGTCGGTGTATGCACTGGAGACGTGTGTATTAGTTTCTTTCTCATTGTAACTGATGCTGAAACTAGACTCCTACAACTTATATCACTTGCCAGGATTTCACTTTTCATTTCAGCGGCGTCATTAGAAATTTGAAAAAGGGGGCGGTGCTCAGGGAAACATTTAAGATGTAACCATATAGGCCTATCAAAACGTAAACTGGCTAAAGACGGCTTGCAGCCATAAAAAAGAATGAACAAAAACAAGTAGATTGTCAGAGTGACGTTTGCTTCAAAACGGAGACCAGGCCAACAACAACCCTATTGTTAAAAGGTTGAAAGGTTGTGAACTCTTAATGGGAAACCCAGCGCAGAGCTACGGAGCGTCGCTTGCCATATGGGATAGCACAAGTGTTACCTGCCACACGACACAGATGAACGCGCTATACCTTAATCCGAGCCAGATAAGCCAGTTGTCGATTTACCTATCCCGCAGGGATGAAAAACTGAGTTGACCTTAATATTGGCTATATATTTAGATGGTTTACCTACCCGCCGATAGTCACCCATTTAAATAGCAACCACTTGATAACGACCCGACCTGGAATCCACGACCTGTTCATCGCAAGTCCGAGACCCTTGTTATGCTGTCTGCGGGTCTGTCTGTCTGTCTCTGTGTGTCTGTGCGTCTGTAGTGCTGGGCCTGGAGCCAACGTTTGACTCGGCCTCTGAGAATGTTACGATGATCGCAGGTCAGACCGCGCTTCTACCATGCTTCATCACCTATCTCGGCAAGTACAAGGTATATCAATCTATAGACGATGCTCTTTTGAAGCGCGCACAAAGCAACGTAACTGAACTGACGCGGTTTAGTTTTTGACGAACTGACCAATGGGCAAGCAGGGCGAGCCCATTGGTCATTGGTTGACGCGTACGTGAGCGTAGTCACGTAGGCCAACAACGCCGTTAGTCGGTGCCTACTGTAATGCATTACTGATTGCCCATTGGTCAGTTCGTCAAAAACTAAACCATGTCAGTTCAGTTCAGTTCAGTTACGTCGCTCTGCACGCGCTTTTATTCTAATAGCGACTAGTGGCGTCCTGGCAAGAGAAGCAGTAGTGCAGTTGCCTTTTTCAAACTTTGGGCTGTCTGAAAATTGTAAGGAAATTTTCTTGTCGAAAATTTTTCGCTTATTCCGGTTTGAAAAAAAAACACTTTTGGGCAGTTCGGAGGCAAAATTAAAATTTTGAGCATGCATAATTTTTGTTGATAATTCGCAGCCTGCTCTGTCGGAATCCTGTCGAAAATGTGCGGTGTTTGTCGGAAAATCGTAACTTCCTGTTGCGCCTACTTTTTTAGCCTATACGCTGCTGCTGATAGAGACTATGAATTTGCTGCTGCTTTTCGAGTTCTCTGTTAGAAACACAAGTACGATGGAGAGGACATGCATACATGTATTTAATAAACCAAGGTGTTGTAAAGCGACAGCAAATTTCTGTTCGTGTCGAGTTATTGACTCCGTCAGCTTTATGGGTTCACAGATTTTTACAGTCAGAAGTCATTGTCCTTGTTCTTGTCCTGGTTGTTGCGACAAAGCCCTGTTCCTGGTCCTTGACGTACAAGCTTTTGTTGACATGATTGTACGTGGTTGTGGTCAGGTAGCTTGGTTGGACGTGAATTCGGTGCCGCTGACGTACGACGATAGACGGGTTATCGACGATTCACGATTCAGCGTCGCCCGGTCACACGTCAACGAGTGGAACCTCCAAGTACGCCAAGTACGAGATACAAGGATCTTAATGGTGATGATGGGGTCCTATTCACACGGCAGGCAGGGTACGACAAGTACGGGACGACGACGCGGGCAGATATCGGTGTACGGTCAACACGGCGCCCGCACGCAGCAAAGTCGTCTACCTTCACGTCAAAGGTTATTGCTTCTTGCCAGCCCTCACATTTTGTTCTATAAACGTTAAAGGTCGTGTATTGTTTTTTTATGAGAAACCTATTGCTCAGCTACGGAGCGTCACCTGCTATATGGGATCACACAGTGTTACCTGCCATCCGATACAGGTGAACGCGCCCCGCTTTAACCCCAGCCAGACAAACCGGTACTCGATTTACCTATCCCGGAGGGATGGAAAGCTGAGTTGACCTTGGTGTTTGTTGTATACCTAGTTGTTTGCCTGTCCGCAGACAGCCACCCATCCAAGTAATAACTTAAAATTTGGGGCAAAGCCCAACTTGAGTCCGCCCGGCGCCGTCAGTTCGATTGGGGATAAAATTCAGGGGTTGAAAATTCCCTGGCAGCAAAGTCCGAGGCCCGAACTCAAATGCATTAGCATACGCAGAACGCTTAAGATGGGTAAACATTAGCCACGTAATCTCTAGTGTTAGTTAGTTCGCCATTTTGTTTTGTTCAATGGGGGAGAGATCGTAGTTGATAAGCCGTTTACACCTTGTCGATAGCACCATCCGTGCCAGAGAAATTCGAAGTCACAATCAAAATTGTCGTAAAACGCACTGAATTTCGGACGTTTTTGTCTTCAATTTTTAGGGGCGGTGCCCTCCTCCAAAGTTGTACACGCGTTATCAATCTTACCTAGCAGCGCGTCACGTGGCAAAGTTCCATGAACTACTCCGCCTGGCTCCAGAGTTCTTGCGGCTAATACGCTAAATTTTAGGCCAATTTTTGACCCCCTATTGTGAAAAATTGTAAGGGAGACCCCCGTTTCCGTTGGGGGTGCGCTAGCAAGACTTGGTCATTCTCTAGCGCGAATTAAAAAATTGGGGGCGAAGCATCCTCTAAGGGCCGAAATATGGTCTCCCAAAAAGTCGATTTGGATGAATATGATTTCATATTTATATCTCCGAAGTTACTGGGTTAAAGTTTACAGGACGTTTTTCGCCTAACGCAGGTAGAATCGCGGTCGATCAGCCGATTTTAAATATATTCATCCGTTCCGGAGATATTCGTTGGCCAACTTCAAAGTCATTCGAAATCGCGCCAAATTTTGCACGTTTTTGGCTCCTAATATTTTGGGGAGGGCGCACAAATTTGTGGACTCAATTTTTAAAATTCAGTCTAAACAGAGCACGGAATATAGAGAAAACATTTACTAAGTTTGCCCGTTAGTTAAAGTCGTGATTCGGTACACAGTTCTGCTAACGATGTAGACAGTTGCTGATATTTCCATATTTCTCAGCCGCAGGCGGTCGTATCTGCTGTAATAATAGGCTACGTACATGTACACAATTAGCTTCATATAGTTTGCCCCTTCACCTTCTAGTTCATTTGTTAATCTTTTACACAGCGCGAGTCGGACCAATTATAGGCCGTCACATAGTACGTTGTCATAATTCCACGAAATATTGACCGTTTTTAAACGGAATCGTTTCTTGCAGCTCACGCGCTTCCGCCTTTAGCTACACATTTCTCCGTAGCGTGGTCCGTCGTCTGTCACGTCTACATCACGTCCTCGCACTCTGCTTAAACCGATCGACGAATTTAGATGCCGTTTGACATATGCACCTCTGGAACATATTGTTTTAAAAAGATGGGGTTGCTGACCTACGGGAAAGCGGAGATTTTGGGGTCGAACCTTCAGCTAAAGCTTGCAATTGCCCATTTGCTATTCACCAGGTATCAGCACCGATCAGTAATTTTGCGTTTTGCCGAATTAATTCAATTTTTGTTCTATAAATCCGGTCACTTCAAATGAGTGCATTAGTTTTTTTTCTGTCTTAGTTTGTGCTACCTTCTAGCGGTTGCAGCTGCAATCTACACTGTGTCCGGTAAAAGTAACCCCCAGACATGGTACAATAGAGATGTCAAATCTAACCGAATCTAAATAAAATTTCGTACATTTAATTTACAATAAATCGGTAAAGCGAATACCAAATTTCCTTTTCGGACACCGTGTACATAGTGAATGAAAATCTCACATATTAACGTTGCTATGACGTAGAAACAGGAGCACAAAACTAGGAGCAAGTTCAAGCGACTCGTACTGTATACGGAATATTTATTGATCGGTGCCGTACGTCACGTGTATATCTCTGTTTGTTTGTTTGTCTCCCTGTATCTGTCACTGTCCGTCCGTCTGTCTCTCTCTGACGGTGCCTGTCTGTAGTCGAGACTGTGGTCATTAGTTCGTACGGCTTATGGCAGTCGGTCTGGGGATGTCTGCGGTGTTCGATCGACCAAGTCACGACAACGACAACGACTACAACTACAACGACAACGACGACGACGACGACGACAACGTCTCGTTGTCCAGTTGTCGTCGTTTCAGTGGCGTCGTGGGTTAAAAAGCTGGGAAAGAAGTTGCTTTTCCACAATTCTTTGACAGACAGCTGCAAGTTTCACAGATCAAAATTAGTATTAAATTTGTGCTTCCCTCTGTAAAATTTGCGGCGTTAAAACATCGACTTTCGGACAACTTTAGATTTCGATCACAATGATCTCCGCAGTGGAAAAAAGTTATCGACAATTGGAAAACAACGTTGCAAGCCACCGACACTTCGCTGGACTGCTGTTCAATCTTATAGGCTTATAGTTTCTTCTACTTACAAAAAGTTACTGGCCGGAGTTTTTGACTCACACTGTATACTACTTCTCGCATTTCCGCGCTGCCGGTTCGGCGTATTGCAGCAAACGAGCTCCGGATTTTTGCAAGAATAAGAACATTTTTGACGGCCTAAATTTCAGGGGACAGTCGCTCCCCCCACCACGACACTGTAGTAGTAGTAGTAGTAGTTTGCGGCGAGAAGCTGTCAGCGTACATACGACGGACGGACGGTCAACATTCGTAGGCCTATTGCACAGCCCGTCACACCCTGGACCGTGCAGTGCACTGTCCTGTCACCTCAGACCGTGGCGCCCTCTGTCGTATCGATCTGACTTGTTGATCGATCAGTGCGTCCGTCCGCCCGCCTCGCAGAATAATTTCCAATTAGAAACCGGACGCGACGACATCTCCGCCGCACACATATTGGTGTCCCGATCCGGACGCACTTCGGGGGATTTTCTAGCTTATTCAGAGACTTTCGACACTGACGTTTTCAGAGATGGAGACTTGAGCAGTATTCACATATCCGCAGTGGCTTCTATCCCCACAAATCTGAAATCAAAATCGGGCACAACTTCTCCCAGTTTTGGCTGAGGATCCCCCCCCCAATTTCTTCACCCTTGGTTCGGTCAGTCAACACGCATTGTGTTAGTGTAATGGGATGCGATTTTCAACGTAAAAGAAATAGGCCTATTGCGTATATCAACAAATTTGCCTCTCAGTTAGTCAATCTCTTCAGTCGCCGTCACATTTCGCCAGGAACAGACATTTTACCGTCTAAAACAAGAAGCTCAGCTGTCGCTAGGGTTGTTACTATATCCAGCCTATAGAACTCGTCAACGTTCTATCTAACGGTGCTATCGCCGACCCCTTTCGACGTATGGTTTAGCCACAATAAGCCTACATGCGTTACAGACAGACAGACAACACGCCCAAAGCTTGACCTTAACGGTTGGCCAGAAACTATTTACCATCGAGTTATAACGCCCCGAGTCGTCGCAGTTGCGTAAACGTCAATCAGAGTGGTGGGCGTAGACTGTCGTTGACTGCTGACGACTGACGACTGGTGCAGGGTGACAAATTGCTTCTTTCCGTTCAATCGCTGTAGGTAGTTCTAGGTCTAGTCACCACTGCTCATCATCTGGGCTTCGTGCAGACAGATCAGCTCTGAAGAGACTTCCTAGCCGAATTATAAAAAATAAATACGGCTTGAGCCAAAAATACGGCTAATAGGCGAATTAGCCGAATGAAAAATTTACGGCTAAGTTACGGCTGATACTAAAATTTTCGGCTGAAATGCAGCTACAACACTAATTTTTCAATGGCACACAGACAGCTTTAATATTACAGACAGGTTGCAGAACACAATGAAAAATTAGTTCGAGCATTTTGCACATGCTGCTGGGACTTTAGATTAATCCACGTGTTTAGTTCAGACTTTAGAACAGTCCATAATTGTCGTGACAGTTCAGTCGCGTCGGCGTCGCCGGTGTGAATAGGGTATAAAAGGCAGACCAAACCGAAACATAACCGAAGGTTAGCCGATTATTTTTGCGGCGACTAATGAATTTCAGAAATTTGACGGCGATTACGGCGTCCGCATTCTTTCGGCGAATTTTCGGCGGTGGCGACAATTTTGGCGGATCCGGATATTCACCAGGGGCCTTGTTTACAAAAATTCCTAGGTCATTTTCGGACCGGACCTATTCGCAAGACGTCTGACGTACCAATAGCCTAGGAATAACACGCGCTTTTACCGCAGCACAATAAAGTCCGTTTAGTTTCTATAGCCAGATGTCGTCAACTTTATAGCGACTGTAACAAGACGTAGTAAACATTAGAATACGTTTTCGTTAATTTTTTGGTTTAAAACAATTGTGTTTTTGCAGTTTATGTGCCAATTCAACCTGGCAGCTTGTCGCGTCATCTCTTATCAGTTTGGAATGCGAATTATCAACGGCGTCGTAAGCGAACAAAAAGCCCAGTTGTCGCTAGGAAAAGCCGACCATATCGCCTCCGTCTGAAGCCCAGCGTCCGACTTCCAGTCACGGAGAGAAAGCGATTTGTCAGAGGTGACACAGTTCCGTGCACGCTATGTTAACGGGACGCTGTCTAGAAAGCTAAAATTAACGCTAGTATAACAGACATCGCACGTGGCCATTTTGCCAAGCGATATAAATAGCTACAGAGTAAATGAACAAGAAAAATATCGGACGCAAATTTTGCAAACGTTTGTCAAAATAAAAACGCCTTTCTGGGAAAAAACACGCTACAGCCTATACAGTTCCTGTTGCAGTACTGACCTTCAAGGATTCAAGGTGAATGATGTTCACATCATTTGAAAGCCAATATGAGACTCCCTATTAATGATCAATAGTAACCTAAACCTTATCTCGCAGCGTTTTGCCATAATAGCGCGCACTGGCCTTTAAGTTCATCCAAGGTCAATGATTTTTATGTTATTTGAAAGCCAATATGCCATTTCCTATTAGTGATTAATAGTAACCTAGGCCCTATCTCTCACCGTTTCCCAGATATGGCCAGTTTTCAGTTCGAAAACGCACATTTTTTCTACCCCCGTCACAATTTGAAAATGTTTTCCTTGGAGTAGATGGCTGAAATTTTGCACGCTTAAGACTAACACCCATGGCTAATTATTTGTGTAAAAAACTTTTCCCCTACGCTCTACCCGTTAGCCACAATACATCTGTTACAGACGGACGGCAACCATGACAACTCGACCGTTACTAAAGTACGGTCGGCTAAAAAGTATGTCGAGCAGGAAATTTCAACAGAGAGCCACAAATTGCCGACAAAGATCGAGATTGTGGATGCTCAGAATCTTAATTTTGTTCTTAAATTTCTCAAAGTGAAAAGATTTGAGCTTCAAATTTTGCATATTTGGACGAAAACTTTCATACAAAACAAAATTTTCCGAAAGCCCAAATTTAAGTGGGGACAATCGTCCCTGCCCCCTCCTCCCCGCCCGTTACCACGGCGCCACTGCAAATTATGTATCTTATCATCACGTGATACTTGCTACAACGTGCTGCGATCTAAACCAATGACGTCAGTAATGACGTTGCTGCTGCTGCAGTGCCGGCGCAGATCGTTGATACGCTGTCGAGCGATGACGTCACGGTACGGGAAGGCGCCAACGTGTCGCTCGTCTGTCACGTGACCGGCGTCCCTCGACCGGAAGTAAGATGGCGTCGCAAGCGGGTCATGTCCCTGCAGGATGAGTCGACCGAGATGTTAGAGGCGTCTCTAGTAGCAGCAGCAGCAGCAACAGGTCGATCTCAGCGTAAATACAGCTCATGCCAGCTGCTGACACAAGGTGCGTTCGACTCGGTTACTCAACTTCTATTGTTTCTATGTGTCTCGCTGAAACCCAGATCTTCGACCAGGTTTTCCAGCAGGTTGTTGTCTGTCCAATCCAATGCATAGCATTGGACAGAGTATAAAATCACCTGAGTGTCCATGCGTCCGTGCGTCCAACTTTTCTTAAGCTCTCTTTCTTCCTCCTTCTCCTTCCATTTCCCTTCCCCTTTCCTTTCTCCTTCTCCGTTTCTTTTCCCTTACCCTTCCACTTTCCCTTTCCTTTTCCTTTTCTCCTTTTTCCTTCCCCTTCCCTTTCTTTTTTCTTTCCCTTTACCTTTTCCTTTCCCTTCTTTTTTCTTTCTGTCTCCACGTCCGTGCTTCCAACATTTGAGGCGCCGTATCTCCATAACAGTGCAAGATAGACGCATGGTCACAGTGGACCACCCATAGGAAGTCGACCACCGCGAGTCGAATAGTCACGTGACCGATGACGTCACGTGACCCCAAAAAGTCAAGGTCGTGACCCCATTATTTTTGAAACGCCACATCACAACGGTGCCAGATAGACGCATGGTGACGATAGACCATTTATAGTAAAGCGCTGGTGAAGAATTGAATGGGCTCGTGACTGACAACGTTAATTGTTTAGTTATAATAATGGCGAAAGATGACAGTAACATTGCTGCTGTACAATTTAAAATTAAACTTTTTGATTTTTTTTTCTACCAGTCTAATCAGCTCACTGATTATATTTATACGGACATATACTGTAAACTATGGAAATGCATTGGACAGACTCCCGTGTTCGTGTGAACATTATCTTGTTTATGTTAAAAATACAGCAGCAATGAAATAAAAAACAGTAAATTATAACAGTAAAATAAAATGACAATAGGGGGGCTTACATAAAATGATAGAAACTGCGGAGTTATTATTAAATCGTACACTGACTACAAACATTTCGTGTTCGGCAGCGTCTTTTAAAATTTTATATGTCTGCAAGGACATGGTATAAATTTTTTTTTGTGAAATTGCATTGGAATATTCAAAATGAATGTCGCTTCATGCGCGTAAAACTGTATTCTGATTCCAGTGCAGATAATTGACTCTACTATCTCTTTGTCAGAGCAAAAATGCTGCTAAAGATCACCGTTAAAGCTGTGAACTGGTGACGTGCTATAGACTGTGACAGGAGTAACGGCGTGGCGAGTACTGGAGCTGGAGCTGTCGGTGAACGTCTCGACCTAATGAACGTGTCTCGGCAGTGCGCTGATGTGTACGAGTGTACTGCTAACAACAACGTTCCACCAGCTGCCAGTCATCTTGTTAAACTCACCGTCGAGTGTACGCTCATCTTACGTCTTCACAATCATATAACGCTTTGTTGTGCGGCCAGCCGTAGTACCGATCTTGCTCGTCCGTCAGTCTGTCTGTCTGTCTCGTACGGGCTCCTAACCCGAAAACAAATAAACGTAGAAAGAAAAAATATTGGTGCGAACGTTCTCCGGGACTAGAGTAGCCAGCGTACCGGTTTTTACGCGCGACAGCAGAAAGCTTCGCGCGTCTTTGCCGTCGTCTGGGCGTCTGTCCGTCTGTTTGTCTATCCGTTTGTCACACTTGTGATCTGTATCAAAACAGTGCAAGCTACGATCACGACATCTTCACTGTGGGCTGCCTTAAGGTCTCTAGTTTATCGTGACAAAATTTCGTGCCACTGGGTACAGGGGCTCCCCTCGAACGAGGGCGTCAAAGATGGGTACCCCCCCCCCCTAAAAAGATGACATTTTGCCGTTATTGGCTCGAATAATGTAAAAACGGTTGCAGATAGGTACATACATGCTGCTTATCATAGCAAGCACTGGTGACAGGCTTTTTAGATTTATCAACATCGATGACCTTGAACGACCTTGAACCCCTCAAAAAGAGGTTTTTAGTGAATTTTTCGCAATTTTTGGATGCAGTGCAGATTTTAACACTGAATTGCGACGAAATGGCTGGAGATAGACTAAGACAACCTGCATATGAAATTTTTAGCACTAAACGTAAATTTTAGCAGTCCAAGTCCCGACCCCCAAGGTTCATGGAGCCCGGCGCAGGCGGACGTCAAAGACGGCTACCCCCCTAAAAAGTGGTTATTTTACCTCAATTATTTCGTGTAGCGTGAAAACGGTTGCAAACAGGTACAGACATGCGGTTTATCATAACAAGCACTGGTGACAAGCTTTTTATTGCTGTCAACGTCGATGACCTTGAATGGCCTTGAACCCTCAAAATAGGGGTTTTTAGTGAATTTTTCTGCGATTTTTGGCTGCGACACACATTATAAGAGTGAATTGCGCCGAAATGGCTGGAGATAGACCTGGACATTTTACGCATGACATTTTTTTTAGCATAGAACGTACATTTTTAAGAATCTACACTGTGTCTCAAAAAAAGCATGTGACTACATTTTTTGCAATAACTTGAACAATGAATGTCCGATTATAATAATTTTTGGCACACTTATTAATGAGACTATATG
>Ga0209671_1003224_pt1 | contig 15534 bp, 9 predicted proteins | sample WorMetHERISLAND2_2_FD_187401 | JGI IMG/M metagenome (GOLD analysis project Ga0209671, IMG submission 187401) | Marine gutless worms symbiont microbial communities from Max Planck institute for Marine Microbiology, Germany - Olavius geniculatus... | ecosystem: Host-associated > Annelida >...
TGTGAGCTGAAGTGCAGATACTGATCGGTATGAGTTTGCTTTCTGTACACTAACTGCTTTACATTGCCATCAGGCTTCCTTACAATCTGCATGTCGAGGAAGGGAAGTGCATTGTCTTTCTCTAGTTCGGATGTAAACTTTATACTTCCCGTGTCATCTACTTGGTTAAGATGGTCAGCGAGGTCTGAAACCGCACTGGTTCATATTTCCTATCACCGGCTTACGACTACATTCTTTTCCGGAACTCACGTGACACTACCCGGAGAAGAGTCGATTCATTTTCGAAAAAGGCAACAGCGGTTGCCGAAACGTCGACCAAATAATTATAAGGTTTGAAACAGTTATTTTTTATATTATGTCTAGTGTTAAACCGAATAATGTATTTAAGAGACAGACCAGACTTCGTTATGAGGCCGGCGGAATCATTGTTGCAACACAACCAATTCAGCCTATTGCTACACATTTCTCCATAGCATGGTCTGTCTGTCTGTTTGTCTGTCCGATACATTATTGTACCCTTCTTAAACCACTTGATGAATTTAGATGCCATTTGGCTCATACACTTCTACGGTCCAGTGTGACCCTTAAGGGAAGGGGATATTTGTGCCGTCAAACCCCAGCCAAAGCATGCGATTGCAAATTGCTGCTGCCACCTGGCGAATACAAAGTAGGAGTTGCGTGCACTTGACACCGATTTCATTTTTTGTCTAGTTTTTTTGGTATTTTTTGCCTTCACTTACAGGTTGACGGACGTAGGCTTGAGGTGGAGACCAAGCTGTTGAGCGTCATCTCCATTCTGAGAAGATTCATTGGTCTTGGTGGTAGTGGTGGAGGTGGTGTTACTGGTGCTACTAATGGTCGTGGTGTTGGAGCATTGTTCAGGTCGAGATCTCTCAGCTCGCTGCAAACTCGCCGTGGTGGTAAAAGATCGAAAAGATCGCAGCATTCGGAGAAAGGTTTGTTTGATTTTCTGTTGCCCTCTGGTGAGCGACTCGGATTCAGTTTTTTGATCATCTCACAGCTTCTTGTTGAGTTGGGCATAATATAACTTATGCTCACTTGTTTACTCGATTTTTTTTAATTTTTGTACTTTGTGAATGAACTTATGCTAAAAACTGAATTGTTCAATCTAACCCGGTTCACCTATACCATTTCGTTTTAGATTAGCTTAGATTTGCTTACTTAAGTTACTTATTTGTTTACTTATGTTTGACTTCTGATTAATTTATTGACTTGACTATTATTATTTCTCTGTCAGACTACTGTGTGTGGTCTAGAAGATATTTTATTACTGCATGATGCAAGTATGCATTGCACATGCGCGGTATTGCGCACCCGATAGTTGTCCGTTCATTTGTCTGTTTTGCGTCTGTGATGTTTACGTATGCTGGTTTACTCGGAAACTGTTTAAGTAAGTAAGTAAGTAAGTAAGTAAGTAAGTGCATATTTAGAGTGCACAATGTCAGCCAGTGGTCGAATCTGAGGCACTTGGCTGAGCCGCTAGGGGGAGCAGTAGGCCTGCTGGAAGCAGTAGAGTTTTAAGGAGGCGACGGAAAGTGTCTGCAGAGGTAGAACTACGGGTAGTAGAGGGTAGTGAGTTCCAAACTGTGGGGGCTGCAATGCTAAAACCGTCGGAGGCATAGGTTGTGCGGACACGTGAAACCGACAAAAGATTGGTGTTGGCCAAATGCACAGAACGTATGGGACTGTGATAATTGAGCAGAGAACGTAGATAAGCAGGCTGAGAAGAGTTGAGAATGTTGTACGTCAGTGTGGCAAGTTTGAATTCAATGCGTTGATCAATTGGGAGCCAATGCAGATCCTGGAGAATATCAAATGAGCGAGTACCACGAGGGAAGGCGTGACTGGCAACAACTCTGGCAAGTGTGTTTTGGACGCGCTGAAGACAGTTGATATTTTTCTGAGTGGTGCCGAAAAGGAGAGAATTAGCGTAGTCTAAGCGAGAGCAGACCAGGGAAGAAGCAACTGATTTGGCCATATCATCAGTGATGGCCGAACGAATATGGCGGAGTGATTGGATGTGATAATAAGCAGATTTGCAGATGGAGCTAATGTGTTTATCCAAAGAAAGGTGACAGTCCAGAGTGACACCGAGAATCTTTATGTTGTCAGACAATAAAACTGAGCAACCAGCAACATCAACATCAGGGTTGGATTTGAACCAGATTAGGCCCTGTTTGTTAGAGATGTAAGAGCCCTCTCATAAATTTTCTGACATTAATGTGCAAAAGCGTTACCGTGAATTCAGTGTAACCGCTATATGCACTTTTACTGCTGTTACCTGATTTGAGCTGCGGCTTTCTGAATTTAGAAGTTCGAGGCTTCACCAAGTGAACTTCTAATGGTTGCAACTCACCATAAAGTGTCCCTTCAAGCCAGAAAATGCTGCACTGCTGTTCGGCATTCTTTGGCTTGTTGGGCCTCTTTTTGTGGGGCCTCTATTTGGCCGAACGTGCTGAGCATTCCTGAGTCCATTTTTGTTTGTCATTCATAAGTCATGAAATGTCTCTGTTTGTACTGAAGGTGATCGTTCCGACTCTGTCGAGAGGCTGCCTAGAAGTCAGTCCAGCTCACCACTAAGGCAGAACGTTAAACCTAAGCACACTGCTGCTACTGCTGATGATGATGATGACGATGACGATGTGTCGTCACTGATGACGTCATGGTCACGTGTCGATGACGTGGACCCGGTGTCGGTACAGATGGCTCTACGTGACTTCTGCAGGCGACTGCTGGCTGCCGAGAAAGACCGTGTTAGTAACAGCAACCGTCTAGGCTACTTGTATATTATTGCCAATAGTAGTAGTAATAGTAGCTGTTGTTGTTGTACTGTTAGTAGTAGGCGTAGTTGTAGCTGTAGTAGTTGTTGTAGTCATATGCAGAATTATAGTCATATTTGTAGTCTTAGTCGTAATACACGTAATACATGTGATTTGTGCAAGTTTTTTTCACTGCAGAGAAACACCATGTCAGTAGCGTTAACTTTAGAGTAGTTTCTGTTTTAGTCAGTTTAATGGCAACATCTTAAGGCCAATTTACATCTACGATGCAACTCAACTCAACTTTTCTGTTGAGATGAGTTGAGTTGCATCGTAGGTGTGAACTCGACTTGTCGACGCAGCTCAACTCAACTGTCGTGACTGGGCGACAATGCAATGACATCATTAGCAGTGATGTCATGCTGCTGTGTACATATCATGCGTTGTTCGCATAGCCTTGCTGAGCCTTTGAGTTGGCCATTAGTTGTCGGGCAGGTTACTTTGCTAGTGAAATCAATGTATGGAAAAGTTTGGGAAGGGTTGCACGCAGTACATGGTACGCGGTCGTAATAACGTGCAGAGGGCGCCACTGAGCCGGCACACGTCGCAGAGACTACGAAATTCATGGCCGGCCTTAAGGCCTTAGCTGGGACCTTTTGGTGGCCATCATTCACCAGATGTCGCCAGGAAGCTGAGCACTATACTTACGAACTTGACAGAATCAGCGGGAAAAGAAGACCCGGCAACTCAACCCCCGCCCCCTCAGGCTGCCTGTGGGGGCAAGTGGGGGGGGCAAGGTGGAGGGCATGTACCGAAGGCCCAAGGACTCAAACGCCGCAGTCGGGGTCTGTGACCGTGCAACAGGGAAGGCGCTAGAGTGGACTGACAGACAGACAGACAGACAGGCAAACAGACAGGCAAACAGATTTTCCGTCCATTATAGTAAGATTATGCGCTAAATAAATTCAAGTTTTACTTGTTTACTTACTTACATCAGTGTTTATCGATGTGTACGCTAGGATGAGGCGATGACGTCACAGCACAACTTGTCAGCACATCTGGAAGAAGTTGAAGCTGAGAGAGAAGAGGTGAAACGTGGCCTTGAACAGCTGCAAAGAGCGCTTTACAACCTCCAGCATGGTATGAGGACACACAACGTATTTTTTGGTTTTAACTTGAAGAAATATGTCAGTCCACTGCTGACATAATGGGTGAAAATCTCAATACCTACACATACATAAAATAACAAAAATTGAAGTGTAACTGATAAAATAGTGACACATTTTGAATTTAAAATTTGTTAGCTTATGTCCAGTGGGGTAGATGTGGTAAATGTGAAAGAATATATCCAGAAACAATGGATTATAGTCAGTATGTCAGGCAAAAGGGGTCACGTTTTTTATTCAACGTTTACATACGTTTTATTTGTTTATTTATTTGAATAAAAACACGTTTTTACGTTTTTGAATTTTTTTCCAGCATGCATTACGTTTGTATCTTAATGTGTTAGCTAAGTCTAACTACTGTATTCTTACAATACACAGTTGCTGATTCTAATTGTCAAGGTCTCTGATAGTTCATATCTCGGCATATCTGTGGCTCAGTGCAGTGGCTTCTATCCCCCCATATCTGCAGTTTAAATCGGGCACAAGTTCTCCTTTTCCCACTTTTGGGCTCAGGTTTCCCCCCCTCCCCTTGGGCTCTTTCCCTTTCCCGGTTTTTCTTTCCATTCGGCCCTTTTCTTTCCTTTTTTCATTTTTCCTTTTCCTATGCTTTATTGCCTTTTCCTTTCACGTATAAATTGCTCAGTGAAAATGGGGGTGAAGTTTTTAAGGGTGTAAATTGCCAAGTGAAAAATGGGGAGATGGGGAAGTTTTGATCTACATTGTTAACAAAACTTCTTCTCTATTTTTCACTTGGTGGCAGCTACGCCCATGAGGTAGGTCTATAGGGACAGAAGCCCTTGGCTCAGCGCACATAAAACACTCACTCACACTGGTTTACAGCATTTAATGCATTTCCACAATGACGTGTTTGAGGCATATGGAGATTCATATGACTGTTTTACTGCGAATTTTTCCATGGAGTGTGATGGTGAAACCCCACCGTGGTCAGCCACCTTGTCGTAGTGGTGGGGCTTTGCACCGATGACCTGAAAGATTTCTGAAATCTGGAGGTGAGGAGCTAACTAAGAGCTGACCAAACCCGTGAGAGCAGATTGCTACACGTTACCAGTGCTTTTGTGCTGGTTTCGGCTCCACAGCCGTCTGTTTACGGCTTCACAGCCGTCTACGGCTTTATAGCCGCTACCTGTAACCTTGTGGTTACATTCAGGGATGCGCATTGGGCCGAGCTGATACGGCCTCAGCGTTGGGCAGGTGTAAGGGCATGCCCACCCCGGAGGTAAGGTAAGGTAAGGTAAGGTAAGGTGATGGTGAAAATATTCTGAAAATCGATTGGTATCTGACAAAGATATAGCCAGACGCTTGGTGCCATGTTTTTCGACTTCTATTGTCTGTCTGTTTTTCTGTTTGTGTGTCGGTGTAGCTAAGTCGGAGGTGGACGGTCGTCTAAGCAGTGCTCAGATGTCGCTGAGTCTACAGGACGAAGCGATGCATCAGAACGACCGAGAACACCGACAGATGCTCGACAGACTGACTGCCATGGAACGAACCATTGGATGCATTGAGGCCGACAAACGCCAGCTGCAAGTTAGACATTACTTACTTATTTACTTAGTTAGCCCTTTTGTCATAATTCGTCTAAACTATGAAAGCGATGTCTTTTTCAATGCATTCAGCAGCATTGCAGGTTAAAAAAAGTTGAGCTTGGGACAGGAATTTCCAGTTTTTCCACAGACAGCTGCAAATTTCCGACGGAGGACGTCACAGCTGCTCGTAATTTTACTTTAGATTCCAAATTTTCTTACAATGGGGTATTTTCGCCCAAAATTATTTGTTATTGGAAGAAAATTTATCAAAAAGAATAAAATTTTTCTGCAGGTTAAAATTTTGCTTTTTCAGTTCTTTGCCAATACACCACGTCTACATGCTTTTGACTAATGTTCATTGTGCAGGAGAAGAATGATAAGTTGAAGTTAAATGAAGCGAAACTCGATGACGAAAAGAACCAGCTGCAACTGAACCTTGGTGATGCTGAAAACCAGCTGATGAAGACTGAGTTACTGCGGCAGTCACTAGAGGGCGACGTGCAGCGACTGAGGCTGGTACTTGGCGACCGTGAGACAGAGAACCAGGTGCTGACAAGCCGAGCAGAAAATCTGACAGGACAGGTTCATGACCTGGAGAACAAAACCCAGTCCCTGACTGCGAACATCGAGAGACTCAACTTCGCACTGGCCAGGACTGAACAACAAGAGTCTGCACAGAGGAACAAGGTTGATATCGTACACAGTTGTCAGAAACGTTCTTGAACTTTTTCTACTTCTCATAACCAATGCCTTTTCGAACTTTTTTTTTATTTTTGCAATTTTTTTTTGTTTTTATATCTTTATTGCGACGTCGTGGCTTGTAAATGCAGAATATATGTCTGCAATAAAACACAATGAACTGCAGAAAACGAAATTTAAAAGAAGCTGATACACAAAAAAAGATCTACCGTGATACATGCTTTCAGCCTCTTAGTGGGAATGTTTGGAACGGTTTAAAATTGGCAGATTTATTTTTCATGATATTCTAACTGACTGAAAATTTGAGATCATGGTTAATAGTCATTACCGTTAAATGTCATCAGCGAAATGGGAAACTGTTAATTCTATTTTATTTGAGCGTCTATCACAAAGGTCGAGTGCTTGTTTGTGTGTGGTTTGGTCACAGGTTGAGGCGTTGAATGTGAGTTTATCAGACAACACGGAAGCACTGGCCGAGACACAGAAACATCTGATAGAACTACAGGCCATAGCAACAGCCAGCGAGCATGACCGTAGGGTACTACTACAACGACTGGACGTCACACGGTCTGCTCTAGTTGTTGCTGTAGTAGTAATGTAGTAGTAGTAGTAGGAGGCTGGGATTTGCGGGCCACATCTTACGTCTGCCTGAAAACAGACCAGCCTACAAGGCCATGAATTGGCTACCTGACAACGGCAAACGCAGACCAGGAAGACTGACGAAGACCTGGCGGGCAACATTCAAAGAAGACCTTCAAGATATGGTGCTTACATGGATGGGTGCAAAGAGATCCGCCAGTGACGGACTGAAATGGAGAAAGCTTGTCGCTCGATGTTCCGGCAGAAACTGGAGGAACTAAGGTCTAAGGTAAGTAGTAGTAGCAGCAGGTAGTAATAGTAGTTGTTGTGTTGTTGTTGTTGTAGTCATCTAGTGTGTGTTTTGTGATGTGCAGGGAGGCTCTGAGCGAGTGTAAGGCTGAGCATCATTGTCTGGTGGATAGAGTTCAGTCGCTACAGTCACAGCTCTCGGACTCTGAGCTGAGGTGCTCCGAACTGGATGCTCAGCTCAAACACGCACACAGTGTACGTTGCTTATTGACTTTGAATCGGGGCAAGATGCTAGCCTTGCATCCCCTGTAGTTGATGGTTAATGTATGAGTTTATTTTACAAACAGTTAAAACAAAACGAAATGTTGTAACATAAACACCAGTAGGCTACATCATTATCAAACAGTACACCCATTACATGCTGAAATAAATTTCAACTTTTTGCAACACCTGTGAATCGTCAGTTTTTTTGAAGTGTTAGTGGGCCCTCTTATCTCTATGAGAAAATTATGTCAGATACCATGAAGACATATATTATTTGTTGCACTAGTTGTTCAGATTATTAACCACTTTTTTAGTGTCTACATATTTTGCTGCAAAGATTACAAATTTAGCAAAATCAGCTGTTGTGTAACCGTTATAATTTCAGTTTGTAGCACACTTTATATGGTTGGTATATAGATGCTGAATAATTGTTATAGTTGCTGGAAGACTTCCAAGTTTTATTTCAGTTTATAATTTGCTAATTTGCTTTTTTACGTTGACTTTTTTTGCAAAGTTGGATATTAAAGTAACTAAGTAAGCAGGCTTTGATTCATGAGACGGGTGCAGAAGTATTACATGGAGATATCACAAAATGCAACTAGTAGGCAAAACACACTCAAGCAACTAAAGTGAAATGTTGAACACTGTTCGTCAGTTTATTTTGGAAACACAAAACATGACAATGTAAGAAAATACAGAACAGAACAATAAAACATGTGTTCCAAGGGTCAGAAAGGCCGCAACGGCACTTACAACTGCCCGTATAACAAAATACTATTATACAATATAACAGTACTGAATAATAAAATGAAAATCAAAAAACCTTGAGAAAATCAGAGTAATCAACATTATTAATGGTCCTCTTGAAAGAAGTTAAAGAAGTAAAATCTACTGTATGAGGTATTTTAGTTGATATCGCATCGTCAAGAAGTCGAACAAGAACTGACCAGTAAGCTTGAGAAGGCGGAGTCAGAGCGCCAAAGCCTGACGGACGAGCTGTCAGCCAATCAGCGCCAACTCAACTGTCTGCAGCTGGAAAAACACGACGCGGAGAAGTCCGCAAGTCGATTGGAGAAAGACAAAATAGCTCTCATCAAAACTCTTGACAAGGTACACCAATGACATACAGTTCATGGTTGGCAGTGATTTAAATAAGATTAAAATATAAATCTGATTAAAATATAAAGATCAAGCCCAAGAATTTTTTGCACTTATGAACAAAAGGTCGTGTGTTCGTCTTCTGGATAGGTTACTTCAAAGTGGTTATTGCTTCAGATTGGATCGGCGCTTATCCAACGACGCTCGAGTCATCTGGATGTGCCGCTCGCTTGATTGATCACGACGTTGGTTGATACCGGTGATGTCGTACCGTAACCCCTGCCATGTGCCGCGCTCAGTTGTCATGCCGGCGCCCGCCATCAAGGGGTAAAGGTGCCTGGATAGATGAGTCGTCAAGTCGGCAGCGACCTTATCCTTCCATTGTTTTCTTGGCGCATTAGGAGGACAGCGCCAACCAGCCGGGCGTTCTGCTCATAGAAGCTGTTTTGGCAAGCGGAAATCGTCCATTTGGCACACATGTCCAAACCATCTAAGACGATTCCACTGAACTCGTTTCCCAACGGTGGGCTGATCCATGCAATGGTGCCATATCATGTCATTTTGTAGCTGGTCGCGTCGGGTTACCCAAGGTATTCGGCGGAGACAGCTTATCTGGAAAACCTCTAGTTTCGTCAAGTTTCGCATTCTTCCATGCTTGTGGCAGCTCCTCGTCCTCCCACATTCGACAGAGTATCTTGTGCAGTGCAGTTGTTACCACGTCACCGCCGAGATGTAGCATCTCCGCAGTAATCCGATCAGGGCCTGGGGACTTCCCTGCCTTGAGTTTTGTAATTGCCTTTCGAATCTCGTCGGTGGTTGGAGCGGCTGTGTCAATGTTAGATGATGCTGTGCTGGTATTTCCGCCATCGAGTGCATGATCGTAACCCAGTGGGTCAGGCCGGTTGTAGAGATCGTTAAAGTACTCCCTCCAATGGGCAAACTTTCCGGATTTTGTACTAATCGACACTCCATTTGCATCATACATTGAATCAACAACTTATTGATTGTGCCAAACACAGTTGCGTAGTCACCATTTGCCGCAGCGTCATTGATGATGTCCGTCTGCTGATTTCACCATGCCTTCTGGTGGTTACTACTTGGAGAGGTGACTGTCTGCAGACAAGTAAACCATCTCAGTATCCTATGTAACCAACCATCAAGGTCAACTCCGTCTTTCATCATTGGGGTATGTAAATGGAGTACAGGCCTGCTTGGTTTGGGTTAAGGTGGGGCACGTTTACCGGCGTCCAGTGGCTAGTGGCGGGTACACTGTGTGATCCCATGCGGCAGGTGACGCTCTGTAGCTTTGCAATGGGTTTTGCATAATGGCCAATTCACACCTAAGACTCCGATGAGATGCGACTCAATTTCACTCAAATGCTGATTTGAGTTGAGTTGCGTCTTGGCAGCATCTTAGATGTGAACTCGAATTGCCGACAACACAACTCGCTTAACTCAGCCGTTGACATCATTGGCATTGTTGTATCCAGATCATGCGTTGTTTGCTGGCCGCTTGAGTTGAGTCGGCAATTTGCGTTCACACCTAAGATGAGACTCGACTCAACAGCTGAGTTGAGTTGAGTTGAACTTGAGTCTCGTCAGTGTCTTAGGTGTGAAAATTGGCCATAACTGGTTGATCAGCTGATTGATTAGCCAATTGATTGCGTTGCAAAGGCTGACGTGGAGAAGCAACAATGTGAGGATCTGCTGTCACGCAGTGCAGCCGACAGAGTGGCTCTGGACCAGAACCTCAGACAGTTAGAGGCTGACAATACACAGCTACAGAGACAACTACACGCCCTACAGACCCAGCTAGCACATGCTGAACACGACCACACCAACAGGTACATCCACACACACATGCACACCTACGCACGCAGATACAAGCAGACATACAAGCACCTGTCCGAGCTGTAAGTAAGTAAGTAAGTAAGAGAACGCACGGTTACAGAGATCACTACAGGCATTACTCCGTGGTTCAAAAAAAAACAGTCGAAATTGTTTTCATCATAACTCTGTCAAATTTCAACCAACTTTGATAATTTTTAGCACAGACATTGCCAAAACGATGGAATTATGTAAGGTGTACTCTTTTTCCACCTCGCCTAATTTACGTCAACGCACTACTGTGTGAAACACAGATGCTTCAAATTATGTGGTGATTATTTGTATCTGATTGTTCACCTTTGCATCATCAAATCGACAGAAGGTGCTACGCGATTTAATAATTTTGTGGTATTAAATATTTTATGGTTGAAATAGCAAACAACAAAATAGCTGACTGATTAGCTAAAACTCTAATCAATGAGTGAATGCCATTTGATCAGTCAGTCGATGATTTCGCTATCAATCAATAGCGTTGCATCTAAACCATTGTCTTTGTATGCACAGCCCACTTTGGACATAAATTCTGATGATTTGCAAGCAACTTGTTATAGAAACTTATAATTCTGTTGAATAATTTACATGAGTATTATTTTGTGCTTAATTATGTCGTTACAGCATTTTCTTGGAAAATAACTCAGCGTTATGCAACAATTTGGAACATCTGTGTTTCACATGGTAGTGCGTTAACATAAATTAGGAAAGGTGGAAAGTGAGTGCAGCATGCATAATTTCATCATCTTGGCCATCTTCGTGCCAAAAATTATCAAATTTAGTGGAAATTTGACAAAGTTATGACAAAAACAATTTTGACTTGTTTTTTCTGAGACACGATGTACAGATCTAGCACAGGCTGAACAGGACCACACCAACTGGTACACACACATACATGCACACCTACATGCAGACATATGAGGGGCGTTCAATAAGTTCCAGGACTACGTTCGTAATAGTAAACGACAGTAAATCACACATTTCGGACAGTTATGTTATTTGTCAACATATTTTTCCTGCAGTTCACTGCAATGTTCCCATAGTTCTACAACTCGGCTCTAACCCGTAGCATTAAATTTTTTATTGGCACCTGTAGAAATTTCCAGACAAAATGCTGTAGAACATCATTATTGGTTTTAAACTTTATGTATCCGAGTGATTCGTTCTGTGGTCCCAAAAATGAAAATTACTTGGAGCTAAATCTGGACTGTATGGCAAATGCTGTAACAGTTCCCAGCCCATTTTTTCAATTTTCTTAACTGTTTAATGGGCTAATTGCACGGTGGGGCTCTGCCATTTTAAAGAATGACACCTTTGCAACAAACCTGGTCAATTGCTGCGAATTGCTGGTCGTAATTAATCAGACAATAATGCCTGGTAATGTGGTTCATTCACAGTATGTTTGTCAAGCAAAAAAGTCTGCAAGAACGACTTTTTAAGTAAACCAAAAATGCTTTGTCTGCAGCTGACCGTTTTTGCAATAAGTAGTGCTACACACTGACATCATCATTAACTGACTAATGATCACTGCAAAAGCAGACAAACAATTCAAATACTTTCAAACGTGATAAAGTGTCACTGCTAATTACTACAAAAAATCTACAATAAATTTCAGTACTTTCTACACCTTCTGCGATTAGAAAATTTTATAATTATTTTCTATTCTAATTCTCTAAACAAACGTCAACGCCCGTCATTTGTATCTTAATAATAATGACGTCACAACGTGACGTCATAAATGAGACCATGGTAAGTGATGTACAATAGTGGCTGTACAATTTCATAATAGTTTTGGTTTTCAACTGTCACTGTGTGCTTACTGAGAAGAACAGTTCTGGAACTTATTGAACGCCCCTTCGTACAAGCACCTATCGGCGCTGTAGCTGAGTAAGGACGTAAGTAAGGAAGTATGTAAGTAAAACAACACAGGTGCAAGTGGCAGCAGATTGGCATGAGCTAATGATACTGCACTAGCAAACGGTTAGACTTGCTTATCTGTATTATGTATAGGCCGACATAGGCCTACGTTTTTTGCAGTGGTATATGTTATCTTTGTGTAGTTTAACTCTACCACCTACACTTTAGTATTTTATCATGCATAGTTTGATGCATTCTTGATTCTTTTTGTGTAGTGTTGGCCTTAGGCGCTGCAGTTTAGTGTTTGGAGTCATTTTTAGAGAACTTTGTTCAATCTGTTGTAACATTTGTCCTACAGGTTGAAGGAGCTGGCAGGACGTCATCAGGCGGAGTGCGAGCAAGAGACCGAGAGACTGAGATCAGCTCAGCTGAATGCTGAGAAACTGCTCGACACCAGAGAACGAATTAACAACGAGCGCGTCAAAGGTCTTCAAGACCAGGTTTGATCAGTATACCTCAGCCCTGTCTAGTCTAGTCTTTTTGATTACTTCATAAATACTGTAGTCGTAGTCGTGGTTTGCTGTTGGGGGTCTGACGGCTTAACTCATTAACGGACACTTTTTGGTGATCCATCATTCTGCAGCAGTAGCTTCAGGCATGGCTTAAAAACTGTACTTTTCACAAGGTACTAGTGTATTCAGCGCTATAGAGATTGTTCATGATACTGCACTATATAAATCGAATGTTTACATTGACATTGACATTGACAATGACATAATCTTCAGTTATCCACTTAATATGTGCCGTTTAACGGTCATTTTCTTCCTAAAACTGTGGCCGGAGTACAGTGGCATTTTGATACAGGGACGTGGGCATGAGAGATAATTGTTCCTCCGCTTTAAATTTTAGCCTCACAGAAGCTTTTATTTTTGTCCGAAAATGTTTTTTTTGGAAATTTTAAATTTAAGACTGCAAATCACACATTTTGGGGGAATTTAGGGGCAAAATTTAAATTTGGAACACCAGTAATCTTCTTGTTTGGAAATTCACGGCTGTCTGTTAGAATACTGCAATTTGCTGTTTATCTACTTTTTTAGCACTGGACGTTGCTGCATTGGCTTTTATCCCCCAAATCTGGAATCAAAATCGGGCGCAACTTCCCCTGATTTTTGGGCTCAGGTCCCCCTAATTTTAGGCTCAAGTTCCCCCCACTTTTGAACTCAAGTTTTCCACCCCCATTTTGGGCTTTTCCCTTTTCTAGGGAAAGTTTTGTTAAGGATTTAAATTGTCCAGCAAAAATAAGAAAGAGTTTTGATTTATACACTTTATTTATTTGTTTCTTTCTGCATGTATATTTTTGGTTTGTTATGAAGCTATGCTAATAGGTTGCATTATGTGTCTTGTTCGTTAGTCTGTGTGTCTGTCCATCTGTCTGCAACGGCTGCTGTGTTAAAAATAAAAAAAAACAATATGAGTAACTGGTGTGCCAGTTTTTATTACAGAAGGTTAAAGGTTATATTCTTAGGGCTTGGGTTAGGATTACGGTTGCATGGTGGACTGGGGTGTATAGTAAGGCAGACAGTCGTATATTATTTCGGCACTGGGCCAACAACATAGCTTGTTTGGTGACAGATAATAACATTAAAGGATCAACTGGAGCAGGAGATTGGCAATCGCCAGTTGTATCTGTCACATGCGTCACGTGACCTCGACGAGGTGCCATCATTGGAAATGCCAAGCAGGCTCGAAACTACATCGGAAATCCCCACCAGACTCAGGTCCATTTCACACAAGCCCGATATTGACGCTCTGCTTCTTGATCATCAGGCTGCGAAGATCGTCGATGATCTGATTGATCCACAGCTGATTGGCCGAGACGTCTCTCCAATCAGGGCTGCATTTACTAGGTCGGGGTCACCGTTTAGGGGTCACAGGGCACTGCCACACTACCCAGTTCCACTGCGATCAGCGACACGAAAGTAGCACGTCTGTCATGGCTGCCACAGTGATATATCTGTGAAGTGTTACTTACTTTCTGAGTTACTTTTTTGCAAGTAGCATCACCTCTAGCAGACATTTCACAGAACTGAAGCTGATTGCTTCCATGAATGAAGATATCTGCAGTGTACTTTTTTTCTAGTGATTTGTAGTAGCATATTTATAGTTATATCACGGGTGCTGTAGTGCTAGAAATCTGGAGGTGTGTTGTTTGTGCTGAGCTGCATACGGTAATTTATCGCTAATTTATTTAACTATTAAGCCCCTCCGCCAAAGTTTAACTACAAGAAGAGTTAAATGGGTTTGAAGTCTGTGTATGGCTGTTCATGGCAACCTATCTCAGCGCTACAGAGCTACATGCAACTTGACACAGGTGGATGCACACTACCTTAGCTGCAGCGCACTAGAGATCTCTTCGAAATGATAGTGCGCTATAAAAATGTTCACTTATTATTATTATTATTATTATTATTATTATTATTGGGGAATGGAAAGATGACTTGACCTTGGTGTTGGTTGTATACGGAGATGGTTTATCTGTCACCTATCTAAAGGCGTGATTTCAGTAGGTCAAACGGTTGACCGTGGTTACGTTTGTGCAACCAGTCGTGATTTCTGAGAGCCGTTTGAGCTAACCGATGAACAGTGTTCGCTAAACAAGTCAACCGATGCTAGTAGCTGTTTATGCTTTTTGTTTTGGCTATAAAGCTATTAATAGAACATCGCGATGCCCGCCAGTTACGACAGGAAATTCCAGAGTTACCAGTTTTGAGTCATTGCAGCCTGGGGTGGGCGTGGTCTGGCTGCATAATTAGCGTTTTGTAAACATTTGTGATTTTGGACGGCTGTTGGCTGTTCACGAAACAACTCGTCACCGACCAATGAATGGAGGTTGAAAGAGTTTATGCCATTTGACATGTTTGACCTACCGAAATCACGCCTTAAGTAATAGGTAATCACTTGAGAGTGAGCTGACTAGGAGTTGAACCCTTTTGATCTTAACTCCAATGTCCTGTTATTAACTACGCATGACCTACTGAAGCATCGTGACCAAGGCCACAGCATCGACGTCGGAATACTAGATTTTAGCAAGGCATTCGACACGGTGCCACACAAACGTCTGATCAACAAGCTACGCATTTTTGGTATACATGGTGAGTTCCTGTCCTGGATCGAATCATTCCTATCATGCCGGCAACAGCTTGTACTATGTGATGGAGCTATGTCAGAACACTCTGCAGTAACCTCAGGAGTTCCACAAGGAACTGTTATGGGGCCACTCCTATTTCTACTACACATTAATGACATGCCATCAGTTGTTGACCCTGGAACATCGGTTCGTCTGTTTGCCGATGACACACTGATCTACAGAGTGATACATAGCATGGAAGACCAAGTGGTGCTGCAGCGGGATCTGGCTAG
>Ga0209671_1003225_pt1 | contig 15534 bp, 5 predicted proteins | sample WorMetHERISLAND2_2_FD_187401 | JGI IMG/M metagenome (GOLD analysis project Ga0209671, IMG submission 187401) | Marine gutless worms symbiont microbial communities from Max Planck institute for Marine Microbiology, Germany - Olavius geniculatus... | ecosystem: Host-associated > Annelida >...
CCTCGGTTACTGAGTAGTGAGTACTAATGACAGACAAGTGAGTACCGGTACTCGAATACGTAACGTTTAAGATGTTATTTCGCTCAATTCAAGCAGCACTAATGTTTCCGGTTACACATAATCCGTCATTTCCGGTTTGGTTATTCGTTTGGTTATGTGTTCTTTTGTTAATGTTAATCAACGTGCACGTTGTCGATGTCATAATAAGCTAGTTATAAGTATTATGAAACTTAACCTTTCGGCGGTTGTTCTGTATGCAGTAGTGACGTTTAGTATGAAATTGCCAATAGTTAGCATTTCTGCCGATACCTACGTGTATGTGGATAGCACGTGTAGCGGGTGACGGGTAAAACTTGGCCAGTGGTTACGTCTACATGCGGAGCTTCTTGTACTTATTGCGTACAGAGCTTTTTACATTAGGCAGCTGATTGATGATGGCCGCTGTGACGTTATTGTGGCTATTCAGTGTCGGTTAATGATTAATGCTAGTGTTAATAATTAATAATAATAATGATAATGTTAATGATTCTCAAAGTAAGATTTACGGTTATGCTGTTAGCTTTGAAACGCTCTTAGGGAAAGGGTCATGGCCTGGGCAGTGAGTGTTGGAAGCAACTATCTATGCACTGAGTACAGAGTGGCTTTATGTGCAGTTTTATTTTTATTGTGGAGCAAATGAAAAATAGATGGAGGTTACTCCGGTAAATTAGGGAGGGGAAGTTCAATATTAAAAATTTGGTACTTGTTTATTAATTCACCCGCACCCGAATTAACTGCAAGTTACGGCTAGAGCTAAGGTTAGGAATAGGGATAAGGTTAGAATTAAGATCAGGGTTAGGGTTAAGATTAGGGTTAGCATTAACAATAAGAATAATTTGGGTGCGGGTGAATTAACGGACAAGTACCAGAATTTTTAATTTTTGACATTTACGATTAGAGCTGTCGAATTAGCAAGTTAACACATTAAACAGTTAATGCACATTAAGAAAATTAACGTGCATGCATATAAAAAATAACCACACATACCTAAATTTACTCAATTCTGTGAAGCAAAAGTTCCAATATTCTATAAAATTGCAGTTATTTGACGATTGAATTAAATATTGTTCTGTTGCCTTTCCATCATTACTGACAGTCCAGCGACACAGCTACGAGTTCGTCGGTCATCATTACACCTTCAGCAATATGATGATGCACTAATTAATGTGTTAAAAAATTAATGCCTTGACAACACTGTTTAAGATGGGGTAATATTGATATGTGCAGTGTGCTGATGAGAATGATGATTTGTCTACGAACCTGATTTATATGAAGTCAAGACATTATTAGCTCTATCTGACTCTGATGCACAACTGACAATAATAGATTGGAAATTTGCTGGACATGCTCTTAGCAAACATGCGCTATTATCTTGTCATTGCAAATGTGCTGAAGTTGTTGAAATATGCATAAAAGTATGTGGCAGGATAATATGCCATAGAAACTGTGTGCTTTTATTTGTGTATATGACCAGGCCTTCTATCCTATATATTCTGGTGGGCGCAGTGACTTTATACCTGGTGGGAGCAGCTTATGCCCAGTGAAAAATAAAGAGGGGGAGTTTTGTTAAGTGTGCAGATCAAAACTTTCCCCTTATTTTTCGCTTTGTAATCTACACCCTTAATAAAACCTCCCACCATCTATTCTTCACTCGGCAATCTACAGTGTTAACAAAACTTCCCCCATATTTTCACTCTAGAACATTTTAAAATGAAAATTTTTCTACAAAGGGGAAAAAGCCCAAAGGGGAATTGGGAAACTTTAGTTCGAAAGTGGAAGGGTAAACTTGAGCCCAAAAGTGGGGTGGGGAAAGTTGCGCTTGATTTCAACTCCAGATTTGGGGGATAGAAGCCACTGGGTGGGCGTAAACAGCGCTGGCTCAATGCATAGACCAATGAGGCCATGGCCTAGGGACCCGCGCTTTTCAGGGGCCTTGTGCTAAGCTGCACTAAAAGCTGTCAGTTTATTCTCGAGAAAATAATCAAAATTGTTGCCACCAGATGTCATATTTTCAGGTTAAAATGCACCAAATCTGATTTCAGCTGTGGTTTTACCCTACACCCCGCTTTAGGAGTTCACAGCACTCCCCTAGACTCCTTAGCTGAATTTAAGGGATTACAGACAGTGAAATATACAAATGATTTGTTTTAATTGTTGATATTTGACAAACGTTTAGATAATGGATAGTTTATTGTAATTTGTACTGTAATGTGTAAGGATCCGACAAAGTATTTGAGCCTAAGGCTTCTCAGGGTCTTAATCCGACTCTGGGCGTAAATTGCACTCAGTGTAAAATAGGGGAGGGAGAAGTTTTGTTAAGGGTATGTGCAAAATTGCTGTCACCAGAAACATTTGTTTTTTTACTCAAAATGCACCACATATCGTTAGGTCAGACCCACTGGGGGAGCTTACAGCACTCCCATGGGCCCCTAACTCGACTAAAGCGACATTCAGAAAAATGTCTAATAATTTCAATAAATCCATGTACTGTTAACAATTATTCTTTGGATTTTCAAAAATCTAAAGGAATGCATTTTTTAGTTTTACCAAGCAGATGAAAACACACAGTTGACTGTATTTGCTGAGATTCATTTAAACCACCGGTTGTTCAGTATGTTGACGAGAATGATGACATGTCTACGAACCTGATGCAGATGAAGTCAGAAATTATTAGCTCTATCTGACTCTGATGCGCAACTGAGAACCGGTTTTCAAATTAAATATCTTATGTGAATTTACTTGAATGAATACAGGCTGTCAGCAAATTATTATTTGCCGGTTATGTAATTTGCTCGTGGAAAAATGACTACATGGGATTGGGATATTGAAATTTTGTGTCATATTGCCTTCGTTTGTCACATTAGTAGATCAATGAAAAGTGTCTGGTTTGTATTTCAGCTGCTATTGGTGTGTATGATAAGAACCAGCGTGCTGTATAAGCAGTGATTTTCTGTTTGCTGCATTGTACTTACATGTGTTTATTAAGATCCTTTTCTGGCACTGTTGCAATTTTTCGCACAGCTTACAAAACGTTTTTTGAAAAGCCCAGCCCACTGATTTTGTTTCGGTTGAACCTGAGTTTTTAAAAGCCTGCCTTGATTGGTTTTGGGGATTTCATGGCTTTTTAGTCTGTTTTTGTAAGTTTATATTGCTTGGTCACAAAGACCTACATTTTTTTCTGAACAAGTTTGGCAAGTTTAAGAAAACATGACCATTTTTATTATTATTGAACGGAAGAAACTAAAATTGGATTGTTTTGGGGTAGGTTTTAGTGAATTTACCCAGTAAAGTCGCTGGTTTTTTGCTAGACTGTTTCCACGCCATTATTTAGGTTGCACATTGGCACACTGTTATGTTACAGTCGCTGATATTTCTTAGTGCCTGGTCATAACGTTAGTGTGCAAGAGCAATTTCTCTTTGCAACACATTGCATTGAATCTGTTAAATGCAGTGTTTACTTACAGAGAAGACATGACTTTACTCGGGCCCGTCGAGAGGGTGGGGTAGTGGGGTAAGCTACCCCGGGCCCCATGACGTTTGGTGGGCCCCGCCGTCGGCCAGAAATTTGAAGTATTCCCGAATGTACCATTTTGAAAAAAAAATCAAAAATTTTCTCTCCAGAGGGGTCTTGTGAAAATGTTTGGGGCCCTGTGAGAATGTTTCCCCGGGCCCCGCTGTGGCTGTCGACGGGCCTGGCTTTACTGCTGTTATATTCACTTGTCATCTTTGTACAGTGTACTTGTTGTGAACTATAGGCTTAAATTATTGGAAGATTGGTTTCAACATTATTCTGTTAATCAGATGCTGATGCTCTGATATTCGACTAAACAGTTTCATCAGATACATGTATTGTTGATTTTGATAAAATGTAACATTGTCACATTGATATGAAGTATATTTCTGTAGTGTAACTCTACAAATCAGTAGCAGTTTATTAATGAAATATAAATACTAATGTTTAAGACTAGTTGACTTAGTTGCCCTGTTTTTTTCAAATGACTGCATTCTGTGGCTGAATGTTAAAAGAAGGCACAGATAAGTTCACCAACGTAATGTTCTTTTGGTACAGAACTGGAAGTGATGAACATTTCAAAATCAGTTCGTCATTAGCAATCGTAACAAGGCTATTAGATGTGTACAATTAATTGAATGATTTTTACAAAGAAAAATGTTATAATTACTTGTAATTAGATCGGATTAAAAGTTACTTTATAATTGTTATTTGTTTGATTTGACTACATATTCCAGTTTAGGAGATAAATTATGTAATTATACAAAATTTAATGCCAGCCGTTGAATGTATAGTCAGTAGTCTCGGTAGTTGAAAGCAAAATTAGTAGCTGCACGTGAAGAAAGTACCGGGTAACGGTAATTTCATGAGTACACGAGGTATTACCGTACTTGCCGAGTACTAACTACTAAGCTACTGTAGGTTTCGTCTCGTTTACCAGTAATTACGGTACGTATCAACACATGCATAAATCGATAGTGCTGACAGATGACAGAACAAACGCAAAGCTTTTACATCAGTCCAAGATAGTATTGTCTGTTTCAATACGCTCCAAGTCTCCAATGATCGATAACAAGCTCAAAGGTTATTCGAGTAAAAAATGTACCGATATTCGAGTACTTGCTGCAGCCCCATTCTTTATATTTCGAAAATAATATATATTCTGCGTTTGTTTACTTTTCAGAATGACAATGTTTTTTATTGCGTTTAATGTGTTTGCTATATTTTATTTCAGTTTTGCATCATACTACACGTGTGAGAAATTAAATACTTGTCATAAAACGATGATAGGTGTCTGGCTTTTTCTCCCCTTTGCCGGTTCGCCCTGGGCCGGTTACGATCACCGATTGGTGAAAATAAGTATTGGGTCAGTGCTAGGGGTAGATAGGGGTAGATCGGCGATCTCGCACTTGTGAGCAGAAAATTACTAGTGGTAGATCGCCACTTTACCCAATTGCATTTATCACATTATTAATGTAAGAATGCAGCCATAGTTCTTCACTGCATTGCCATCACTGTGGTTGGGACTGAAATATCAGTCACTTTGTTATCAATTACCAAATTTATTCAAAAACAATATATTTTTAAGTCTGTGTTACAAAGAAACAGATATGGCTTGAGATGGACTCTGATATAATACTGAATAAGTCTGATTTAAATATTGACAGTGTCGTGGCATGGTCCTATGACTACCAGGAACATAAGTTCTACCATGTACCTAATAATGTGCCTACCCGATCTACCTCTAGCCATTTTCCAGTGCTAACAGCAAGATCGCCGATCTACCGCTAGAATTATTGGAAGGTTAATTCCACCGATCGGTGATTTTAGTCTGATTTTAACCTTCTAGGCTAAAATCACCGATTGATGAAGCTAACTGCCAACACCAAAATTACCAATCTGCTAAAATCTGCACTAAAAACGAAGCTGAAAATGCGGCAAAGTTAGAAGATCACTAAAGATAAGATCACAATGCATATAAAGTAACTATCAAAAACATCAGGGCTAAACAAAATGGTTACTTACGTGCAAATGTTGTAGTAATCACACCTTATTGCACATTTCATGAATGTTTGTCATCAGAGGTTTCGTTCGAGTGGTGGAAACAATTAACTTTCTGTAACAGTAAGACAGACACTTGAAGTAAGCATCTCTGATATGGAGATTGCATTACGTGCAGGTGTACAATTTGTTGCAAAATAGTTAGAAAAGCATGAAACGATCATAAATATTTCTTCATTTTCGGACTTTAGACATCTTTGGCAATTGATTAACGTGAGTGAAATCCAAAATTTGCGGGTAAGTAATCATACTATTTCGCCAACATCAGCACCATAAAAACTCAATCCTGCACATCCTATATTATACAGAGCTAGTCTAAAAGATGACCTATTAATTGTTCAGCAGCACACGCATATGAATTGTTCATTATCGTTCTTTGGCAACTAAATACCACGCATACAACACTCATGGTACCAGTAAAAACAGACGTCGCGCTTAATCCAAAGAATGTTTTTTGATGCACCAATACTAGTAGGAGGCTCTGTCATCCCACACTCCATGCATCTCTCCATCTTATATCACCAGCACTATCTGTAGGCCTACACGTTTTCTTCCGACCTCGTCTTTGTTTTACTGCTTTGCCCACTGATCCACTCTGCCTGGGCTTATATGCTTACGCAGTGGTCCACATTCTAACTCTGGCTTGTCAGGTTCAACATCTCTCTCTTCATAATCTCCGTTGAGAATGTTTTTGGCTACTTTGCTGCTTTTTTGAAAGTTACTGTTTCATTCTTTTTCACATTGCCTCTCCTTGAAACTCTGAGCAATCAGAGTTTTAAATCTCTCACCGAAATCACTACTATGGGCATGTGAAAATATCACGGTTTCGCCCCGTCGGTGATCGTAGTTCACACGGCTGGTATCACCGATTGGTAATTTTAGCCTAGAAGGTTAGAACCAGGGATGTGGTCTCGATCGAGAGGTCTCGGTCTCGAGACGGTCTTGAGACGTACTAACGTCTCGTCTCGGTCTTGCCTCGGACAAGATCCTCAACGTCTCAGTCTCGTCTCGGTCTCGGACCTATGCGTCTCGTGTCTCATCTCGGTCTCAGAGCAATATGTCTCGGTTTTGGCTCAGTAGGTCTCGTTTTGTGCAGGCGCGCGCCGTGCATACTGTAGCTGCAATTATTGCGATACTAACCAGCATGACATTTGTGGCTTAGACATATTCGTTTACAGTGTTTTTACTCTTTCATTTACTTATTAGTCCGCCTGGAAGCGATAGCTTGCAGAGCGGACTTAAGTTTTACCCATGATGTTTTTTTTTCTTTCAACGCGAGATCTTCGAGATGCGTGGGCGGACCGGCGTGAAATTTTGCACGATGGTCAGTACTAGGCCCAATTTTATAATGCCGGTCCAAAATTTTGGGGGGCACACCCCCAAAAAATTTCGGGGGCCAAAAACATGCAAAATTTAGCCCGATTTCGGACGACTTCGAAGTTTGGCAGCGAATATCTCTGAAACGGATGAAGATATTCAAAATCGGATTTTTATTCCGTCTACCGCGATTCCTCCTGCGTTAGGCGAAACAAATCCGGTGAAGTTTGGTCCAGTGACCTTGGAGATCTCGATGTGAAATCATACCCACCTAAAGCGCATATTTTGGAAGAACATATTTTGGCCCCTAGGGGGTGCTGCGCCCCCAAATTTTTACACGCGCTAGAGAATGACCAAGTCTTACTAACGCACTTCCCACCTGAGATGGGGGCACCCTTACAACCTTTTTCAAAAGGGGTCAAAAATTGGCTTAAAATGCAATAAAGGAGCGCTTATAACTTCGGAGTTAGGGGTGTAGCCCGACGAAAATTTGGCACTTGACATGGCTCTAGGTTGGGGTGTTAACGCAAGTACAACTTTTGGGGGCACTGCCCCCCCCTTAAAATTTGGGAGGGCGAAAAACGTTCAGAAATCGGTGCGATTTACGACAACTTTCGAGTTTGAGCGCAAATATCTCTGGAACCGATGAAGATAGTGACAAAATCTAAACGGCGTTGACGAGTATGATCCTTTCGGCATTGAAAAAAAAATTTAGTGAAATTCTGTCCACTACGAACAAAGTTATAGGCGCTCATGTTGACCTACCCTAGGTTGACAATGCGCGTTCGTCGTATGCCAATGCATTTGAGTTTGGGCCACGTGACTGATGCCGGGAAAATTTTACCCCACCCCCTCTAATTTCCCCCAATCGGACTTAGGGCGCCGGGCGGACTCACGTTGGGCTTTGCCCCAAATTTCTAGTTTATCATAAAGCAGAATTATGTCATGTCAGTCTTTTTTTGTCATAAAATGACATAGTCGCAATGTAGATAAAGTGTATAATGTCAGAATGAATACTATTAACCAAATGTTGACGGTGTATAAGGCTATAATCAGCTGTAGTTTACTAGTTTCAGTTGCTTGCAAATTGCGATAAATATAATGGCTTATGTCTACAGCACTGCAGTTGCAATTCGTTGATAATTGTCACAATAAAGTGCAAAAACTCACAATATCACAAATAGAGCTTACCATGGTGCAAGTTAATTAATCCATGTAATTTTTTTCATTGTCAATGTGTTTCACCATTTGTCACAGAAAATGTCTTGGCCAGATGTTAAAGCTCCCGAGACTCTCAAGATTCTCGGGAGCTTCAAGGTCTCGGCCAGCGTCTCGGAAGCTGCAACGTCTTGTCTTGGTCTCGGAGACATGGGTCTTGGGTCTCAGCTCAGAAGGTCTCGTGCACATCCCTGGTTAGAACCACCTAGGATACTAACCTTCTGACCTATTTTCACCGATCAATGATCCTAATCACTTCAGGTTCGCCCCTGGCTCTTTCGCCCCCTGGATTGTTCGCCTTTTGGCTTGGGTGAAAAGTTATCAATCTGTCCTCAAATTTTAATGATTCAGAAAGCGTTTTTGGAAACCTTTACATCTTATGACACTCTATCTGTAATAAAATTGTTGTTTTTTTTTGTTATTTTTCTGTTGAGAGGGATTTTTTTACAGTAAAACAGCAAGAATTGCCATAGACATGGCATTTTGCTTTTTGATAGCCAATGTGACATCATGTATAATTTTAGTGAAAGTCTGTTCAATGTAAAGTATGAAACGTACCTTTTTTGACGGTTTCGCATTACAGTCATTGATTTAATTGTTTTAAATTAGCACTGTTTGAGCAAAACAGAGTTTGTCAACATCAACATTTGAACCAGAAAAACTTTGAACACAAAGTAACGAAACATATTTAGAAGTTCGAGGTGTGGCTTGTTTACTTTTGCGCATTCGATAAAATGTCAGCGATTAATTGTGAAATATACGACTAGGTAACATAGCTAACACTAACCCTAAAATCTAAACCTAACCCTATCCCTCACCCTAAACTCCAATCCTAACCAAAATTCTGCTAACACCAGGCGATTTAAAGTGCCCGGTGTTAGCAGTGGCCGTTACGGCCATTGGTAACACTGGAGCACTTTAAATCACTCGTGAGCAAAAATTAAGAAAAAACCCGCAAATTTTGTTTTAGATATCGACTAATAAGACAAAGTAGTGTGCAAAAAAGTAATTTAGAATGCAATGATCTGAATGAATGGCTTGTTCTCCTTCTGGCTGATTTGCCTCTTGGCTCGTTCGCCCTCTGGCCTATTCCCCCCCTCACCTTGGACGATTCGCCCCCACTGAATACCGGTAATTCGACATCAAGGTTTATACGTAATATTTGTCTTTAGCTTTTGACAGTTTATACATGAGTACAAAATTTGCAGGTGTTTATCAAATTTATGTGCAGTTCTTGTCAGAAAATTGTTACGAAGCCTGAGATGACTTACTGTCATTTTTGTGCTGTGAATACTTATGCTTTGAATTTGTGTCACGTTCATCGTATATCGTTAGGCCTAGTTAACATTTTTATTGACTGCATGCTATTGCTATATAGGCTTAGGCTGTAGGCTAACGCTATCTATGAATTTCATATCAGGGTATTCAAAGCCCAACATTTTGATATGTTTAACCCGAGTTTTAAGCATGCTAGGTATAGACTATAATCGCGAGTATGTATAATAGTTGCGCTGCTGAAATGAAACCAAAGATGACTGACTTTGTGAGCTGTGATCACTTATTATGCAGTTTATAACTATTAATCAGTGGTGTGATGATACACTTACTTGTTGCCTTTCTGTAAATTGAAACACAAGCCTCAATAACGAATCAGTGGTCTGTTCAACAGAGGGGGGTGAATCGTCCAGAGTGAGGGGGCAAAACAGCAAAGAGGCAAAAGAGCCATAATTTCGATGACACGCCGTACTTGCATATTCGTTGTATCACAAGCAACATGAGTTTTCGCAGCTTGACTGTAGTACTCCAATTGTTTCTGTTTAGTTGTTACTGTTAGTGTATCTTCTGCCAACAGGCGATCGATGCTTAGGGATAGCCTGCCAGCATTATGACTAGTCAGAAGTATCAGTTGCACACATTTGGGTGGCATAGTAGCTGGATTTTGAGATGACATAAAATTTGTTGAATAGAACTTTATTTAGTCTATCTAGATTTACACATATCTTCTTAAGCTCATAATGAGCAAATGCGTTTTAATGGCATATAGATTTTGAAACATCTCATTTAGAGAATTATGTTTTTGTCAATTAAGAATTTGACTGTGATGCAATAAACCAGATCTAGTGTTCACTAGTGAATGGCGGTTGATGTCTGTAATTAAGTTGGGTGAGGAGAGGTGGCTGATGTTACAAATCCAACATCTGGCACCAGAAGTCAGTGTAATAATTGTATTAGTTTAATTTTATAATGACATTTGTGTTATAGTCATCTATTTTGGATGGAAATAGAGGCCTTTTACCTGCTTCCGGCTATTCTTTTATGATGATGCTAATTGATCTGAGTTCAGATAAGTGGCCAACCAGCACTGTCGGGTGTCAGCCATTGGGAAAAGTGCAGTAATTGACATAAGATATTTGATTGTTCGTGGTGTCTTTACTGTCTACATTGGCTGCTTGGCATGCCATGCTTCTATCCCTGCAGCAGACGAACCATAGCCATAGTAGGTACAACCGTGATTATCCATACTGGATTCACAGCTGTACATCTCTCTGCATAATAAGCAGGTGGGTGGCAGTTAAATTCAGTGTCATCATCAAGGTCAGGCAGCACGGCCTAGCAGACAGCAGCCAAGCAGGTTTGCACTAGTTGCTGGCTAATGGCAGATGATGACGCAAGATGGCGATCAATTCATTCTATCTATAGTGTCAAGTTGTTGATTACAAGTCATTTTTTCTTATAAATAGACGTCGTACATCGTTTGTTTATTACTAAACAACTTGCACCTAGTTAGTAAACAGGTTGGAAGACTGAAATGGCGATAGAGCGATGCTTTTTCAGCAGACAGATTCTAAGCTGCAATCTATGAATGCAGCTTGTAACTAGGCTAGGCGAACCTTCGCAATGCCCACATTATATCTGTGGCATGTACTCGATCTGTCTCGACTCCGAGGCAAAAGGTGCATTTCGCCAGTTCCAGTTGTAGTACAAGGTGGTTTTAATGTTACAACAAAACTGAGGTAGAGCATATAGTTTGGTAGTGTGAAGTTTTGCATGGGCTGTGTTATGTTTTTGTGCTTTTGCTGAACTTTATTCAGTAGCCAGTGATTAATTATGTATTTGTTCTGTACAGATGCAGGACAGACAACTTCTGTGGTCAATCTTACTGACAGGTCATCGTCGGTTGTGAATTTTCATGCTGTTGGAACAACTGAAGCGACATTGTATAACAGTACTGCAGCATTGTCTTCTAATTTTAGCAACAGTGCTGTGGTAAAGAATGAGTCATCTGTTATTGGCGACATCATGGATGTGCTACCACATTATTTGGAAATTTGTCCGAGCAGAGTTCATTGTGATAAACTTGGTGCTGACTGCATTGACTGTGAATTTAATTCAACATGTCGATATGGTGCCAATGTCAGCATTGTGTGTCATGTGAAGCCACAGATTGTATGTTTGGTATGTGCACATTACATGGCTACTATAAACAACTAAACGTTAGAATTTGCCATTGGTACTATTGCATAAGTGTTACACAATGTAGCTGTTAGCAGTCTCATATCCCTTAACCTGTCTGAATGAAGGCTGTTACATGTATTTATTTTAAAGGTCCATGGCCACAGTCAAACTCACAAGTGAAATTTATGTGGACCTCAGTCACCTTGTATATATATAATATGTTGATTTATGCTTTATAAATGTTTCAAATTTATGTCTGAATATAACAAAAAATGGTGTTACGTTATGTTATGCTGAAAAATCTGATCTTGGCATGTGGCCTGAAATGATGTCACTAGTAGAACACAGTGATTACCAATTAATTTTAATATTTTTAATGACAAAAAATACTGTGTCGCATGACACCTGCAGCAGTACATAGGTAGAAAATATAATTTTATAATTCTTATGTTTCTATGCGTATTTTACGTTGATGACATGTTCAACCGGTGATGTCATTAGCATGTCAACATGGCGTCTCATTTTCTACACCATTTTCGTACATCGTCAATTTCAAAGGTAAATTTCTTCATGTTGACAAAACGCTGGTGGCCGATATTACTGTCATAATTATCAGAAAAGTTGCTGTTTTAGGAAAATGGAAAAAAATATATATGTTAATTTTGGTGTCCATGGACCTTTAAATATGCTACGTTCTGCATATTTATTTATGTGCAACAGGATGCAGATTAAATCAATAACTGAGCGTATTTCAGATACTGGAATTAGCAGAATAATTCACATTGTAACCGAAGGAGTTTAGCACAAACACTTTTGTCTTATGTTGAAAAGTGAGTAAGAAACTAATCGTTTGGTATCAAAACAGTGCTAGTTAACTGGTGACTGATTGGGCCACAAACATCAAAAAATTGTAAATGTAAATCGAGTATACTGGACTTACAGCTGTAAATTTGTTCTGGAACTGTTTACTTTTTGATGGTAACCCTAATCTGTGCAGTATGTACACTACTGAAATATTGTGATGATTTTGTAGGGTGATCGTGACTTCACACGTTGGTTCAGTTGTCGATATTGTTACCAGACACACGAGTCTGTCCATCGATGTACTTCAAGTATGGGATGTCATGTAGCTGCTGCACCACTGCAGACATACGAGGCCAACTGTACTGTCAAAGATAGTGTTCTCTGCCTTGGTTTGTTGGTTGCTTGCTCATCTTCTATCCACGAGAGTATTGGTTATACTTGCTTATTTTTCTATTTTTTTAAAATGAGAAGTGAATGTACTAAGGCATGGTCTTCCTTTCTAGAGCTTTTGTTTTATATGCACTAATTTCATACATAAAACAGATGCTATAAACTTCAATTATATGCTATGTTTGTAATATACTGTGTCTTAAAAATTCTGAATTGAGTGAATATTTCACAAGTACGTATTGCGTTATTGTAGTGTTGGATTTTGATTATAATTTTGATGATAATGGTGCAAAAGTGAACTGGTTTCATTCTACGCCAGTGTATTTGATGGTTAAGTAAGCTACTGTCTGAAGAGCTGTGTAGATGACCGGTGACATGCTTAGACTGGTCAGTAATGTGAGGCTATGCTGTTTGTTTGTTTGTTTGGTCATAGATAACAGCACCCGTGTAGTTATCAAACACTGTACCATTCCAGATACAGTAGTAGAGATAGATAGTTTGAATGTGTTCACAACTTTACAGTATGTAGAATGTTTTAACAGGTCGTCGGCAGTTCCTGAAAATGAAGCGATGCAATTGGACTTCAGGCAAACGTTGGTCAACAGCTCTTATCCTCAGGTCTGCTATACTCGTATGCTTGTTGTCTATGGCAGTTTCATGCACTTTTTGTGGTACAAAAATCAGCATCTTTGACTTTGATTGGTGCATTAAATTAAACGATGCTATTCTTTTTAATGAAGATGGTGTAGCTTAATTCTAGCATTTTCTTATGCTTTTCTGTATTTCTTTACCTGTAATTTTATGTTTGTGGCAGCATCACACTCGGTGGATTTGGTGCCGACCGGTTTTACCTTGGTCTGTGGCGCGAGGGCATCGGCAAACTGTTCAGTTTCGGCGGTCTTGGAGTCTGGACAATTGTTGATGTAATTCTAGTGGCTACAGGCTACGTTGGCCCTGCAGATGGGTCACTGTACATTGTTTGAGTCATTCATTTTAATGAACTGTTGCAGTTATGTTGTTGTATGTTGTTTCCATTTCTTCTTCAGTACTGTTTTTCATGTTTGTGTTCTTCTGCAGAACTGGCTTCTAAGGCTGTGTTGTATCACATTGAGCCTAACTTGTGGGTGGCTGATGGGATGTGTGGTTGTCAGTAATGCTTTCCTCATCAAATGATATCATAGGCCAAAGTTGATTGTAGGAAAAGTACTTTTGACAGGTTTATTTGTTCAATGTGCGATATACAGGGTGTACTAAATTAAAATATCATTACACGAAAATCACAATGTCTCTTTATTGTTTATTTTTGCACCAAACTTTCCGTTTTATATAGCACACAATACTTTGTAAACCTATTTAGTTTAGCAGCATACATTAATATTTGGCAAACTGGTACAGCATCAAATTCAGTGTTTGTTTTTTCCTGGTCAGCAGCATAATGTATCAAACTTCTCATGAATTTCTGATGCTGTAAAACAGTGTTGAAGTGCTGCCAAAATTGGCTCACACTGTATTGAGCATTTTGCAGATGGAAAGCCTGCTTAATCACCCAATTTGAGCAGGTGACGCCCACAATTTAACCTCGTCACCCAGGCAAAATCAATTATCCCCTGTCGATGATGTCTCTCACTTAGGTCCCAATTTGCATTTATTGTTTAAGCTGCAGCAAATTTCGTCAGTTGATTCCCAGGAAAAAAAAATTGTTGTCATTGTGTAACGGCGGACGGGGTCAGCTGTCGATCCCTGGCAACCGGCACCACTATCGACACCCCATCCTCGGCGACAGTCACATCAGGAGGCCGTTCTGTGGACATGTTTCCAACAGTCGTCGGAATTGGTCCGTTCTGACTGTCGCCCAGGTCGAGTACGGTATTAGGTATTACACCACCTGGTGATTTCTTAAAGGAGGCGCCGGGACCCCCAACTGAACCAATCCGAGGTAGGGCCGTGCACAGTTCCCCGAATTGGCACAGGTTTATCTGGAGCAAGGCTGCACCCAACCCTCCAAATCCCACTAAGGCAGGGCTACGCCCAGCACCTTAGCTTTTGCGCTCTAATACCCTAAATTAGGGCAGGGCTGTGCCCAACACCCAGAAGCACTACCACTCTCAATTTCTTCCTACTTTCCTGCCCAGCAGGACGGGACTGCGTCCACCTATCCTGCACACTATCGAGGTAATACTTCGTCTCTCTCCCCTATGTTGGGGTAGGGCTATGCCCTTTTCCCCAAAGTTAAAAACTGGGTGGGACTAAATCCTACTCCCATGAAGAAAATCAGACACGCCGTTCTCCTACTACCATAAAACTGGTTTTATTTATTGTCAAATGCTGAATTGTCACCTCAAATATCAGCAGAAACAACTCAAGAGCTCGCAGGCGACTAAATCTACCACATATAATGAGAAAAGCGTCTTCTACACTGAGAAAACAAAGAAAACAAGTACAGCATGATGGCTAGTCCTTTATCCGCCATACTGGAACATTCCAAACTGAGTTGACTGAGTCAAAAGAGGTGCTATGAACAGATACCTAACTTTGCGAGCACATTCTGAACAAGTAAGCTGCAAAGCACAGTTTAGAAATCGCTAAGCCCAGTTATCTAGCACGATAAACTAAAAAAAGTGTTTAACCGAATCGATAATAGCAAGAAAAGGAGATGATGTAATTTGTAAACATCACTGTGGAATGCTGCATACCCCTGAAAATGGAATCGGCCGACAGTAATTAATGGCAACGATTAA